>ERZ795055.3601-NODE-3601-length-11255-cov-3.682679_pt1 | contig 11255 bp, 5 predicted proteins | sample MGYA00375139_ERZ795055 | MGnify/ENA primary metagenome ERZ795055 (study PRJEB30184, sample SAMN05720283) | anaerobic digester metagenome | isolation source: active sludge of municipal wastewater-treating anaerobic digesters | place: USA | collected 2015-01-23 ...
CATTTGGGGAACATGGGTGCATTACCCGATAAATTGCGGTAAGTGGCAATCACATTATCGGCTGATGGGCCGTAAAACACCACATAATCGATTGCTTTGGCAACGGGCGAACGGAATGTGGTGAAGTTATCTGCCTGTTTCCACGACAATTTTGGGGTATTGTTTGATTTACAAAGCACTTGTACATCATGCTCTCCGGCTTTTAGATGCACCAATGTTCCTGAAGTTGGAGGAAGCCACATATTGCTTTGATCCATACACGGTTTACCATCAATAACCACAAAGTGACGGTTACCCATATCACCCAAATCCAGAAAAATGGAATATTCGTCCTCTGCCGGAGCATTAAACTTGCCCTGGTATAAAGATTGATTTTGAGACACTTTTTGAGTACCGGAAGTAGTGGTTACTTCGGCTAATTGATTATTTCCGGTAGTTGATTGCTCCTGTTTTTGAAGCGCAATAAAATTATCGGCCGGATTAAAGACGGTGAGTCCATACTGATGCCACAACAAGCCATAGCCTTTACTTGAATAAATAAACGGAATAGCAATTTGTGAATTCACCTGCGTCAACTTGCGGGCTACGTTTTTAAGGTTGTATTGTCCATCCTGAAATTGACCCAAACCGAAAATAGACTCATCGGCAGGCGATTCAAAACTCTGTTCAACGGCAAAACAGGCTTCACCCTGAATGAAATCGGCAGTAAGCTTACGGGCATCTGCCTTTTCGCTCAGGAATACCTTGCCGGTATTGTCGGTGTACGAAAGTTTACCGGTTAGTTTGTCCAGCAAAACAATTATTTTGTTGGATTTTATTTCAATCCGGGAAGGCGAATCTATAACCTGAAACGCGGGAGTTGCCGCCACTGACGTAAAAACAAGTTCCGGCAGGACTTCTTCAATCCCTTTGTTGAATTTTATTCGTACAGCATTGTCGGTGAGGGGTGAAATACTGAGTGTTCCATCTGTCATTATAACATTCACTCTATCAGGCAACTGTTTAAAGCTTTTCACCATTTGTCCCTGACAAAGCAAAGGAAAGAAACTAATTATCAATAAGTATTTTAATCTCATTTTGTGGTTGTTTCATGAATTATAAAGTAGAGTTATGATTGCATTTAACCATATCTCTACTTCTTTATTAGGTTACAAATAATTTAAAGAGTGTTTCAAAAATATCTATTCAATTTTAAAAACAATAGATGTTGCAAAAGGCATTTTCTCAGGACAAGTAATCGTCAAACCATCAGCTTCAACCTTCCATTGCAATTTTCCATTGTAGCCAAGTAGTTTTACCGATTTAATAGCTTTGTTCATGTATTTTGCATCAGTGCCCAACGATTTAATTTTCAACTGAGTTCCCGGAGCAGGTACGTTCATAGAAAAAGCGTAGAATGCACCGTTTTTACCAACCGTGAAACGAATATCCTGAGCATCGAATTTGAATTCTGCATGTCTACGACTCAACCCACCACCCGGAAGCATCTTCAACTTGCCGTTGATTAATTCTCCTTCACCGGGAATAGTCCATGCATGGCTTCCGTAAACAGCTTCTCCGTTACGCTTCATCCAAATTCCAACTTCTCTCAACATTTTCAGACTGCCTTCGTCTAATGAACCATCAGGCAAAATGGAAATACATATAGCTGCATTACCATCGCGGGCAATGGCTTCGATAATATAGCGTATCATCATTCCCGAATCGTAGGTAAAGCCCGGCGCATAGAACCAGTCACCGACCGGAATTTCTGCAATCCATGGCTGATTGGTTTTAATTTCTGCCGGAACGCCAAATTCCTCAGTATTTACTGTACCATTGGTTTTTTCACGAAATTTCACAATGCTGAAAGTATTCACAGTACCGCGATTTTTGAGTGTCCGATTGTAATAATCGGCCATAACCGTTTGCATGGCATCGTCTTTGATACCTGTGCCGGTTCCATTCCCTGTAAAAGGTCCTTGTACCGTACCATCTGTATAAATGAAATCCGGATCGTAGTGTTGCACGACATCCATCATACGTAACGCCCACTTTGTTGTATACCACTTTGCATAATCAAGGTGCTTGGTGAAAACACCTGCCGGAGGAGGCGACCAAGGTGAGTAAGCAGCCGCAGTTACGCCCTTGTATTCGCGCAAATTAATGCCGTAAAGCAACCGTGGATCATATCCTTCCCACCATTTGCCTTTGCCATCGGCGAGCGTTAGATTACCATCGTAAGGAACACCTTTTTTTGCTCCATCTCTATCGCTTCCAAAAGCGGTTTGCCACCACCACCAGGTATATTCGTGATGGAAAGTGACGCCATAATGCATTCCATTGGCGCGACAAGCCTTCGCCCATTCGCCTAACAAATCGCGTTTTGGCCCGATATTCACAGAATTCCAAGGTTGATACTTTGAATTCCACATATCGTAATTGTCATGATGCACCCCTTGAATCATCAAAAAACGAGCACCTGCAGCTTCGTAAATTTTTGTAAGCGCAGCCGGGTCAAGCTTTGTCGGATTCCAATCGCGAAGTACTTCCTTATACCCGGATTCGGATGGATGGCCGTATTTCTTGAGGTGATTTTTATAGGCAGACGTACCTTCTGTGTAAAGCTTTCGTGCATACCAGTCGCCACTTTCACCTGCCGCTTGCGGTCCAAAGTGAACCCAGATACCAAACTTCGCCTCACGAAGCCATGCCGGTTCACCCGGATAATTTTTCTCGATCGATTCCCAGGTCGGTTCAAACGGCCCGGATGCGATGGGAATATTCAACTTCACTTCTGGAAACGATTTCCAATCTCCCATTGTAAGACTATCCTGTGGTAATAAGGCAGGAACAGTTGGAAATGGCGGCAGCAAATAGGGTTCGGCACTCGATTTCGTCTTCGCTTTCTTATTTTGAGCGCTTAAGCTAAAAAGCGTTATCGAAATAATAATGAGAATTTCTAAAATTCTTTTCATTGATATTATTGATTTATTTTTTTGTTCTTAGTAATCTTACATAGTAGACTTTACCTGCAGTATTTCCTGTGGTTGCCTGAAATTTCACACGAACAAATTCTTTTCCGGTCAGCATGGCAGCGGGAATTTGATATTCGACATTTTGAAATTTATTTTGCTTCCATTTGTTGGAAATATTTTCGGTTATCAACTTCTGATCGTCGATATAAATATCGAAAGTTCTATTTCCGTTCTCAGCACCCCAATATCTAACAGACAAACTTAGATCTGTTTCTTTACCGGTAGCAAGTTTGTAGCTAAAATAGCCGTCATTGCGGGCTTCGCGCCAAAACTCATTCATATTATTACCTGTTGAAGAGAATTCCCTTTCCATGGCATGATCCACCTCAGGTTGTTGTTCACCTGTTGCCACAAAATCTACAGTTCGCTTCTGAAGTTCCATTTTTTCATTTTCAATTTTCGCAATCGAATCCGTATATGAACGGTAACCCGAATTAGTAAGCGCCATCCAATACATCATATACCTTGAATCGTGGATTTTATAAAATGGTTCCAATTTTATCTGATCAATTGGATTCATCATTTTTACATTAAGTGTAAAATTCAGTGGTTTGTCTTTAATTGGCACTAATTTATCTGCGATGGTTTGAATATCATCTTCAACTAAAATAGGAGCTTTGTCGATAGGAAACTTTTGTCCACCCGGGTATTGCCCGAAGCGACTATCATCGGCAATCAACCCTCTCAAATCCTCCGTTCCGGTTTTGGCACCAAGCATTATCGGGCCATGCATAAATGCAATGTATTGAGGCACATTAGGCAGATATTCAATGGAGTTATGCATAGGCAATTTGATTACTACTACATCGCCTTTTTTCCAGGTTCTGTTGATACACACATAAGAAGATGGATGAGCTGAGTTAGTGACATTCTTGCCATTTACAGTAATCTTTAATGCACCATCGCTCACCCACGCAGGGTAGCGAACCATTAATTTGAGCTTAGCAACACCTTGGGTTACGGTAAGTTTGGTTTGTTCCTCGTAAGGAAGCGTTGTTTCTTGTTTGAATTTAATCCTCTTTTCTTTCCAATTGAGTTCAGAAGCAATAAAAAGATTTAAAAACAATGAATCATTGGAATGAGTATAAATAAATTGATTGTATTTAGCATGATTTTCCATACCCGTACCAACACAACACCACATTGCTTCATTGGGTGCAGAATAGGCTCTGTAATGACGTGGGCGAGCCGAAGTAAAATACACATATCCTCCGTGTTCAGGATGTTGACTTGAAAGGATATGGTTGAAGATTGTTTTTTCATAATAATCGGCATATTTTGCCTCCGGATGTAATCTGAATAAATTTTCGGTTAATTTCAACATGTTGTTCGAATTACATGTTTCAGGTCCATCCACATCATTCACATAATCAGTGCAAGATTCGTAATTAGGGAAATGTTCTCTTCTGCTATTTCCGCCAAAAGCGAGCGTGCGTTTTGTTGTCACATTTTCCCAAAAGAAGTTCCCTGCTTTATGATATTTATGATCATGACCAAGCTCTGCAATTCTCTCAAAACCAACCACTTTTGGTATCTGAGTATTTGCATGTTTGTTATCCAGATTATCCACCCCTTGCGACATTGGATCAAGAATCATTCTGTGAGAGTAGCGTTTTGCGGCCACCAGGTATTTTTTATCGCCTGTCATCTGGTAGGCATCGGCAAACATTTCGTCCATACCCCCATGTTCCATGTTAAGCATTGTTTCCATCTGCTCATCGGTAAGTGCTGAAGTGATGGTTATTCCCCAATCGCAGAATTTCAAAAACATTACTTTTGCATTATCATAACCGCAATATACCCATGCATCTCTAAGGCCTGCATACATTTTATGTAAGTTATAAAAAGGTGCCCATGAAGCAAAATACACGCTGAAATCTCCTTTTTTAAAGGCAGGCCATATTTTTGAGCTATTTGGAAATCCACCTACATAATTAACACCCCATGCCGAATTATTTATAGCGTTGGCATCCTGACAGATTTTCAATTCTGCAAGCATATACTCCATGCGTTTTTTGCATTCGGCATTACCGGTGGATGCATAATTCAAAGCCATGGCAGTCAAATAATGTCCTGCAATATGCCCATCGAGTCCATCCCAGTTTGGATAGGTTTTGGCCTTTTCCGGTAATCCGGCTTCTTTTCGGTAAGGAGATAACATTCGATCCACATCGTACTTCAAAAGAACCTCAATATTAAGATCTCGTGCATTTTTAAACGCACCATCAAGCAATTTGACATCTCCTAACGGAAATTCATTCGGATACAACTTGTTTTGTGCTTTTAGGTTTGAGCTTCCCAGAAGAAGGCAATTTATTGCACAAAAGTATAAAAGGTATTTCTTCATATATTATTTTTTATTTTTATAACTTCCAAATTATTTATTAACCGTAATTATTTCCGTTGTAACATTGTTTAGATCGTATGAACCTACTGAAAGTTTAATCGTACCTGCATTTTTAGTACTTTTAATCACCACAAGTGCACGTCCGTGCCATGCTTTTCGGGAAGTTGCAACGTAAGAATCTAAGTCTTTGATATTTGCATTGTCCACACCGGCAATTACGCCCGGACCACTTAACTTATATTCTAACCTGTTTTCAGCATTGGGTTGTAGATTTCCATCTTTATCCGTTACTTCAATAGTGACAAATGATAAATCCTGCCCATTAGCCGATATTTTCGTACGGTCGACAATTAGTTTAATTTTAGCCGCATCCCCCGAAGTTTTCAAAATTGTTGTTTCCATTTCTTTATTATCTACTACTCCAACTGCTTTTAACTCGCCATTGGTGTAAGGCACATTGAATGTTGCCTTGAATTGTTGTTCCTCCATTGTAGATTGTTCGCCTATCAGTTTCTCATTCAGATAAAGTCGAACCTTGGGATATTTTGAATAAACTTCAACTTCGATTGGTTTTCCTTCATTTCCAGGCCATGTCCAGCTTTCCCATGTCGGCCAAACAGCCCAACCCGTTGTTTTTATTTTTCCAGAAGCGGGATTGGGCTCCCGAACGGCCATATAAAGTTTTTCAGTATCATTGTAAAGCATGTTTCTGTAATGCGAAATCGGTTTACGCCATCCTGTCAAATCAATATCACCACAATAGGCACCGTGCCAGGGAAAAAACACCCCTTCCCAATGTTCGCGCGGTTTATCGCCCGGATAATACCAACGCCCAATGCTCGATTCGCCTAAATAATCGAGTGCCGTCCAAACAAAATCGCCCAAAATATAATTGTGACTTTGCACCATTTTCCAATTGGCAAAAGCATCTCTCGGATACGATTCGGTTTGAACAATAATCCTCGAAGGCACTCTCTCATGATCCGACGGAGCACGATGTAGTTGATAATTATACCCGCAAACATCATGTGTAGCCATTAGCGGATCGAATATGTCCCAATCATTGTCCCAAGCCGTCATAGCTGATGTTACTGGTCGTGTGGGATCGTTTTTGCGGATACAACCGGCAAGCATTTTGGATATCTCAACCGCTTCAGGTTTTTTCCGTTCAATAACCTCATTACCGGTGCTCCACATAATAATGGAAGGATGGTTCCGGTCACGTTTTATCATGGCTTCTAAGTCGCGTTGCCACCACGCGTCAAAAAGTATTGAATAATCGTAATCATTCTTCTTTTCTTTCCAACCATCAAATGCTTCATCAATAACCAGCATTCCCAATCTGTCGCAGGCATCCAAAAAAGCTTCTGATGGAGGATTATGCGAAGTACGGATAGCATTAAACCCTGCTGATTTTAGAATTTCAACCCTACGTTCTTCGGCACGGTCAAAAGCAGCAGCTCCTAAACAACCATTATCGTGATGAACACAACCTCCATTCATCTTCACCGTTTTTCCATTCAGTTGAAATCCATTTTCGGTGGTAAATTTTATAGAGCGAATACCAAAATTTGTTTTTACATTTTCAATTATTTTTTTATTCTTCTCTATATGAACTTGCGCCTGATATAAATGAGGAGTTTCGGGAGTCCACAGTAAAGGGTTATCAACCTGAATGCTTTGTTCAAACTCTTTCTCGCTGTTGGCAGGAAGTTGCACCAGCAATTGATTGTCACCTGCTTTTCTCGCATTTGCATCCAAAAGTGTAGTTTTAAGACTAACATTTTGAGCTAATCCTGTCTCATTTTTCACCAAGGTTTTTACTATAACAGTTGCTTTTTTAGTAGATACATTGGGAGTCGTAACCGTAACACCCCATTGAGCAACGTGTATTGGATCGGAAACAACCATCCAAACATGTCGGTAAATACCGGAACCACTATACCAGCGGCAATTCTTTTGCTTTGAATTGTCCACCCGAACAGAAAGAACGTTTTTACTGTTTAATTTCAGGTAGGGAGTAAGATCATAACTAAAAGAAGTATAGCCGTAAGGATGGACGCCCAGTAATTTTCCGTTGATAGACACCTCTGCGTTCATATAAACTCCTTCGAAATAGATAGATACAAGCTTGCCCTTAACCGCTGCCGGAAGCGTAAAGGTTTTTCGATAGCAACCGACACCGGCAGGAAAATATCCGCCATCGTTTCCCATAGGATTCTTCGCATCTAATGTCCCTTCGATACTCCAGTCATGCGGTAAATCGAGGTTTCGCCAATCTTTATCGTCAAAATCAACAGTGTTTACACCCGTAGGATCGCCCAAAAAGAATTTCCAATTACTATCAAAAAGTTGTTTGCCTTGTGTAATTTGCTGTGCCTTAAGGTTTGCAGAACAGGCTAATAGAAGCACAGTTATTATTGGTGCAAGTTTAAAATATCTCAACATAGTATTAGAAAATAAATAATACATTATAATTAAATTAAAAAAAACAGGACCTGTTTACCGCATGCAGGTAAAAGAACGGATTTTCATTCTGACAATTCAGTAAAGCTTAAGCCAAGTGCAATCAGAACACCTATTAAGTTTTTTTTCATCCGGAGCCCCAAACTACTATTTTACAACTTAACTACAAGTTTTTTACCACTATAAGTAATCGTTTTATTATTTTTTTGACCTGCTGCTGCAAATACAATATTAAATTTACGAGTTGCAAGCATACCGGGGAACGAACCTTTCCTATCATTCATCGTTAATGTTTTCTTTGCATCGTTCCAAGTAAATTTAATGGTTGAATAAACTCCTTTCTCGTAGTTATAGTTATCGTTTTCGTCTTCGTACAAAGTGAATTCACCGTTAGCTCCGGGGTAAACACGAATTTCGAGATGATCCCATTTCTTTTCGGTGGCATACTGCACTTCCGGTCCGAACGGTATAATACTTCCCGATTTAATGTATAAAGGAATCATGTCAATTGTTGTTGGTTTTTCTATTTCCTGACCGCCATTGATTTTCTCGTTTGTCCAGAAGTCATACCAAACTGTTCCTTCGGGCAAATATACTTTTGTTGATTTAGCTTCTGAAAAAGTCACAGGTTGGACTTTAGTATCATTGTTGGCATCTTTTTTATCCCAACCGGTTTGTTCGTTCGATTTTACAATAGTTTCAGGAGTATATTGCGCGTTAACAACAGGTGCTACCAATATTGATTTTCCAAACATGTACTCGTAGTTCATATCTCTGACTTTAGGATCACTGAAATCCATCACCAAAGCCCGCATCATAGTAGATTGGCTGTTGGTAATATCCCAGGATGCAGAGTAAATGTATGGCAACAAAGAGTATCGTAAATGAATAGATTTTACAATCGCATCGTAAATTGGTTCACCTTTTTTTCCAAAATTATAAATTTCACGGGGAATATCAGTTCCGTGCGAACGCATCATTGGGGTAAATGCCCCGAATTGAAGCCAGCGAACATACAATTCCTGAAATGATGGATTTTTAGTTCCTTCTTTCCAGCCTCTGTTATAAGCACTTGCAAAAAAACCGCCGATATCGGTATTCCAATAAGGAATAGCACTCATCGAAAAGTTGAGCCCTGCCGGAATTTGATTGCGCAACGATTGCCACGAGGAATTCACATCGCCCGACCATGTATTGGCGCCGTAACGTTGTTGTCCGGCAAAAGCGGAACGGGTAAGTATAAACACACGTTTATCAGAACTTACGGCACGTTGGTTTTCTGACACTCCACCTACCGTCATCAATGGGAAAGCGTTGCGCACCTTGCGGAAAGAACCAAGATAGGTTTTCAGGTCGAAATCGGAAGGTTTGAAATCCAAATGGTCAGGTTCTGAAGAATCCATCCACCAACCATCAATTCCCAGCGAGAAAAGACCTTTGTTTAAATATCTCCAGTAAATATCCCGGGCTTCGGGGTTATACACATCGTAAGGTTGAACCCCCGATGGATATTCACGGTTCGGTGGCCAGCTTTCCAAACCCGATTGTGGCCATGTACCAAAGTTCAAAAGCATATTCTTTGGTTGCATTTCGCGAAATTGTTTTGTTTGGGGTCCAAAAGAATTCCAAATAGAAATAATCAGATGCGCATTCATGTTGTGAATATCGTCCACCATTTTCTTGGGGTTTGGAAATTCTGGGTTGAGAAATTCCATGGCATTCCACAGGTAATTGTTGCCCCAATATTGCCAATCCTGAATGATTCCATCGAGTGGCACGTTCAGCTCACGATATTTACTTACTACGCCCACCAATTCGTTTTGACTTTTGTAACGTTCCTTACTTTGCCAATATCCGAAAGTCCACAATGGGAACATTGGAGCCTGTCCGCTCAGTTCACGCATACCGGCGATAGATCCATCAATATTGCCTCCAAGCATAAAATAATAATCGATACAATCGCCCACTTCCGATCTGAAAGAGATGCTTTCGGGCTTAACTTCAAAAAATGTAGGGGAATAATTATCCCAAAATAATCCGTAACCTTTTGTAGAAACAAGAAAAGGAACATAATCGTCGGTATTGCCCTGCACCATGTTTATTTTTGCATTACGAAGCGATAAATTACCACGCTGTTGCTGACCAAGACCGTAAATATCTTCGTTTTTATCAAGCGTAAACAATTGATTTATAGTGAATGTTTTCGATCCTGCATCATTAAAATCAGTAAAGCTTGCACCTGATTCTTTTTCGCTTAAAAGCACAGCTCCGGCAGGAGAAGAGTAAGCTATCTTGCCCGTTTTAACATCAACTTCCACTTTTAGTTTATTGCTTTTTATCGAAATTACTTCATCTTGCTGACTAATTGCCAGTTTAATGGCTTGTGGCTTCATTGTTACCGTTAAGCTCTCCTTGGTAAAGGGTTTTCCAACAGGCGATTTCAAAACTCTGACTGTGGAAGGTCCGAAGAACTGAATCTCAACATCCGTAGAGTTGATGCTGGTTTTGATACCCAAATTGGTTTTCTGATACGATTGTGCCTGTATGCCAATGGAAAGTACCATCAGAAGTGACAGCATTAAATTGATTTTTTTCATAAATTATCTGTATAATTATTGTTTTATATTTTAAAATTCCATTCATTTCTAATGCTCTTTGTCAAATTAATTACTGATTGAACATTTCAATGAATGAAAAAGAATTAACCCACAAAAATAACACAAAAGAGTTAGCATTTGATGTGAAAATTGATTCATATATATACTATCAAAGTGTTATTTCTTTCAAATATGACCCTTTTTGTGATTCAATTTTCTATTTTGCAAAAATTGAATTAAATTAAATTCATTATTCATTTGCAAATAAATCGACTTACAGCAACTTATAAACTCCAATTATTACATACGGCTCCTCCCCTGCTTTCAACTCGGGCATTTTTAAAGTACCAATAAAGATGGCATGGTTGAGATAATCGTAAGGACTGTTGGTTGGTGCTTCTAAATCGAGAACAGATTTACAATAAAAAGCCTTCGTTTTTGTATCAATATGTATCAATGCGTTATTGATAACCTGAATAACAAAACCATCGTCTGTTTTCAGTAGATAACGGGCATTCAACTCAGTATCTCCATCAGGACGAACCAATTGCCAGTCTTCTCCTCCGGGTAAAACCACTCCTTTAATTTTCGGACCGGAAAATATTCCTCCCGTAATCGGAATAACTCTTCTAACACCACGCTTGCTTTCACCCACTGTTATCATATTGGCAATTTTCACATTTGCCTCCCACATAAATTCAGTATTGAAATCTTTAAAAATATCTTCGTTATTTGTAGCGAGGACATTTTGGCCACTTAACTTCTGTGAATATAAAAATGAAAATGCCAATACATTGAATATCAAAATCATTTTATAAATTGATTTCC
>ERZ795055.3602-NODE-3602-length-11251-cov-4.754466_pt1 | contig 11251 bp, 13 predicted proteins | sample MGYA00375139_ERZ795055 | MGnify/ENA primary metagenome ERZ795055 (study PRJEB30184, sample SAMN05720283) | anaerobic digester metagenome | isolation source: active sludge of municipal wastewater-treating anaerobic digesters | place: USA | collected 2015-01-23 ...
GGTGCGAAGAACGGTTCGTGCCGACCGGGGCCAGATCGGTCAACTGACTGTGGGTTTCATCGGTTCCGCCAATTACAGCGTGCTGCCCCAGGTCATCCGGGAGTTCCGGAAACGGTTTCCGGCCGTCGAACTGTCCCTGACGGAGATGAACACCAGCCAGCAGATCGAGGCGCTGCATAACGGTAGAATTCAGGCGGGCTTCATGCGCCCGCCCCGTGGCGTCACAGAAGCGGGGGTGTCGATCGAACCCGTCTTTCGGGAACCGTTGCTGGCGGCCATGCCCGGGAATCACCCCCTGCGGAGGGAAAGCGTGCTGCCGCTGCGCCGGCTGGCGAATGAGCCGTTCATCATGATTCCGAGACAGCGGGGCCCCGGTTTCTTTGATCATATCATCACCCTCTGCCAGCGGGAAGGTTTCAGCCCGCACATCGTGCTGGAAGCATCGCAGTTCCATACGATCATCGGTTTGGTGGCTGCAGGCATCGGCATCTCGATATTGCCTGCCTCGATGGCGCGGTCCCGCATCCGGGGGGTCGTGTTCAGATCGATTTCAGAAGAGGCGGAGACGGTCCTCCACATGGCCTGGGCGAAAGACAATCGTTCGCCGGTTCTGCAGAATTTTCTCGACGGGGCAAGGGCTGCCGTCCGTTCTCTTACCTCATCCACCTGAATCCATTGCAAGCTTCTTTCCCAGATCGTAGGCTTCCCGCATGACTTTCCGATTGGAGCGGATCCGGCCGGCATCCATGGCGCTTCCGTACACCATGCCCACGATTTTCGCCTCGATGTAGCCGAAGGCGTCCTGGAAGGTCCTCAGGGCGTTGACGCATCCCGAGTCGAAGGGATCTTCACCGCCGTAAGCCATGGCGATCGCAATCCGCTTTCCGATGAACGGCTCCTCCTGGTAGGCCGGAAGGGCGAAACAGCGATCCATGAAGATCTTGGTCTGTGCGGACATGTTGAACCAGTAAACGGGGCTGGCGATCACCCAGGCATCCGCCTCGACGAGTTTCAAATAGATGTCCTGCATGTCGTCCTTGATGGAACAGCCCTTGCTGTTTTTCTTCTGGCAGGTGAAACAGGCTTTGCAGGGGGAGATGGTCTTGCCGTGCAGGTAGATGGTTTCAACCTTTGCCTTGGCCGCTTTTGCCCCCTTCTCGATCTGACCCGCGAGAATGGCGCTGTTGCCTTTTCTTCTCGGACTTCCCAGCAAGACCAGGATCTTTGTTGCCATCATGATACCTCCTAAAAGTTTGTTCGTCGGTTTCCCAATGCGTCGGCCCGCTTCATCTCGAGAGATCCGGCGCTTCCGTTCGAAATGGCGCATTGGGATTGATCAGGGGATTGGATAAGCAATCCGGACAATAATAGACCGGCCAGACGCACCCGCAGCCGGAGCCGATCAGCTCAAACCGGCAGCAGGCCTCACAAACGGGCGTGTCACATCCCTTGCAGAAGGTAAACATCCCGTTGATCGCACAAATCGCGCAGTTCATGTCGCTCATGAAGCGTTTCCCTTCATTTTCATGAGTCTTTCAATCCGCTTCTCGAGGGGCGGATGGGTGCCTGTCCGAAGCGTAAGAAAAACGGAAGGAGATGTCAACGCAATATGTACCTCCTGTCGCACGGATCCTTGACAAATTGTCCGTTAATCCTTATTATCAGAATAAACTGAATTATCAGAAAATACTATGTCATCTAAATGGTGGATGGGAGGGTTGCAGGGATGAGCAAGACCAATGCCAGAAAATCCTGTTGTGCACCGGGAAACGTGAATGCCGCCGTCTGCAAGGTGGAGTCTCTGATCAGCATCGACGAGCGGGGCCAGATGGTCCTTCCGAAGGAACTGCGGGAAAGGGCGAACATCAAAGCCGGCGACAAACTGGCCCTCGTCAGTTGGGACAAGGACGGTGAGATATGCTGCCTGGCGCTCATCAAGGCCGACAACCTGGCCGAACGGGTCAAGGAGTTTCTCGGGCCGGTTCTGGCCGGTGTGATCTCTGGATAAAACAACCTTTCATGGAGGTATGTCAATGAACGAAGCGGAAATCAAGAAAAACGTCAGAGACGGCTATGCGAGGATTGCGAAAACATCGGGCTCCTGCTGTCTGCCCTCGGCATCCTGCTGTGGCGCCGGTCGGACCGTGGAGATCACCAGCCGGGATATCGGCTATTCAGATGAAGACATGAAGAATGTGCCGGAAGGGGCCAACCTCGGTCTGGGCTGCGGCAATCCGATCGCCCTGTCCTCGCTGCGGGAAGGGGAAACCGTGGTCGACCTGGGTTCCGGCGCGGGATTCGACTGCTTTCTGGCCGCCCGGCAAGTGGGTGATACCGGTCGGGTCATCGGAGTGGACATGACGCCGGAAATGCTGGACAAATCACGGCAAAATGCACGCGAAGGCGGTTATGCAAATGTGGAGTTTCGCCTCGGGGAGATTGAAAATCTGCCGGTTGCCGATCGTACGGCGGACATCATCATCTCCAACTGCGTGGTGAACCTGTCCCCGGACAAGGGGCGGGTTTTTCAGGAGGCCTTCCGCGTCCTCAAACCGGGCGGTCGCCTGATGGTGTCGGATATAGTTCTTCTCAAGCCTCTCCCGCCCGCACTAAGGGAATCGATCGAAGCTTACATTGGCTGCGTATCCGGAGCGGACATGAAGGAAGACTATCTCCATGCCATCGCCTCGGCCGGTTTTCGGGATGTCCGGATCATCGATGAAACCCTCTTTCCGATCCAGGACCTGGTCAGTCATCCGGCGGCAAAGGATATCCTGGTCGGCTCCGACGGACTGCAGGACGCGGCGGAGCAGCTTGCCGCCTCGATCGTCAGCATCAAGGTTTCCGCCCTCAAGGCGCAGGAAAATGCCGTCGTATCGGGAATCAATCTGGCACGAGATCATCGAAGCCCTTCTTGATTTGCACCGTTCCGTCCCGGTACTCAGCGAATGAGGATGGATTCAAGGACCGTGAAGTTGCTGTCAGCCTTGTCGGCAAGCATGGAGATTTTCAACATGCCGGTTCAACCCTTGCATCAGGGCTTCCGCAATCAGTTGATGCCCTCGCGCATTCGGATGCCGGGGATCGGTCAGAACAAGATCCTTGCTTCTCAGGCCGTGCTCCGCCAGGTAACCTGCCCAGTAGTGGTGCACGGGAATCCATTTGCAATCCAGGTCTGACGCGACAATCCTCAAAGCCCGATAGAACACATCCACGGCATCCTGCTCACGGGGATTGTCGAACGTGTGTGACGTGGCCAGAAAAACGGCCGGACGGAAACGCGTCCGCGCCAAACGGATCATCTGCACAAGATTTTCCTGAAACTCGGAGCGGTAGACACACTGGAAAGCGTCATCGATGCCGAAGTGGATCAGAAGAATGTCCGGCCGAAAGGGATCGATATCCTGGTCGAATGTGGAGACACCGTCAAAGGTTGTCTCGCCGCGCCGGGAGCGGTTGATCAGAGCGATTCCCTTGGCAAAGAGCGGCTCCGTGATGATGTCAGCGTAACGATGGACCACGCCATAACCGGCAGCAATGCTTCCGCCGCGGATCAGCAGTTGCACGAATCGACCTCCGCATCATGAAAAAAGGGTTGGGATTTGCCCAACCCTTTTTACGCGAGCCGCCGGATGGCAGAAACGGGTCTACATTCAAGGTATGGCGGCTCGCCAGAACAGCCTGAACAAGATTCAGTGCATCTGTTCCGATCACCATTTTTCAAAGTGGATCTTGCCGGGCTTGTACCGATCCTGATAGTTCCCTTTCTCCGCTGAATACCCGAGCGGGATGATGTTGAGCGGCATGATGTGGTCCGGCAGGTTGAGGAGTTTGCGAATGCCCGCCGTCCTGTCTTCGTAAGGATAGAAAGTGGTCCAGACGGCCCCTAACCCGAGGGAGTGCGCCGCAAGGAGGATGTTCATGGAAGCGTTGGATGCATCCGGAATCCAGTGGCCCGGTGTCGCCTGCAATTTGGTGTTGCCGCAGACGACAATGGCGACCTGAGCGTTGGGGACATGTTTGGAAAAGGGATGAAAATTCGGGATCTGCTGGAGCGTTTTTTTATCCCGGATTACGATGAACTCATAGGATTGGGTGTTTTTTGCCGTGGGCGCCGACATGGCTGCCTTCAGCAACAGTTTGACGGTTTCATCGGAAACCGGCTGATTGGTGTAACTGCGGATGCTGCGTCGCGTAAAGATTGCCGACAGCGTATCCATATTGGATGTTGCCGGGATAGCGGCTTTCACTTCCGCTGCTTTCTGTACGGAAGCCGGCTTCGCGGATTCACCGGCTCCCAGGACCATGGAAGCGCCCAGCAGCGAAAATGCCAGAGCACTCAAAATCGCAATGCTTGTTCTTTTCTTCATGGCGACACTCCTTTCTTTCCTGGATTGATGAAAAAGCTTAGGCAAGTTCAGGCCTGCATGTCAATCAAAAAGCCGCCCTTTCTCCCTGTGAATGGTTCACACGGAAAGGTTGGGAAGACCTGCCGGGACCGGCAATTTTGTTTTCAACCTGTCTCACTGGATACATATTGCCCAGTCAGGGTGGAAGGACCGGGTAAATTCGATCCACTTCTTGCTGAAAAGGTGCAAACGGGAAATGGCCTGATGACAATATGTTATCTCATATCGAATGGTTGCGATGCTTTTGTCATTCCGGCGCATTTTTTGCTTATTGCTGATGGAAATACGTTGAAAACAGGAGTAATAAGAATAAAAGGAAACTGTTCACGCGATCCAGGAGGTGCCATATGAAGAAAATTACCTATGCTTTGTTGGTTTTCACCATGGCTGTCTTTCTCATGAACCCGGTGTGCAGTGAAGCAAGAGGGTACCATGGGGGCGGTTATGGCGGATGGTGGGTGCCCTGGGCGATACTCGGAAGCGCAGCCGTTCTGGCGCCTTATTATTCCTACTATTATGCTCCCTATTATCCATCTTACTACCATGCGCCCCCTCCGGTCATCATCAGGGAGCGGCCTCCGGTGGATGTACAGCCCGCACCATCGTCGCCGCCATTGTCGCAGGGAAGGATCTTTGTCTATCCCCGGCAGGGCCAGACTGAAGAGCAGCAGGCGAGGGATCGTTATGAATGCCACGACTGGGCAGTCCATCAGACAGGCTACGACCCGACGAAACCGCCTTCCGGAGAGATGCCGGTGTACAGACTGAATCAAATGCATGCGGACTATCTCAGGGCTCAAGCCGCCTGCCTGGACGGTCGCGGATACACGATGAGATAGACACCGGCCTGGTGTGCATGATGAGGCGCCAACTGCCGGCAAGGAAAAGGGCGCTTTCCGGCAGAACCCGGGTAAACGGAGGAAGGAGTTGATCTTGTGATGAGAACGGTCAGCACAAAGCGCTTTCTGCCGGTTGCGGTCATATGCCTGGGATTTTTTCTGTTCCTGCAGATCGCACAGAGCAAAGCTTCCACCTCATACGCATACACGGATCAGGAACTGGATCGCCTCCTCGCCCCGATCGCTCTTTATCCGGATCCCCTGCTGGCCCAGATGCTGCCGGCCTCGACATACCCGGCGGAAATTGCGGATGCTGAAGACTGGCTGAAGCGCGGGGGAGATGCGTCGAGGATTGACGGGCAAGACTGGGATGAGTCCGTCAAGACAATCGCGCACTATCCGGATATCCTGAACATGATGGCTCGGTATCTGGATTGGACGGCCGATCTGGGAGAAGCCTTTCTCAACCAGCCGGAAGACGTGACCAGGTCGATCCAGCGGCTCAGGTGGCAGGCGAGAAATGTCGGCAATCTGGAGAGCACCGCTCAGCAAACGGTAATGATTGATGGAGATTATATCGAGATCATTCCGGCGCAACCTCAGTATGTATACGTCCCGCAATACGATTCCTCTGCGGTTTATACCGAAAGGTGGATCTCCGGCGGGTCGCCCTTCATTACCTTTGGGCTGGGTTTGCTGATCGGGAGCTGGCTGAGCATGGACTTTGACTGGGGTTACCATCGCATCGTATATCATGGCTGGAACCGACCCGGGTGGGTGAATCACGCCCGGCCCCATGTTCGCGTACGGGATGTTTATGTAAACCGGAGCAGACCCGATATTAATCAGGCATGGAGGCATGATCCGACTCGTGGCAGTCCCGCAAGCTACCGGGCATCGGGCCCTGGCCGAGTCGCCGGCGCCGGCACGCAAGCACGCATGGCCGAAGTCAGGGGGAGGTCAACCATGTCGTCAAAGCCTCTGGAAGGCATATTCGGGCCCAGAGGGAATGCCGCTTCTTTGAGCAATCGCGGCAAAGAGAGCCGAGGCACCATTCCTGCCAAGCCGCCTGTGGCGTCCGGTCAAGCTGTCAAGAAGCCGCTGACCACACCGGTGCCGGTCATCGTCAAGAGCCCTTCGCAAGGCGGTTCCGCGGGCCCGGGAGTGAAGCTTCCCAAGGCGCCGTTGGCGCCGGTTGCCGGTAGGGAAGTCCGTGTCACGGCTCCGGTAGCCCGTCCGGTGGCGCCCGGTCAAGCCGTCAAGAGGCTGCCGGCCGCACCAGATCCGGCAATGGTCAAGGGTCCCTCGCAGGTGCATTCCATCCGGGAAGGCCAGAAACCCGGTAAGGCGCCCTCCGTTGCATTCGGCGGCTATCGGGGCGCGAACGAGTCCAAAGTACAGAGCCTTCGCGGACAGGCCAGTCGTCAGACGGTGGCACGGGAGCGGCCTGCTGCCGTGTCTGTAAAGAAAGGCGGCAGTCCCGCAAAGGCGAATGCCGCCGCCGGCAAACAGCGCTGACCGCCCCGGCAAATTTGCGTTTAATATCCGGATAACGAACGTGAAAACAAAGGGACAAGGAAAGGGAGACTACGATGGGTGCAATTCAGCAGAGGTCCGCATCTCGGCCTTCACGAAGGATGATGTTTATGGCTGCTTTTCTGGGGATGATCGCCGTTGCCTTTGCCTGGAGCATGCCGGCTTTTGGAGCGCCACCACAGATGTTGTTTCCTTCGCCTGAAGATGCCGTAAACAGCCTGATCAAGGCGATCCAGGCAAAAGACAACGCAACCCTGAATCGGATCTTTGGCCCTTCGGGAACAGAACTTCGCTCGGGCGATGAAGTTCAGGACAACTCTGAATTGGATGAACTGTCCAGACATTTATCCGAAAAGACCGGCCTGGTTAAAGAAAATGAAAGGAAGCTGATTCTTCACGTGGGCAAAGAGGACTGGCCGTTTCCCATTCCGATTGTAAAGATTGACGATCAATGGTTCTTTGACACGGAAGCCGGCAGGGAGGAGATCCTGAATCGCCGGATCGGAGAAAACGAACTCACGGCCATTCTGGTCTGCAAAAGCTATGTCCATGCGCAGCGTGAATATGTCCTGAAGGACTGGGACGGCGACGGTGTAATGACGTATGCACAGAAGCTGCGCAGCGATCCGGGCAAGAGAAACGGGCTTTACTGGAGGGCTGCCAAGGGAGAAGCGGTGAGCCCTCTGGGTGAGTTGGTGGCAAAAGCGAGAATGGAGGGTTATCGGAAGAGCAAGGCCGCGTTCAAGGAAGAAAAGCCGGAGCCGTTTCATGGCTATTATTTCAAAATCTTGACAAGGCAGGGAAGCAGTGCGCCGGGCGGGAAATACAGCTACGTTATCAACGGCAATATGGTCGGGGGATTTGCCCTGGTTGCTTTTCCGTCGCACTGGGGCAAGTCGGGGATCATGGCCTTCATTGTCAACCAGCAGGGCAAAATCTACCAGAAAAATCTCGGACCGAATACGCTGAAGATCGCCCGGGAGATGCAATCATTCAGGCCGAACGAGACCTGGACAGCGGTAAAAGAGGATTGAACGGCGCAAAACGAGCTGTAACCCGGACGTTCTTTCCCGTCCAGACGGGCTTCGTTCCGGACAATGGCGTCCCCCGGCGCATGCATATCGAGAATCGGCCTCTTCTCCGGGCCGCTTCTGCCTAAGCTCCCGTCTGGTGAAAAATCATCCGCGGCAGCTCAACACAGGTCAGCAAACCGCCCATGCAGGCCCCGGTATCGATTCCGATTTTTCCCTCCCGGACATATGGTTGTGCGAACGGCGTGTGCCCGAAGACAATGGTCTTGTTCCAGGTGTTCGGTCCTGCATAAAAGGGGCCGCGAATCCACAGCAGATCTTCCGGATTCTGGTTCTGCAGAGGGATGTTCGGCTGCAAACCGGCATGGACAAAAATGAAGTCTTCCGTCTCGTAATAAAGATCCAGCGACAGGAAGAAATCCATGTGTTCGGCAGGCGGCTGCTCCCATCCGCTCTTTCTGTAAGATCGCAGGGTGTGCCGGCCCCCATTGGACAGGAAAAGCTCACGATCCTTTCCCGACAGGTAATCCAGGAACATCTGCTCATGGTTTCCCTTCAGGCAGATTGTGCTCGTTGATCCGTGCTTCAGGCGGAGGAGCGTTTCCACGACCTCGTAAGAATCCGGTCCCCGGTCGATGTAATCGCCCAGGAACAGAAGGATGTCGTTTCGACCGATCGGGATTTTGCCGAGGAGCTCCCGCAGATGGAGAAAACACCCGTGAATGTCGCCGACCGCAAAGATTCTTTTCCGAACTGCATCCGGCTTCATGAAAAGCCATCACTGCTTCATGTCGCATCGTTTCGATACGGAAGGAATGTACCCGGATGAATTCCTGGAATTCCATCCGGCCCGGAGATCCTTCATGGCCGCTCCCTGACCTGCGAGGGCCGCGTCTTCCAGCGATGATGGATCCACAGCCACTGGTCAGGGTATTGCCGGACCTGTTCTTCCAGGATGGCGTTGTAGCGCTGCGTGTTGGTCAGCACGTCCTGACGGCGGTTTCCGCTGCGGATCGTTTCGACCTCGGCCAGAAACTTGATCCGGTAACGTCCGTCCGGCTGCCGGATCAGAAAGCCCGGCAAAACCGGCGCGCCGGTGTGGAGCGCGAGCAGGGCAATCCCGTCGGTTGTACAGGCCTTTCGCCCGAAGAACGGAACGAAGACGCCTTCGTACCAGGCGACGTTCTGATCGATCATGATGCCCAGGACGCCGTTCTGCTTCAAGAGCCGCAGCATGGGGCGCATGGCCCGTTCTTTCGGTAGGGTCTTGTTTCCCGCTGACTCGCGGACCTGCCGGACCGCGGCTTCGAGAATAGGGTTATCGAGGGGTCTGTAAATGGCGGTCAGCGGTTTGACGAGCAGGGCGAAAACCGTAGCGGAAAGTTCCCAGTTGCCGAAGTGGGCGGTCAGAAGAAGAATCCCCTTTCCTTTTTCCAGGGCGTGGCGACAATGCTCCCATCCCTCCACGGACATGCGCTGCAGGATTTTTTCACGAGTAAGACTGGGGCTGTCGAAAAATTCGGCCGCAATAATGCCGATGTTCCGATAGACCCCGCGGGCGATTTTCCGGACTTCCTCCGGTGGCTTCTCCGGAAAAGCGCGGGAAAGATTATGCAGGGCGATGAATCGCTGCCGGGGAACGAAAAGGTAAAAGAGATAAGACAGGGTGATGAACAGGGACTTCCGTAATGCCAGCGGGATGCTGGAGAATGTCCTCAGGAGAATGCTGGCTGCGGTCTGTGGTGTCACGATGAAATTCCCATTTGATGATCCTGATTGCCTGTTTCCTGCTTTCTTGGCGCTTGCTATCTCAAAATCCGCACAGGAAAGACTTTGCCGGAATCATCCTACAGGATGCATGAGGCCTCGGGTCTTTCTCAGCGGCTCACAACGTTTAACTATTGCACATCAGATGAGATCTGTCCAACCGAAACGGCGATCGTCCCGCCTCTGATTTTCCAGCATGTGCGCTTCGATCCCCAGCCGGATAGCTTCAAAAGTCCGTTCATCCATGTCACCGGGAACTGTCCTCGGTTCGCCCCAACGGACCACAATCCTGCTGAACGGCTTGGGAATGAGGCAGCGATCCCAACTGCGGAGCACCCATGCCCTGCTCATGGAGATGTAAAAGGGGACAACGGGTATGCCGGACTTTCCCGCGAGGGCGACCAGACCCGGTTTTACGACGCCCCGTGGCCCCTGCGGCCCGTCCAGGACATGAACGGCAAAGGGATGGTCCTTCAGGTCATCGATCATGGCGGCCAGCGCCTGCTTGCCATCCCGTGATGATGAACCCCGAACGGGACGGAATCCCAGGCACCGAAAAAAATCGGCAACCACGTCCCCGTCGCGGCTTTTGCTGATCATGACGGAGGGCCGGTAAACGCCGAACCGTCTGGCGTAGCCGATCACCGCGATGATCCGCTGGTGCCAGATCGCGGCAATCAGTTTGCTTCCGCCTTCCAGGTGCCTCCGGATTGGGGCTTCGTTGACGGTTTTGATTTGAATGGTCAGGAAGTAGAGGCGCGTGATACAATAAGCGACAATCATCAGATGGTGTTGCAGGGCATATCGGGAACATTCTCTCAAAGATTTCCGAATCGGGAAAAGCGGCATGGTCACCTTTCCTTGGCAGACATCAACGGGCAGGCACGCTCTTCATCGGCCGCAATCTCCCATACGATCTAGCGGCCGGCCTTCAACTCCTGAATGCGCTTGTCAATTCTGTCTTTGTGATCGCCGGTTTCCTGTGTGATCCCGCTCACCAGCGTCCGATACTCCGTATCGGACGTGTGGAGAAATTCTTGGTAACACTTTTCCAGAACCGATGCTTCGACATCCCGCGCCGCAATCACCGCTTGTTCTCGGGTGATCATACCCTCTTTCAGACGTTGCCGAAGCCCTTCGATGCCGTTCATGAATGTTTGAATGCCCGTCCGATTGAAAGGCCGGCCGGTTTCAAAGCGCTCCGGCTTGAGGGTAAGGATCTGGGCCATCCGCTCAAGTTGCGTTGCATGTTTTTCTTCCTCCGCCGCGATTTCCAGCCAGAAAGCACCATCCTCCTCCCAGATCTCGGCGCAATCCCGGTAGAAATCCCCGACGAGCCGTTCGGCGGCAGCCATCATCTTCATGGTGTCAGTCAAATTCTTTAGCGTTGCCGATGTTACCATTGGCGGATGCCCTCCCTGGCGGTGAAGCGCAACATCCCATGACCCTCGGGAAATTCACCTTTCCATCTTTTGCCTGAAGAAAAACTTATGAAAAACAGTCCTGCTTATACATAAACTTTTCAAGCCTTTTCGGCAAGTCTCAAAGTGTGATCCTTATGGAGAAGGCATCTTTTTCCGATTCATCTTGCTCAAGCCTTCCGGATAAGTCGTGGCGGTGTCGGAATTCTTTACAATTTTGTGCCGGTGCGGTATAAGCGATGTGCCGG
>ERZ795055.3605-NODE-3605-length-11238-cov-187.257981_pt1 | contig 11238 bp, 8 predicted proteins | sample MGYA00375139_ERZ795055 | MGnify/ENA primary metagenome ERZ795055 (study PRJEB30184, sample SAMN05720283) | anaerobic digester metagenome | isolation source: active sludge of municipal wastewater-treating anaerobic digesters | place: USA | collected 2015-01-23 ...
TTCATGGTGCGGCCGGGCGACAGCGTGCCGGTCGATGGCGAGGTGATGGACGGCGTTTCCAGCATCAACGAGGCGATGCTGACCGGCGAGAGCATGCCGGTTGCCAAGACGGCCGGCGACAAGGTATTCGCGGCCACTGCCAACGGCCAGGGTGCCTTGCGCTGCCGGGCGACCGGCGTCGGCGAGCAGACGTTGCTGGCTGGCATCATCCGCATGGTCGGCGAGGCGCAGGGTTCCAAGGCGCCGGTGCAGCGGCTGGCCGACCGGATTTCGGCGGTTTTCGTGCCGGTCGTCTGCGTCATCGCGCTGGCGACCTTTGCCGGCTGGTGGCTGTATGCCGGCGATTTTGCCCAGGCGCTGGTCAATGCCGTGGCCGTCCTGGTGATTGCCTGCCCGTGCGCGCTCGGGCTGGCGACGCCGACGGCGATCATGGTCGGCACCGGGCAGGGCGCGCGGGCCGGCATCCTGGTCAAGAACGTCGAGGCGCTGGAACGGGCAGAGAAAATCGCCGTTCTCGCTCTCGACAAAACGGGCACGCTGACCTGCGGTGAGCCGGAAGTCACCGACATTGTGCCGCTGGCTGCCGATACTGATGAAGCCTTGCGCTTGGCGGCGGCGCTCGAGCAGGGCTCCGAGCATCCGCTGGCGCGCGCCGTGCTGGCGCGGGCTGTTGCGGTCGACCTGCCAAAAGTGGCAAATTTCAAGGCGAGTCCCGGGCACGGTGTGGCCGGCGAGATCGACGGTCGAAGCTTGCGCCTCGGCTCGCCGGACTGGCTGGGCATGGCCGATGACGCGACGGTCATGGCGCTTCAGCAGGCCGGGCGCACGGTCGTCGTGCTGGAGGAGGGCGGTATCGCGCTGGCCGTGCTGGCGATTGCCGACGCCTTGCGGGCGACCTCGCGTCCCGCCGTCGAGCGCCTGCGGGCGCGCGGCATTCGTGTCGTCATGCTGACCGGCGACAACGCGGCGACGGCGGCGGCGATCGCCCATGAAGCGGGTATCGACGAATTCCGTGCCGGCATTTTGCCCGGCGACAAGGCGGCGGCGATTGCCGAGCTGAAAGCCGGCGGTCTGGTGGCGATGGTCGGCGACGGCATCAACGACGCGCCGGCCCTGGCGGCGGCCGATGTCAGTTTCGCCATTGGCGCCGGTTCGGACGCGGCGCTGGAGGTGGCGGATCTGACACTGATCCGCAGCGACCTGCATGGGGTGGACGATGCCATCGAGCTGTCGCGGGCGACGCTGGGCAAGATTCGCCAGAATCTGTTCTTCGCCTTTATCTATAATGTATTGGGGATTCCGCTGGCGGCATTTGGTGAGCTAAACCCGGTCATTGCCGGGGCGGCGATGGCCATGAGTTCGGTGTTCGTGGTGTCGAATTCCCTGTTGCTCAAGCGCTGGCATCCGAAGGCCCGCTAGGCACTTGAAGGGGGTTGTCTGCAAGCAAACGACAAACTGGCATTTTACGAAGCGCTGCTGGAAAGCATGCAGCGCGTCGTCTATTGCCTGAATCTCGATAACGGGCGGTTCGAGTACATCTCGGGCGCCGCCGCCGCCCTGTTTGGTCTCGATGCGGATGTGGTGCGCGATGCCGGGATGGATCTGGTCAGCCAGCACATGTTGCCCGGAGATTTCGACGCGGTCATGGCGCACATCGCGGAAGTCGCGGCGGCCAACCCCGGGCAGCGCGTGTCGCTGAACGCCCAGTATCGCGTGCTGGGCGCCAATGGCCGGGTCAGGCATTGCCATGATTCGATGACCCTGGACGTGGATGCGACCGGCCGGGCGCAGATGGCCTTCGGCGTCGCCGTCGATGTCAGCCGGCGGGTGCTGGCCGATGTGGCCATGCACGAAAAGGAAGCGCAGTTCCGCGCCACCATGGAAGCCGCGCAGGTCGGCATCTTCGTGTTGCAGGACGGCATGTTCCGCTACGTCAATCCTTTCCTGGTGCGCCTCTGCGGCTATACGGAAGAAGAGTTGCTGGACGGACTCGGGCCGCTCGATCTGATTGTCCCCGAGCAGCGCGAGTTCGTGCACAAACAGATTCAGTTACGCGCGGCCGGCGAGCCGGGCCGACCCTACGAGCTGATGGCGGTGCGCAAGGATGGCAGCACCCTGCCAATCATGATCATGGGCTCGCCGACGACTTACGAAGGGCAACCGGCGTCGGTCGGCACCCTGACCGATATTTCGGCCCAGAAGGATGCCGAGCGGCGGGCCCGGGAACTGGCCGATTTCGATCCCCTGACCGGGCTGCCCAACCGCCGCCTGCTCAACGACCGCTTCAGCCAGCTACTGGCCAGTGCCGAGCGTGAGGGCTCGGAGATCGCGCTCATCTTCCTTGACCTCGATCACTTCAAGCGGGTCAACGACTCGCTCGGTCACAGCGTTGGCGACGAGCTGCTGCGCGCGGTCGCCCATCGCCTGTCGTCGGTGGTGCGCAAGGTGGATACGCTGGCCCGCCTCGGTGGCGACGAGTTCATCATCGCCCTGCCCGGCATCCGCGCCGGCGCCGCGGCCGAAGTCGCCGGCCGTTTGCTGGAAGTCTGCGCGCTGCCGTTCTCGGTCGGCGGCCACGAACTGATCATCACACCATCGCTGGGCATCAGTCTCTATCCCGATGACGGCCGTGATTTCGAGATTCTGCTGCGCAATGCCGACGCCGCCATGTACAAGGCCAAGGAGGCCGGGCGCAACGCGTTCCGCTTCTATTCCAGCGAAATGAACGTGGCAACGCTCAAGCACCTGTTGATGGAGAGCGGTTTGCGTCGGGGCCTGGGCGCCCGCGAGTTCGTTCTCCACTACCAGCCACTGGTGCATGTCGAAACCGGCGCCATCATCGGGGTCGAGGCGCTGATCCGCTGGCAGAATCCCGATGTCGGGCTGGTGCCGCCGGATCAGTTCATTCATGTGGCCGAGGACATCGGGCTGATCAACCCGATCGGCGAATGGGTCTTGCGCGAAGCCTGCCGCCAGTTGCGCGCCTGGCAGGACGCCGGTTTGCCGACCTTGATGGTTGCGGTCAACGTCTCGCCAGTCCAGTTTCGCCAGCCTGGCTTCGTCGATACGGTGGCCAGCGCACTTGCCGCTTCCGGGCTGAATCCCCGTTTCCTCGAGCTGGAATTGACCGAACGAACCGTGATGCAGGATGCCGAGCAGACGCTCGACACCTTGCTGGAACTGAACCGGATGGGCGTCGAACTGGCGGTCGACGACTTCGGCACCGGCTATTCCTCGCTCGCTTACCTGAAACGTTTTCCGGTCGGCAAGCTGAAAATCGACCGCTCGTTCATCCGCAACCTGGAATTCGACATGGATGACCGGGCGATCACCTCGACCATCCTCAGCATGGGCCGCGGCCTGCGTATCGAGGTGCTGGCCGAGGGGGTCGAGACGCAGCAGCAGTACGACATTTTGCGGGGTTTTGGCTGCGAACTGGTGCAGGGCTACCACTTCAGCCGTCCATTGCCGCCTGAGCAGTTTGTCGCATTTTTGAAGAATTACAGTTCGTCCGGCAAGGAGTAGCGCATGGAAAGCAGCATCATCAAGGTTGGCGGCATGAGCTGCCAGGGGTGTGTCAAGAATATCGGCGGCGTCCTGTCCGCCATGCCCGGGGTCGCGTCGGCCGAGGTGTCGCTCGAAGCGGGAGAGGCGCGGGTCGCCTTCGATCCGCAGGTGGTCACGCGCGGCGCGTTGGTGGCAGCGATCGAGGATGCCGGCTTCGACGCCGAGTGAGCTAAACTCGCCGCCAGAAATCAATCCGAGAGAACAGTCGTGTCAGAAAAAAAACCAAGGCTCACCGCCCTTTCGCACGGTGGCGGTTGCGGTTGCAAGATCGCCCCGGGCGTACTGCAAAAGCTGCTGGCCGGCGTCACGCCCGGCATCATTCCTCCCCAACTGCTGGTCGGCACCGAAACCAGCGACGATGCGGCGGTTTACCAGATCAATGCGCAGCAGGCCATCGTCGCGACGACCGACTTTTTCATGCCCATCGTCGACGATCCCTACGATTTCGGACGCATCGCGGCGACCAATGCCATTTCCGATGTCTATGCCATGGGCGGCACGCCGCTGTTCGCGCTGGCACTGGTCGGCATGCCGCTCAATGTCCTGCCGCTGGAGACCATCGGCAAGATTCTCGAAGGCGGCGAGGCGGTCTGCCGGGCTGCCAGCATTCCGATTGCCGGTGGCCATACGATCGATTCCGTCGAGCCGATCTACGGCCTGGTCGCCATCGGCCTCGTCAATCCGGCGCACCTGAAACGCAATTCCGGTGCCCGGCCGGGCGACCGCCTGATCCTCGGCAAGTCGCTCGGGATCGGCGTCTACAGCGCGGCGCTCAAGAAGGGCAAGTTGAGTGACAGCGACTACGAGCAGATGGTCGCCAGCACTACCCAGCTCAACACGCCGGGGCCGGTGTTGGCCTGTCTCGACGGGGTGCATGCGGTGACCGACGTCACCGGCTTCGGCCTCCTTGGGCACCTGATGGAGGTGTGCAAGGGCAGCGCCGTGCGGGCCACGGTCGATTTTTCCGCCTTGCCGCTGCTGGGCCGCGCGCTGGAATTCGCCAACGCCGGTCATGTGACCGGCGCTTCGGCGCGCAACTGGGCCAGCTACGGGGATGCCGTGCAATTGGCTGCCGGGCTTGGCGACAGCGAGCGGGCGCTGCTGACCGATCCGCAGACCTCGGGCGGGCTGCTGGTTTCTTGTACGCCGGACACCGTGACCGAAGTGTTGTCGATCTTCCTGCAGCAGGGCTTTTCGCATGTTTCGGTGATCGGCGAAGTGGTCGAGGGCGAGCCGGGGATCGAGGTTCGCTGATCGGTAAATCGACGGCAAACAGGATTTGAAACACCCCGACAGCCGGTGCCCGCGCTTTTATTCCAAGCCAGGCTGATGCCGTAGGCGCCGGGAAGTTTTCCCGTTGCCCGGTCACCGGTGCGCAGCCGGAATCTCTGCGGCTTGCAAGCCTCCAGTCAGTAAATAGTTGTTTCTGATTTGTAAATGCGATATATTCGCATTTACATTCAGGAGCCAGCCAGCCACAACGCTCAGCCAGCGAGATTCTGAAAAAGAGCTGTTCGAGCGAGCTTGTGGCGAGAAGTTTCAGCCAGGCCCAGCGATGCCCGCCGCCTTGCGGCGATGGCGTGCGCCGAACAGCAGATTCGGCAAGCCAGCCCTTCAGCCAGCCAGCCTCCCCAAAGACGAACTGAAGGAACATGCCTGTGAAAAACAAGAGGGTAAATGCGAAGGCGCGCGCGCTTTCGCCATCGACCGTTGCCGAGGGGGCAGCGGAAAAAAGGAAACTGTTGCCGCTGGGCGCGATGGTGGTCGCCAGTCTGCTGGGGGCGACCGATGCGGTGCTGGCCGAGGAGGAAAAAACCTTGTCGGCGGTGACGGTGACGGCAACCGCCGAGCAGGCCCCACCCGATGGCCTGCGCGCGACCAAGACCCGCGTTGGCCGCGTGGAGCAGGATCCGCACGATCTGCCGCAGTCGATCGTCACCGTGACGCGTTCGCTGATGGACGAGCAGGAGACCAACACGCTGCGCGAGGCGTTGCGCAACGTACCCGGCATTTCGTTCAATGCCGCCGAGGGCGGGCGTTCCGGCGACAACATGATGTTGCGCGGTTTCTATACCTTCGGTGACATCTATCTCGACGGGATTCGCGACACCGCGCAATACAACCGCGAAACCTTCAACCTGGAACGGGTCGAGGTATTGCGCGGCGCCGCCGCCATGCTCTTCGGGCGCGGCCAGGCCGGCGGGGTCATCAACCAGGTCAGCAAGACGCCGATGCTTTACGGCATCAATACGGCCGGCGTTGGCGTCGGTACCGATGGCTATGCCGCTTTCAATGCCGACCTCAACCAACGTATCGGCGACACCACGGCAATCCGCATCAACATGATGGCGCGCGAGGAGGACAGCGCGCGCTCCAACCCGGTGAGCGGCGCCACGCCGCATATTCAGCGTGCCGGCTTCGCCCCGAGTATTTCATTCGGTCTGGGCACCGAACACGAAGTCAATCTCAGCTATTACTACCTGACGACCAACGATCGGCCCGATTACGGCGTGCCGTTCAACAGCGCCACCAAGCGGCCCAACGAGGCATACGCGAAAGCCAACGCCTACTGGGGGGTGAATGGCAATTTCGACAACAGCGATACCAATATCGTCACCCTGAACTACCTCTACACCATCGCCCCGGATACGCAGTGGCGCACCGTGGTGCGTGGCGCGAACTACAAGCGTTCCTACTGGGCGGTGGCGCCGCAGGGCGGGGCGCCGACCGCGTATAGCCTGGCGTCGCAAGCCAAGACGCGCGAGACCGATACCGACAACTTCGCTTTCCAGAGCGACTACAGCACCACCTTCATGACCTTCGGCCTGAAGAACGAGTTTCTCGCCGGCGTCGAATATCTCTACGAGGACAACAAGCGCTGGGCCTTGCGCAACATGGGCACGGCGACCCGGCCGATCTACACCTCGGGCCAGTTCACCGGCGCACCGAGTACCTATACTGGTAACAGCTACAGTTTCTTCGTGCAGGATGCGCTGGAATTCGTCCCCAACTGGAAAGCGCTGGTCGGTATCCGTCGCGACGAGATCCGTGCCGATTACGTCTCGGTTGCCGGCACCACGAGCAATGCGTTTTCCGGCAACTTCGGCGAGTGGAGTTTCCGTACCGGCATTTCCTGGCAACCTGACCCGGCGCAACACTATTACCTGAGTTACAGCGACACCTTCAGCCCGACCGCCGACCTCTATCAGCTGTCCGGCAATGCCAACCCGCCGGAGCGCGGCGAAGTCGTCGAACTGGGTGCCAAGTGGCTGTTGCTCGATGGCGATCTGGCGCTGCGCACGGCGATTTTCAGCGCGGAAAAGACCTGGGAACGCAGCACCGACCTCGATTCGCCGCAGTATTCGATCCTGACCAAGAAGCGCCGCACCAACGGCGTGGAACTCGAACTCGCCGGGCGCATCACCGACAAGTGGGAAGTGTTCGGCGGCATTGCCTTCATGAGTGCGGAGATTCTCGAAGTCGCCCCGGGCGCCAACCGGAATTTCCTGCATCAGACGCCGCGCAACACGCCTGAGCAAACGGCCAACCTGTGGACGACCTACCAGTTGTTCGATGGCTGGAAGATCGGCGGCGGCGCCGAATTCAAGAGCGAGCGTTACGGCTACCAGCCCGCGGCAGGCGGTACCGCCGTGTTCGCGCCCAATATCGCACCCTCCTATGTCGTGTGGAACGCGATGGTCGCCTACGAGCAGCCCAAGTACGCGATCAAGCTGAACATCCAGAACGTGTTCGACAAGCTGTATTACGACGCCATCTACGACAACGGCGGCTTCGTCTACGTCGGCCAGCCGCAACGTTTCATCCTGAGCGCCGAATACAAGTTCTAGGCGCATCACCCACCCAGCCCGCGTGGCATCGTGCCGCGCGGGCTTCTGCTTGAGGAAGCCATGCTGATCACCATCGACGACGTCCTGACCCCGGAAGAACTGGCCACCGCCCGCGACCTCCTGTTGCGGTCGACCTGGTCAAACGGGCAAATTACGGCCGGCCTGCAGGCGGCCAAGGCCAAGAACAACGAGCAACTGGCCGAGAACGCCGAACATCTGCCGGTGCTACGGCGGCTGGTGCTCAAGGCGCTGGGGCGCAACGCCATGTTCTTCACCGCCGCGCTGCCGCTGAAGATCCTGCCGCCGTTCTTCAATCGCTATGGCGGCGACAGCAACTACTACGGCTTCCATACCGACAACGCCATGCGCCAGTTGCCCGACGGCAGCGGCTACGTGCGCGCCGATGTCTCGGCGACGCTCTTTCTTTCCGAGCCGGACGAGTACGAGGGTGGCCTGCTGACCATCGAGGACACCTTCGGCAAGCACGGCGTCAAGCTCAAGGCCGGCAGCATGGTCGTCTACCCCTCGACCTCGATCCATGAAGTCGCCCCGGTCACGAAAGGCGCGCGCCTCGCCTGCTTCATGTTCATGCAGAGCATGGTGCGCGATCCTGGCGAGCGGCGGCTGCTGTTCGACATGGACATGGCCCTGCTCAGCCTGCGCGAGACGCACGGCGACAGCGACCCGGTGGTGCGCCTGACCGGCTGCTATCACAACCTGCTGCGCCGCTGGGCGGACAGCTGAGTGTTCAATGCCCCCTTGCTCGACGCCATTCCGCGCGACATCGCGGCGGTCGCCGATTACGCGGCCTATGCCCGACAGCGGCTCGATGACAATGCCTGGGCTTATCTCGACGGTGCTGCCGCCGACGAGCTGACGCAGGCCCGGAACCGCCGGGCCTTCGACGAGCTGGCGCTGCGGCCGCGCGTGCTTGCCGATGTCGCCGGCGGCCATTGCCGGACGACGCTGCTCGGCCGCGAACTGCCCAGCCCGATCCTGCTGGCGCCGATTGCCTGGCAAAAGCTCTTCCATCCCGACGGCGAACTGGCGACGGCCTATGCCGCCTCGGCGCTCGGCGTCGGCATGCTGCTCAGCACGCTGGCCAGCTGCAGCATCGAGGAGGTCGCCGCCGCGGCCCGCCAGGGTGGCGAGGGGCCGCGCTGGTTCCAGTTCTATCTGCAACCGGAACGCAGCCTCAATGAAGAATTGATCCACCGCGCCGAAGCCGCCGGTTACGAGGCCATCGTGTTTACGGTCGACGCGCCTTTGAACGGCATTCGCAACCGCGAACAGCGCGCCGGTTTCCAGCTGCCACCGGGCATCGAGGCGGTCAACCTGCGTCGCCCGCTTGACCCGAACGATGCCGAGGGCTTTGCCCGGCGCCAGCGTTCGCTCGCCGAAAAGCGCAAGCAGCGCGGCCCGAGCATGGTTTTCGACGACCTCATGGCGCATGCGCCGACCTGGCGCGACCTTGAATGGCTGCTCGCCTTTACCCGCCTGCCGGTGATCGTCAAGGGTGTGCTCCATCCCGAAGATGCCGCCCAGGCCGTGCGCCTCGGCGCCGCCGGCGTCGTCGTTTCCAATCACGGCGGACGCACGCTCGACACCCTGCCGGCCAGTCTCGACTGCCTGCCGGCCATCGCAGACCGTCTCGGCGGCGCCGTGCCCATTCTTTTCGACGGGGGCATCCGCCGCGGCAGCGACATCTTCAAGGCGATCGCGCTCGGTGCTTCGGCCGTGCTGATCGGCCGCCCCTACATCCAGGCGCTGGCCGCCGCCGGCCCGCTCGGCATCGCCCACGTGCTGCGCATCCTCCAGGACGAACTCGAAGCGACCATGGCCCTGTGCGGCGTCGCCCGCCTCGACCGGATTTCCGCCGACTACCTGTACGACCATCCCGCAAGGAGAACCCCCGCATGAAAAAACGCCTATCGCTGCTCGCCCTCGTGCTGGCCGCCGCCAGCTTCGCCGCCCCGGCGCAGGAGAAGGTGCTCAACCTCTACTCGGCCCGCCATTACCAGACGGACGAGGCGCTCTACGCCAATTTCACGAAGCAGACCGGCATCCGGATCAACCGCATCGAAGGCAAGGAAGAGGAATTGATGGAGCGCATTCGCAACGAGGGCGCCAACAGCCCGGCCGACGTCTTCATCACCGTCGACGCCGCGCGCCTGGCGAAAGCCGACGAACTCGGCCTCTTCGCGCCGGTGAAATCGAAGCTGCTCGAAACGCGCATTCCCGCCCATCTGCGCACCGACACCTGGTTCGCCTTCTCGACCCGCGCCCGCGTCATCATCTACAACCGCAGCGCGGTCAAGGCCGAGCAGGTGCAGACCTACGAAGCGCTTGCCGACCCGCAGCTCAAGGGCAAGTTGTGCAGCCGTTCCGGCGCCCACCCGTACAACCTGTCGCTGGTTTCGGCGCTGATCGCTCATGACGGCGAAGCGAAGACCGAGGCCTGGGCACGCGGCGTCGTCGCCAATTTCGCCCGCGCCCCGAAGGGTGGCGATACCGACCAGATCAAGGCGGTTGCCGCCGGTGAGTGCGGCGTCGCGGTATCGAACACCTATTACCTGGCGCGCCTGATCCGCTCGGAAAAGATCGACGAGCGGCGGATGATGGAGCGCGTCGGCATCGTCTGGCCCAACCAGGCGACGACCGGCACCCACATCAACATTTCCGGCGGTGGCATGGTCAAGACCTCGAAGAACCAGGATGCGGCCGTCAAGTTCCTCGAATACCTGGTCAGTGACGAGGCGCAGCGTTATTTTGCCGATGGCAACAACGAATGGCCGGTGGTAGCCGGTGTCGTCACCAATAATCCGGCGCTGACTGCGCTGGGCACGTTCAAGGCTGATACGCTACCGATCGGCATGCTGGCGAAGAACATCGTTGCCGCGCAGATGGTGCTGGATCGGGCAGGGTTCCGCTGAGTAGCGGACAGGCCAAACAAAAACGGGAGCCGCGGCTCCCGTTTTTTCTTGCTGTCTTCGGCGATTCGTCAGGCGGCTTCGCGCAACCGAACCTTGCCCGGCTTGCAGTTGCCGCCGTGCGCTTCCTGCAGGCATTCGTGGGCGCACGAGGCGCAGCGGCCGCAGTCGCGCGTGACGCCGAGGTCGCGGCGCAAATCTTTCAGCGTGCGGGCGCCACCCTGGGCGGCTTCACGAATCTGGCGGTCGGTGACGGCCTGGCAGACGCAGACGTACATTCCGGAGCTCCTGCTGCTTATGTAAATGCGAACAATTCGTATTTTAGTGAGGTGAGAATGATTGTCAACAACAATTTCGCCATAATCGAAGCGTTTTGGTTTTGTGCCTTTTCCGACAGTCGACCGCAACAGGCGACAGTTGAGCAATAGACAGGCCAGCGGCAGGCGCAGGCGGCTCGGGAAACGAAAAAGCCGCAGACTGGCTGCGGCTTTCGGGGGCTGGAAGCTGGCGGGGGGCGATCAGCCTTCGCCCGGCTCCATGTGCGCCTGCAGGTAGTTGGGCAGGGTCACGTCCTGGATCAATGTCTGCTGCGTTTCCAGCCAGTCGATGGCTTCCTCGCAATGTTCGAGCAGGTCTTCCAGCAGGTCGCGGCTGACGTAGTCCTGCAGCGTTTCGCACAGGGCGATCGATTCGATCAGCAACGGGCGCTGCGTTTCGCGCTCGTACTTGAGGTCGCCCTGCAGGCATTCGACGACGTTCTCGCCGATCAGCAGCTTGCCGAGGTTCTGCAGGTTGGGCAGGCCTTCGAGGAAGAGGATGCGCTCGATCAGTTCGTCGGCTTCCTTCATGACGCGGATCGACTGCTTGTACTGGTAGTCGTTGAGCTTTTCCAG
>ERZ795055.3607-NODE-3607-length-11225-cov-5.182811_pt1 | contig 11225 bp, 11 predicted proteins | sample MGYA00375139_ERZ795055 | MGnify/ENA primary metagenome ERZ795055 (study PRJEB30184, sample SAMN05720283) | anaerobic digester metagenome | isolation source: active sludge of municipal wastewater-treating anaerobic digesters | place: USA | collected 2015-01-23 ...
CCGTTCCTGATATGCGGGGTTTATTTTTAGATGAAGCAGAAATAATGTTAGAAAACCACAATTTATTTCCAAAAGTTATCGATTCGGTTTACAACAAAGATAAAAAGCTGGGTACCATCATCGAACAAATTCCCGGACCAAATTCAACCGTAAAAAAGAACCGCCCCATTTATCTGATCATAAATTCAAAGCAGGTACGCCAGGTACCTGTACCTGATGTAACGGATTTGTCGTATCGACAGGCACAAGCAATGTTGAAAGTAATTGGGCTTGAAGTTGCAAATGTTGAATATAAACCTTCGGAATACAAAGATCTGGTGATTGATGTAAAGTATAGAGGCATGAGCATTACACCCGGCATGAGAATACCCGAAGGAAGTTCGTTAATTTTGGTTGTGGGCAATGGTTTAGGCTCGGGTCAATCGATGGTTCCCGCGCTGAAAGGCATGAACCTGGAAGATGCTAAATTGGTTATTTCGACCGACTCGTTGATTATTGGAGCTGTGGATTACGACATTGAACCTTCGGGCAATGAGGCTGATTATGTTATATATCGTCAACGACCGGGTTCAGGAAAAACGGTTTCTTCGGGGACGCGCATAGATGTGTGGCTTTCGAAAGACAAATCATTGTTGGATAAAGTATTTGAAGAAGACAGAGAAGAAACGACTAAAGAATCAGAAGACGAATTTTTTTAAATAAGCCTAAAAGTGACTGACGAATATTTTGATGAATTGAATGAAGAAGATGATGTGGACAACTCCGTTGATGAGCGGGAGTTTCACGAGCATTTTCGTTTTGTTGTTGACAAAGGCCAGTCAATGATTCGGATCGACAAGCATCTTGTCAATCTCATGTCGGGCATCTCGCGCAACCGATTACAGGATGCTGCTGTTGCCGGAAATATATTTGTTAACGAAAAACCGGTCAAATCGAATTATCGGGTAAAACCACTCGATGTTATTTCGATAGTACTTGCGTATCCTCCATCCGAATTTGAAATTATTCCGCAGGATATTCCGATTGATATTGCGTATGAAGATGAGGACATTATGCTGATCAATAAAAAACCGGGCATTGTTGTTCATCCCGGTTTTGGAAATTTCGATGGAACGCTTTTGAATGCCATCGCCTGGCATTTGCGCGACAATAAAAACTTTGACCCCAACGATTCACGCATCGGATTGGTGCATCGCATCGATAAAGATACTTCGGGACTAATACTGATTGCAAAAACTCCTGATGCCAAGTCACATCTCGGCAAACAGTTTTTTAATAAAACCACACAGCGTCGCTATCATGCATTAGTTTGGGGCAATGTAAAAGACGATGAAGGAACAATTATCGGTTCTTTAGCCCGGAATCCGCGCGACAGAATGCAGTTTATTGTTTTTCCTGAAGGTGAAAATCCTTTTGCAAAACATGCTGTAACGCACTACAAAGTGCTCGAACGGTTGGGCTATGTAACATTGGTGGAATGCAAATTAGAAACCGGTCGTACGCATCAAATACGTGTACACATGAAACATATCGGGCACACGCTTTTCAACGACGAACGTTACGGTGGAAATGTAATTCTAAAAGGAACAACATCGGCGTATTACAAAGCATTTGTGAAGAATTGTTTTTTTGAATGCCCACGGCAGGCTTTGCATGCCAAAACACTCGGTTTTGTCCATCCACGCACCGGTGAGTTTATGCATTTCGACAGCGAATTACCTGACGATATGCAAACACTTATTGAGATGTGGCGTAGTTATGGCAAAGAACATCTTGGTTTGTAATTTATTAAAATTCATATACTTATTTTTTTTGTTTCATTTATTTTATGAAAAAAAATATTGCAATTATCGCCGGCGGTGATTCGTCAGAAGTTGTGGTTTCGTTGAAAAGTGCTGCCGGACTCTATTCGTTCATGGATAAAGAACGGTATAACTTGTTTATAGTTACCATTGTGGGTAAACAGTGGCAAGTAGAACAGTCGGAAAATGAAAAGATTGCGATTGACAAAAATGATTTTAGCTTTACCCGTAACGGCGGAAAAACTCTTTTCGACTTTGCTTACATCACCATTCATGGAACTCCGGGCGAAAATGGAATTTTACAGGGATATTTTGATTTAATCGGAATGCCTTATTCGTGCTGTGGAGTGCTTGCGGCAGCAGTTACCTTTAATAAATTCACTTGTAATCAGTATTTAAAAGGGTTTGGAGTGAAAGTTTCCGAATCGGTTTTGCTTCGCAATAATCAAACAATATCCAACGACGAAGTAGCCTCGAAAATTGGTTTTCCCTGTTTTGTGAAACCCAATGTTGGCGGAAGCAGTTTTGGAGTAACCAAAGTAAAATTGATTGATGAGCTGCAACCTGCCATTCAAAAAGCTTTTTCGGAAGGGAGTGAAGTGCTTATCGAAGCTTTTATGGAAGGTACCGAACTTACGTGCGGCATGTATAAAACATCCGAAAAAACCGTGGTTTTCCCGGTTACTGAAGTAGTTCCGAAAAATGAGTTTTTCGATTTCGATGCCAAATACAAAGGCGAATCGGACGAAATTACTCCGGCCCGCATAAGTCAGTCGTTAACAGAAAAAGTTCAGCAACTTACATCGACCATTTACGATATTTTAGGCTGCAAAGGCATTGTTCGTGTTGATTATATTATTACCAAAGGCGATGTAATAAAATTATTGGAAGTAAATACAACACCCGGAATGACAACCACCAGTTTTATTCCACAACAAGTAGCAGCAGCCGGTTTGGATATAAAAGATGTAATGACCGAAATAATTGAAAATGAGCTGAAAGTGACGCTATAAAGTAATTTTAATAATTGGATCTGATTATTATTTAGTGAATAAAAACCGGTTATCTTCCCTTATTGGGTTGGGGTGATTATGAAAACATTCGACGAAATAACACAAATTGTAAGTTCTGCATTGGAACAATTGGATTGGAGTAAAGAACCCCACGGACTTTACGAACCCATTGGTTATGTACTTTCGATGGGCGGAAAACGCATTCGACCGGCTATGACTTTAATGGCATGCAACCTTTTTACCAACGAATTTTTACCTGCCATAAAACCCGCACTTGGCATCGAAGTTTTTCATAATTTCACACTGCTACACGACGATATTATGGACCGTGCCGACATTCGTCGTGGTCGCCCAACGGTACACAAAAAGTGGAATGATAACACCGCAATTCTTTCGGGTGATGTAATGCAAATTGCAGCGTATCAACTCATTGCCGAAACGCCTGTAAAATACCTGAAACCGGTATTGGATTTATTTTCGCAAACAGCAGCCGAGATATGTGAAGGTCAGCAATATGATGTAGAATTTGAAAACCGCGCGAAAGTTGAGGCAGAAGAATACCTGGAAATGATTCGGTTGAAAACGGCGGTGTTAATCGCTTGTGCGCTCAAAACCGGTGCTATAACAGGCGGAGCAAATGAAAATGATGCTGAATATTTATACGATTTTGGAATCAATATCGGACTCGCTTTTCAACTGAAAGACGATTTGCTTGATGTGTACGGAGATGAAGCCACTTTCGGAAAAAAAATAGGTGGCGACATAATGTGCAATAAAAAAACCTACCTGCTTATCAATGCCATGCAACTTGCAGAAGGCGAAATAAAGGAGAAACTATCCGGTTTATTGCAAAGTAAAACGATTGAACCCCATCAAAAAATTCAGTCAGTCACTTCGGTATTTAATACATTAGGGGTGAAAGATATTTGCGAAGAGAAGATGTCTTATTTCTACAACAAAGCCATCGCAAATCTTGATAAAGTATCGGTTTCGGACACTAAAAAACAAGAATTGAGAAAATTAGCTGTAAAACTGATGTACAGAGAAGATTAAATTTTTTATCTTTGCAAATCAAACGCATTTTTCCGGAATGAAAAATGAATTAAGTTTGCATAAAAATAAGTTTAGGATTCAATTGTAAATTGTAAATCATCATGCCATATCGCCGATTACCTAATACCGATCAGGCTCGTTTACGCGCACTACGACAGGCGGTTAAAAAAGCCGAAAATCAGGACTATACAAATCAGATTGTGTCGTACAAAACCTTTCACGAAGCCAAAACGTATTTAAGCCTTTTCGAAAAGCATTTGATTCAGTACCAACAAACGCACGAAAATCAGATTACCGCCAACAAAAAATACCAGCAAATTGTACACAATGCCCGTTTGTATATTTCGCATTTCATTCAGGTATTCAACTTATCTGTCATTCGCGGCGATATCAAAAAAGACCACAAACTCTTCTATCATTTAGACCCCAACGTACATAACGTGCCGGACATGAGCACCGAAGCGGCAATTCTTGAATGGGGAAAATATGTGATTGATGGTGAAAACGAGCGTGTCCGAAACGGCGGATTGCCTATTTACAACCCTGCGATAGCCAAAGTAAAAGTACATTACGAGATTTTCAAGGAATACAAATCGAATCAGAAGTTACACCAACAAGCCACCAGCCGAAGTTGGGAAGATTTAATGAACTTCAGGGAAAAAGGAGATGCCATAATCCTTGACATTTGGAATCAGGTAGAAGAAAAATTTAAAGATTTACCCCCTTTTACGCGATATAATAAGTGCCGCGAATTCGGGTTGGTGTATTATTACCGTAAAGGCGAAAAAGAACTATCCGCTGAAGATGATAAACAGGACTTGCTGAAAAACTAAAAAGAAGAAATAGAAACGCTGATTTAGCGGTATCGATATCTATCGGGAGCGGATATACGCTGATAAATTTTAAACGGATTTAAAACGGATATTTCTATATTCCGAAGTCTCTGAACGAAACAGATTTGCAACATTAGTCTTAAAAATCTTCTGTTTTCGAAGAAAACAGAATCAGAAACAAATCCGTAAATGATTTTTAAAATCCGCTGATATCCGCTAAATCAGCTAAATCAGCGTTCCTATTATATTATCTAAAATGCATGATTTTTTATGACTATACTAAATTTTCTTTGTTTTAAACAATAATAACCCTAAATAATAACAGAGGTTTCGCTTTCGCCAAACCTCTGTTATTATTAGTAGAATTAAAACTATTCTATTGTAAATGAAGGTGTAAAAACCTTATTCATTTTAATGTCAAAATTGGCTACCGGCACCAGATCGAGCAATTGAAAATCAAAAGCAACGCCCCATTTTTTCATTTTTTTATCCTTAAAGTATATGTCATAATAGCCTTTGCCTCTGCCCAATCTTCTTCGCTTTCTATCGAAAGCAATGCCCGGCGCAATAACCAAGTCAATTTGATTGAAAAATGTCTCCTGCGATTCCGGCTCCCAAATTCCTAATTTGCCTTTAGTCATATCTTCTACCTTTGTAAATGGTTTGATAATCATCTTATGACCAACCACCACCGGAAGTAAAATCTTTTTCTCCTTACTCCATTTAATTATGAAATCGTGCGTTGGCAATTCGTGAGTTGTAGACCAATACAACAGTACGGTTTCTGCCTTTATAAAATCAGGCATTTGCTCAATTTTACTAAATACCGCATCGGCACTTTGCTTTTTTTGCTCATCAGTCAAATCTTTTTTTTGCGATTTGATTTTGTATCTGATTAAAGATTTTTCAAGATTAATTGAATCATCATCTTCATCGTCTTTGAAAAAGTTAAGGAATGAAAATATATTTTTTTTTGCCATTTTGATAAAAAAAGTTTATTCGTAAATAATTAATACAGTTAAGTTTAATGTATAATAAAATGCCTTTCGGCCTGAATTTTGTTTTTTACAACTGACCCGCTTCAACCAATCTGATTACTCTGTCAACGATTTTATCTTCGCCGGCAGCATTGAATTCCGATTTCAGATTTGAGCCAAAAACCCGTGCAATACCTTGCCAGAAAAAAGCACTTGCATTACCCTTGTACGATTTAATAAGATCATACGACGATCTTTCACACTCACGGTCGATCAACTTTATCAACATTTTACCCTGATTGATAGTCATTTTCTTCAGGGTTTTCTCATGTTTTTTAAAAATTTCTTTCTCGTAAACACTGATAAGTTTTTTTCTTTCCTGGTCGGCCGAGATATCGGCAAGTTTCTGATTTACTATGCTTAATTCACCTGCCAGTAATTTAGCATAAGGCAATGTTTTTTTTACATCCTGAACGGTCCGCCAAAAAAACTTCTCCTGCTTTTTGGTTTTAAACACAAAACGGGGATAAACCCATAAGTCACGCAGATGTGCTAAATATATTGTATCACTTCCATTGGTCTGAAACATAAGACGTGCGCCACCCGGAGGTATAACATCCGGAGCCACCGTTTGTGAATTGATTTCAGCACAAGAAATGACGAACAAAAAAACGATCCATAATTTTATCGTTGATTTCATTTGGTACAAAATTAAAAAATTTTTATGTTTATTGAAATTTATCTGCAAAATTTATTCCAAATTCCGGTTATTTGTCAGTTTTATCCTTTTATTTCATCAAAAAATACATTTTTTTTAAAGTTATATTCATAACAATTTGTTTTGTAATACTTTTTATTTATTTTTGGGTCTGTTTATTTTTAACTCAACCATAATTAAATTTTAATCTATGAAAAAACTATTCATTCTAATATTAGAATTGTCATTCTTTCCCCTTTGTTTTTCCCAAATTTCAGGAATAATACCATCTGCCAATTCTATTGCAAACACCTCGGTTTCTGATTCTAAATCGTGGACAGCATTCAACAATCCGGCCATGATAAGTTATATTGAAAAGGCTGAAATGGGTATTCAATATGAAAACCGATTCATTATAAACGAATTATCCACAAAAAGTTTTCAGGCAGCATATTCCACCGACTTTGTAAATGCCGGACTAAGTTTCTCGTACTTTGGTTACTCGCTTTACCACGAAATGTTGATTGGCCTCGGTTTTGCCCGTAATTTTTCGGATCATTTTGCGCTGGGTGTTCAGTTCAATTATCTGAATGCTTACTTTTCTGCGATCAACGATTATAAAACAGCTTTTTTTCCGCAAATAGGACTTAATGTCAATATTTCTCCCGTTTTAAATCTGTCGTTCAATACGTTTAATCCTTTTCAAACCAATATTACAACAGAATATGTTACTAAACGAATTCCATCGGTATTTAGTTTAGGAACAGCGTATTCGTTTGCTGACAATCTGGTGTGGCGCGTACAAATTGACAAAGAAATAAGCAGCAATTATCGTTTTGCGACGGGTTTTGATTACGAAATGCTCCGTTTTTTGAAAGTGAAACTCGGTGCATATGCCCATAATTATTTAGTGCCCTGTTTGGGTTTGGGTTTCAAAACGGGTGCATTCCATTTCGATTTGAATGGCGAGTTGCATCCAATTTTGGGAGTAAACACTTTAGCTTCATTGAAATATGTTTTTAAATGAATTACGCCCAATGAAACGAATTCTGATTTGTTTGACGCTAAGCTCGGTTCTGTACGCTACTCCTTTAAAAGCGCAGGACGCCACCACAACAACTGAACAGTTGATTGCCGATATTTTCGAACAATTTGCCGCTGAAAGCGATGAAAGCATTGATTATGAAACTTTTTACGAAGAATTACTGGCCGCAAGTCAACATCCGCTGAACCTGAACAATACAACAAAAGAAGAACTGGAGCATCTGCCGTTTCTGTCGGACGTTCAAATTGAGAATATTCTTTTCTATCTGTACCGCTACGGACCCATGCAAACCATTTTCGAGTTGCAATTAATCGACGGCATCGACATGACCGATATCAGGCGCATGTTGCCATTCGTGGTTTTGGGCAAAGCAGAGGTGCAACAACCCAAAATATACTGGAGAGATGTGTTTAAATACGGCAAAAGCGATATCATGATGCGCATTAGCAGAGGCGCCGAAACGAAAGAAGGGTATTATCCGGCTGAAAATGATCCGGAAGAGGAGGAAAATGTGAACTCGGGCAAATACATTGGCAGTCAGTTTTATAATTCCACCAAATATCATTTTCGGTTCAAAGACCGGATCTTATTCGGACTTACAGCCGAAAAAGACGCCGGCGAACAGTTTATGGGCAGTCGGAACAAAGGGTATGATTTCTATTCTGCTTATGCTCAGCTAAATAATATCGGCAAAATGAAACGCATCGTTTTAGGCGATTACAGAGCTAATTTTGGTTTGGGTCTGGTTCTTCATCCCGATTTTGGCATGGGAAAATCGTCTTATGTATTGAATGTTATGCCGCGAAATTCAGGTTTAAAGAAATTCAGTTCTACGGACGAATATAACTTTTTCAGGGGTGTCGGAGCAACTTTAAAAACCGGCAAGATGGATTTGACGGCTTTTTATTCACTTAAAAATATTGATGGTGATACGCTTAACGGCAATTTTACCAGCATTTACAAAACAGGATTGCATCGCACATCGAACGAATTCGACAAAAAGCACACCATTCGGCAGCAGGTTATCGGAGGCAACGCAACCCTCACTTTATTGAATTTACAAGTTGGACTCACGGCCGTTCATACCCGTTTCGATCACACTTTAATGCCCGAAAAATTGGTGTACAATTATTTCTATTTTTCAGGAAATCAACAAACTACCGCCGGAATGAATTACCGTTACCGATGGCATAAAATGAATTTATTCGGCGAAACGGCCATAGCCGATAATTTAGCGCTGGCTACCATCAACGGATTTTCGGTTTCACCACTTTCAACGGTTTCATTGGTAGTTTTGCACCGGTATTTCTCCCCCGGATTCGACACTTTTTATGCCAATACTTTTTCCGAATCAACCCGGGTAAACAATGAAACCGGAATGTATATCGGTGCGGAAATCCGTCCGTTTAGAAAATGGAAAGTAGCTGTTTATTCCGATAGTTATCGTTTCCCGTGGACCAAATTCACGATTAATGCCCCTTCGAACGGCATGGATTATCTTTTACAAACGGATTTTGCTCCCCATCGGAATCTGAATATGTTCTGGCGATTTAAATACGAACAAAAGATGAATAACGCATCAGATACCGAAGCCATCATGCCGGTAATAAACCCCGTTTCGAAAACTTCGTTGAGGTATCAACTCGTATATTCGTACGGTAATTTTTCGACAAAAACAATGGTGGAAAGCAATCTTGTTAAAACCGGTCATTCCACTCCCGGATATGGAGTTACGGCTTTACAGGATTTGAGTTATAAATTTAAAAAAATCCCGTTGAGAGTTGATTTCAGGTACCAGTTTTTTGATGCAGTCGATTACGAAAACCGCTTTTATACCTACGAAAAAGATATTTTGTATGCTTTTTCCATACCCATGTATTACGGGTCGGGAAGCAGGTATTACGTGAACCTAAAATATGAACTTACCCAACAAATCTCGATCTGGTTCAAGATTGCTCAGACAGCTTACACCGACGAACGGGAAACAATTGGTACAGGAAATGAAGAACTTATGGGAAATAGAAAAACAGATTTTAACTTTCTGATAAAATGGGAATTTTAATTATTGATTCCCTTCAACCGGATGTTCGGGAGTTTTTAAAATTAACTGGTAAAAATCAACATCCAGCCAACGGTTAAATTTGTAACCCGACTGCTCAATCCTGCCGCTGAAGTGAAACCCAAAAGATTTGTGCAACGAAATACTGGTGGTGTTTGAGGAGTCAATGACACCCACTATGCAATGATAATTCTGCGCAATGGCATTTTTAATAATTTCTTCCAATAAAATTTTCCCCAACCCGTTTCCTCTGAAATCTTTATGAACATACAACGAGTTTTCGACCGTGTATTTGTATGCCGGCCGAATGCGGAAACTGCCGTAACTTCCAAATCCCAACAAGCGGTTATCCTCATCCACAATGCCGATAACCGGGAAATTGTGCTGTGATTTCATTTCGAACCACGTTTTCATGGTGTCCATTGTCCATGGATTATAATCGTACAATGCAGTAGAATTGAGTATTGCATCGTTGAAAATTTCAAGAATCTGAGCTGAATATTCCTGAGTTAAAAAGATGGTTTTCAAATTATTATTATTCATGATTTCTTTTTTTTAAGAGTAAAATGCAGCAGGTTGCCGGTTTAGTAATTTCCTGTCATTCAAATTGCTTTGCTTGAACTTTCCGATTGAAAAACTTAAACAAAAGTTGCAATTTCGGAGCAAATATTTTCGATAGTGCCTGATGCAGCTATCACATGTTTCGATTGCAGGTAAAACGGCTCCCGTTTCGCAAGTCCTTCGCTGATAAACTGACACAACTCTTCCCCTTTGCGATTGGACAGGAGCGGACGAATTCCGTTTATGGATGACTCGAGACGTGTGGCGAGTTGCTGTGGTGTGAGTTGCAGATAAACGGTTATTCCATGTAAATTTAAAAAGGCTATGTTATCAAAAAAACAAGGTGCACCACCGCCGGTAGCGATCACTGTATTTTCGAACTCAGCAACCTGATGGAGGCATAGTTGTTCTATCAGTCTGAATTTTTCTTCGCCTTGTTCAGAAAAAATCTGTGCTATGGTTTTATGATATTTTGCTTCGATATAGGTATCCAAATCGACAAATGAAAAACCAAGATTTGCAGCCAGCATTTTCCCAATGGTGGACTTGCCCGAACCCATATAACCTGTCAAGAAGATTCTATTCATATCCCTTACAACTCTGTTTTTTTATTTTGTGCAAAAATACGGATAAAAAATTTGTTTCTACTCAGCACCCAACATTTTTTTAAAGATGCGGTTTTATACCCGATACGTCGAAATATAAATCAATTGTTGGTAATAATTTTCTTTTAAATACTTTATCAGCAACTCCTGAAAAATTATTAAGTATTCTTATTCCAGAATTATTGTTGTCTGGTTGACATTTTTAAAAAGAGGAAAATTGAAATCTCTCAATCTGTTCGAGATGACATTCAGTTAGATATATTTTGTTGATATATAAGTCGTTAATTTTTTTTGCATTAGAATAAAATAGAACGGAATTGTTTTATATATTAATAAGGTAAATAAGGTTTGAATTCTTGTGTTTGTATTTCTACTAAGGTAAAAAAAATAAGGTTATTTACACATCTTAAAAACCTTATTTATAAAGCATTAACCTTAGTATGAAGTTTGGGTATATGATTTCAACCTTATTACATTAAATGATTATCCGCATTAAGACCTAATAAATGCTCATCTGCTTGCAAGCGACCGACCTTGTCCGGTGAGCCGAAAAACAAGTGAGATAGGCGGTTAAAAATCG
>ERZ795055.3613-NODE-3613-length-11214-cov-4.802402_pt1 | contig 11214 bp, 9 predicted proteins | sample MGYA00375139_ERZ795055 | MGnify/ENA primary metagenome ERZ795055 (study PRJEB30184, sample SAMN05720283) | anaerobic digester metagenome | isolation source: active sludge of municipal wastewater-treating anaerobic digesters | place: USA | collected 2015-01-23 ...
TCACAGACCGCACGGGTATGCTCGCTCGTCGCGCCTTGCCAGCCCGCCCAATCCCACCCAGCAAAATCGGAATTAATTTTTGCGCAGACCCTAAAGAACAATTATGAACTGCTTGTCTCTACCAATATTTCGCCGATTGCCGAACGCCTGCGTGCTCGGGCTGGCATTAACGGCAAGTCCAGCCGTGAGTGCAGCAACAGTCACCTGGAGCGGCGCTGGAGATGGCGTCTCCTGGGAACAAACGAACAACTGGGCCGATGGCCAGCGGCCCATCGCTTCGGACATGGTTGTGATCGGCGGAGTGCCCCCCACCACAACCATCACGATTGGCTCTGCTGTGACCGTGCAGAGTCTCCAGTGCTCAGCTTCCCTCGAAGTTGCCGGAGGCAACCTGAACCTGCTCGCGGGCGTATCTCAAGTTGCTGGCAACCTGATCGTCAAATCCGGACGTTCTCTGAGTGTCGGCGGGTCTAATGCCGTATTTAGCGCGACAGGTTCGGTCATGGCTGACGGCGCGTCGTTCACGGTGAGCGGGGGCTCGCAGCTGGTGCTGCCGGGGCTGACGAACTATGTGGCAGGGCCGGAGGCGGACCGGACCTTTCGGGCGGAGGGAGCGGGGAGCCTGCTGTCGTTGCCGAGCCTGACCAACGCGGTGGGTGGCACGCATCAATGGGACTGGTATTGGCTGAACGTGGGGGCGGTCAACGGGGGGCGGATCGAGCTGGGATCGCTGCAGACGATCCTCGACGGTCAGATCCGGCTCTCGGCCGCCGGCAGCAACAGCGTGGTGAATATGACGGGGTTCGAGACGCTGCATGTTGGAGGATCCGGCGTGCTATCGATCGCCGCTCAGCAAGGCGGGCTCATGGACTTGCACCGAGTCGAGAGCATCTCCGGCAGCAGCTGTCTGATTGCCGCCGACGGCGCCGGCAGTGTGATTGATCTGTCACGGTTGTCCGGTTTTTCAACGCCGCTGGGAGCGTCGGAACTCAAGGCGATCAATGGCGGCGCGGTTCTGCTGCCCGGAGAAGTCTTTCTGCTGGTCAACGTGGCGGTGAATATTGAAGGAAACACGGTGTTGCCGCCCGGCTCAACCGCCGGAGCGTCAATATCGCTCTATGCCGAGACGGGGAACAGCTATTGGGTGGAGTGGCGGGACACGCGCCAGGCGGACAGCCCCTGGCAGCTCTTCGCCCGGGTTGCCCAGACGAATGACTGGCAGGTCATCAGCGGCCCCCCGGAGTCGTGGCAGGCATTTCGCGTGAGTCCGTTCGTGGCGGAGCCGCCCGTGGTGGACCTGCTGCGGATCGGCCCGCAAACCGGGCAGGTCGTGCTCTATGCCAGGACGAACCAAGTCCTCCGCCTGGAAACCGCCGGCCGCCTCGACGCGCCGCCGGCGAGCTGGAGCGTGTGGCAGACGGTGCCGGACATGACGAATTCATTCCGCATCTTTGCGCCAGCGGCTCTGGACGATCCGGTGCGGTTCATCCGGGCAGCCGTCGAATGACGAAGCCGGCCAGCCAGCGGACGGGCCGCGAGCGGGAGCTCAGCCCTCGAAAAAGACTCCAGCCCGCGTGAGGGCTTGGCGCAGGGCTGGATATTTCAGGTCGCGCGAGCCGAGGTTCCGGGCGGCGCAGAGGGCGGCGGCGGTGCCGGCGCCCTGGCCCTGGCCCATGCAGCAGACCGTGTTGCGCGTGGACATGTGGGCGTCGTGGTTCGAGGTGATCATCATGCCGCAGGCATAGAGGTTCTCGATGCCCTGGACGCACAGGGCCCGGTAAGGGATCCCATAGGTGCCGCCGTTCTTGACTTGGTATCGAGGGGCGGAGTCATGGAACCCGTATACCATGACCTCGTCGTCAAAATGCCTGCCTTCGAGCACGTCCGGCAGCGTGATGTCGTAGTCGCACTCGATCCGCCGGCCTCGCCGGATGCAGAGCCGCGGGCTGGTTCGGGCCATGAATGCCTTCTCGCAGCCAGGGACGAACTTGCGGAACAGCTCGACCGCCTGCGCCATCCGCCGTCGGATCTCGAGCTCGGCTTTGGCAACCTCGTCCCGGTTCGTCGGGCTCACCGGCATCTTGAGATTGCACTTGATGAACATCAGATAGTTGTCGTGGACGGTCGTGGTGATCATGCCCATGCCGATGGCGCGGGCTGCTTCGGCCATGCCCGGCACATTCACTGACTCGGCGCCGGCGCGGACGATCTGATCGGGCTGGCCGCTGCGCATGCCTCGGGCCAGCTGGCCGGACGCCCGATTGGCCTCGAGAAACGCATGGTACTTGTCGATGTCCACATTGCCGATCCCCACGCTGTTGCAAACCGCATAGTCGTTCGGCTCCTGGTATTGGGCGCCGGCGCCAGCGGCCAGATCGCCGTAGGCCGTGCCATCCACAAACGATTTCCCCTCAAAGGCCTCGCGTCCGGACCGGCTCTCGACGATCACGCCTTGGATGCGCGCGCCGTCCATGATGACCCCCGCCAGCAGGGTGTTGACACAGACGAACACGCCCGCCTCGACCAGCATCTCGAACGTGACAAGCTTGTACAGCTCCGTGTCGATCGCCGTGCAGACGGAGTCGTAATTGAATCCCCGGACCATTTCCGCATGGCCGGAACAGCCTCCCACCCGCATGAGCCGATCGATGATTTCCTGCGGGATTCCTCGGACCACCTGGCGCCTGGCGACGCCGGGAAAGGCCTTCCACAGATTGTAAAAGCTGTGCAATGCGGTGCCGCCCTCCGTCACGGTCCCGCCCGGGTAGCCCTTGGCCTCGATCAGGACCGTGCTGGCTCCCTGCCGGGCCGCGGCGATGGCCGCCACAACACCCGCCGTACCCGCTCCGGCCACCACGACGTCGAATTTCCGGATCGGCAACCGCCGGGCGGGCTCCTCGTAATAATCTCGGCCACCCCCTGGTTCTGCGGAGCCGCCACGGGCCAGCCCGGCACCCATGCCTGCCGCGAAAATTCCTTTCGAGAACTGGCGTCGATTCATCCTGGATGGCTTATTCATATGCTCAAGACACGATTCGCTTTTCGACTGTTTCATGCGCTGCGTCGTCTGTCTTCCCGCGCAAAGGCGCGGCCTGCATCGCGAACGTCTGCTCCCCTGTGGGCCCGGTCAGTTGGCCCGGTGTTGTGGGTTAGCCCAGACACTGCCGCAGCGTCTGAAGGTATTGGCGGCAGATGTCCCTCATGTCCGGGTCGCCGGAGTGCCGGTCTTGTTCGAGGGAGAGGAAGCCCTGGAAATCGGTTTGCCTCAGGGCGCGAACGATGGCCTGGAAATCCATCACTCCCTGGCCGATCGGCGAAAAGCTGCGCATCAGGCCATCGATGTCGCGCAGATGGAGGTTCACGAGATGCCCCTTGAGCTTGTGGATGGCCACCGGCGGGTACTCGCGCCCCAACTGGATCCAGCCCGCATCGAGGTTGAAACCCAGGGCGGGATCGCGAATCGCGTCCCAGAGACGCAGCAGGGAGTCCGAGTCGGGCGTGAGCGTGTGGGTATGGTTTTCGATGGAGAACTTCAGGCCGTGGGCTTTGGCCCTGGACACGCACTCTTTGACCGTCTCCACAAAACCGGTCCAGATCCGATCCCAGTCGAACCCGTCGGCGATGTCGATATGGAACTTGGTCTGGGGGGCGCCGCGGGTGACTTCATAATACCGCGGCAGATAGGATGTCGGTCCCTTGAGTTCCCGAGCCCAGGGGGCCACGATGTTGACGATCGGCGCCTCGAACCGGGCGGCAAGCCGGCATCCGGACTCGAAATGGTCCAGCGCCTCCTCGCGCTCATCGCGCCGCGGGCTCGAGAGGTTTTCGACTGCCGGCTGGAACAGAGCGAATTGCGGAACACGCAGCTTGTGGCTCTCGAGCTTCCGCTTCAGCCGGCCCACTCGATCATCCGTCCAAAAGGTCTTGAAGTCCCCGCCCGACGTGGCGATCAGCTCGATCCCGTCAAACCCCAGTCCGCCGATGATGTCGATGGCCGCCTCCGGATCGGCCGCCGGGCCCAGATTATGGAAGCACCAGCTGACGCACCCGAGCTGGATTTTCCCTGGACGACCCGGGGCGGGCTCGGCCGCGCGGGCCAGGAACGGGGCCGAGGCCATGGCAGCCGCGGCGGATTCGAGGAACTGGCGCCGGCTCAACATGGATGGCTGTTTCATGCGATGCAGCCTATCATCCCGCCCGTCGGGAGGCCATGCCCATTTTTCAGAGTGTGCTGCAACAAACGGAGATGCGCCCGTGTTGCCCGCGAATCGGTTCGACAGATCGATCCGGTCATGGCTTGAATCTTCCATGGCTATACAGAGCGTCATAAGTCCACAACGCCGGGTCAGGGGACCCGGCCTACAGAATCGTGTTGCAGGTCGCGTGCCCTCACGCGGCGGGACTTATGACGCTGCGCATAACCGCTGCATCGACATGCTCGTTCTCGCAGTCATCGCCACGATGTGCTGGGCACAACCGCTGCCGGCACGGCAGCCCATCGTCTTGCCCAGCCCGCAGCCGTTCCCTTCCGTGGCGGCCACGCCCGAGGAATTGGCGCGGCTCCGCGCGGCCTGGCAAGGCGCGGGACCGGCGCATGCGGCCGTGGCGCGGCGGGTCTCCGAGGCCAACAGCGCGCTCCAGACGAAGGTGGTGTTCCCCCCCGAGGGCGGCCACCACAATCAGTGGTACCAGTGCGAGTCCTGCCAGCTCGCGCTGCACACTGTCGATGCCAAACACCATCGCTGCCCGAAGTGCAAGCGGATCTACACCGGGTTCCCCTACGACAACGTGGTTTACAGCAGAGTGCACCACCGTTTGACGCAGGATTTATGGTCCTGCGCCTGGGCCTATGCGCTGGCCGGGGACGAACGGCACGCCCGCCGGGCACGCGAGATTCTGACCGGATACGCGCGGCGTTATAGCGAATACCCTTATCACAGCGCGAACATGGGGAAGGCGACCGACCCGGCCAGCCGGTCGGGCGGCCATGTGTTCGAGCAAACGCTCAACGAGGCGAGCTGGATCCTGGATGTCTGCGAGGCGTATGACCTGGTCCGGGAATCGCGCGTGTTCTCCGCCGAGGATCACCGGGCGATCCGGGAGGATCTCCTCCTGAAGGTCGCCGAGAACATCGCCAAGCACAAAGCGGGCAAAAGCAACTGGCAGACATACCACAACGCGGCCTTCATGATGATCGGAGGGGTGCTCGATCGAGCGGATCTCGTCCGGCAAGCGATCGAAGATCCGAAAAACGGCTTCGACTACCAGATGCGGGCCTCGGTGTTGCCCGGGGGCATGTGGTACGAGAACTCATGGTCTTATCATTTCTACACGCTCGCGGCAGTCGATCGGATCGTCGAGACCGCTCGGAGGCTCGGGATCGAGCTGGATTCGGCGCCTCAGGTTCGAGAGATGTTCGCGGTGGCGCTGGATTATCGAATGGCGGACGGCGCCCTGCCGCGGTTCGGAGATGCCACCACACCCCGGATCCCCGGCGAGCGCTTCGAGGCGGCCTATCACCGATGGCGGGAGCCCGCATTCCTGGCTCTCTTGCCCGAAGGCCCCACCTGGGATTCCGTGCTTTACGGGCGCGCCGAAAGACCGGTCCAGGAACCGGGCCATCTCCGAAGCGCCCTCAAAACCGCCGCCGGCCATGCCATCCTGCGTTCCGGGACAGCCACCGCGGCCTTCACCTTCGGGCCATTCGGCGGGTTTCACGGCCATTTTGACAAGCTCTCTTTCGTCTATTTCAGCGACGGCATCGAGCTGGGCTGCGATCCCGGGCGCGCGCGCAGCCAGGCCTACCGGCTCCCGGTGCACAGGAACTGGTACCGGGCGACGATCAGCCACAACACGGTCGTCGTTGACCGGGCCTCGCAGGAAGGTGCCGAAGGCCAATCCGAGCTGTTCACGAGCGGGCCGGATCTCGCCGCGGCTGCCGCCCGCATCGATCGCGCTTACCCGGCAATCATCCACCGGCGGCTGCTCGTCTTGCGGCCGGGCTTTCTGGTCGTGGCTGACGTGCTGACCTCGACCGATGGCAAGCCGCACACCTTCGATTGGCTCTATCACAACCGCGGGGAAGCCATCGACTGTCCAGCCGCGACCCGGGAAGCCCCGGCGCCGGAAGGACAAGGATTCGAGTATGTCAGCGACATCCGGTGCGGAACGAGCGGCGAGCCGATTCGGGCGGCGGTGGCCATGGACGCTGGCCGGGTCCACATCCTGTTGAACGGCGAGGCTGGAACGGATGTGCTGGTCGGGACGGGGGTGGGCGAGTCAGTGCTCGACCGTGTGCCGATGCTTGCCGCCACGCGCCGAGGCCAGAGCGCATGCTTCGCCGCCGTCATCGACCCTGCAACGAAAGGCCAGGCTGATGAGGTCGACGAGATCGAAATCCAGCCCCATGAGACGAGCGGTTACGTCATTCGCGTGCGCCTGAGCAACGGCGCCCAGGAGCTCTTCGCCTGCGATCCAACGGGCAACAGGCGCACCGTCGAGGGCGTGGAGACGCAGTCCAAGCTCCTCTGCCTGCGCCAGGAATCCCAGAAGCCGGCTCGGATACTGTGGGAGGCGAAAGACTGACCAATTGGGCTTCCCTTGGGAAGGCGGGGACCTATTCTCTGCCCGATGAACCGCACACGCATCGCCGCCATCCTGGCCCTTGGATTGAGCGTTGTCAGGCCCGCCGGATTCGCGGGCGAGGCTTCACCCGCAGCGTCGAGCCCCCGGATGCTATGGGCCGATTCGAGCCGGAACGGCCGCCCGTTTTCGAAGGATCCGGCGGTGATCGAGTTGGGGGGGCGCTACCTGCTCTACTATTCGATGCCGCCATCGACGAACCAGGCGCTGCCCGCCGGCTGGGCCATCGGCATCGCCGAGAGCCCCGATCTGTTGAGCTGGACCAAGGCAGGGGAGCTGCTGCCGGCCCAGGAGTGCGATCGCCGCGGCTTGTGCGCGCCCGAGGCGATCGTGATCGAGGGGAAGGTCCATCTCTTCTATCAGACCTACGGCGGCGGCGCGCTGGACGCCATCTGCCACGCCGTGTCGGATGACGGGCTGCAATTCACTCGCGATGCGTCGAATCCGGTGTTTCGCCCGGCCGGCGATTGGACCAGCGGCCGCGCGATCGATGCGGAGGTGTTTCCGCTGGGGGGCGAGCTGCTGCTCTACTTCGCAACCCGCGATCCGGAGATGAAGACCCAGATGCTGGGAGTGGCCAGCGCGGAGCTGCGATCGGATTTCAGCCGCGCGGCCTGGAGACAGCGCTGCTCGGGTCCAATCCTGAAGCCGGAGCTGCCGTGGGAGAGGAGATGCGTTGAGGCGCCCTCGCTGATCCGGCGGGGCGGCATGCTCTACATGTTCTACGCCGGCGGCTACAACAACGAACCCCAGCAGATCGGCTGCGCTGTTAGCGAGGACGGCATCCGCTGGAGGCGGCTGTTTGCCGATCCGCTCATCCCGAACGGCGCGCCGGGCGACTGGAATGCGAGCGAGACCGGACACCCCGGCGTGTTCGAGACAAGGGACGGCCGGACGTTTCTGTTTGTGCAAGGCAACCGGGACCGGGGCCGCACCTGGTTCTTGTCCTGCTACGAGATCGGGTGGGACGCGGAACGCCCGTTTGTCCTGTGGGATTCGGACCAGTTCCCTATGAAACCTCTTCCGTCCGGATCGTAAAATCGCACCAGGGATCCTTCGCCGCGCTCAGAACGTAAAGGGCGTGCGCATCGCACGCGAGCGCAGCCGGTTGGCCTCGGGATCGCCAGCGAACTCGGCCCGGTGCAGGTCGAGCTTCAGGTTCCGCTTCAGTTGCCCGCAGATGTCGGCGGCCAGGCAGATGTTCATGGATTGGCACATGACATCGGGATTCGCCGCCGCCGGCCGGCGCGAGCGGACGCAGTCGAAGAAATCCCGCGCGTGGTTTAACTGCCGCTGGGTCCGGCCCGCGTATTCGGCCAGCACCTTATGATAATCAAGCAGCAGCGCCGGCGAGGAGACGTCGGTCCGCGAGTAGCCGTCCGCGGCTGCGGCCCATCCTTCCGTGCCATCGAACCGCTCGCCGCAGGCGCCATGCCAGAACTCGCACGGCTCCCAAACCGATCCGCCCACCCGGTAGAGAACCAGCTTCACCCCGTTGGACAAGCGCGTTACCATCGTCGCGTCCGGCCCTGCATATTCGAACTCGATCGAGGAGACGCTGGACATATCGAGCCCGGCCAGGGCCTGGGCGACCGTGTGCGCGCCCCACATGGCGACATCGGTAGCGAAATCGAAATAGTGATACCACCCTGCGCCATTGACGTAGCCGCTGCTGTAGGGCCGCCAGGGACACGGGCCGAGCCACGCATCCCAGTCCAGCTCGTCCTTGGGCGGCTCCGGCTCCTCGGGCAGCCAGTCCAGGCGCATCCCATCCCGCCACCGAATGTCGGCGTAGACCGTGTGGATCGGGCCCAATCGGCCGGATCGGGCCAGCTCGATTGCGAATACGTGATGCGGCTCGCTGAGCCGCTGCGCGCCGGTCTGATAGACCCGGCCATACCGGCGGGCGGTCTCGACGACCATCTGACCCTGCGCCATCGTCAGACAGGCCGGCTTCTCGCAATAGACATCCTTGCCCGCCCGCATCGCCAGCACCGAAGCCAGCGCGTGCCAGCGGTCTCCCGTCGCGATCAGCACCGCATCCACATCCGCCCGCTCGGCCAGAAGCTGCCGCAGATCGCCGTAAGCGGCGCAATCCTTGTTGCCATACTTGCCATCCACGACATTCTTGGCCGCTTCGCGCTTGCTTTTGACGACATCGCAGACGGCAACCCACTGCACGTCCGGCTCGTTCAGCATCCAGGTCAAATCGTAGGAGCCGCGCCCGCCCATTCCGATGCCGCCCATGAGGATGCGCTCGCTGGGCGCCACGGTCCCGTCGCGCCCGAGGGCGGACGCGGGAACACAGCAAGGCAGAGCCAGGGCGCCGGCCGCCTGCATTGTTTGCGCGAGGAATTGGCGCCGCGTCAGTGGGATGCTCGTGCCGCTGCTCATGGGGTTGTTTTGATTTCTTTCCCATCATATGGCCGCCGCCACCCCGATCAAGCTCGAAGAGATAGGGCGGCTACAGGCGGAACTCCTCGGCGGTCTTGGCCTGGAGCCGCTCGGCGGCGGTGGGCAGCCCGGACGGGAACCACTGGCGGAGCTGCCGGCTGCGCTCGACCATTTTCGCCAGCGAGATCAGCGGCGGCAAGGAGCGGAATCCTTCGCCCTCGGGCAGGTCGAGATCGAGGTCTGGCGCCGCGGAGTCATGGACTCCGCAGGAGCCGGACAAAGGTTTCGTAGAGTTCTCGGGACCCATATTTCAGGAAGAGCTGCTCGTAACGCGGATCGCGCAAGTTCAAACCGTTGCGCCGGATCAGCAGTTCGACATCCTCGGCGTAACCGCCGATAATTAGAAACGGCAGAAGAGGCGGCCGCTGTCCCAATTGGATAAACTCGGCCAATTCCATGTGCAATCAGCTTAGGGTCTGTGCAGAAATTAATTCCGATTTTGCTGGGTGGGATTGGGCGGGCTGGCAAGGCGCGACGAGCGAGCATACTCAAGCGAGATGCGTTCAACGAACGAGGCGGATGGTGGCCTGCCGCACCGAGAAGCAATCGTCTCCCGAAAAGACGAGGTGCAGCGTCCGGCCATCGCTGCTCATCCATTTCGCGGGAAAATCGCCATGCTCCCCGGGACCAACGTCCCATCGATCGGTGAAGAACGCCGCCGTCCATGGGCCCCATGGCTCCGGCGCGTCGTAGATGCCGAAGCCGCCCGCGAAACGGGTGTCGCCGCGGTCTTGGGTGCCGGCCGGCTGCGGGATCTGCTGCCACCAGAGGTAGCGCTCGAGGGGCGCGCAGTGCGTCATCGCCGAGCGCAAGCACGCGCCGGCATGCTCGAACACGCCGCCGCGCCGGCGGATGTCTCGCGTCCACACCGGCTGGCCGGCGGCATCCAGCGTTTCAAAATACTCCCACGCCTGCCGCGATGTGAGCTCGTCCTTGGGGGCCCGCATCAGGATGAAGCGGTCGGCAGGCGTGTCGGCCCGAGGATCGTCAGGCGAGTAGGCATAGACGTAATCGTCGCGCGCGCCCATGTAGTCTTTGCCGAAGTTCACGAAGCCCATCAGGCCGAACTCGGCGAATGTCCATCCGGCAAAGGTCCACGTCCTGGCGTGATCGCGGGACCAGGCGAGCTGGGCGGTTGCGCCCTGGCGATTGGCGTGGCCAAGCCAGAGGTAGAGGACGCCCTCGACACAGAGAATTCCCCAGCCTTTCTTGCCTGCCCGGCCCTGGCCGAGCTGCTCGGCGTGCGAGCGGACATTGAAGCCCGCGAATGAGTCCGGCATTCCGGTCACGCGCGCAAAGCCCAGGCTCAGCTTCCGCTCCACCTTCGGCTCGAAGCCGGTCCCGTCGCCCCAGACCGTGTAGAGCGCATCGTCGTCAGCCCACGTCAGCGGCCAATTGTCGCCGTCGCGCGCCGCGCGGATGATTCGATCGGCGGGCGCCCATTCGAAGGCGGCGATCACAGGGCTGGGCGGGCAGGGTGGCGCAGCCTCCTGGGCCTGGCCCGCCCAGGCCAGCCAGCATATGAGCGCGAGACACAAGCGGATTTCTTTCATGATCTTGTCTGCCATCGGGCCCAAGGAGTATCATCCTACCCGATGAGACCTGAAGCTCCATATATCCCCGCCGCCGCCCTGCCCGTGCACGCGGAAAGCCGAATGGCAGGGCCGCCGCCCTGTGAGCGCCGACGGATGGCTGCACGCCTGCAATCCGACACGCAACGGACCTGGCTCATCCTGTTGGCTCTGACACTGATTTACGCCTTGTCGGTTGCGGCGGCGACGCAGTGGCCTCTGCAAATCAGTGCCGACGGGCGATCTCTCGAGGAGCGGGATGGCGCGCCGCATTTCCCCATCATCGATACGGTGTGGCAGCTCAGCTATCTCAACCAGCCGGACGTGGACCTGTATCTGAGCCGGCGGCCCGCGCAAGGCTTCAACGCCGTGTTCGTTTCCCTTCTCGGCGTCGAGAACCTGCCGCACGGACGCAACTCGACAAACGATAACGGCCACATGCCCTTCGCTGGCAGCGTGGGCGCGCCGGATACGCGGCGCCCCAATCCAGCCTTCTTCGACGATTTCAAAGCAACGCTGCGCAAGCTGCGCGAGGCGTGGCGGCACG
>ERZ795055.3614-NODE-3614-length-11214-cov-4.274666_pt1 | contig 11214 bp, 10 predicted proteins | sample MGYA00375139_ERZ795055 | MGnify/ENA primary metagenome ERZ795055 (study PRJEB30184, sample SAMN05720283) | anaerobic digester metagenome | isolation source: active sludge of municipal wastewater-treating anaerobic digesters | place: USA | collected 2015-01-23 ...
GGCGGCGGACTAGATCAGGGAGACCAGGCCGGCCCCGGAGAGGCGGCGGACTAGATCAGGGAGACCAGGCCGGCCCCGGAGAGGCGGCGGACTAGATCAGGGAGACCAGGCCGGCCCCGGAGAGGCGGCGGACTAGAGCAGGGAGACCAGGCCGGCCCTCGCGGCGAGCCTGAGGAGGGCGAGCGGGCTTTCCACCCCGAGCTTCGCGTAGATCGAGCTCTGGTAGTTCTCCGCGGTGCGGTGGCTGACGCCGAGCCGCGAGGCGGCCTCCTTCGTCGTGAGGCCCTCGAGGAGGGAGTCGAGGGCGTCGCGCTCGCGGGGACTCAGGGCCTCGAAGCGGGCCCGGAGCAGGGAACGGTCGCGCGGCTCAGGCGCTTCCGCCGTGAGGAGGTCCCGCAGGAGCTCGCCCTCGATGAAGACCTCCCCCAGGGCCACGAGGCGGAGGCCGAGGATGAGGGTGACTAGGCCGATGTTCTTCGAGGCGTAGCCCGAGGCGCCCAGGCGCAGGGCCTTCCTGGCGGAGTGCCGGTCCGCGTTCATCGAGAGGACGAAGAAGCGGGGCGAGCCCGGCTCCGAGGCGAAGGACTCGACGAGGTCGAAGCCGCTCCCGTCGGGGAGGCCGAGGTCGGCTACGACGAGGCCGAAGCCGCCCCCCGCGAGGGCTTCGCGGGCCTCGCGGACGGAGCCGGCCTCGGCGACGGACTCGTAGTCTCCCGAATCCGCCAGGGCGTTCCTCACGCCGCTCCTGAAGATGGGGTGGTCGTCAACGACGAGGAGTCGGGGTTTCACGTCCCTTCCTTTCCCGGCGCGAGGCCGGGCACGCTGAGCCTGAGGATCGCGCCGTCGGCCCGCCGCTCGAAGTCCAGCCGGCCGCCCGCGAGGGCGGCCCTCTCGCGCATGATGGAGAGTCCCGTACCGCTCGAGAGCGAGGGATCGTCCGCCGCCGCGGAGGGGCCGGGGGCGCGGACGGCGCCCGTCGGCTCGGCGCTGTCCCGCACCTCGAGGACGAGCCAGGCCCTGCCGCCCTCGAAAGCCCGCTCGAGCCTCAGCTCGATCCGGTTCCCCTTCGCGTGCTTGGCGGCGTTGGCGAGGCCCTCCTGCGCGACGCGGTAGACGTGCAGGGCCGCCTCGGGGGCGATGCCGGGCAAGTCCTCCCCGACATGGAGGCCGATCGCCTCGCCCCGCCTTCCGCTCGCGCAGAGGGACGCGAGGGCGTCGACGAGGCCCCCGCCCTCGAGCTCGGGCGGCCTGAGCTCCATCGCGAGGGAGCGGAGCTTGAGACCGGCGCCACGGAGGAGGGCCGAGGCCTCCCCGGCGAGCCTCGCGGCCTCAGCGCCGGAAGCCGCCTCCGCTCGCGCACCCGCGCCGGACGCGGCGCTGCCCGGCGCGCTCGCCTCCGTCCGGCCCGCCGCTGCGGCCGCCGCGTCCGTACACGCGGCCGCTCGGTCGCAGAGCATCTTGGCCGCGGCTATGTCCTGGGCCGCGTCGTCGTGGAGGTCGCGGGCGATGCGGCGCCGCGCAGCGTCCTCTGCCTCGAGGGCGTGCCTCAGGCTCCTCCTGGACCACTCGTCGCGGAGGCCGCTCTCCCTGAGCCTCGACCAGAGCCAGACGGCGTAGACCGCGACGGCGGCGATGCCGACGCCGCTCGCGAGGAGGAGGTAGTTGAAGGAGGCGCGGACCTCGCTCCCGCGCGCGTGGAGGACGCGGAGAAAGCTCTCGATCGAGGCGGCCAGTTCGGCGCGCGCCCGCTCCGCGGCTTCGGCCTCCCCTTCTCCGCCGGCGGCTCCTCCGGTCCCGTCAGCAGCAGGCCCGTCAGCAGCGGCTCCTGCAGCAGCGGCCCCGTCCGCCGCGGCCCGGGCCTCGCGGTAGGCGTCGATGGATTCGGCGAGGCGCCCGGCGGCCTCCGAAATCGCCACTTTCGAGTCGACGCCGCCAAGGCGGGGCAGGAGCTGGTAGACGTAGTCCAGGTCCTCGCCGACTGGGGCTCTCTCGCCCGCCGCCCCTCCCAGGAGGGAGTAGAGCGCGCGGTCGAGCCGCAGCTCCAGGGCCTCGTCCGCGGCGCCGATCCGCGCCACGGCGAGGAAGAGGGAGACGTAGAGGAAGCCCGAGGCGAGGACGACGAGGGCCGCGCCCAGGAGGGGCGAGGTCCGGGCGGCGGCGAGGCCCTGGCCCGCGCCAAGCCGCGCGGGCGGGAAGGCGAGGCCGCCCGGTCCGCGCCTCCGCCGCCCTGGGCCCGGCCTAGGGCGCAAGGCGCGCGGCCCTCTCGTAGTCGTCCGGCGTGTCGAGGTCGGCGAGGACCCCGGGGCCGCGCTCGACGAGGCAGGAGGGCTTCCCGGAGAGGAAGCTCTTCATGCGGCAGCCGGGAGGAAGGAGGAGGATCTCGGCTATGTAGGAAGAAGGGACGAGGACGGGATGGCCGGCCTCGCCGCCGTGGGCGGCGAAGACGGCGGCGGGAGCCCCCGAGGCCTCCAGGATCGCGTATCGCGCCTCCAGGGTTTCGTAGTCCGCGGGCTCGATGAGGGGCATGTCGGCGTTCGCGCAGAAGAAGGCGCCGCCCTCCACGAGGGGAAGGGCGCGCTGCAGGGAGCCGAGCATGCCGAGCTCCCAGGCCGGATTGGCGACGACGAGGACGCGGGGCTCCCCGCGAAAAAGGGAGGCGAGCTCGGCCAGGCGCTCGCCGCCGACCAGGAGCACGCGGGAGCAGGCTCCGAGGGCGGCGCCGACGCAGGCCTCGACGAGGCTCGCCCCCCTCCAGGGAAGGAGGGGCTTCCAGGCGCCCATGCGGCTCGAGGCGCCGGCGGCCGGCATCACGCAATCGTAGGCCATGGCTGGATGATACCGAGGCTTCCGCGCCGCGGGAAGGCCCGGAGCCGGCGCGAAGGACGGCGCTAGATCTTGAAGCGGCTCACTTCCTCGCGGAAGCCCGCGGCGATGCGGAGGTTCTCAGAGGCGATGGAGCGCTCCTCGTCGGCGCTCGCCTCGATCTCCGCGACGCGGCCCGACACCACGCGGGCGCTCGCTGCGACCCCCTCGCTCGCCTCGGCCAGGCGGGCCATCGCCAGGCGCACCTCCTCGCCAGAGCGGCCCATCTCCGCGGAGGCCGCCTCCACGAGGCCGGCGGCCTCGCGCGTCTCGGCTATGGCTTCCAGGACCCTGCCGCCGCCGTCCCTCTCCTCGAAGAGGGCCTCCCTCGCCTGGCCCTCCAGGCCGGCCACCTGCCGAATGCGGCCGATGATCTCGTCGAAGGAGGCGCCCGCCTCCGTCGCCGAGTCGCTCACGCGGGCCACCGCGGCCCTGATCTCCGCGACGCGGGAGGCGATGGACTTGGACTGGCCGTGGGTGTTCTCCGCGAGGCCGCGGATCTCCGCCGCGACGACGGCGAAGCCCGCGCCGGCCTCGCCCGCGTGGGCGGCCTCGATGGCGGCGTTCATCGCGAGGAGGTTCGTCCTCGCGGCGACGTCGGCGACGACCTTGTTCGCCGCGAGGAGGTCGGCGCTCCGCTCGGCCGCCTCGCGGACGGCCGTCTTCACCGCCTCGAGCCTGGCCTTCCCCTCACCTCCCGCGCCCTCCAGGGCGCCCATCTCGTCGTTGATGGACTCGGACTTCCGGGCGATCTCGCCGAGCTGGGCGATGGTCCGCTCGACCAGGGCCGCGGCGGCGGCGAGGGCGTCGTTCTGCCGGTCGACGGCCGCGCGGAGGTCCCCGATGCGGGAGGCGATGCCCTCCGCCGCCTTCGTGGTCTGGGCCACGGAGACCACCTGCGTGTGCACCTCCGCCTGGGCCCGGTCCATGCCCCCGCGGATGGCGCCCAGGGAGTCGCGGGTGCGGTCGGCGGCCTCCGCCACGCGGCGCCCGGCCGCGTCCAGCTCCTCGGCCGAGCGCCTGAAGGAGCCCATGAGGGCGGAGAGGCGCACGGCGAAGAGGTTGAAGCCCTTGGCCAGGTTCCCCACCTCGTCGCGGCTCGCGACGGGCGCGCGCAAGGTGAGGTCTCCCTCTTCCATCCGCGAGAAGGCCTCCGTGAGGCGGACTATGGGGCGGGAGATGCGGGTCGCGATGGCGAAGGTGCCGAAGCCCATCGCGACGAGGCCGAGGGCGAGGAAGATCGCCATGACGGCGCGCATCCGCTCGCCCTCCTCCAGGACCAGGTTCTCGGGGACGCACTCGAGGAGGATCCAGGGCGGGAGCCCCGCCGACAGGACGACGGGCTCGGCCACGAAGAGTAGGCTCGCCTTGCTCCCCGGGACCTTCCGCCGCCAGAGCTCCTCGCTTCCCGAGGCGATCGCCTTCATTACGGCCGCCGCGTCCTCGGCCAGGGCGCCAGCGGCGCTTCCGGCGTCCTTGGCCCCGGCGCTTCCTGCTTCGCCCGCGGCTCCGCCGGCCTCGGCCGTGGCCTCGAAGAAGGACTTGCCGACGAGCTCGGGATCGGAGCTGTGGGCGAGGACGAAGCCCTCGGGGCTCAGGAGGGCCGAGTAGGCAAGACCGGCCCCGGCCTTCCCGGAGGCGGCCTCGGTCCCCGAGGCGGAGGCCTGGACGAGGGCGGTCAGGGAATCGAGGGAGAGGTCGCAGCCCGCGACGCCGAGCTTCCGCCCCGCGGCGTCGAAGAGCGGCTCGGCGTAGGTGCTCATGAGGACGAATTTGCCCTCCTCGACCTCCTCGGCGTAGGGCTCGGAGAGGTAGGGCCGCCCCGAGGCGAAGGGGACCGTATAGAACTCGCCGTAGTAGCCCTCCACGTCCTCGTCGCCCTCCATGCCGGCCTGCGACTTGATCCCGCCCTCCTCGCGGTAGGCCCAGGGCACGTAGGCCCCGGTGGGGGCGAAGACGGGATCGTCCGCGAGGGCGGCGTCGCGGCCGTCCCAGGCGCCCTTGTCGTAGATCGCCCAGTAGGCGAAGACCGAGGGCTCGCGGCGCAAGGCGGACTCGAAGAGGAGGACGGGGAGGCCGCGGTCCAGGCGGCCCGAGGAGCGCAGGGCGCCCAGGTCGGAGACGAGGCTCCCGCAGGAGACTATGCCCCGGGAGAGGGTGAGGGCGACCCTCGTCGCGCGGGCCTTCGCGCCGCCCGCGGCGGCCTCCACCAGGGCCTTCCTGGCCGTGCCGGTCGAGAGGACGAGGAGGATGGAGAAGAGGGCTATGAAAAGGAGGCCCTGGATCGCGGCCACCGAGAGGAACATCCTCGTTCGTATTTTCATTCCGTGAAGTATACCGCGCCGGGCCCGGGCCGCAAGGGAACGGGGATTCTTTACGCCGATTCCGCGCCTCGCGGCCAAGGCCCGAAGGCCGGCCCTCGCCTTTACCTCGCGCGGGAGCGGGGGTATAGTCTCCGCATGATCTTCGTCGATCGCCCCGACGGCAGGCGCCTGTGGAGGCTCAAGCCCCTCTCCGCCATCATGCCCTACATCATGCGCGGCCGGAACGAGTCGGCCGTCTACTTCTCGAAGGACCTCGACGTCGAGAACGCGATCGCCTACGTGCACCGGAAGAACGCCGAGTCGGGCCAAACCCGCTACAGCCTCTTCGGCCTCGTCCTGGCCGCGGCCCTGCGCACCATCGCGGAGAAGCCCGAGCTCAACCGCTTCGTGCACCGCCGCGCCATCTACGAGCGCAACCACATCGCCTTCTCCTTCATCGTGAAGAAGCGGCTCACCGAAGAGGCGCCGGAGGCGAACGTGAAGCTCTTCCTGGACCCGAGGGACACGATCGCGGAGGCGACGGACAAGTTCAACGCCGCCGTCGCCGCCGCCAAGGAGGAGGGCAAGGGCGCCGACGAGAGGGAGATCGACCTCGTGGGCCGCCTTCCAGGGGGCAAGGCGGTCATCACCTCGCTCTTCCGCCTCCTGGACCGCTTCAACGCCGCGCCGGCCTCGATGATCCGGGGGGATCCCCTCTTCGCCTCCGCCTACTTCGCGAACCTGGGGAGCCTGGGCCTGGACGCTCCCTTCCACCACGCCTACGAGTGGGGCACGGCGAGCCTCTTCGTCGTCCTAGGCCGGATGTTCCAGAAGGAGGCGCCCGGCGGCGCGGGAGGCTCGGCGAAGCGCCACTTCATCAACGTGAAGATCACCGCCGACGAGCGCATCTCCGAGGGCATCTACTTCGCCCACGCGGCCTCCCTCTTCCAGCGCCTCGTCCTCCATCCGGAGCTCCTCGAGTCGCCGCCCGGAAACGCGGGCTGAGGCGGGGACTCCTTCTCCGAAGCGGGCTTGAAGGCCGGCCCCGCCCGGCTACACTTGAAGGTGGGGGCGCGCCGCCCCCAAGGAGGAGCGCCGTGAAGTACCTGCTCGACGAGGAAGCCCGCTTCTGGCGGATCATCAAGCTCCGCCCCTTCAGGAAGACGGAGGGCGTCTCCTTCGACATAGTCCCCCTCGAGTTCCTGCCCCGCATCGACGGCGTGGACAGGGTCATCCACCAGACAAAAGCCCTCTCGCCCGGACCGGTCGGCGGGGTCGAGCGGCCCTGGTACCTCCACCCGCACCAGGAGGACAACCTCCTCGTCCTGCACGGGACGAGGACGGTCGACATCTACAGCCTCGAGTACCGGCGGATGGAGACCTTCGTGGTCGAGCCCGAGCGCGTGCTCCGCGGCGGCAAGGTGGTCTTCGAGGGGGCGGCGATGCTCGTCTGGCCCTGCAACGTCTTCCACCGCATCGTCTCGGGAGCGGAGGGCTCGGCTTCGCTCAACTTCGCCGTGCGGCATCCCGGCTTCGACATCGACACGAATTTCTCGATCTACGACCTGGACACCTCCACGGGCGAGCACCGCGTGGTCAGGGAAGGCAGGCTCGACCAGTTCCCCGGCTAGGCGGGGGCGCGGCGGGCGGAGGGCGGCGGCATGAAGAGACAAAGGTCTTGGTCCAAGGCCAGGGCGGCGGCCCCGGCCGCGCTTTTCCTCGCCGCGCTGGCGCTCGCCTCCTGCGGGCGGCCCGTCCTCAAGGTGGCCCTGCTCACGAAGCTCGAGGCGGGCTCCGTCGTCGGGGCGAGCGAGGTGAACGCCGCGACCCTCTTCCTCGAGGACAGGGCGGCCAGGCGGAACGGAGCGGGCGCCGGCCCCCGGGACGGGAGCGCGGCCGGCCGCCCGGCCCGCGACATCGAGATCGTGCCCTTCGACGACGGCTGGGACCCCGACAAGGCCGTGGCGGCCTACGGGAAGGCGCGGGCCGAAGGCTTCTCCTTCTTCGTGACGAGCCACACCTCCACCTGCGCCGTCAGGCTGGCCGAGCCGATGCGCCAAGACGGCGTCCTCGCGATGGTGACGGGCTCCACGACGACCCTCCTTTCGGGAAAGGACGACCTCATCTTGAGGGACGTGCCCGACCTCCGCTTCGAGCAGGAGGCCATAGCCCGCTACGTCGCCGGCCTCCCGGGCAGGGACGTCCTCGTGATCCTGGACCTGGACAACGAGGCCTACACCCTCCCCGCCCTGGAGGCCTTCAAGGCCGCCCTGGGGAGCGGCAAGCGCGTCGCCGAGGAGAGGATCAGGATGTCGGCCCTCGACATCGAGCGGATCCGCTCCGTCGTCTCCTCGACGCCCTACGACACGCTCTACGTCCTCGTCGGGGCCTACCAGGCGACGGCGGGAAGCTTCGCCCAGCTCTCCATGGCGGCGAGGCCGGCCGCCCGCGTCGTCTTCACGCCCTGGCTCAACTCGCCGGCCCTGGCGGCGACGGCGGGGCCGGCCCTCGCCGTCTCCACCCTGCCCTCGCATTATCCGCCCAAGGGCAGCTCCCCCGAGGTCGACGCCTACATCGCCCGCTTCAAGGCCCGCTTCGGCTACGCCCCGACCCTCATCAGCCTCAACGTCTACAAGGCCCTGGAGGTCCTGGCCGCGGCCTGGGACTCGGGGGCCGCGACGCCCGAGGCCTGCAAGCTCTGGATCGTCGGCAAGGGCAGGGTCCCGACGAGCCTGGGCGAGGCCCTCTTCGACGCGGCCGGCGACTCCTCCTCCCCCTTCTACATGATCGAGAATCCCGTCGCGGAGCTGCGGTGAGAAGGAGGACCCTCCGCGGCTACACCCTGGCCGTGGAGGCGGCGACCTTCGCGGCGGCCCTGGCCGCCCTCCTCGCCGCCCTCTTCGCGGCGAGCGTCCGCGTCGACGCGGTCTACGCGGCCAGGCGCAGCGAGGAGGCGCTCAAGGCCACCGTCCTCGTCGACTCCGTCATCGAGCGCGGGAGGGGCCTTGTCAGGCGCCTAGGCGCCGAGCCCGGCCTCCTCTCGGCCGTCGCCCTGGTCGACGACTTCTCCGACCTCTACCTCGTCGGGGAGGACGGCCGGGTCTCGGCCATCCTCGCGAAGAGCCCCGGCTCCGGCGTCTTCGAGGGCTTCGACATGGGCTACGGCGCCCCCGGAGAGCTCCTTTCGAGGACGGTCGAGCGCTACATCGCCGGCTCGGGGAGCTCAGGCTTCGGCGTCGCCGTCTCGGGCGTGGCCCGGGGCGTGGAGGACGAGAGGCCCAGCGTCTACCTCGCGACGAGGCTCGCCTCGGGCTGGCTCCTGGGCCGCATCCGCGTCGAGGCCATCCTGGGCGAGCTCAGGCGCATCGCCGACTACTCGGGGACCGTCATCCTCCTCGCCTCGGCCGACGGCAGGATCCTCGCCTCGACGCGGCCGGGCCTCGGGCTCGACCTCCTCCCGGCCAGGCTCGACCTGCCCTTCGAGGCCTTCGGCGAAGGCTGGCTCGCGAGCGAGGCCCTGCACGAGGCCCTGGGCGACAGGATCGTCGTGCTCTCCCCCGCCCGCGAGCGGGCCGCCCCCCTCGCCCTCCTCTGGAGCCTGGGGCCGGCGGCGGCCCTGGCCTTCCTGGCCGCGGCCGCGGCGCGGAGCTTCGCCCTGAGCCGGCGCGCCCTGGCCCCGCTCGCGCGCTTCGCCGAGACCCTGGAGGTCTGGGACCTCGAGCCCGGACCGCCGCCCGTGGAGGAGCGGCTCCTGGCCTTCGAGGAGATAGCTTCCTTGAGCCGCTCCTTCAGGAAAAAGCGCGAGGAGATCGGCCGGGCCCTGGAGGAGACGAGGCGGAGGGACGAGAGGATCCTCGCCCTCAACTCGGAGCTCGAGGACAGGGTGAGGGAGAGGACGGCCTCGCTCGAGGCGGCCAACGAGCGGCTCTCCGGCGCGAATCGCGAGCTCCGCGCGACGCAGGACAGGCTCGTGGACGCCGAGAAGCTCGCGGCCCTGGGCCGCCTGGCCGCGGAGACGGCCCACGAGCTCAACACGCCCCTCGGGGCCATACGCTCGAGCGCCGTCCACGTCGCCGAGGTCCTCGAACAGGAGCTCGCCCGCCTGCCCGGCTTCGCCGCCGGGCTATCCGACCGGGACCTGGGCCTCTACCGCGGCCTCGTGGGCCGGGCCCTCTCCGCCGCAGACCCCGCCCGCCACGAGGACAGGCGGCGCTCCCTCGCCCTCGTCCGCGGACTCCTCGAGGAGAAGGCGGTGGCGGACGCCGACCTCCTCGCGGACGACCTCGCGGACATGGGCTTCGGCGAGGGCGACGAGGCCGCGCTCTCGGCCCTCCTCGAGTCCCCGCGCGCGGCCGAGCTCGTCGAGTCGGCCTACGCCCTCTCGGGCGCCCTGCGCGCCTCGCGCCTCATCCTCCTCTCCGCGGACAAGGCCGCCTGGACGGTGGACGCCCTGCGCTCCTTCGGCTACGGGACGGCGGCCGACGAGGCCCAGCGCGTGGATCCGATCGCGGGCATAGAGACGGTCCTGGCCCTCATGCACGGCAAGCTCAAGCGCGGCGTCGAGGTCCTGCGCCGCTACGACCGCGACGTGCGGGTCAAGGGAAGGCCCAAGCAGCTCGACCAGGTCTGGATCAACCTCATCGGCAACGCCTGGGACGCGATGCAGGGCAAGGGCAGGCTCGAGATCTCGGTGCTGAGGGAGGGCGGCGAGGTCGTCGTCGAGTTCGCCGACTCGGGGTCCGGCATACCGGACGCGGTCAAGGACCGGATCTTTACGCCCTTCTTCACGACCAAGGAGGAGGGCTCGGGCCTGGGCCTCGGGCTCGACATCTGCAGGCGCATCGTCGAGTCCCACGGCGGCTCCATCGGCTTCGAGAGCAGGCCGGGGCGGACGGTCTTCAGGGTTCGCCTCCCCTCCTACGACGCCTCCGGCCAGGACGCAGGCTAGGAACGGAGGGCGCGGAGGAGGAGGGCTATCGCGGCGACCAGGGCGGCCAGGGTCCCGAGGTAGATCCAGGCGGGAAGGGGCTCGGCGGCGGCGGGGGCGGAGAGGAAGGGCTCGGGCGAGCCGTTGGCGGCCTCGGCGTAGCCGCAGAGGGGGCAACCGGACCGGAACTCCCCGGCTTCGCCCGTGTGGCCGCACTTGGGGCAGCGGACCGAGGAGAAGAAGCGTCCGCAACGGGGGCAGACCCTCGCGTCGCGGCGCACCTCGGCGCCGCAGTGCTCGCAGAAGTAGCGGGGCTTCTTCACGCTAGGCCGGCCCTCCGGCCGGGGCGGGGATCAGACCGCTTCCTTCTTGGAGGAGTCGGCGCCGGAGGACGAGCAGGAGCTGCAGGACTTCTTCGAGTCGTTCACGTAGAAGCCCGAGCCCTTGAAGATGATCCCGGTCCCGCCGCCGATGAGCCTGCGGACGGACTTGCCGCAGGTGGGGCAGGAGGAGAGGGGGGCCTCCGACATGGACTGGAAGGCCTCGAAGGTCTTGCCGCAGGACTTGCACTCGTACTCGTACGTGGGCATTTGATGAACCTCGGAATGTCGGTAATTGGTGAACTCAATATACAAAGAAAAGCCGCGGGCGTAAAGGAGGCGGCGCGGGTTCCGCCGGAGGGCCGCGCCGCCCGGCCGTTTCACTTGATGACGCCAAGCTCCTTGCCCACCTTCGTGAAGGCGGCGATGGCCTTGTCGACCTGCTCGGGGCTGTGGCCCGCGGAGATCTGGACGCGGATCCGCGCCTTGCCGCGGGGCACGACGGGGAAGGTGAAGCCGATGACGTAGATGCCCTCGGAAAGGAGGGCGTCGGCCATCCGCATCGCGGTCTTCTCGTCGTAGAGCATCACGGGGCAGATCGGGTGCACGCCCGGGCGGATGTCGAATCCGGCCTTGGTCATGCCCTCGCGGAAGCGCTTCGTGTTCGCCTCGAGCTTGTCGCGGAGGGCCGTGGACTCGGTGAGCATCTTGAGGCACTCGAGGGTGCCGCCGACGATGGCGGGCGGGACCGTGTTCGAGAAGAGGTAGGGCCGGGCCTTCTGGCGGAGGTACTCGACGATCT
>ERZ795055.3615-NODE-3615-length-11213-cov-5.019896_pt1 | contig 11213 bp, 6 predicted proteins | sample MGYA00375139_ERZ795055 | MGnify/ENA primary metagenome ERZ795055 (study PRJEB30184, sample SAMN05720283) | anaerobic digester metagenome | isolation source: active sludge of municipal wastewater-treating anaerobic digesters | place: USA | collected 2015-01-23 ...
ACAACACATAAGTAGCTCCGGCATAAATTATTTTACCAACTTCCCCAAAATTGGGAGTTGTGAAAGTAAGAATTGCCAAAACTGCATAGGGAATTGCCCCAAAAAGAATGTACGGACGGAATTTACCCCATCGCGTATTGGTGCGGTCCGAAACTACGCCGATAATCGGATCGATGGCCATGTCCCAGAACCTTGCTATCAACATGATGGTTCCTGCAGCCGCTGCCGAAATTCCATAAACATCGGTATAGAAAAATAAGAGCCAAAAGCCCACCATGTCCCAAACAAAATGCGAGGCAGTATCGCCTAAGCTATATCCAACTTTTTCTTTGATGGATAATTTTTGATTAGCATCCATTTTATTTATATTTTAATCTTATAAAATTAATATTCAGCTATTTACTTTACTTCTTCAACAATATTAATCTTTTCAACAATTTTATTTTCCTGAAGAAACTCAGCACGCCGTACAGTTAATATTTCACGTATTTCGTTTGCTTTTGCTTCGGTTATATCGTATTTCCAAATAATAATTATGGCCAGTAAGCCAGTAATTACTGGAATTAAAATATCGGCAATACGCAAATTGGTAAGGGCTTCGGCAGTTTGCACCGTTGCATTCTGATCGAAACCAACCCAGTTTAAAACCGCACCACTTGTAAGCAATGCTACAGCCGTTCCGAGTTTTACCATCCACCAGTAAACCGCACCAAAAGTAGCTTCCCGGCGCGTTCCGTTGTTCAATTCATCCAAATCGCACACATCAGCTGTCATCGACATCATCAGCGTAAATAAACCGCCGATTCCGAACGACATTAAAGGAATGGGAATAAACATCATATTCGGATTTTCGGGACTGAATCCCCACCATTTCAGAAAATAACCCACCATCGAAATGAGAGTTGCTACAATAAATGCATTTTTCTTCCCGATTTTTTGAGATATAAATGTGATAATTGGAATAACCAAAAAAGCTGTTGCCAAGGCACTTACCGTTCCAAACCATGCAGGCCAGTGTCCGGCAGCAGTGGTATCGCCATTGAAAAGATAAAAAATGATGATAAAAAAGGCAAACTGAGCAATCGTTTGAAAGCCATTAAATATTAAAAATGTGGCACCGCACAATTTTAGAAACGGTTTGCACGTCATGGTTTGCTTTATTCCAACAATAAAATCTTTAGTATTAGCGGCAATATTTTTCATATTCAGTTTCGAATCCTCTTTTAATGCAGCCAGCTCAAGTTCTTTGTTAAATAATGCAGGCATGATTCCCAACAACATACACAATCCGCCTACCCACATTGATAAATTTCGTGCGCCTTCAGGAGCAGAAGCATAAATATCCTGATCATAAATAATCACCCAAAACCAGGGAGCAATCATCCATGCAATTTGTCCCATCCATTGCGAAACAGCCATCAGTCGGGTTCGTTCGTTGTAATCGGGGGTCATTTCATAACCTAAACCAATTAGCGGAGTTGCAAAAATTGTGTAACCGGTATAAAATACCAACGAAAGAATTAGAAAATAGAAAAAATTATACGTTTGCGAATTTTCGGGATAAAGTTGCCACATTACCATAAATGTAACTCCGGTAATGATAGCACCCAGAAAAATATAGGGTTTTCTGCGTCCCCACTTCGAGCGCGTATTGTCTGATACATAACCCATTATCGGGTCGGTCACTGCATCGAATATACGTGGAAGTGCCGCCAAAACACCGGCTAAAAACGGATCCATTTTCAGCGACAGCACTAAAACGACCATAAAAATGCCCAATGCTGCCGGAAATAGTTGATTTGCTAAATGCCCTGAACCAAATGCGATTTTCTGTCCAAAAGGAACAACATCGCCGGGCGCTGTTTTGTGAATTGCCATATTTTTTTTATAAATAGATTAAAGAACAAAGATTAAAGATTAAAGACAAGACGCCTAATATTATGTGTTTACTATAAATAAGAGCTTTCAATTAATTCATCACTTTTTTTGGAGTTCGATCCACATTAAACAAACCCCAGTGTTTTTCTGCACCCAATGGATCATTTGGATTTCCCTTCCAGTCTTCGTCAAAAGCCTCGAAGAAAAAAGTAGTGATTTTCATTTTTGATGACCATTTCATTATCCAATTGTAATATTGTTTTTGTTTTTCTTCGCTTGCTCGTTCTTTAAATTCGGAAGCCACCGTTGCCCAACCGGCTTCGCTGATCACAATTTTAGCATCAGGTAATGCATTTCGAACTTTTTGCACATTTTCAATGGAATATTTTATTCCCTCGTCAATGTCTTTACCTTCCCAAACAGGATAAATATGAATAGCGATAAAATCCAATTCTTTGGCCAGTTTTGCACCGTGAGCAGCCCACCATTCGTAATTTTCGGCCACTGTAACCGGCTGTTTTATTGCACTTTTCACCTTTCGAATGTATGAAATGAGGGTGTCAACATCTACTTTGTGATCGTTCCAATCCACTAAAGCTTCATTGCCCACATTTACAGCGATCACTATGTTTTTGTACTTTTGGGCCAATGCAATACCCTTGTTAATTTCTTGGGCATTAACCCGTTTATTTTTATTTAAAGTTTGTTGCGGAATAGGTTCAGTTAACCAGGTACAGCTTAAATGATTGCTAAGTTCGGCATTTAACCAAATTCCCAACATTACTTTTATTTTAATTTTATGCTCCGCAATAATTTTCAAGACCGTTGCTGAATTCTCACCGCTATCATATAGTCGTATTAATTTAAACCCTGCGTCCTTCGACAGCAATTTCAGGTCTTCAAGAATTTGCTCTTCCGTTGGATTTTTTGCACCATCACCGCGATCGGGATGTTGACCTGTTCTGAAACCGGAATAGCAAACCGATTTCGAAACTCCTCCCAATAAATCTTTTCGATGTTGTTGAATGGGAATCTGCTTTTGATTTAATGTTTCGGAATTCTTCACTTGTGCAAAGGAATTAATTCCGGTTAGATTTGAAATCAAAAAGCATAATAATGTGATTTTTAAGATTTTATTCATATTTTGCAAGAAAAAAATTTACATAAAGTAGAAAGTTATAATGTTCAATTTTGAGTTTCGACCTCTCCCTAAATCCCTCTCCCAAGGAGAGGGACTTTGCAGGATGCAACTCAATAAGTTTTACGATATAATTAAATGTCCAACTACTAACTGTATTTTTAAATCAATATTATTCATGAAAAATTCAATCTTGCAGAGATCTAATTCTCCGCAAGATTGAATCATAAATTATAATTTTATAATCTTATGATTTTCAATTTGACCATTCACGAATTTGATAGTTACAAAATAGTTTCCGGAAGTAAACTGACTTAAATTGATTGAACCTTCGTTGGAATTTAAATCCGATATTATTGCTATTTGTCCAATCAAATTACGTACAATTACCTGATTTATATTTTGTTCCGATGATATTTTCAACTCATCACGAACCGGGTTTGGAAATAAAGTTGCTGTCTTATCAAATTTATTATCAGCAATTCCGGTGGTAATTTTGAATGAAATATTATCCCAATAATTTACACTTCCGGCTGTACGAGTTGCAGGAAAATCAGGTATAATTACAATTTTCGAAACTGTTTTTCCAATGTGCTGTGTAAAGTCAAATGTAAGTTCTTCCCATTGATTTAACAATGTGTTAGGCACCATTTTTTCGAATGCAACGGAAGCATTGTCGTTCTCAAATTTCAGGTCAAAATTGCTAATCACATTTTTGTTGACCATCATTTTAATTTTGCAATTGTCGGCATTAAACGTAAATGTTCCAATATTTGCTGACCATAATCCAGCCCATGGCGCACCATTCGCATTAACGGTATATTTTGCACAATTAGCTGAATTGTTTATTCCCGTAACAACAGGATTTGGAACTACCGAATACAAACTTGCTGCATTGCTGCCATTTTCGAATAATGTCCACGACCAATTTTGACCAACTGTTTCAAAATCAATGGTTGGGAGCGAAAGTGCAGCCGTCAAAGTGGTAGCAGAAACCGTAAGCGGATTATTTGCAGCCAGATTTCCACTTGCATCCTTTGCAGTAATTGTAAAATTGTAGGCTGTTGAAGAGGATAAACCACTAATTAAATAGGATTTAGCAACTCCCGAAACACCATTTACGGTGAGTGTGGTAGAACCATACGTTATGGTATAGATTACTGCACCCGAATTATCAGTAGCATTTAATAGTAACTCTACCGAATTGGAACCAACAGCGCCTTTTGTAGCTGAAAATAAAGTTGGCGCCTGAGTATCATTAATTATTGTACCACAATTTGTTCCCACTTCGTAGGTCATATACTTTGTAACCGACATTCCACCTGAAAAAGCAAACTTACAAGCATAAGCAATGGTAGATCCGGCAACTTGTCCGCTTATTGTAGTTGAAAAAGTCTTTCCGCCTACATTAGTCATTGCAGATTCGGAGAAAGGCGTTTGTTTCCATAAATAAGCTACAACACCTGCTTTATCATCCAACAGTTCAAAAGTGATGGTTACATTTGTTCCCACGGTTTCGAAAGTTGCAATATAACCCGTTGTAAATGAACCTTGTGATGCAGCTGTAGAAGTTGTGCTGCACAGCATTAAAGGTGCAATGGTTACATTTACAGGTTGCGAAGTGCTTACTGCATTACCATTGTCAGTTGCTTTAGCAGTCAGTACAAAGTCGCCTATTCCCGGATTCCAGTCGAAGCTGTAAGGAGCTGTGTTATCGCTGCCAATCAAAGTAGTTCCATGATAGAAATCAACTTTACTGATTGTTCCATCAAAGTCACTGGCATTCGCCGTAAGGGTTATGAGTTTTCCCTGCGTAAATGTTGAATTATTAGCCGGCGAAGTAAGCGCCACAGTAGGCTGAATATTTGCAGAACTACTCACATTTACAAGCAATTCATCAATATCTGTTCGCGAATCAGGATTGGTAACTGTTAGTTTCAGACTGTACATTCCTTCCACTAAGCCACTGATACTCGGTTTTGCTGTGGTGGTACTTGTAAACTGAATGACTGATGGACCGTAATTCTGTGTCCATTTATAAGTTAACGCTTTTCCGGCAGATTCTGTACTTGCAGATGCATTGAGTGTGGTTGAAGTCAGTGGTAAAAGAACTTTAATATCAGTTCCGGCATTGGCAGTAGGATAACTGAATGGTAAATCTCCGGTTCGTGCAAAAGTCATTTTACCATAATTAAATTCACCTGCCGAAAAAGCTACACGCAATACATGTTTTCCGGCTCTAAGCGGAATATCGTTAACCGTTTTTGTTGCCCATACAGTCCATACAGTTGTAGAAGTTGAAGGAACAGCAATATTTTCTGAAATTGACTGACCATCAAGCTCTAACCTGAAAGGGCCGCCACCGTTGGCATTTCCGGATGCGTAACGGAAAGCAAATGAATATAAACCCGATTGAGCAACATTCACCGTATATTCCAACCATTCGCCGGCGTTAATCCAACCCACTGTTGCACCTTCGGATGTAACACTTGCTGCATCCACCGATTCATCCATTCTGAAATCGCCTGCATTTCCCGGACTTAAATCCAGGTAAGCAATATTTTGTCCTTTACCACCTTCAAAAATATCGTAGTTTCCGGCTTCAATTGTTCCGGGAATCTCGGAAGGAGTTCCGCTGTAAGGCAATTGGTTTCCGACTGTTACATTGACATTATTTGATGTATTGAATTTTTCGTTTTCGAAAACTTTAGCATAAAAACTATGTACGCCAAGACCTAAATTTGTAGCCTGAAACACGTAAGGAGCTGCATTTACAATTCCCAATGAAGTATTTCCATCCATAAATTCTACTTTGGTTGGAGTTCCTTCGGTAATGTTCAAATTCAGTTTTACACTGCCGCCAATAAATGCCTGATCGAACGATGAAGTCAATGTTCCATTGGCTTTACTGTCGATGCTTGTAATCATTTTACGGGCAGGAACCACCAAATCGTAACCGGTTGAAAAATGAACCGTGATGGGAGCATTGGAATAATTATGAGCTACATAGGTAATTTTATTGCCTTGTTTGAATGCTGCCGCAATAGGATAATTGGCTGTTATTGATGCATCAACGCGCCCCAAAGCATTCATCGAATGCAACCAATGATAGGTCTGAGCATCGGAAACGCCAAATTTCAGTGAGCGGTTTGGATTGGAATCGTACAATTTTATTGCTTCGGCAGGTTCCAGAAATGCCTGGTATTCCCACATGATATCGTGCCATAAATTCGGATTTACCTGATTATTCATAATTCCGGTTTTAGCTTTAATTTCTTCCCAAAGGCGTTTTACATAAACAGTATCATGACCCAAATAAAGCGAACCTCCATGAATTGGATACATTTCGATTCCATACGAAGCAGCAATATCTGCTGTCCAGAAAGTGCCATTATCAAAACTGTTTCCCCAAATGCGCGACACCAAACTATATTGTTGCGAAGCAGGAAAATTGCGGTGATGAATGTCCATCCAATATTCTTCGATGGCTGTTTGTTCGGTGGTGTAAAGGTAGATTCCCAAATCGCGAACGGCTTTGTTGCCGGTCACTTGGCCCCAATGAATCAACGATGAGTTGAACTGCATACTTTCCGAAGTTGATTCCTGATCGTTTCCCTGCGGAAAAGTAGCAAAACCATTTGCCCAGCAATGTCCGGCGTACGGACTGAAATTGCGAAGATATGGGAACATAGTATCGTTGCGATCGGTTGAAGAAGCATCGCGAACAAGCAGATTTATCATTTCGCCGTATTGTGCTGCCCAACCCGGTTGATATTGCTCCAAAAATGCGGCAGCATGAATAAAATATCCCCAATGGAAATGGTGATCATTCAGGTTTGTATCTTGTCCGTGACCTGCAGGATAGCCAAGCAATGCCGACCAGGTTGTGTTGTAGTAAAACAAAAATGCTTTCTCACCACCTTCAGCTTTCAACCAATCTTCGAGGCGTTCCTTTACAGTAGCCACCATTTTATTAAGGGCCACCGTATTACCGGTTTCAGCAGCAATGCGCGCCGTTTGAATCAGACGGTTCATAACCTGACCTTCGTTGTACGAATCAGTCCACAATTCGAGCACATCGTTTTCCATCGATGTAATTTTTTCGGTCAAAGCAGTTGGAGTAAAACCTGCACTGTAATTATCAACATAAGGTAGCGTTGGCAATATACCTTTGAATTTATTTTCGACACTGAAACTATTTCCGGCCATTGTTTTCATTTGACCGCGAATTGTGGCATACGAATATTTATCAGGAACAGGTGAATTTGAAGCCAAATTAGCCCATTGATGGGGAAGTAAACCAAGCAACATATTAGTTTCGGTTCCTTCTTTAACCACTGTTTGAACTGTAAAATCGGTACGAACAACAGATGTGGTTTCGTTAAAGCTAAATGCAGAAGTGGTATTGGTTGGAAAAACATACGCATACTTTTTATATTCGGTTGCCACAGCTGATACATTGGTTGCTGTAAGCGGAATAAATGCCATCGACCAATAATTTTTTCCATTCAACGTAGAAGTATAAACAGAACCATTTTGTGTCCAGGTACTTCCAACAGGAGCGTACACGGCAAAATCAGCTCCGTTTCGGGCATTGGTAATTACCAGCATTTCGTTGTCGATAACCACAGTTCCTAAATTTACTTTCACTTGTGCTACATCCGCATTTCCTTTTGTAAAATAAAGAAAAGGCATAGCAATACCGGTAATTGTTTCAAAATTGTGCGTTCCGTCGTTCCAATTCATTGTAACTGTCCAATCCGAAAAATCAGAAACTGTGGTTTTGGTTGCTGCCATTCCGGTAACTCCCACTACTACAGGCAACTGATCGTCTATTACGCCCTGAGGAATATAACTTACCACCAATCCGTCATTCATTGTTTTCATGGTGTATGGATAGTTAAAAAGATTGCCTGCATGGTTTTCTTTCAATAGTGTTGACCACCAGTCGTTCGTTGGAGCAGGTTTGCCAACCGCAGCGCCCGACACTTGTGGCGAGCCCGAAGGATAACCATTTCGTCCTGCCACATCAGTTCCGGGAAATGTTTTGGTATAACTTCCACTACCAACGTTCACAATTTGAGCATTTAAATTCAGTGCCCAAAAAATGTTCAGACATAAAATTATTGAAAAGAATAAAATTCCGCGATTTTTCATTGTATGTTTTTTTGTTTATTATTTCTTTAAATTTATTATTTCACTAACTTTTGAGTGAATATTTCACCGTTTGTTAACTTGATGGTAACCAAATAATTACCGGTTGACATTTCTTGTGTGTCGAGATTTATTTCACGGCTATTTGCGGTTCTGTTCATAACCATTTGTCCAATTAAATTTCGAACTGTTATTGTGCTGATTTCCTGTTCTGCAGTAATTTTTAAATGATCATTGAATGGATTCGGGAATAATCGAATATTATAATTATTCAGATTCTGAATACTGTTTGGTTCTTTTGAATTAAAGGAAATATTATCCCAATAACAAATCCTTTCAGCATTACGGGTTGCAATATTATCCGGAATAAGTGTCATGCGGGTAATGGTTTGACCAATTTTATCTGTCAGATCGAAGGTAATTTCTTCCCATTGATTGATAAGTGTATTTGGAACAATTTTTTCAAAAGTAGTCGCTCCATTTTCCATTTTCAGCATATAATTACTGATAAATGGTTTGTAAACCTGAATCTTAACAATGCAATTATCGGGTGTAAAAGTGATACTTCCCACATTATCGGAATAAATGCCGGCCCAGGATTGTGCCCCCACATTGATTTTATATTTTGCACAATTGAGTGATAAATTAATTCCTGATGCCGAAGGATTTGGAGCTACTGCGTATAAATCGGCGGCATTGCTTCCGTTGCCAAACGACACCCACGTCCAATCGTGACCAACTGTTTCGAAATCGATGGTGGCTAATTTGAAAGCTTCGCCGGTTGTAGCTGAAACAACAATCGGACTGTTCGCGGCTAAATTTCCGTTGCCGTCTTTAGCAACAATGGAGAAATTATAAAGCGTAGATGAATTTAAACCTGTAATGATATGAGATTTTTGAACGCTTGAAGTTCCTTTTACCTGATTGGATGAAGTTCCGTAAGTTATTTGGTAGTAAACTGAACCTGAATTATCAGTGCCGTTCAGTAATAACTCCACCGAATTTGGTGTTACTGCTCCTTTTGTGGCTGTGAATGAAGTTGGAGTTTCGGTATCTACAATGGTTGATGGTCCGTTAAATTCTTCGCCGGTAATTCCTTTTTGATAAATTCGCACGTAATCTATGTACATTTTCACCGGAGTACCATCGGCTGGTAACGCGGTGATTTTGGCGATATTTGCATTTCCGGTAATTCCTGTAAAATTGCCTCCAACAGCCAGATTGAACAATACGAAAAAAGGTTTGTGGAAATAATTACTTACCTGACCCGGAACCCGTTGTCCGGCAATACTCATTTCAAAATAAGGTGTATTGTTGGGATATTTATCTAAGTCGAGATACATTTTTATGTTACTATCGCCCCAAACCAATGTAAATAAATGGAAATCGTCCTGTAAACTGAAAGCTGCAGTGTTATCTTTAGCATAATACGTCCAGTTTTCGCCCCAGTGACATGCGCCGTTGAAATATTTATTTTGTGTCCCTCTCGAAATGCCATTTACATTACCCATTTCCAGAATGTCAATTTCGCCACATCGTGGCCAACCAACCGAAGAAAAATCTTCGCCCATCATCCAAAATGCAGGCCACAAGCCATTGGCAGTTGAAGGTAGTTTTATACGTGCTTCAATTTTTCCGTATTTTGCCGACACATTTCCGCGTGTCACCAATCGACCCGAAGTAACCAATTTACTTCCGAAATTTTCGCGTTTGGCACTAATAACCAAGCAATTTACACCGCTTGTGTGTTGTTCTATCGAAATATTTTCGCGACGATAATATTGCAATTCATTGTTGCCGCCACCATCACCGTTCACTTCTACAGTCCAGTGTTTTGTTTCGTTCAATACAGGGTTGTCAAAATTGTCTTCCCACATCAATTGATAGTCCTGCGAATAGAGGAAAAGAGGAAACAAAAAAAGTATAAATATTGCAGAGACTTTATTCATTTTGATTGAAATTATATAGGAAGGTAATTTTCAACGTTCTAAAAACGTGAATACGTAATTTTGAAATATATAGTGAATAGTTTTTTTTATCGGGAAAAAGGGAAACGAAACAAATCAACGTTTTTGATACACCCGCACATAATCGATATACATTTTAGCATTTCCATTGGCAAGTGCGCTAATTTGATTTATATCGTAAATTTGAGGGAAAGTTCCACCAACTGCCAGGTTAAAAATTATATAAAATGGTTTTCGAAAATACAGTGATGTTTGATTTGGCAAATTCTCACCTACAATTGGCATTTGGAAATATGGTTTTGCATTTGGGAATTTATCAATATCTAAATACATTATTATTGAATCTTGTGTCCAAATCAAAGTATATGTATGAAAATCTTCCTGCAAACTATAATCATTTGTTGTAGGAATTCCTTTGTTTGGATAACTTCCGCCATTCCAACTTTCGCCCCAATGACAAGCCCCGTTAAAATAACGATCCTGTGTGCCATTATCAATGCCTTTTTTATTGCCCATTTCTAAAATGTCAATTTCGCCGCATTTTGGCCAATCCACCTCGTTTTTATCAACACCTAACATCCAAAATGCAGGCCACAAACCATCAGCCGTTTTGGGTAATTTAATGCGTGCTTCAATTTTCCCATATTTAAATGTCTTTTTATATTGAGTAGTAATGCGCCCCGATGTGGCTGGTTTACCTTTGAAATTTTGTGTCTTTGCAGTTATCACCAAGCATTTTTCTCCTGTAACCGGCTCTTTTTCAATGCGAATATTCTGCTTGCGGTAATATTGTAATTCCCTGTTTCCGCCTCCGTAACCATCCACTTCTATCGTCCAGTTTTTTTTATTGATGGTACATTTTTCAAAATCATCTTCCCACACAAGTTTATAGTCTTGTGCTGCCGCAAAAAAAGAAATGAAAAGACAGCCTGTGAGTATAAATTTTTTAATCATCATTATAATATTATTGAAAATAAAATTAGAAAAAATTTATTTTGAAATAATCATTCTTGAATTTGTAACGGATTGTCAAATCTTAGGGCGTACTTACCAATTTGTCAATATCTTTGTTAACA
>ERZ795055.3618-NODE-3618-length-11207-cov-7.581062_pt1 | contig 11207 bp, 10 predicted proteins | sample MGYA00375139_ERZ795055 | MGnify/ENA primary metagenome ERZ795055 (study PRJEB30184, sample SAMN05720283) | anaerobic digester metagenome | isolation source: active sludge of municipal wastewater-treating anaerobic digesters | place: USA | collected 2015-01-23 ...
TTTAGTTAGCAACCGGAGTTCGGAATTCATACGCCGCTACTTCCCTCTTGCAAATGCTGAATCCTGGAATGACTGGCGCTGGCAGCTGCGCAATTCTTTCACCACTGCCGAGGCCCTCTCGCGTGTCATGACATTGACCGATGACGAGATAAATACCCTCAACAGGCTGAAGGGCAGACTGCCGCTAAGGATCACTCCATATTACCTGTCTCTCATTTACGACTCACAGCCATTGTCACCGCTTCGCCGGACAATGATACCAACGGGTGACGAGATGATAATCACCGATGCCGAGAAGGCTGACCCTCTCAACGAGATGGGAAGCAGCCCGGTACCCGGAATTGTTCACCGTTATCCTGACAGGGCCCTCTTTACAGTGACCCAGTTCTGCTCGTCATACTGCAGGTACTGCACCCGCTCACATTCAGTGGGCAAGCTGGGCCATCTTACAAAGGGCGAATGGGAACTGGCTTTCGATTATCTCAGGGAGCATACCGAGATACGTGACGTCATCATCAGCGGAGGTGACCCTCTCACGATGAATGACAGCAAGATTGAGTACCTGCTTTCTAACCTGAGGGCAATAAAGCACATCGAAATCCTGAGGATCGGAACGAAAGTCCCGGCCGTCCTGCCCCAGAGGATCACCCCGCAGCTTGTCAACATGCTGAAGAAGTACCATCCGCTCTTCCTGAGTGTCCACTTCACCCATCCCGATGAGATGACCCCCGAGACCCGCAAGGCGTGCGAGATGCTGGCAGATGCAGGTATGCCGCTGGGAAGCCAGACTGTACTGCTCAAGGGCATCAACGATGACCCGGCAACAATGAAGAGCCTCATGCAGAAGCTCCTCACCGTGCGCGTAAGGCCTTACTACATATACCAGTGTGACCTCATCCCGGGCTCAAGCCACTTCAGAACCACCATCGAAAAGGGTATTGACATCATAGAAAACCTCCGCGGACATACCAGCGGATACGCAGTGCCTCAGTTCGTGGTTGACGCCCCCGGCGGAGGCGGCAAGATACCTATCCTGCCAGCTTACGTCGTCGAGAGCGGCCCTGAAAAATGGGTTCTCAGAAACTATAAAAAGAACCGCTACACTTACCCCAACAAAAAGTAGCTTCGGGATGAGGATAGGACTCACGTATGACCTCCGTTCGTGGTACCTTGAACGGGGTTATACAATGGACGAGACGGCTGAATTTGACAAGGAGGAGACCGTGGTCGCCCTTGAGAATGAACTTGTACGCCTCGGCTACGAAACCGTACGCATAGGAAATATCTTTCAGCTGGTTGAAAAACTGGCAGCCGGCGAACGGTGGGATATGGTGTTCAACATAGCGGAAGGCCTGTATGGCGACGGCCGTGAGTCGGTTGTCCCCGCCCTGCTTGACCAGTACAGGATACCGTATGTCTTCAGCGGACCTGTTGTGATGGGAGTTTCCCTGAATAAATACCTTACCAGGCTTGTGGTTGCTGCCGCCGGTGTACCTGTGTGCCCCGGCATGATTGCCAATTCAGTCCGTGACCTGGATCATATGACTTCTCTTGAGTTCCCTCTCTTCGTCAAACCGGTGGCTGAGGGTACCGGAAAAGGTATTACCAACAGAAGCGTTGTAAGGGACCGTGAGTCGCTGGTTAAACTTGTCAGCGAGTTGCTTGAAGCTTATAACCAGCCGGTGCTGATCGAAGAGTATCTCCCCGGAAGGGAATTCACTGTGGGTGTCACCGGCAACGGCGCTGAAGCGAAAGTCACCGGAGGGATGGAGGTGATCTGCAGGGATAACCTTCCTTACTCGGTTGAGGTTAAGGAAAACTATGAGAATTATGTTCAGTACAGGGTTTATGATGAGGAACTGAAAGCCGGGTGCGATGCAGTTGCCCTTGGCGCATGGCGTGCCCTGGGAGCCGTTGATGCAGGCCGTGTTGACATGAAGGCCGACCGCCACGGAAGGATGTGCTTCATAGAAGTCAACCCGCTGGCCGGACTGAACCCCGTTCACTCGGATCTGCCGATGCTTTCACGCATGAACGGACTTGCCTTCAGTGCACTGATAGAGATTATTATGAACTCGGCTAAAAAACGTTACGGACTATCATAATGACAAAAAGGTGCCTGATAATATACAATGAACCGGCTCCTGATGCCCTGCCGGACGAACTCGATGTCCTTGACCAGGTGAATTTTATTGATGAGACCCTGCAAAGCCTGGGATATGAAGTTGAGTGCCGTGGAATAACAGACAATTTTTTCAGTGAAATCGCAGAAATTGCCGGCGAACAATTTGAATTCGTATTCAACCTGGTGGAGTCGGTTGGCAAGAAGGCGGAGATTCTCTATTTCATCCCCGGACTTCTGAACATGCACCATATACCCTACTCCGGATGCCCGGTGGAGGCCACATTCATTACCGCCAGCAAGGTGCTTGCGCGGAAAATCATGAAAGCCAACGGTATACCCGTTGCAGGAGGCTATAAAGTGTCAGAAGCCTCGCAGCTTGTTCATGGAAAGAAATACATTCTGAAACCGGTATGGGAAGACGGATCACTTGGAATTACAGAAGAATCAGTCTTTACATATAACGGCATCATTCAGGAAATACTGAAGGACAAGACCGACCGTCACTGGTTCATCGAGGAGTTCATTGAGGGAAGGGAGTTCAATGTAAGCGTCAAGGCTGGTCCTGACGGCCCTGAGATGCTTCCGCCGGCTGAGATGCTGTTCAATAACTACCCGGATGATATCCCCCGGATAGTAAGCTATAAGGCGAAGTGGGTGGAGGATACCTTCCAGTATGAAAACAGCAGGCGCAATTTTCCTGGTGACCTTAGCGAAAGGCTCATGAATAACCTTAGGGCTGCCGTTGACGGATGCTGGCATACATTCGGCCTTAAGGGATATGCACGCGTAGACATGAGGGTAGACGCCGATGAAAATGTATATGTGCTCGAAGTCAATGCTAACCCGTGCATCTCACCTGACAGTGGATTCATCTCTGCAGCGGTGCACGCAGGTTATACACATCAGGAGATAATCAGACACATAATCAATGACCTTAACCGCTGACAGAAATTATGCCTGAGATTTCATTTGAGATATTACCGTCCGACAGGCCCGCACTGGAAAAGATACTTGCCTCTTCCGGGTTTTTTTACGATTTCGAGATAGAGGTGGCCCTGTCTCTTGCTGATGAGACCCTGGCAGAGGGAGAGGAAAAAAGCGGTTATTACTGGGTTAAGCTTCTTGAAAACGGAGAGGTGATCGGATTTGCCAATTTCGGACCCAACCCTTCATCCGTCCACTCCTGGGATATCTACTGGCTGGCGATACTGCAGGAGCACCGTAATAAACATTACGGCTCCGTAATACTCAGGGAGACAGAGGAAAGAATAAGATCCCTCGGAGGCAAAATTGCCTGGATTGAAACTTCAGGAAGACCACTTTACGAACCCACGCGGCATTTCTACCTTAAGACTGGGTATGAGCTCGAGGCTACCCTCCGCGAGTTCTACGGTCCCGGTGACCCGAAACTGGTTTACCGAAAAGAGTTATGAAAGGTCTCTGGTCAATCCTGCTGCTGATTGTTTCAAACTCATTCATGACAGTTGCCTGGTATGGTCATCTCAAGTACCAGAACGTATCAAAGAATGCACTGCTGGGACTGGCTGGTATTGTGCTGGCCAGCTGGGGGATAGCGCTGTTTGAGTATTTCTTCCAGGTGCCGGCAAACAGGATAGGTTACCGCGGGACCGGCGGGCCATTTTCACTTGTAGAGCTCAAGATCATCCAGGAGGTGATCTCTATTTCAGTATTCGTTGTATTTACCCTTCTCTTCTTCCGCACCGAGACATTCAAGCTCAATCATCTCTTTGCCTTCATGTGCATCCTGGGTGCAATATACTTCACCTTCAAAGGCTAGCAAGTTTTTCGCAGGCTTCCTTAATCTGACTCTCGCTCACATCGAGGTGAGTGACCATCCTGATACTTCTGTCACCTGTCTTCAGCGCAAGTATTCCCATGGCCTTTAATTTTTCAAGGAATTCTGATGCCTTGTTTTCCGGCTTCAGGGTGAAGATTATAATGTTGGTCCCTCCGTAATTCACCCTTTCTGTCAGGCTGCATTCTTTTAGTGCTACTGCCAGTGCCGAGGCTTTCCGGTGGTCATCGGGCAGGCGTGAAATGTTGTTTTTCAGTGCATATATGCCTGCTGCGGCAATATAACCTGCCTGCCTCATGGCGCCTCCGAACACCTTCCTGATACGTGCTCCCTGCCTTATAATCTCACGGTTTCCGATAAGCACCGAGCCTACCGGTGCTCCAAGTCCTTTCGAGAGGCAGATTGATATTGAATCGAAGAGAGCCCCGTATTCTTCCGGCTTCCTGCCGTCGGCAGCCATCGCATTGAAGAGCCTGGCCCCGTCAAGATGGAATCCAAGGTGCCTGCTGTCACAGAGTTCCCTGATGCGCTTCAGCTCCATTAAATCCCAGCAGGCGCCGGCGCCCCTGTTGACTGTGTTTTCCACTTCCACAAGGCGGGTGAATGCCCTGTGAGGGTCATCCGGGTTGTTGATATGCCGTTTTACCTCCTCAGCGGTGAATGTGCCGTTTTCAGTGTCAACCAGTGCCACTGAAGCACCCGAATTGAATGCCACGCCACCACCTTCAAACAGGTAGATGTGGGCCATCCGGCTGCAGATTACCTCGTCGCCGGGCCTGGTGTGCGCCTTGATTGCTATCTGGTTCGTCATCGTTCCTGACGGGCAGAAAAGAGCACCGTCCATACCGAACATGTCTGCGGCCATCCGTTCAAGCTCATTGACTTCCGGGTCCTCCCCGAAGATCATATCACCTACACTGGCCTTCATCATCCGTTCGAGCATACCAGCCGATGGCCGGGTAACTGTATCACTGCGCAAATCAATCATCTTATTATGAATTGGAGATCCTAAGATAGTTCATTTTCATCCCTCCTTCCGTGCAGGCATGACACTTCAGTGAAAATTCAATATATTTAACATTCTATTGAAGATGAGTTGCACCATGGAGGTAAGAATAGAGTCAGGCTGGAAAGCAAAGCTCAGCGGGGAATTTGAAAAGGAGTATTTCGCCGTTTTGACGGAGTTTGTGCGACAGGAGTACCGCAACGAACAGGTCTTCCCTCCCGGAAACAAAATCTTCAGCGCGTTTGACCTCTGCCCCTTTGACAGTGTAAGGGTTGTGATAATAGGTCAGGATCCGTATCATAATTACGGGCAGGCACACGGACTCTGTTTTTCAGTTAATGACGGAACAGAATTTCCTCCCAGCCTGGTGAATATTTTCAAGGAATTGAACCGCGACCTCGGGGTGCCGGTACCGAAGTCGGGCAACCTCGAACGCTGGGCCCGCCAGGGCGTGCTTCTTCTCAACGCGATACTGACTGTCAGGGCCCACAAGGCACTTTCACACCAGAACAAGGGCTGGGAAAGGTTCACCGATGCTGCAATCAGTGTTCTTAACCGAGACAGGGAGAACCTCGTATTCATGTTGTGGGGCGCCTATGCACAAAACAAGGGGGCATCAATTGATCAGTCAAAGCACCTGGTACTCAGCACTGTACACCCTTCTCCCCTTTCTGCGTCGCGCGGCTTTTTCGGCTGTTCGCACTTCAGCCGGTGCAATGAATGGCTGGCAGCCAGGGGATTGGAACCTATAAACTGGTGAAATGTTCCTGTTTCAACCAAAAATGTTGTAATGTATTTTCGCGGAGGCGACCGCCTCTGTCAATGGTCAGCCTTCCAGGCCCCGCCTGATTACCTCAGTAAGCCAGTCTGTGTCTTCGTAACCGACCGACAGCCTGATCATTCCGGGTTCCGGATACCTGGTGCCCCAAACAGCCTCAACCGGCATCAGTATCGTATGGTTATCACCCAGGGTAGGAATAAGCCTAATTTCGGGATAAACAGAAGCAATGAATTTATCGCGGTTCTTTCTCTTTGCCTCAGGCGAAGCTCCGGCAAGGTCGAAAGTGATCATCGCACCGTAGCCCTTCCCTCCCGTCAGGTCTTTCGCTGCCCCGTGGGTACCATGGCTTTCAAGTCCCGGGTAAAGCACCCTGGCTACCAGGTCTGACGACTCCAGCACTGATGCCACCGCTGCCGCATTTTCACACTGCTTCCTGAAACGCAGACTGAATGATGCCATCTGAGTCTGAAGGCGGTATGCATCATCCGGCGAGAGCATGTGTCCTACAAACTTACGATATTCTACAGCGCTCTGCATCAGTTTATCGTTGTTGCCGCATAAGACCCCGGCAGTCAGGTTACCGTGACCTGAGAGGTACTTCGTGGCGCTGTGGATCACAATGTCAGCCCCGTCATCAAGAGGCTTCCATAATAACGGTGTGGCAAAGGTGTTGTCAACTATCACTTTCGCACCGTATTTTTTGCCAAGCTCAATGACCCTTCGCCCCTCTGCTACTATCAGCAGCGGGTTAGAGATCGTCTCAAAATACAGAATGTCAGGTCTTATATCAGAGAGTGCATTTTCAAGCTGCCGGTAATCATACCTCCCGTCAACGGGTCTGAAGAAGCTGACTTCCATGCCGCGGCGCTTTTGCAGCACGCTGCCGATGTATGACAGTGTGCCGCCATATATCTCCGAAAAGAAGAGCCAGTTGCTCTGTCTCCCTGCCTCCTGGAATATTGATAGCGCTATGTCAATGGCGGCCATGCCTGACTGTGCCAGCAGCGCCCACCCGCACCCCTCAACCTCCATTACTGCCTCCTCGGCAGAAACAACAGTCGGATTGCGGTACCGTGAATATATATACAGATCCGGCTCACGCTCATGGCCGGTCTCTGCTGCAAAAGCGCCCGAGGTTGCTGCAGCAGTGGGCAATTCAAAGCCGGAATCACGATATACCGGCGTCCTGACACTGTTTATCTCTCTCTTTTTCATATTCTGAATGGAAATGTTCGGTTAGTGTATCCTGTATATTAGGCGGCCTGAAGTCGCGATAGAAAAGCAATCTGTCGGCCACAAGACCTGTTATTAAAATCACGAGGGCTGCGACGTCGGTCGCCGGACTGCCGGGGTAGATGAGCATGAACACAACCGGCAATGCCATTGCCCTTGTATAGTAAATTGCACGTGTAAGGCTGTCCGCTTCAACCGATCTGTGTCGCATGACAACTGAAACGGCTGCAAGCATTGAGAAGAGAATAAAGATTATTGTAGGTTCAATAAACCAGCTGACAGCATACAGGGCTGCAAAGTATGCCTGGCCGCTGTGGAGTTTCAGCCTGAGAGACCTGTCGGCTGCAAAATATACATTGTCAATGGATATCAGTGTCAGCAGCGCCAGCAACCCCGTTACAAGCGGCGGCAGAATGTCCGGTTTCATCCACTCCAGAAGTGCAACAAATGCAAGAAGAAGAACCATGGCTATCTCGCGGCTCAACGGCGAAGAGAGAAGATTGAACACTGCCCTCCATGATTTACCGGGTACCCCCAGATGGACAACAGATACTGCCATGGCACAGGCCATAAGGATGAACGGTGTAAATCCACCCGTAGATGTTCCCCGGAGAGCCGAGACTATCAAAATTACAGAGGCTGTTATCACGAGCACCGAAAATAGTGCCAGGCTCCACTCCTTCTTCAGCCTGCCGGATGAACCTGAACCGGCGCCCGGTATTTTGAGAATTTCTACTTCATCTTCCTCCGATTCACTGTCTGCAGGAATAATAAGCGGACTGTGATTGATGCCTGCATTTTTGATGAAAACAGAAGGTTTTATCCCTGTGTCAGGAAACCACGCCGGAAGCGCACCGTCAAATTCCTCGATTTCTGTCATTTTAAGTGCTCCGGTGGGGCAGGCGGTTATGCAGGCCGGTTCAACGCCCTGAGTGGTTCTGTCGCCACAGAAATGGCATTTTTCAATATATCCCAGGGCCGGATTGATCTTCGGGGCGTCATAAGGGCATCTCCAGGTGCAGTAACCGCACCCCATGCATCTGTCAGCATGGTGAATTACAATGCCGTCAGGGCTGACGGTGTAAGCCAGCGCCGGGCAGCCTGAGGCGCAGGCGGGTTCGGCACAGTGGTTGCAGGCCATTGAGAGGTTGATGACTCCCACCAGCGGCAGTGCATGCTCGTTCCACGCGAAAAGGGTGCGGGTGCCGGGCCGCAGCCCGTTCTCAAGAATGCAGGCGGCACTGCAGGCCTTGCAGCTTACACAGAGTGCGGCGTCAAATGTGAATCCCTTCCTCATGGAGCAAGCTTTTCTATTTCAACTCTCGTATTGTGAAAGGCAGCTCCGTGCCCCATGTCGGTTTCTGACGGAGCGATGAGCCTGTTCACTCCGCCTCCCTCGCCAAGCCATATTCCGTTTGGAAACACCAGGCTGCCGCTTCTGACACGGCTTGTGACTCTGATTTTTCCGGTGACTTCACCTCGCGAATTGAACACCCTTATCCTGTCTCCGCTCCTGAGACCCCTGCTGCGGGCATCAGCCACGGATATTTCCCAGGCGGGTTCTTCAACTACACTCCTTACCACTTCCAGGTTTCCGAACTGGGAATGGATCCGTGATGCAATATTCGGAGTCATGAGCCTCAGGGGCAGATGATTCTCCCCGAAGTCATTCAGCGGTTCATAGGTGGGCACCGGATTAACGCCCCATAATTCTGCAGCCCTGTCAGAAAACAGTTCTATCTTTCCTGAAGGTGTTCCAAATTTCAGGGTTCCGTACGCCGGGTGCTCGTTCTGTTCAGGGATGACAGGCTTCTGAAGCAGTTCTTCACCAATGAAGCCCGGAGTATGGCTTATCCGTTCCCTGAGCCAGTCATCATACTGTCCGGGTGCCGGAATGCCTGCCTCACCGGTATTCAGACCCATCAGCTGAGCCAGGTGCCAGTATATCTCGTTTTCCGGCATGACCTCGCCGGGCGGATCGGTTACCTTCGGCTTGTACTGTGCATAGGGATTCCAATAAGAGCCCACAACGTCAGCCTGCTCAAAAATTCCCTTGGCCGGAAGAATGATATCAGCCATAGCCGCTGTGTCAGTCAAGAACTGTTCAACCACAATCCTGAACGGAACAGATTCAAGAGCCTTTCTTACCTCACCGCTCCCGGGAAGCTGGATTACGGGATTCCCCCTCTCTATCCAGGCTACCTCGATTGCAGGTGCCTTCAGTGCGAAAAAGTCCGGACCGAATCTGGCCATTGATATAGCCCGCCTGAAAGGTTCGTCAGTCTCAGGGTCTGGATAATAGCTCAAAGGTTCCTTTACATCATCAAATATGTAACTCTGCAGGTTGGCGAAGTTGAAACCGCAACCGGGCCTGCCTATCATACCTGTGATAACCGGAATTGAGAGAATTGACCGTATTGTCTGCCCTCCGTTTGTATACCGCTGCAATCCGTAACCTGCCACAATAGTCAGCCGGTCTGCACCTGCCGCAGCCAGTGCAAGATCAATAATTGTCTGAGCAGGTATACCTGTAATTTCCTGTGCTTTATCAGGCGTTATCTGAAGTGACGATGCAAATTGGTCAAAACCACAAACATGCCTGTTGATGAACTCTTTATCTGTCAGTCCGCGGTCAATTATCACCCGGGCCATCGCCAGTGCAATGGCGGCATCAGTGCCGGGCCTGGGTCTGACAAGCATGTCAGCCTTGTCAGCCGTGATTGTACGGCGAGGATCTATTACAACCACTTTTGCTCCGTTCTGCCGTGCCTTTTCAACGTGAATCATCTCCTGCACGTTGGTTTCGGCAGAGTTCTTGCCCCAGAGAATTATCATTGAGGCATTTGCGAGATCCCATGGCAGGTTGTGCTTCACCTCACCCAGGGTCAGCCTGACGGCCTCCAGCCCTGCAGGCCAGCATAGGTTGCCATACATTGTGGTGGCCCCGCCGAATTCTTTCCAGAATGCCCCTGAGATATCATTGCTCAGCCCGGAATACCCGCTTCCCTTGTAAAACAAAACAGAATGGGGTCCGTGTTTTTCCCTTGCATTCCTCAGTTTGCCCGCAATGATGGCCAGTGCTTCTCCGGTGCCGATCCGTTCAAACGTACCATCAGGCTGCCGGAGGAGGGGATAAATGATCCTTTCTGAAGAATATTCCCTTTCGAGGTAAGAAAGTCCCTTTATGCAGGGCCCTTCCGGCGTAGCAAGGTTTCCTTCATATGGGAGAATGCGGACCACCCTGCCATCTTCGGTGAATACCCTGAAGGTACAGGTGCTGTAACAGTTTCGGGGACAGACTGTGATGAACTCCTTCATTCCCGTGGCTAAATATCGTCGATAGGCTCTTCAATAATTGTTTCGATGTCGAGCACCCGGTTTACCGGATCGGATATGGTAATCCGGTAGGTGATCCTGTCAGGGCCGATATATGTCAGATAGTCAAACTGTGATGCGGGTGTGGAATATGTGACATTGCCGATTTTCACAGTGATGTCAGCTTCTGTGTAGGCGATATCGAACCTGAAGTAACCGGAATACGCTCCTGACGCGAGAGTCCCGAAATTATGGATCCTTACAGGGTATGCCGGATCATCAGTGACAGTGACCGTAACATCATTGATAACCTGCCCGGTCTGGTTATGGATACGAACGTCGGTCGGGCCCTCGTCAGTGAGGTTTCGCTTTTTGCATGATGTCAGCAACAGCAGGGCTGCCAATAAAACTACAGGTAGTTTTCCTTTCATCTCCGGACTAATTGATTCCGGCAGAAAGTTAAGAAAATAGTCTCAACTGATCATAAATTTTCCATGCAGTCTGACCTGATCCATCCCTTGTTTCCGTCGGGAAGCCTTACTTCACGGAATGCTCCAAGTTCCTGCTCAACGATAACAGTAGTTCCGGAATGCAGAACAAAGAGTTCGTTTCCGGTCTCTCCCGGGGCGCTCCGGCCTGTCACTATGCTGCAGGTAATCACCGCTTTGCTGTTATGGTTGACGAGATTATTGTTCCGCAAGGCCAGTGAAATCAAAAGGAAAGACAATAACAGTGCGGCTATGGCCAGCCAGAACGAAAGAAGCCGTCCACGGGCCCTCGCCCTTGTCAGGAACACCAGTGCAAGCATCAGGGCCACAAGGAACATCACGAGGGCTGATACGGCCCATAAATTTGTCGATGCCAGTAATGCAAGGAAATCGAACCACCTGACGAAAAACAGCTGTGGCACCGATTCAAACCTGTCTGTTAT
>ERZ795055.3620-NODE-3620-length-11203-cov-4.207302_pt1 | contig 11203 bp, 7 predicted proteins | sample MGYA00375139_ERZ795055 | MGnify/ENA primary metagenome ERZ795055 (study PRJEB30184, sample SAMN05720283) | anaerobic digester metagenome | isolation source: active sludge of municipal wastewater-treating anaerobic digesters | place: USA | collected 2015-01-23 ...
TGCCGGCGCGCTTCCCGCGCCGGTGAAGTTCATCGAGGACCGGACCATCAGCGCGGCTCTGGGGAAAGATTCGATCCGCCAGGGGATCTACGCCTCTCTGGCCGGCCTGGTCTTCGTCGCGATCTTCATGGTTGTCTATTACCACGTCGGCGGCTTGATCGCGAACGTCGCCTTGCTGCTCAACATGATCATCCTGATGGGGGCCATGGCTTGGTTCAAGTTCACGCTGACGCTGCCCGGTATCGCCGGTATCATCCTCACGATCGGTATGGCCGTCGACGCGAACGTCCTCATCTTCGAGCGGATGCGCGAAGAGCAGGCGCTCGGCAAGAAGATCAGGACCGTCATCGAGAACGGGTACGACCGCGCGTTCCTGGCGATATTCGACTCGAACCTGACGACGCTTTTGAGCGGCGTGATCCTGTTCGTGTTCGGGACCGGCGCAGTGAAAGGGTACGCGGTGACACTGTCGATCGGTATCGCGACCAGCATGTTCACCGCGCTCGTCGTGACCCGCAACATCTTCGACTACCTGTCGCTCAGCAAGCATTTTCACAAGCTGACGATGATGAAGGTGATCGGCGTCCCCAAGATCGATTTCATAGGGAAAGGGGTTATCGCGATCTCGCTGTCGCTCATTATCATGGTGATCGGCGCCGTCGCGTTCGTCCATCAGGGGAGTAAGAATTTCGGGATCGATTTCACCGGAGGATCCCTGATCGAGATGCGCTTCAAGCAGCCGGTGCAGATCGACGCGGTCCGGAAGGCGCTTGAGGAGGTCAACCTCGGAACGAGCACGATCCAGCAGTCGGGCGACAGCGACGTCATCATTAAGACGGTCGCGAACGTCGAGGACCAGATCAAAGGCCAGATCGAGAAAAAGTTCGCCGGCAACGCGTTCGAGGTCCTCAAGACCGAAGATGTCGGCCCCGCGATCGGGCGCGACCTCAAGAGGAAGGCGGTCATCGCCCTCATCCTCTCGCTGATCGGGATCATGGTGTACCTGTGGTTCCGTTTCGACGTGAGCTACGGGGTAGGCGCGCTCCTGTCGCTGCTCCACGACGTGCTGATCGCGATGGCGTTCCTCGCGCTGACCGGGCGGGAGCTGTCGCTTGCGGTCATAGCGGCGCTCCTGACGATCATCGGCTACTCCGTGAACGATACGATCGTCATCTTCGACCGCGTGCGCGAGAACCTCAAGTATATGCGCAAGACGGACCTCAAGAACGTCTTTAACGTCAGCCTGAACCAGACGCTGTCGCGGACGATCCTGACCTCGATGACGGTGCTTTTCGTCGTGCTCTGCCTCTATCTCTTCGGCGGTCAGGTGATCAACGATTTCGCGTTCACGCTTCTGATCGGCACGATAGCGGGCTCCTATTCGACAGTCTTCATCGCGAGCCCTCTGGTACTCTGGTGGCGCGGTAATCAGAAACTCTAAGAAGCTCAAGCAGAGAAGGGGAAAACGGAGGAACGGGGTAATAATGATGCCCGTTCCTCCGTTTCCTTTTTGGGTCGTTTATGCAGAAACGTTGGATCATCAGAGAAGGCGACAGGGCGCTTGCCTTTCAGCTCGCCCGTAAACTGACGATCAGCCCGGTCGCCGCCCAGATCCTCGTTAACCGAGGGGTCTGCGACGTCGCGCGCGCGCAGCAGTTCCTCAACCCGCTCCTGAAAGAGCTGTCCGACCCTTTTCTCCTGAACGATATGGCGCAGGGCGTCGACCGCGTCTTGCGCGCGATCGACCGGAAAGAGAAGATCGTCATCCACGGCGATTACGACATCGACGGCATTACCGCGACGGTTCTTCTCGCCGACTTCCTCAAACGCATGGGCGCCGACGTCGATTATTTCCTGCCGTCGCGCGTCGACGGCTACGGCGTCAAAAAGGGATCGATCGACGCCTGCCGGGAGAAAGGCGCGCGGCTGATCATAACGGTCGATTGCGGCATCGGGGCCGCCGCAGAGATCGACTATGCGGCGCAGGCCGGCATCGACGTCGTCGTGACCGACCATCACGAGCCGGAAGGCCCCTCCCCCTCATGTTGTGCGGTGATCAACCCGAAGCGGGGCGATTCAACGTTCCCCCATACGGAGATCGCCGGTGTTGGCGTGGCGTTCAAGTTCGCGCACGGTATACTCAAAAAGTGCAGGAACGAAAAGCTTTCACAATTCCCTCAGGACATCGACCTTCGCGACTATCTCGACTTGGTTTGTATGGGGACGATCGGCGATGTCGCCCCGCTGGTCGGCGAGAACAGGATCGTCGTCAAGTTCGGCCTTCAGAAGATCGCAAGGGGAGACCGCCGCGGCATCCGCGCGCTCAAGAACGTCGCGGGGCTGACCGGCGAGATCGATGCGGGGCATGTTTCGTTCCGCCTCGCCCCCCGGATCAACGCGACGGGGCGCGTCGCGCTCGCGCACAAGGCGGCCCGGCTGCTGCTGTCGGACGAGGAGGTCGAGTCGGAGATGCTCGCGCTGGAGCTCGAGAACCACAACCGCGACCGGCAGAAGATCGAGGCAGAGGTCATGAAAGAGGTGTTCGCGCAGATCGACGGGGACGGGGCCCTCGCGGGATCGAGGATCATCGTCGCCGCAGGCGATGGGTGGCACCACGGCGTTATCGGGATCGTCGCGAGCCGCATCGTGAGGCGTTACAACAGGCCGGCGGTGGTAATATCGTTCGATGGCGATACCGGCAGAGGGTCCGCCAGGAGCGTCAAGAATTTCCATATTCTGGATGCGCTGCGGGCGTGCCAGGATGATATCCATCATGTCGGCGGACATGCGGGCGCTGCCGGGATGGCGATCAGCCGCGGCAGTTTAGCGCGTTTCAGGGAACGCCTTGCCGCGGTCGCCGCAGATCGCCTGTCAGCCGACGACCTGATACCGGCTATCGATATAGACGCAGAGATCGCGCTGGATGAGCTGACGGGAGGGGTCATGAAGGAGATCTCGCGGCTCGAGCCCTTTGGGTTCGGCAACCCGTATCCTGTCTTTCTTTCGCGCCGCGCTCGGCTCTCCCGGCCGCCGCGCGCCGTCGGGGTCGGCCATATAAAGCTTCAAGTCAACGGAGGAGGGGCCGAGATCGACGTCATCGGTTTCGGCCTTGCCGATGAGGTTAACGGCCTCGGTGTCCGACAGGGCGATGAGATCGATATCGTCTACAGCCCGGTGATGAATACGTTTAGGGGAGAAGAGCGGTTGCAGTTGGAGTTAACCGACGTGAAAAAGGCGAAGGCCGAAGTCAAGGTGTAGATAGCTTCCTTAACTTCAGCCTTTGCGCTACTCTAGCAAACTTTTTGCACTTTGCCCGACTTGATGCAACGGGCGCACACCTTCGCGGCCTTGGTCGACCCTTTGATGGTGACCATGATCTTCTGAAGATTCGGCAGGAACCTCCGGTGGGTGATACCGGTGATCTTCCGCCCGACGCCGCCTTTTTTCTTGGCAAGACCGCGCCGCACGATCTGACGCCCGGCCATCGGTCCCTTTCCGCACATTTCACATACGCGAGACATAGGATACTCCTTTTGAAATTGTGGGGGACACTATACCAAAACCGCACGGAAATGCAAAATATATTTTCATATCTGATTGCATAAGGGCGGCAGGCGGGGGATCCTTGATGCTGAAACAAGGAGCCCCCGCCTGCCGCCCCAGGCAGAATGATGAATACCAATGGAACGCCTTTAGGGGTAATACGTCTAAATCAGTAAGCAATAACCCATGTGTGGCGTTCACCATGGATGAACCGTAACTTACTTAGTAAAGGAGGTTTATATGGTTCGTTGGCTGTTTGTGGTGATTGGTTTTGCGGCGTTGCTTGTATATGGCGGTGTGGTTTTTGCCGGTGGGGCGGGTTGTCCGTTGTCGGGCGGCGGAGCCGTTGCTGAGCAGTCGGATACGGCTGAGACGGCCGCTGCAGCGACAGACAAAGCGGCTCCGGCTGATGAGACGACAGCACCCGCGCCTGCGGTCACCGCGGATGAAGGGGTGGCTGTCGAGGAAGCTGCTCCGGCTGTGAGCACTGAGGCGCCTGCCGGTAATTAACCGGATCGCGCAGCGCTGCTTCATAAGGGAAGGAAGTGAAGATGCCGGTGAGGGGCATCTTCGCTTCCTTTTTTATTGCCGGGCCCTGCGGGACTCTTCGATGAAAGCGGGGTTGACGCGAAAGCCGAGGCGGAGGGCCTCTTGAAAGTCCGCCGAGGCTTTGCCGTATTCCTTTTTGAGAAGATGGGCGATGCCCCGGTTGTTGTAGGCGTCGGGATAGGCGCCGTTGAGCTCGATAGCCCGCGAATAATCTGCGATCGCCTCGTCGAGCCTTCCGAGCGCCACCAGAGAATTGCCTCTGTTGTTGAGGGCAAGTGACGAAAGCGGGTTCTGCAGGATCGCTTTCGTGAAGTCGTCGGACGCTTTGGCGAATTCTCCCCGCGAGTGAAAGACGATGCCGCGGTTCAGATGAGCGTTGAAGTCGTCGGGAGCGAGTTGCAGGGCGTGGTCGAGGTCGCGCATCGCACCATCCCGATCGCCGGCGAGGTGCAAGATGTATCCGCGGTTAACGTACGCGATGTGCGACCTCATTCCCAGCTCGATAGCCCGCGAATAATCTGCGATCGCCTCGGCGTGTTTTTCCTGCCGGAAGAACGCGGCGGCGCGTTTAAAATAGGTGTCGGGATTGGCGGGCTCGACGGCGATCGCCGCAGCGAGGTCATTCATGGAACCATCCATATCGCCCGTGAGCTGGCGGAGATAGGCGCGGTTCGCGTAGGCGTTCGCGTATCGCGGGTTGAGCTCGATCGCTTTTGAATAGTCGGCGAGCGCTTCGTCGAACATACGCTTGGCGACGTAGACGTTCGCGCGGTTGTTGTATGCGCTGACGTATGACGGCTCCCACATGATCGCCGCGGCGTAGTCCGCCAACGCTTTATCGTACTGCCCCAGGGCATACCAGGCGTTGCCCCGGTTATGGTATGCGCTCGGGTAGTTCTCGTGCAGACGGATCCCCGCGGTGAAATCCTCGATCGCCTTGGCGTAGCTGCCTGATTCCGAGTAGGCGCTGCCACGGCTGTTCCAGATGTTCGGCACGAACGGGTATTGCCTGATGACGTCGGTCCAGAGCGTCACGCTGTTTTTCCATACAGAGCACCGCTGCTGAGTGAGAACGATGAACGTGCCGATGATAACGCACAATACAGCATGGCAAACTTTACGGAATCTTCCGGCTCGTGCGGTGATCCATACATACCCGGCGCACCCTATATAGAAAAGCCCGACCGAGGGAAGGTACATATACCGGTCTGCGGCGACCGTCCAGGTCGTCGGCACGATCTGCAGGAGCGGCCCGATCGTGATCAGGAAGAAGAAGAAACCGAAGAGGAGACGCCTGTCGCTGCTGCAGCGCCACAGGAATATTCCGGCGATCGCGGCGGCGATGACGGGCGATATGAGGTAGGCGAACGGGATCGCGCTCTCGATCGTCGGCGGATAAGGATAGAGGCACGAGAGGTCCGCCGGATACAGCGACTTCCAGAGGTAGAAGATGAGGGCGTGCCCCGCGACGAAGACGCTCCTGACGAACGAATAGGAGTATTCGCTCTTAAGCGTGATGCCCCCTTCAGGATGATGGATCAGGGTCGTGACGATCGTGAAAACCGCCGCCAGGACTATGAAGGGGATCTTCTCCGCGACGGTCGCGGCGGTCAGCTTTCTGCCCCGGAGGTAGTCGTACAGGAAGAGGACGATCGGGATCGTGATCGCCATCGATTTCGAGAGAAACGACAGGAGCGTTGCGACTACCGCGACGGCGTAGGGGAGCGGCTTCCCGTTTCGGGCATAGGCGTCGTACGCGATGCATGAGCCGAGATAGAAGAAGGTCGACAGGACATCCTTGCGTTCGGCGACCCAGGCGACCGATTCGACGTGAAGAGGGTGGATCCCGAAGAAGAGCGCCGTCAGGAAGGCGGCCGGCAGGCATCCGGAGACGCCGAGGACCAGCCACAGGACCATGAGCGTGTTGCCGAGGTGCAGGATGAGGTTCGTTGCGTGATACACAAAGGGGTTCAGCCCGCCGATCGCGTAATCGACCGCGTAGCTGATCAGGGTGAGCGGGTGATAGTCGTGATAGTCGTTCACGAACCGCGCGGTGAAGAAATCCCCGACCCTGTCCGGCGCCAGCGTCCGGACCATGGGCGTCTCGGTGATATAGACGTTGTCGTCCCAGTTGGTGAAGCCGTTGTTCAGGCAGGGGAGGAATGCGACGGCGGTGAGGATGACCGCCGCGAAACAGGCAGCGATAAGAAGAAACAGTTTTGGCGTATTGGCTGTTTTCATCGATGTCGGAATAGTATACTATCATATACTTATGATGCTGAAAACAGATCAGGATTTTTTTCAATCATCGGTGCAGTTCGTGAAAGGGGTCGGTCCCCGGAGGGGAGAGCTCCTCGCGAAGCTTGGCGTCCATACCGTCAGAGATCTGGTCTATCTGGCGCCGCGCCGCTACGAGGACCGCAGCCGGCTCAAGGCGATCGGCGAGATCCGTTCCGTCGGGCAGTTCGAGACGATCCGCGGGACCGTGCTAGCGAAAGGGAAGCGCCGTGTCAGGGGCGGGCTCTGGATCTTCCAGCTTGCGGTCGGCGACGATACCGGCGTCGTCTACGCCGTTTGGTTTAACCAGCCCTATCTCGACGAGCGGTTTCACGCCGGTGACAACGTGATAATCTATGGCAGGGTGCAGCTGTACGGCAAGAAGCTGCAGATGCAGAACCCCGAATACGAGCTTATCGAATCCGACGGCGAAGACTGCCTGAATATGGGGCGCATCGTTCCCGTCTATCCGCTCACCGAGCAGCTCAACCAGCGCCTCATGAGGTCGGTCGTCAGGCATGCGCTTGACGCCTCCGGCCCTCATATCGAAGAGACGCTGCCCGATGAGATGCGCGAGCGTCTTCGCCTGATCGGGCTGCGCGACGCGCTGGAGAATCTCCATTATCCCGGGAGCTTTGCGGCGCAGGGCCGCGCGCGCGACCGGATCGTTTTTGAAGAATTTTTCCTGTTCCAGCTGGCGCTTGTCCTCAGGAAATCCCGAACGGCGCACGTGAAGGGGATCGCGCATACGGTTGACGGTGATTTGCAGCGTACATTCATCGGGTCGCTCCCGTTCCCGCTGACGGGTGCCCAGAAACGGGTTGTCGAGCAGATCCGGCTGGACATGGCGCAGCCGAAGCCGATGAACCGGCTCGTGCAGGGGGACGTGGGCTGCGGGAAAACGATCGTGGCGGTCGCCGCGCTGCTTACGGCGGTCGACGGCGGATATCAGGGCGCGCTGATGGCGCCGACCGAAGTCCTTGCCGAGCAGCATTACCGGAATATCAAAAAACTCGCGGGCGGCCTGCCGGTTCGTATCGCGCTCCTGTCCGGCGAAAAAAAGAAAAACGACCGGACCGGGCTGCTGGAGGAGCTGCGCGGCGGCACGATCGACATCCTGATCGGCACGCACGCGCTGATCGAAGAGTCGGTGGCGTTCAAACGGCTCGGGGTCGTGGTGATCGATGAACAGCATAAATTCGGCGTTGCCCAGCGCGCGTCGCTGAAGGGGAAAGGGGAGACGCCCGACGTCCTGGTGATGACGGCTACGCCGATCCCGCGGACGCTGTCGCTGACGGTCTACGGCGACCTCGACATATCGGTTATCGATGAGCTCCCCCCCGGCCGCCAAAAGGTAATGACCTATTGGATCGGCAAGAACAAGCTTGCCGACGCGTACGGGTTTATCTCGAAACAGGTGAAAGAGGGGCGCCAGGCGTATATCATCTACCCTGTCATCGACGAGTCTGTCAACGCGGAGTTGAAGGCCGCGGTCAAGATGGCCGACCATCTGGCGAAAACCGCCTTCAAGGGGATCCCTGTCGGATTGGTCCACGGGAAGCTCAAGACCGAGGAGCGCGAGGCGATAATGCAGGGTTTCAACCGGGGTGAGATCGCGATCCTGATATCGACGACGGTCATAGAGGTGGGGATCGACATCCCCAATGCCACGGTCATCCTGATCGAGAACGCCGAGCGCTTCGGCCTTGCCCAACTCCATCAACTCCGCGGGCGCGTCGCGCGAAGCAGCCATAAATCTTTTTGCATATTAGAAGGGAACCCGAAGACCGAGGACGGCGTCAAAAGACTTTCGATCATGAAGAAAACCTCCGACGGGTTCGTCATTGCCGAGGAGGATCTCGCGATCCGCGGCCCCGGCGAATTCTTCGGCGAGCGTCAGCACGGCATGCCCGAGCTGAAGGTTGGCAACATCATCACCGATCTCGCGGAGATGCAGCGCGCCCGGAAAGAGGCGGAGGCGCTGCTCGCCGATCCCGGCGTCAAGACCGACCCGCGTTACGAGCCGCTGCGCAGGGCGTTCCGGGAACTGTATAAGGATAAATTGAATCTCATTTCGGTGGGGTAGTAGGAATGTGCCGAAAGGATGCTACCCTGTCACCCGCTGAAAAGGGTGGATGAGTAACAATGTATAGGACAATCTCATGAAGCAGCCACAAGCTATGTATTGCATGATGGTCGTTGCGTTATTTTTCAGTGGGGCGTCTCTCAGAGCCGAAGAACCCATGACCTGGCAGGACTGCGTCCTCCATGCGAAAAAGAGGAACCCCGAGCTCGTGTCGGCGCGCGAGAAGATCATGCAGGCGGACGCCCAGAAGCGGATCGTGGGGAGCGCCCTGTGGCCGCAGTTTATCGGCAACGCGATACCGTATCAGACATCGGCCTCCGGTCTGAAGGCGAATGCGAATGACACGTACCAATACGGGGTCACGGCCTCGCAGCTGCTTTTCGACGGGTTCAAGACATGGAACAGCACGAACGCCGAAGCGGAAAAGATACGGTCGGCGGCGTATAATTACGACGTCGTTTCGTCAAACGTGCGGCTCAACCTGCGACAGGCGTTCGTCGAGCTCATGCGCGCGCAGGAATTCCTGACGATCGCAAGCGAGATTATGGAGATCCGGAAACAGGACAGCGACCTGATCAACATGCGTTACAAGGCGGGGCGCGAACACATGGGCGCGCTGCTTACCGCCTATGCCAACCAGGCGCAGGCCGAGAAGGACGTGGTGCAGGCCGGGCGGAATATCGGGCTGGCCCAGCGGCGCCTGACCAAGACGCTGGGGGAATCGAAATTGATCAGGATGAACGCCGTGGGGGATTTCCGGGTCAAGGACCCGGCGCTCGAAAGGCCCGCATTCGAGCCGATGGCGGAAAGTATCCCGTTCCTCCAGGAGATCATGGCTCGCAAAGAGTCTGCTAAGTACAGCCTCAAGGCCGCGAAGGCAGAATTCTTTCCCCAGGTATTCGCGAAAGCGTCTTTTAATGAAACTGCCGATTACCTGATGCCCGATCAGTCGGGATGGATGGCGGGCGTCAGCGTTAACTGGCCGATATTTCAAGGGGGATTGCGGATCGGCGACGTCGATAAAGCCAAGGCCGTGCTCGAGCAGCTGCGGGCCGACGAGAAGAGCGGCCGCGACGGCGTCATCCTGACGCTGGAGGATACCTGGACGAAATTCCAGAACGCGATGGAGAACGAGAAGGTCACGGAGAAGTTCCTCGAGGCGGCCGCCGAGCGGTCGAAGATCTCGAACGCGCAATATTCGATCGGGCTTATGTCGTTTGACAACTGGATCATTATCGAGGACAATCTGGTGAAGGCGAAACAGGCGGTTCTCGACGCGAAGGCGGCCATGCTCGTCGCAGAGGCGAACTGGATCCAGGCGAAGGGCGGGACGCTGGAGACCGACAATCCGCAATAAGGATAGCGAGCCAAAGGGATACGTTATGAAACATAAGAAGCTGATGACCGGCGCACTGACAGTGCTTGTTGCGCTGGGGATCGTCGCGGGGCATCTCTACATGCGGAAGATGAGCGGCAAGGCGGCGACCGATATCTATGCGGAGATCGCGCCCGCATACAGGAATATCCAGGTCCTGATCACCACCACCGGGAAGGTGGATCCCCAGAACCGCCTTGAGATCAAGCCGCCCATCAGCGGCCGGATCGACGAGATCCTGGTCAAAGAGGGTGATATGGTAAAGGTCGGCGATACCCTGGCATGGATGAGCTCCACCGAGCGCGCCGCGCTGGTCGACGCCGCGAGCTCGCGCGACAAGAAAGAATCGAATTATTGGAAAGACGTCTACAAGCCGGCCCCGCTTATCGCGCCGATAGAAGGGGAAGTGATCGTGCGGGCGGTCGAGCCGGGACAGACGGTCATGACGAGCGACCCGGTGCTCGTCCTGTCGGACCGTCTTATCGTGAAGGCGCAGTTCGACGAGGTCGATATCGGGAAGGTCAAGGTGGGGCAAACCGCCTCGATCAGCCTCGATGCCTACCCTGACAAGCCGATCAAGGGGAAGGTCGACCATATCGCATACGAGTCGGTCATCGTCAACAACGTGACGATGTACGAGGTCGACATTCTCCCTGATGAGCGCCCCGACTTCATGCGCTCGGGGATGAGTGCGAACATCAGCGTCATCGCGAAGAGCAAAGAGCATGTCCTGACGGTGCCCGACGAGGCGATCACGAGGGAAGGCGGCAAACACTATGTCACGGTCAGCCGGGGCTTGAAAAAGCAGGGCGAGCGCCGCGAGATCGAGATCGGCATCAGCGAAGACAAGAGCACGGAGATAGTCTCCGGGCTATCTCCCGAAGACAAGATCCTTGTCAAAGAGAAGCTGAAGGTCCTGCCGAAAAGCCAGAGCTCGGGCAAGAACCCCTTCATGCCGGAGCGCAGGAAAAAGAAAGATCAATAGGGTAACACCGCTTGGTCGGAGAATGTGCGATTCCGTCAGGCTGATGTGAAAATCAGAAATTCGAATATCGAAATCCGAAACGACGTGTAATTGTTTCGAGTTTGAGGTTTCGTATTTCGAATTTCGTGCTTCGGATTTCACATGATCGAACTCAAAGGTATCACCAAGACCTACCGCACCGGCAAGGTCGCCTTCCAGGCGCTCCACGGCATCGATCTGTCGATCGCCCAGGGCGAGTTCGTCGCGATCATGGGCGCGTCGGGATCGGGCAAGTCGACGCTGATGCACATCCTCGGATGCCTCGACCGGCCGGACGCCGGCTCGTACACGTTTTTCGGCCAGGACATCACCGTCCTGAGCGACGATCAGCTCGCCGTCCTCCGGAACC
>ERZ795055.3622-NODE-3622-length-11200-cov-21.401077_pt1 | contig 11200 bp, 11 predicted proteins | sample MGYA00375139_ERZ795055 | MGnify/ENA primary metagenome ERZ795055 (study PRJEB30184, sample SAMN05720283) | anaerobic digester metagenome | isolation source: active sludge of municipal wastewater-treating anaerobic digesters | place: USA | collected 2015-01-23 ...
GCAGCGCATGGCGCAGATCCTGGCGCGCGAAGCGGTGCCGGTGGCGCAGTAGCGCGCAGCGCAGCTGCCCTCCGGTCCGGCCGCCACCGGCATGCAGGCGCTGCCCGGGCTACGCCCGCCTGGCTAGGCTCGAGCCGCTTCCGAAGTGGGTGTCGAAAAATCTGACACTCGGGCGCGCAGCGGGACTACCTCTTTCGGGGCATTTCGTTTCGCGGCAAGGACTTGCGCGATGTGGGCACGCCTCTTGCTCGTCTCGCCCCACTACGGCGCCGGGTATTCCCGGGGGAGGGCGAGATGGAGCGGAAAGTGGCTACGGCTTGGCGGGTGCTGGGACTGGGCGTGCTGCTGGCGGCGTCCAGCGCCGCGGCGCGCGCGGAATACGTGTTCACGCTGTTCGAGGTGCCGGGCGCGGTCCTCTCCGACGTGCGCGGCATCAACAACAGCGGCCAGGTGGTCGGCTACGCCTCGGGCGCGACCGACAACTACGCCTTCATCTACTCGGGCGGCAGCTTCATCAAGCCCGCCGGCCCGGCCGGGTATTCGAGCTTCGGGTTTCTCGGCATCAATGACGCGGGCGTAGCGGTAGGTTCGGCGTCCAGGCTCGCTGATGGGCCCTCAGAGGGATTGATCTACAGCGGTGGCGTCATGACCACCGTCAGCCGCGCTGGCTACGTCGACACGAACTTCCGTGCCATCGGACCCTCCGGCATCATCACCGGCTACAGCACCGCTACCTCGGGCGCCCTCGAGGCCTTTAGCTACAACCCCACTTCCGGCATTTTTACCGCTATGACGCCGCGTGGCGCGGCCACCAACGTCTTCGATATCGCCCAGGGCATGAACGCGGCCGGTCAGATCGTCGGCAGCACGCGCCTCACCGGACCAGGCACCGGGCCGACGCAAAGCGGCTTCCTCTACAACCCCACGACCGACACCTACGATCTGTTTCAGGTGGGCGGCTTGCGCACCCGTGCGCGTGGCATCAACGACACTGGGCTGATCACCGGCTTCGTGGATGAGTTCGACACGGCGGGGGACTACTTGCGCAGCAAGGCCTACGTCGCCAACTCGAGCGGCTACGAGTGGCTGGCCCCGACCAGCATCGGTGGGCGCACGGTGACCAACATCTACGGCCAAGGGATCAACAACCTTGGCCAGGTGGTGGGCCTGTTCAACGACGAACTTGGCAACGTCTTCGGCTTCATGGCCGCGCCCTCCGAACTGCCCACCGGCACCACGGTCGACGGCGGCTACACCTTCGACGTCGCGGTGGTGCCCGACACGCCGATCTTCATCGACCCCTTCGTGGCCATCGGCTACGACTACACCACCGGCGACGGCGACCCCAACTTCGCCTCGGTGTCGCTGCCCATCGGCATTGGCGACAGCCTCTACAAGCTGATCGTCGGCGAGTTGGAGTTCGATCTGGCCGGTGGCGTGGTGTTCGACTTCATCGCTAACGGCTTCGCCGGCGGGGTGAGCAAGTTCGGGGTGCGCGGCATCGAGACCAGCGCAGCGCTCAACCCGGACGATCCGGCCGCCTTCGTCACGCAACTGACCTTCGCCGGCCGCGGCCGCTTCACCGGCAGCATGACGCCCATCTCGGTGTTCGTGCCCGACGCCACCGTGCCCGAGCCCTCGGCGCTGGCGCTGGCCGGCTTGGGCCTGCTCGCCCTGGTGCCCGCGCTGCGGCGGCGCCGCCGCTGAGCGCGCCAGCTCACCAGCCACGGGCCGCACTGCGGCCCGTTTTCTTTGGCAGCCGCGGGTATCCTTTCCGCCTCGGATCACGCCTCGGAGCAGCGCCATGAACCTCGCCGACCTCAAGCACTTCACCGACCGCAAGTGGGACCAGGACCTGCTGCCGCGCCTGGTGGACTACGTCAAGGTGCCGGCCAAGTCGCCGGGCTTCGACGCGAGCTGGGCGGCGCACGGCTACCTGCAGGGCGTGGTGCAGTCGGCCTACCTGTGGTCGGTGGCGCAGAAGATCGCCGGCATGAAGCTCGAGGTCATCGAGATCCCCGGCCGCACGCCCTGCATCTTCTTCGACGTGCCCGCCACCGGTGGCCGCGGCAACGAGCGCACCGTGCTGTTCTACGGCCACCTCGACAAGCAGCCCGAGATGACCGGCTGGCGCGAGGACCTCGGCCCCTGGATCCCCAAGATCGAGGACGGCAAGCTCTATGGCCGCGGCGCCGCCGACGACGGCTACGCCATCTACGCCGCGCTCACCATCATCGCCGCGCTCGACGCGCAGGGCACGGCGCGGCCGCGCTGCGTGGGCATCATCGAGACCTGCGAGGAATCCGGCTCGCCGGACCTGCCCTACTACCTCGAGCTGCTCGCCCCGCGCCTGGGCGACGTGGCGCTGGTGGCGGGCCTCGACTCCGGTTGCGGCAACTACGAGCAGCTGTGGGTCACCACCTCGCTGCGCGGCCTGGTGGGCGGCACGCTCACCGTGGAAGTGCTCTCCGAAGGCGTGCACTCGGGCAAGGCCAGCGGCATCGTGCCCAGCTCCTTCCGCATCGCGCGCCAACTGATGAACCGCATCGACGACCCCGCCACCGGGCGCGTGCTCGACGAGGTGTTCCACGCCGTGATCCCCGCCGAGCGCATCGAGCAGGCGCAAGCCGCGGGTCAGATCCTGGGCGATCAGGTGTGGAAGGAGTTCCCCTGGGTGGGCTGCAATCACGGCCCCGACGGTCACCTGCATGCGATGCCCACCACCACCGACCCCGTGGAAGGCATCCTGGCGCGCACCTGGAAGCCGGCGCTGAGCGTCACCGGCGCGGCGGGCTTCCCGGCCATCGACTCGGCCGGCAACGTGCTGCGTCCCAAGACCAGCTTCAAGCTCAGCATGCGTCTGCCGCCCACCGTGGATGGCGAGCGCGCCGCCGCGGCCCTGCGCCGCATCGTCACCGAAAGCGCGCCCTACAACGCCAAGGTGAGCTTCGAGGGCGAGGCCGCCGCCACCGGCTGGAACGCGCCCGAGACCGCGCCCTGGCTCAAGCGCGCGGCCGACGCCGCCTCGCGCAGCGTGTGGGGCCAGGACGCCGCCTGGATGGGCGAGGGCGGCACCATCCCCTTCATGAACATGCTGGGCGAAAAATTCCCGCGCGCGCAGTTCCTGATCACCGGCGTGCTGGGGCCCCACAGCAACGCCCACGGCCCCAACGAGTTTCTGCACATCCCCTACGTGAAGCAGCTCACCGCGGCGGTGGCCAGCGTCGTCGCCGCGGCCGAGTAAGGCGCAGCCGCGGCGCGAGCGAAGAGCAGCCCGATGCGGCGCGACGTGGTCACCGAGGTCTTCGTGCAGTTCGACGACGGCGTCGAGAACTTCGCCACGCGCTTCGAGGCCGAGCGCTTCCTCGACTCCTGCGGTGACGAGCCGCGCGCTGCGTGGCTCGAGGACGCCCAGGGCCGGGTGCGCGCGCGCTACCGCATCACGCGCACGCCCGGAGGCGGCGTGGCCCTGCTCGACGTCGACGCCGACGCTGCAGACGCCGACGCCGCCCACTGAGGCCCGCGCCGGCTGGCTGCGCCCTCGCGCTGACTCGGCCTCTGTGCTGCGAGACCCCGCGCGGGCTGCTGTGCGCCCCGCTCAGTCCGGTTCGGCGCTGTCCTCGTCCCCTGCGCGCGTGAGCGCGGCGTAGAGCAGCGCGCGCGGCAGGCCGCTTGCCTTGGCCGCCACCGCAGCCGCCTTCGAAGCGGGCAGGGCGGCCGCCAGCGCCGCCAGCCAGCGCGCCGTGGTCGCGTCGATCTGCGCCGACTCGTCGGGCGTCGCCACCGGCGCGGCATCCACCAGCACCACGTATTCGCCGCGCGGCTCGTGGGTCTGCGCCCAGGCGGCCAGCGCGTCGGCCGTCAGGGCGTCGACCGTCTCGAACTTCTTGGTCAGCTCGCGCGCAATCACCACGCGGCGCGCCGCCGGCAGCGCGTCGGCCAGTTCGCGCGCCAGCTGCGCGATGCGGTGCGGCGCCTCGAACAGCACGCAGGGCTCGGCCTGCGCGGCGATGGCAGCCAGGACCCGCGCCCGCGCCTGCGTGCGCGTGTCCAGAAAGCCCACGAAGCGAAACGGCCCGGGCGCGAGCCCCGCCGCGGCCACCGCGGCCAGCAGGCTCGAGGCGCCCGGCACCGGCACCACGCGCAGGCCGGCGTCGAGCGCGGCCCGCACCACCAGCGCGCCAGGGTCCGAGACCGCCGGCGTGCCCGCGTCGCTCACCAGGGCGATGCGCTCGCCGGCCTTCAGGCGCGCCACGATGCGCTCGGCCGCGCCGCGCTCGTTGTGCTGGTGCGCGGCCATCAGCGGCGTGCCGATGCCGTAACGGTCCAGCAGGCGGCGCGTCTCGCGCGTGTCCTCGGCGGCGATCGCGTCCACGCGCCCCAGCGTCCAAAGTGCGCGCAGACTGATGTCGGCCGCGTTGCCGATGGGCAGGGCCACTACATACAATGCGCCGGCCGGCATCGACTGCGACTCGACGCCGCTGGCCTGCCACCAGGGAAGGCCGCCCCGCTCGCCCGGACGATCGCCCGCCCCCGCCGTGTCCTCTTCCATGCTCCGTTGCATCCTCGCGCCGCTCGCTGCGGCCTGGGCATTGTCGGCCCACGCCCAGGCGCCGGCAAACGCGCCCGAGCCCGCCGCCGCCGGCGCGCCGCGGCCGATCTACGCGCTGGTGCTGCCCGGCGCCGACACGCCCTTCGCGCGCGCCGCCGACGCGCTGCGCCAGGGCTTCTTTGCCGCCAACAAGGCGGCGCGCTCGCCTGTCGACGTGCAGGTGATCGAACTCGCTCCCGGGGCCGATGCCCTGGGCGCGCTCAACACGGCGCGCGAGCGCGGTGCGCGCGTGGCGGTGGGGCCGCTGCCGCGTCCCGAGGTGGCCTCGATCGCCGCGCTGCCCGCGCTGCCGCTGCCGGTGGTGGCGCTCAACGTGCTCGACCACGACAACGGTCTGCCCGGCGAGCTCATCCTCATGGGCCTGCCCGCCGAGGACGAGGCACGCCGCCTGGTGGCCATCGCGCTGGCCGAGTTCGCCGGGCGCGTGCCGGGCGACACCGCGCGCCCGCGCTTCCTGGTGCTGGCCACCGACGCGCCGCTCGAGCGCCGCATCGCCCAGGCCTACACCGACGCGCTCACCGCCGCGGGCGAGCGCAGCAGCACGCTCACCGTGCGCGCCGACCTGCTCGAGCCGCTGGCGCAGCAGATCACCGAGCGCAAGCCCGAGGCGGTGTTCCTGGCGCTCGACGCGCGCAGCGCCGCACTGGTGCGGTCGCGGCTGCCGCGCGAGGCTTTCGTGTTCGCCACCTCGCTCGCCAATCCCGGCAACCCCGAGGCCTCGGCCGACGCGCGCGCGCTGGCGCGCGACCTCGAGGGCGTGCGCTTCGTCGACGCGCCCTGGCTGATCGACGTCGCCGGCCCGGGCGTGGTGGGCGTGGCGCGCGCCGCCGCGCCCCTGTCCGCGCTCGAGGAGCGCCTCTACGCGCTGGGCATCGACGCCTACCGCGTGGCGCGCCTGTGGGCCGAAGGCAAGGCGCGCTTCGAGCTCGACGGCGCCACCGGCTTCCTGCGCCTGGACCGCGCGCGCAGCGCGCGGGTGGAGCGGCGGCCGCGCTCGGCGATCCTGCAAAACGGCGCGATCGAGCGCGAGGACTTCGGCCGCTGATGCCGCGCGCGCCCTCGCTGCCCGCTGCCCGCTCGCGCGCCACCGGCGTGCGCACGCCGCGGCAACGCGCCGGAGCCGCGGCCGAAGAGGCCGCCGCGCGCCACCTGCAGCAGCACGGCCTGGCCGTGCTCGAGCGCAACCTGCGCTTTCGCGGCGGCGAGCTCGACCTGGTGTGCCGCGACGGCGGCACGCTCGTGTTCGTCGAGGTGCGTCTGCGTCGCGACGCGCGCTACGGCGGCGCGGCGGCCAGCGTCGACGTCTTCAAGCAGCGGCGCCTGGTGCGCGCCGCGCAGCTATTCCTGCTCGAGCGCTACGGCTCGCGGCCGCCGGCCTGCCGCTTCGACGTGGTGGCCTTGGGCGCCGATGGCACAATCGACTGGATCCGCGACGCCTTCGCGGTCGACTGAGGAGCATGATGAAGCACCGATCCCTGGCCCTGGTTCTTTCGGCCCTGAGCCTCACCGCCGTCCTGCCCGCCTGCGCGCCCCTGCTGGTGGGCGGCGCCGCCGCCGGCACCGCGCTGGTCGTCAGCGACCGCCGCACCAGCGGCGCCATCGTCCAGGACCAGAGCAACGAGGCGCGCATCACCTACGAGTTCCTGCAGCGGATCAAGGTCTCGGGCACGCACTTCACGGTCAACTCTTTCGACGGCAAGGTGCTGCTCACCGGCGAGGTGCCGGCCGAGGCGGTCAAGGAGGACGCGGGCCGCATCGCCGCCAGCGTCGTCGGCGTGCGCACCGTGGTCAACGAGCTCGCGATCATGCCGGCCAGTTCGCTCACCGAGCGCAGCAACGACCTGCTGCTCGCGGCGCGCATCAACGCCGAGCTGCTCAACAAGCAGAACGTGCCCTACTCGGCCGTCAGGGTGGTGGCCGAGCGCGGCACGGTCTACCTCATGGGCATCGTCACCGAGACCGAGGCCAATGCCACCGCTGCCGTGGCATCCCGTGTTAGCGGGGTGAAATCCGTGGTGAAAGTGTTCGAAATCGAGTCAGCCGCGGAAATACGGCGTCGCCTCGGCGTGAGCTAGACCGTATTCTCGGCGCGTTCTCTTCACTCCCTTGGAGCGCGTGCCGTCATGGGCTGGATCATTCTTCTCGGACTCATACTCCTGGTCATCTTCTGGGGCGTGGGCGCCTACAACCGCCTGGTCGGACTGCGCAACCGCTTCAAGAACGCCTTCGCGCAGATCGACGTCCAGCTCAAGCGGCGCTACGACCTGATCCCCAACCTGGTCGAGACCGCGCGCGGCTACATGAAGCACGAGCGCGACACGCTCGAGGCCGTGATCTCGGCGCGCAACCAGGCCGCCGACGCCGACCGCGTCGCCGCCGCCAACCCGGGCGACGCGCAGGCCCTCACGCGCCTGGGCGCGGCCGAGGGCACGCTGTCCGCCGCGCTCGGGCGCCTGTTCGCGCTGGCCGAGGCCTACCCCGACCTCAAGGCCAACCAGACCATGATGCAGCTCTCGGAAGAGCTCACCGCCACCGAGAACAAGATTGCCTTCTCGCGCCAGGCCTTCAACGACGCGGTGATGGGCTACAACACCGCGGCCGAGCAGTTCCCCGCCAACGTGATCGCCAGCATGTTCAGCTTCAAGCCCGCCGAACTGCTGGCCGCCACCGAAGGCGCCGAAGAGAAGAAGGCCGTCAAGGTCCAGTTCTAGCGCGCGCCGCCGGCTGCGTCCGCGCCCCGCGCGGCCATGGACTTCTTCGAGCACCAGGACCAGGCACGGCGCCGCACGCGGCGCCTGATCCTGCTGTTCGTGCTGGCCCTGGTGGCCACGGTGGTCGCCGTCAACCTCGCCGGCCTGATCGTCTTCAAGAGCGCCGGCCTGCCCCTGCCGCGCCACTTCTACCTCACCAACACCCTGGTCACGCTGATGTTCATCCTGGGCGGCTCCGCCTGGGAGATCGCCCGCCTGCGCGAAGGCGGCGAGGCCGTGGCGCGCAGCGTGGGCGGCCGGCGCATCGACGCCGGCAGCGCCGACCCGGCCGAGCGCCGCCTGCTCAACGTGGTCGAGGAAATGGCGCTCGCCTCCGGCATCCCGGTGCCGCGCGTCTTCGTGCTCGAGCGCGAGGAGGCGATCAACGCCTTCGCGGCCGGCTGGTCGGTCAACGACGCGGTGGTCGCCGTGACCCACGGCGCGCTCACCCGCCTGAACCGCCAGGAGCTGCAAGGCGTGGTGGCGCACGAGTTCTCGCACATCCTCAACGGCGACATGCGCCTGAACCTGCGGCTCATGGGCGTGGTCTTCGGGCTGCTCATGCTGTCGATGTTCGGGCGCTTCCTGCTCCAGCTTGGCGGCCGCGGCAGTTCGGGTGGCGGCGACGGCAAGGCGGCCACGGGCGTGGCCCTCGTGGCGCTGGCGGGCTTCGCGCTGTGGCTGATCGGCTTCGTGGGCGTGTTCTTCGGGCGGCTCATCAAGGCGGGCGTATCGCGCAACCGCGAGTACCTGGCCGACGCCAGCGCGGTGCAGTTCACGCGCGAGGTCGAGGGCATCGGCGGCGCGCTGCGCAAGATCGGCGGCCTGGCCGAGGGGCGCGAGCCGGGCTCGCGCATCGGGCATCCGGCGGCCGAGTCGCTCTCGCACCTGTTCCTGGGGCCGGCGCTGCGCGCGCTGGCCGACGGCGCCTTCGCCACCCACCCGCCGCTGGCCGATCGCGTCAAGCGCCTCTACGGCCGCCCCATGCCCTGGCTGGCCGCGCCGCCAGAGTCCTCGTTCGCGGCTCCGCCCGCTGCCGGGCGCGAGCTGCCGCCGCTCGACTTCGCGCCCGCCGCTGCGCCCGTGCCCGCCGGCATCAGCCCCGTGGCCGCGCTCGCCGCCGCGCAGGCCGAGCCCGCGCTGGCCGCGCCCGCGCTGGCGCTGGCGGTGGGCACGGTGGCGCCGCCGCGCGGCGACTTCGATCTCGACGAAGCCCAGTCCCGCCTGCTCGCCGGACTGCATCAGAGCCTGCAGCAGCCCGAGGACGCGCGGCTGGCCATGCTGGCGCTGGTGATCGACAAGGCCGAGGCGCCCGATCCCGCGCAGCGCGCGCTGGTGGCGCAAACCTTCGGCGCGCCCGCCGCCGCGCGCGTGGCCGAACTGCACGGCGCCATCGCCAAGCTGCCGCCCGGCACGCGCCTGCCCATGGCCGACCTGGCCGCGCCCGCGCTGCTGCGCCTGCCCGCGCAGGAGCGCGAAGGCCTGCTGATGTGCGCGCACGGCCTGATCCACGCCGACGGCCGCGTCACCCTGCCCGAGTTCCTGCTCTACACCGTGCTCAAGCGCAGGCTCGCGCCCGGCGCCGCGGCACCCGTGCCGGTGCGCCACCGCGCGGTGGCCGAGCTGCCGGCCGAGGCGAGCCTGGTGCTCTCGCTGGTGGCCGCGCTGCGCCTGCCCGATGCGCCCGAGCGCGCCTTCGGCGAGGCCGCCGCCTTCCTGCCGGGTGTGGCGCTGGCCCTCGTGCCGGCGCCGCAGATCAGGCTCGATGCGCTCACCGCCGCCTTCGAGCGCCTCAACCAGCTCGCGCCGCTGGCCAAGCCCGCGCTGATCAAGGCCGCCACCGCGGTGGCCTTCGTCGACGAGCAGACCCGCTGGCGCGCCGCGAGCGCGCTGCGCACCCTGGCCATCGCGCTCGACGCGCCGCTGCCGCCGCGCCTGGCGGCGCTCACCCCCATCGCCGCACCCGCACCCGGCGCGGCCTGAGCCGCGCGCCGCTGCTTCGCTATTGCTTCTCGGCGTGGCCGCCGAACTCGCGGCGCATGGCCGACAGCAGCTTGTCACCGAACAGCGCCTCGCCGCGCGAGGCAAAGCGCGCATACAACGCCGCCGTCATCACCGGCGCGGGCACGCCCGCATCCACCGCGGCCTGCACCGTCCAGCGGCCCTCGCCCGAATCGCTCACCCGCCCGTTGAACTCGGCCAGTTGCGGGCTGGTGGCCAGCGCCTTGGCGGTGAGGTCGAGCAGCCACGAACCCACCACGCTGCCGCGCCGCCAGAGCTCGGCCACCTGCGCCACGTCGATCTCGTAGCGGTAGGCCTCGGGCGCGCGCATCGGCGCGGTCTCGGCCGAGGCGCCCGCGGACGCCGCGCCCGCGTTGGCGTGCGCCAGCAGGTTGAAGCCCTCGGCGTAGGCCGCCATCAGGCCGTACTCGATGCCGTTGTGGACCATCTTCACGAAGTGCCCCGCGCCCGCCGGGCCGCAGTGCAGGTAGCCGCGCTCGGCGCTGCCGGGATCGCCCTCGCGCCCGGCGGTGCGCGGCGCGGCGCCCAGGCCGGGGGCAAGGGCGGCGAACACCGCATCGAGCGCGCCCACCGGGCCGGGCTCGCCGCCGATCATCAGGCAGTAGCCGCGGCTGCGGCCCCACACGCCGCCGCTCACGCCCACGTCCACGTAGTGCAGGCCGCGCTCGGCCAGCGCGCGGGCGCGGCGGATGTCGTCCTGCCAGTGCGAATTGCCGCCGTCGATCACCGTGTCGCCGGGCGCGAGCAGCGGCAGCAGGCGCTCGATCACCCCATCCACCGCCGCGGCCGGCACCATGATCCACACCGCGCGCGGCGGCGCGAGCAGGGCCACGAACTGCGCCAGCTCAGTGGCGCCCTGCGCGCCCGCCTCCACCAGCGCCTGCACCGCCGTGGCCTGCGTGTCGCACACCGCCACGCGCTGGCCCGCGCCCATCAGGCGCTGCGCCATGTTGGCGCCCATGCGGCCCAGGCCGATCAGTCCCAGTTGAACGTTGTGCACGCGCGGCTCCTTGCTCCAGGGCGAGGCCCGATTATCCGCAACCCGCGCCCCGAGGGTCGGCCCCTAGGGTCGCGGCGCGCGCCGCCGGGTAGAGTGCGCGCCCATGTCGTCGCTGCCGCCCCCCTCGCCCGGCCCCGTGCCCCTGCGCCGCCGCGCCCCCCTGTGGGTGGCGGTGGTGGCGGTGATCGCTCTGCTGCTGGGCGCGCTGATGTGGGTGAGCCGCCCGCAGCCCGCGCCCAGCGTGGCGCTCACCACGCTCAGCGGCGAACCGCGCAACCCCGCGCAGCTGCGCGGCAAGGTGCAGCTGGTCAACTTCTGGGCCACGAGCTGCGCCGTGTGCGTGGCCGAGATGCCCGAGTTCGTGCGCCTGCACGAGCGCCTGGCCGCGCGCGGGCTCGAGGTCACCGCCATCGCCATGCGCTACGACCGGCCCGACTTCGTGGTGGCCTACCAGGAGCGCGTGCGCCTGCCCTTCGCGGTGGCGCTGGACCTCGACGGATCGGCCGCGCGCGGCTTTGGCGAGGTGCGCGCCACGCCCACCACCTTCGTGATCGACGCGCAGGGCCAGGTGGTGGCGCGCTACCAGGGCCAGCCGGACTTTGCCGAGCTCGAGCGCAGGCTGGTGAAGTTGCTCGACGCTTGAGGCAGTTGCGTGTGCCGGGTCGGCTCTCGCGCTTTAACCTTTGCCCATGAACACGCCTGACCTCTCCTCCCTGCAGGCCCTCCTCACCCGCTACTCGGTCAGCCCCAAGCATCTGGGGGAGCCGGGGCCGGACGACGAGGCGCTGCTCACCGCCTTTGCGGCGGCGTTGCGCG
>ERZ795055.3623-NODE-3623-length-11200-cov-4.700852_pt1 | contig 11200 bp, 11 predicted proteins | sample MGYA00375139_ERZ795055 | MGnify/ENA primary metagenome ERZ795055 (study PRJEB30184, sample SAMN05720283) | anaerobic digester metagenome | isolation source: active sludge of municipal wastewater-treating anaerobic digesters | place: USA | collected 2015-01-23 ...
AGCCAAGAAGCGTGTCTGGCGACCGCCGAAGAACTCAAAAAACAGGGTTACTCAGCGGACGCCGTGGCTTGCAACGTCACAAACGGCCAAGCCGTCCAAGAAATGGTAGACAAAATTCTTGACAATCATAACCGCATTGATATATTAGTTAACAACGCTGGCATCACCAAAGACAATTTGCTGATTCGTATGAGCGAAGAAGAATGGGATGCCGTTCTCAACGTAAACTTAAAAGGCGCTTTTATTTGCACAAAGGCCGTTGTTCGAAGCATGATGAAGGCCCGCAAGGGTAAGATCATCAATATCGCTTCGATCGTTGGCGTCATAGGCAATGCCGGTCAGGCGAACTATTCCGCAAGCAAGGCAGGGTTGATCGGTCTTACAAAGACCACCGCTAAGGAATTCGCCTCCAGAGGGGTTACCGCCAATGCTGTAGCTCCCGGGTTCATTCAAACCGCCATGACCGACAAATTGACCGACCAGGTCAAAGAGGAACTCGCAGCAGCGATTCCTTTAAAGAAACTTGGGTCACCGGCGGACATCGCCAATGCGTGCCTGTTTCTGGCATCATCAGATGCAGATTATATAACCGGACAAACAATCCTAGTGGATGGGGGTATGGGGATTTAACCCAAAGAGTTTTAAAAGGAGGCTCTTTTATGTCAGCTGAAGACAAAATCAAATCAATTATCGCTGAACAGCTTGGTGTCAAAGTTGAAGAGGCAAAACCTGAAGCATCATTCATTGATGATTTGGGAGCAGATTCCTTAGACACTGTCGAATTAATCATGGCCTTGGAAGAAGAATTCGGCATCGAGATCCCGGATGAGGATGCGGAAAAGATGACAACCGTCGGTGATGCCATCCGATACATTGATGAAAAGACTGCCTCAAAAAGCTAAACTTTAAAGCGGTCTTACGATAAGTTAAGTGGGATAACGATTGCCCCGGTATTCATCGGGGCAATCCTATATATAGCGGCATAATATTCCAAATCGTTGGGAGCATTCTATGGAAAAACGTCGTGTTGTGATCACCGGAATGGGGGTTGTTTCTCCTGTCGGAACAGGGGTAAAAAAATTCTGGGAATCCCTGAAGGCTGGAAAAAGCGGGATCGCCCGTATAGAACATTTCGACGCATCGGCCTTTGATGCTAAAATCTGCGGGCGCGTTAAAGATTTTAATCCCGAGGATTATTTCAACAGCAAAGAAGCTCGCAAGATCGCCCGTTTCACGCAGTTTGCCGTTGTGGCATCCCGTGAAGCGGTTGCCCATGCGAAACTTGACCTTGAAAAAGTCGATAAGAAACGCTTTGGCGTTCTAATCGGTTCCGGGATCGGAAGCATGAATACCATCGAAGTGGAGCACACCAAATTGATGGAGCGTGGCCCAAGCCGTGTTTCACCGCTTTTGATCCCCAAGATCATTATCAATGAGGCCGCGGGTCAAGTCGCGATCGACACTGGTGCCCGTAACTGCGCTCTCTGCGTGGTCACGGCCTGCGCGACCGGAACCAATGCGATCGGTGAGGCCCTTCGTATGATCCAATACGGCGATGCGGATATTCTCCTGGCTGGAGGAACCGAAAATGCGACCACACCTTTGGCTGTTGCAGGGTTCGCCTCACTGAAAGCGTTATCGACGCGCAATGATGAACCGGAAAAGGCCAGCCGTCCGTTCGATCTCAACCGTGATGGGTTTATCATGGGAGAAGGCGCCGGGGTCTTTTTGCTGGAAACGCTCGAACACGCAAAAGCGCGCGGGGCAACGATCCTGGCGGAACTTGTCGGATACGGCCGGACATCTGATGCGTTCCATTCAACCGCACCGGAACCCAGTGGAGAAGGCGCGGCGGACGCGATGATTTTCGCTTTAAAAGACGCTGGACTGACTCCAGCGGATGTTTCCTATATTAACGCCCATGGAACTTCCACAAACCTCAATGATAAGATCGAGACGTTAGCGATCAAGATCGCGTTCGGGGAAGAACAGGCGCGCCGTGTAGCGATCAGCTCAACCAAATCCATGACCGGCCATCTGTTAGGTGCTGCCGGGGGGATCGAAGCTGTAGCTTCCGTTATGGCGATCCAAGATAATATTGTTCCGCCAACGATCAATTACGAAACACCTGACCCCGAATGTGACCTGGATTATGTTCCCAATACAGCGCGGGCCATGAAAGTTGACGTTGCCATTTCAAACTCTTTGGGTTTCGGTGGCCACAACGCCACGATCGTTATGAAACGGTTTGTTGAATAATTGATGATAGACATATCTAAGGAAGGGATGTTGTTATGAAATGCTACAAATTTGCCGTGATCCCCGGTGATGGAACCGGCCCGGAAGTTGTCAATGAAGGATTAAAGGTCCTTGCCGCTGTGGCCCAAAAGAACGGTTTCAAATATGAAACCACGCATTTTGATTTCGGAGGCGAGCGTTTTATGCGGACCGGAGAAGTCCTTCCTAAGACCGCTGTTGAAGACCTCAAGAAATTCGACAGTATTTTTCTTGGCGCCATCGGGCATCCGGACGTGAAACCAGGCATCCTGGAAAAAGGGATCCTCTTGAAATTGCGTTTTGACCTGGACCAGTACATCAACTTGCGTCCGGTTCAGCTTTTTGACGAACGCTTCTGTCCACTTAAGGACAAAAAACCATCCGACATCGATTTTGTCGTCGTTCGTGAAAATTCAGAAGGCCTTTATAAAGGGCTGGGTGAATTCCAAAATAAAGGGACCCCGGAAGAAGTCGCGATCCAGGTCTCCCACAATACGCGCAAAGGCGTCGAGCGCTGTATCCGCTATGCCTTTGAATATGCGAGAAATTACGGAAAAAAGAAACAGCTCACGCTCTGCGGAAAGACCAATGTCCTGACCTTTGCCTTTGACTTATGGGAAAGAACGTTCTATGAAGTTGCCAAGGAATATCCTGATATCAAAACAGATTACGCACACGTTGATGCGACTACCATGTGGTTCGTTAAAAACCCGGAATGGTTCGATGTCATCGTGACCGACAACATGTTCGGTGATATCATCACTGATCTGGGCGCCATGATCCAGGGTGGAATGGGCCTGGCCGCTGGTGGCAACATCAATCCCAACGGCGTCTCGATGTTCGAGCCGATCGGCGGATCTGCCCCGAAATATACCGGTAAGAACGTCATCAACCCATTGGCTGCCGTCTGCGCCATGGCGATGATGCTGCGTGAAGTCGGGGAAGAAGGGGCTGCTTCGCAGGTGGAAACATCCGTGAAGACCGTCGTCACCACAAAACTCAAAAGCGTGGCTGCCGGAAAAATGGGATATTCCACGGCTGAAGTCGGAGACCTTGTCGTAAAACATCTCTAACGTTATTTAAACAAGGATTGGAAGATGAAAAAATATAATGTCGCTATTACAGGGATTCGCGGCGCTGTCGGAGATTGCATGTTCGAGATCCTCAAACAACGCAAATTCCCGCTCAATGAATTACGTTTGCTGTCGTTTAACCCCAATGAGGCACTGCGCACATATAAGATCAACAAGCGCGAATTCAAACTTTCGAAGCTTGACCATGATGCGTTTAAGGGAATCGATATCGTCCTGTCATCGCCGGGCGCGAAGATCTCAGCAGAGTATTCACCGTCTGCCGTGAAAGCCGGCGCGGTGGTGATCGATAACACCAGCCATTTCAGGATGGATCCGGATGTGCCGCTCGTGGTCCCGGAGGTCAACCCGGAAGATATTGCCAAACATAACGGAATCATTGCCAATCCCAACTGTTCAACGATCCAAATGGTCGTGGCTCTTAAGCCGCTGCATGATTATGCGCGCATCAAGAGAATCGTGGTATCGACCTATCAAGCGGTCAGCGGTGCCGGATCACCGGCGATCGATGAATTTAATGCCCAAATCAAAGGAAGCAAAAAGGCAAAGGCTTTTCCTTATCAGATCCTGCACAACCTGATCCCGCAGATCGACGTCACCATGCCTAATCTCTACACCAAAGAAGAGATGAAGATGGTCAAGGAAACAAAAAAGATCATGCATGATGATAATATCCGCGTCACGGCCACCTGCGTGCGCTGCCCGGTGTTTTTTGGCCATTCGGAATCCGTCAATATCGAAACCGAAAAGAAGATCACACGCAAAAAGGCCATTCAGCTTCTTTCGAAAGCTCCGGGAGTGATCGTCATGGATGAGTTGGAAAAAAATATCTATCCGATGCCGCTGCTGGCGGCCGGCAAGGATGAGACCTTCGTCGGACGAATTCGTGAGGACGAAACCATCGATAACGGTCTGAATCTCTGGGTCGTCTCAGATAACATTCGCAAAGGCGCAGCATTAAATGCCATTCAGATCGCCGAAGAACTGATCAGGCAGAACCTTTTAAAGTAAAGTGAAAAATTTCAAGATCACCATCGAATACGATGGCACCCACTTTAGCGGCTGGCAGGTCCAAGGGCAAAACACCCGGACCGTACAAGGCGAAATTGAACGCGCACTCGAAACGATCACACAAAAACGAGTGCGCGTTTTTGGTTCGGGACGAACGGATAGCGGAGTCCACGCTAAGGGGCAGGTCGCTCATTTTAAGTCCCAGACCAAAATGGGACTTCAGGAATTTTTATGCGCCTTAAACGGCAACCTGCCCGATGACGTCCGCATCACCAAGATCGAAGAAGCGTCCCCGAAGTTTCACGCTCAGTTCCATGTCAAAACAAAAACATACCGATACACGATCCTCAATCGCGCCGTTTCACCCGTAATGGAACGAAATTTCTGTCTTCACGTGCCCTATAAATTGAACATCGCAAGAATGCGTGAAGCCGCCCGCCTTTTAGAAGGACGCCATGACTTTCGGTCATTCATGACCGGCGATCCGGGGCAGCGAAAGGCCCCCCCCGAAAAGGACACCGTTCGCAATCTGTTCTCCTTAAAGATCACACGAAAAAAGCACTTCATTTTTATTGATGCTCAATCGAACGGTTTTCTGTATAAGATGGTGCGCAGCATCATCGGCACGCTTCTTTTTGTAGGAAGCGGAAAACTCACCCCCCAGGAGGTTGCCGTAATTTTAAAATCCAAAAACCGCACGATGGCTGGAGACACCGCCCCAGCCCATGGTTTATGCTTGATGGAAGTTGTATACTAAAATTCTGCCCTGGCCAATAAATAAAAAAAGTTGACATTCAATCGTTAAATGTTATAATTTTAGCTCATTATTTAAAAATAACACACAGGTGTAAAAATGAAACAAGACAAAACATATATCCCAAAAATTAACGAAATCGAGCACAAATATTTTATTGTGGATGCCCAGGATAAAATTTTAGGCCGTGTGGCAACACGCGTGGCTACAATTTTACGCGGAAAGCACAAACCGATCTTCACACCCCATCTGGATACGGGGGACCGGGTGATCATCATTAACGCCGGAAAAGTTCGTGTTACCGGAAATAAAACAAAGCAAAAGACTTATACAAGATATTCCGGATATCCGTCGGGTTTACGGACCGTTACATTTGAAGAAATGATAAAGAAGGCCCCGGCAAAAGCAATGCGCCTGGCTGTTGACCGCATGCTTCCCAAGGGGAAATTAGGAAACACTTTAAGAACCCGGCTCAAAGTTTATGCGGGTGATTCACATCCCCATACAGCGCAGAAACCGGTTCCATTAGATATTTAACATTTTGAGTGAGGAGTTTTTTCATGGTAGAAATGGTCAAATATGCCGCAACAGGCAGAAGAAAATGTTCAGTCGCCCGAGTAAATGTCATCCCGGGAACAGGCGTTATTCATGTCAACAAGCGTCCGTTCGAGAACTATTTTCTTCGTGAAACAGACCGGATCCTGATCTTGGAGCCGTTAAAGTTAACAAACACCCTTGGTAAATTTGACATTGAAGCCAGTGTGACCGGAGGAGGTCTTTCCGGCCAAGCAGGCGCCATTCAGATGGGCCTTGCCCGGGCTTTAGTGAATTTTGATACTGATTCTAAGCCCACGCTCAAAAAAGCAACCCTGCTCAGGCGCGACGCTAGGATGAAAGAACGGAAAAAGCCGGGTCAGAAGGGAGCACGTAGGAAGTTCCAATGGGTTAAACGGTAAGATTTTCGAACAAATTTAGTAAATTTAAAGCCTATCTCCCTCGAGAAAAGAGTTGACGAGATAGGCTTTTTATTTTAATATTAATCATTCATTTTATATATATTTATATCAATAATAGGGATGGAACATCGCATGAACGAGCATATTCGTGTTGGTATTGTCGGAATTAGCGGCTATTCAGGTCTTGCAACGATCAAACTCCTTTTAAATCATCCGAATGTTCGATTGACCTATGTCAGCGCCAATACAACCCAGGGAAAACTAGCGGAGATTTGGCCCCAATTAAACGGGAAGACAAAGCTATACTGCGAACAGTTCAACGCGGACAAAGCTGCGTCACTGTGTGACGTGGTCTTTCTGGCGGTTCCGCATTGCGTTTCCATGGAGATCACGCCTCAATTGCTGGCTAAGAAAATCGCCGTCATCGATTTAAGCGGGGATTATCGTCTCCATTCAGCCGCCGCTTACAAAAAATGGTACGGAAAGAAGCACTTGGACCCCCGAAGACTTTCCAAAGCTGTGTATGGCATGCCGGAGATCTTCCGCGCCAAAATCGCCAAGGCAACGCTTATTGCCAATCCAGGCTGTTATCCGACCGCTGCGATTTTAGGGCTGGCGCCTTTGGTGGGTCTGCAGACCAAAGCCATAGGCTCGATCATCATCGATGCAAAATCCGGAGTAAGCGGGGCCGGCAAGAAGGCTGTGCCATCAATGATGTTCGCAGAAGTCAATGAAAGCCTGAAAGCCTACAAGATTTTCTGCCACCAGCATACGCCGGAGATCAATCAATACCTTTCGATCATCGCCGGAAAGGAGATCGACGCGACGTTCACCGCGCATCTTCTTCCGATCACGACCGGGATTTATGAAACGATCTATGTAGAGCTGGCAGGGGATGGATTTTCCGCCAGCAAGATCCACAACTTATACAAAAAATTCTATAAAACTGAGCCCTTTGTCCGAGTTCTTAAGCTGGGTGAAGCCCCCGAGATCAAGAATGTGGTCGGAACGAACTTCTGCGACATCGGCTTAGCTTTTAGTAAAGAAAAACATCAGCTTATCATCACCGTTGCCATTGACAACTTGATCAAAGGCGCTGCGGGTCAGGCCATACAGAACATGAACATCCTTTTTGGTGTTCCTGAAACAACCGGATTAGCATAAGAAGATACGAGGACATTATGAAAATCATCAAAGCAGGCGTGACTCAACCTAAGGGCTTTTTAGCCAACAGCATTTATTGCGGGATCAAGCGTTCCGGGCGCCCAGACCTGTCGTTGATCTATAGCAAATTCCCTTGTTCTGCTGCCGGGGTTTATACGCAAAATTCGGTCAAGGCGGCACCGCTGATCATTTCTAAAAGCCATTTGAAGGATGGAACAGCCCGTGCTGTTATCTGCAATAGCGGCAATGCCAACTGCTTTACGGGAAGTTTCGGCCTGATCTATGCCAAACGTATGGCGGAGATCACTGCCAAGCTCCTTAAGATCAAGACATCCGATGTCATCGTCGCCTCGACCGGCATCATCGGCCAGCCGCTGCCATTTGCAAAGATCGCGGACAAAGCCCCGCTTCTTGTGCACAGCTTAGGAAGCCGCCGCATCAACGGAACGGCCGCCGCGCTCGGGATCATGACAACGGACCTGATGACCAAAGAGATCGCCGTCTCTGTCGAACTGGATGGCGCGACCGTCACGATCGGAGGCTGCGCGAAGGGTTCAGGAATGATCGAGCCGAATATGGCGACCATGCTGGGCTTCTTGACGACCGATGCCGCGATCGATTCCACCATGCTCAAAAAGGCATTAAAAATCGCTACGGACCTTTCGTTTAACCGCATCACGGTCGACGGATGCATGAGCACCAACGACATGGTGACCATCATGGCTAACGGCGCAGCCGGAAATGCCCTCATCACCAAAGAGGATAAAAATTTCAAACTTTTCTGTGAAGCTCTGATCGTGGTCTGTCTTGATTTGGCCAAGAAGATCGTTCTCGATGGAGAAGGGGCTTCCAAATTCATTGAAGTTCATATCGGCGGAGCCCCCAACGAAAAAACAGCGCTGAAGGCCGCTAAAGCCGTGGCGAATTCAAACCTGGTAAAGACCGCGGACTACGACCAACCCAACCCGAACTGGGGCCGTATCGCCGCTGCCATCGGATCGCTCGGCATCAAGATCGATGAGGAGACGCTCAAGATCAGCGTCAAAAACCAAAAAAACATCGTACGCCTTGAGGCCGACCTTCACATGGGCAAAGCTGAGGCGACCGTCTACAGCTGTAATTTAACGGAAGAATACATTCGAATTAACGGAAAGTACAATTAATGGAAACCTACATACGAAAAGCCAGTGTCCTTGTTGAAGCGATTCCCTACATTCATCAATTCCGTCGCAAGGTTTTTGTTATCAAATACGGAGGCAGTATCCTGGAAGATGAAACCATCCGGAAGAACGTCCTGGAAGACATCGTCTTTCTAAGCTATGTGGGCATTCGCACGATCCTGGTGCACGGCGGAGGGCCCCACATCAGTGGACGATTGAAAGAACGGGGGATCGCCGCAAAATTCCATAACGGGATCCGCGTCACGGATAAGGACACCCTTGAGATCGTTGAAGAAGAATTGGAGAAGCTCAACACGCGCATCGTTAATGAGATCCGCGCCGCCAAGGGAGATGTGACCGGTCTTAAAGGCCATGAGAACATCATCCACGTGGAAAAAAAACAGGCCGATCAGGATCTTGGTTTTGTGGGGACCATCACCAAAGTCGACCGCGAAGCCATTGAAGAGCATCTGCATAAAGGACACATCACAGTCCTTTCCCCGATGGGGATCCATATGGAACAGCAGCAACCGCATAACGTCAACGCCGATGAAGTCGCCAGCGCGATCGCCGGTTCTTTAAACGCCGAAAAACTGGTCTTCCTGACCAATGTGACCGGCGTGTTAAAAGACGCCAATAACCCGGAGTCATTGATCTCAACACTGACGGTGACGGAAGTCGAAGAATTGATCCGCACCGGTGTCATTTCAGGTGGGATGATCCCAAAAGTCAATTCCTGCATTGAGGCCCTTCACGGAGGAGTTCATAAAACGCACATTGTCAACGCCCGTTTACGGCACGCGCTGCTGCTGGAGATCTTTACCGATCAAGGTATCGGAACGCAGATCCTTAAAGAACATGAGCCATCAAAGGTTTAATCAATGACAAAAGACCAAATTTTAAAAGACTACCAAGATTTCATTTTAAATACATACACACGGACCCCGGTCGTGTTCGTCAAAGGGAAGGGGTCTGTCCTCACCGATATTCACGGCAAGGACTACCTGGATTTTTTCCCTGGCTGGGGGGTCAACAACGTCGGCCATTGCAATCCCAAGGTCATGGCCGGTATTCGCGACCAGGTAGGGAAATTGATCCACGTTCCCAACAACGTTTATCACCCAAACCAGGCCAAACTGGCTAAAGAGATCGTCCATCACTCGTTTGACGCCAAGGTATTTTTTTGTAACAGCGGGGCTGAGGCCGCTGAAAGCGCGATCAAATTCGCCCGCGCTTTCGGAAAAGGGGACCGCTACGAGATCATTACAATGCGCAATTCATTCCATGGCCGCACCCTGGGCGCACTGGCGGCGACCGGTCAAGAAAAATATCAGGCCGGATTCGCGCCACTACCGCAGGGCTTCGTGCATGTCCCGTTCAATGATCTGACGGCGATCAAAAACAGCATCACACCAAAGACCGTTGCCGTCATGCTTGAGCCTGTGCAGGGCGAGGGCGGCGTTCACGTGGCCCGCAAAGACTACATTCAGCAACTGCGCGCGCTCTGCGACCAGCATAACCTGTTATTGATCTTTGATGAAGTCCAGACCGGGATCGGACGGACCGGAGAAATGTTCGCATTTAAACATTACGGCATTATCCCGGACATCATGACCCTGGCGAAATCCTTAGGGGGAGGACTTCCGATCGGTGCGATGGTCGTCCAACGACGCTTGACCGATATCTTCAAACCAGGCATGCATGCGTCCACATTCGGTGGCAGCCCGTTAGTTTGCAAAGCCGCGCTTGGAGTTTTTAAAGCGATCGAATCGCAAAAACTTTTAAAGAACACACGGGAACTCGGCCAAGTCGCCATTCAGCGCTTCGAGTCATGGAAAGAAAAATTCACGTGCATAAAAGATGTCCGCGGATTGGGCTTGATGATCGGCATTGAACTGACGATCCCGGGGGCAGAGATCGTTCAGGCCTGCTTTGAACAGGGCCTTTTGATCAACTGCACCCAAGGGAACATCCTGCGCATCCTCCCGGCATTGTCCATCACGCGAAAGCAGATGGAAAAGGCGTTCGCCATCATGGAAGACGCCATTTCGAAAGTGACAGGAAAATCATGAAAAAACGTGACTTGATTTCAATTGCGGACCTGACCAAGGCAGAGATCGAAGAGATCCTAGGACTCGCCCTTAAGCTCAAAAAAGACCGGGGGCTCACGACCGATCATCTAAAAGGCAGAACGATCGGCCTGGTCTTTCAAAAGCCGTCCAACCGGACGAGGGTGTCTTTTGAGGTCGGAGCGTTCCAACTGGGCGGACACTGTATCTATCTCGGCCCTGACGATATCAACCTCGGCCAGCGCGAAACGACCGAAGATGTTGCCAAAACCCTGTCCCGTTATTTGGACTGCATCGTGGCGAGAACGTTCGCTCATCAGGATGTTATCGACCTGGGAAAGTTCGCCGATGTTCCGGTCATCAACGGCCTGTCAGACCTGGATCATCCCTGTCAGGCATTCGCCGACGTCCTGAGCATTCAGGAACATTTTGGCCACCTGAACAATTTAACGGTCAGTTTCATCGGAGACGGCAATAATGTCTGTCATTCCCTGATGATGATCTGCGCCAAGTTGGGGATCCACATCAAGATCGCCACGCCAAAAGGCTACGGGCCCAATGCCAAGGTTTTAAAAAACGCCCGAGCCTATGCTGAGGAAAGCGGCTGCGCGATCACGCTGACCAACAGCCCGGTGAAAGCGGCCAAAGGCGCCCATGTGATCTATGCGGACGTTTGGACCAGCATGGGGCAGGAAGAGGAAACCCAAAAACGTCTGCA
>ERZ795055.3624-NODE-3624-length-11200-cov-3.792194_pt1 | contig 11200 bp, 3 predicted proteins | sample MGYA00375139_ERZ795055 | MGnify/ENA primary metagenome ERZ795055 (study PRJEB30184, sample SAMN05720283) | anaerobic digester metagenome | isolation source: active sludge of municipal wastewater-treating anaerobic digesters | place: USA | collected 2015-01-23 ...
CCACCGGCCTCACTCGCAAGTCGCGTCGCCCGATTCGACGCCTGGTGATAATGCGCCAGCAGTTTCAGCGCCTCGGTGTAAGCTGGCCGGTGGTGCGCCGGCACAGCCGCCGCCAGGCGACGCACCGAAACCTGCCCTCCCGTTGGTTCGACCACGCGCGCCAGGTCGCGCATCGTATGAGGAGCGGCGTCGGCAGTCTGCCGCAGAGCCCCCACCAGTTGCCTCTCAGCGGCGGCTGCTTCTGCCCCCTCATGAATCAAATGAGAAGCCTTCTCGGCGAGATGTAGGCTGCTCTCGGTCTGGTGGGCGGCGTGAGCCACGGCATCAGCAGTGCCGTGCGCCACCGCGTGTGACGTCGCATTATCATGAGCGTCAGTCCCTGGCGTTGCTGACCCCAAGGACTGCGAGGGCGCGCCCGGTGGTGCTTTGAGGAGATTGTGATTAATCGAACTCATACGACTCCCTGCTCTTCTACCGCCAGCATAGTCCATCAGCCCCAACAAGGTCACGCGCCTGTCACGACCGAACAAGGTCGCGAGCCCCTATCTCCCTAAGATCCTTATCGGTGCACACCGCCGAGAGGGTGCGCAATGACGCGTGCCGGTTTCATCCCGCATACTACCAAAACCCACAACGCACCACGATATCCGCAGACACCATGCCATGTTCTACCCAGGCGACACAGGCGCGAGCATCGCCCACCGCCAATGCGGGAGCCGATGAACCACAATCGGCATTGGAAATCGCCCCGGCCGTCGCAGAACTGGCTCCAACGTCCACCCAATCAGCGCGATTCCAACGTCGGAGCGCGATCTCGCGCTGCACGGAGGTGGCTGTTGGCGCCTGCTCCCAGGCAACAAACGGCCGATCGAGAGAATCCAACGCCAGGGCGGGTGCTGCGGCCACATGATCTGGTGGGTTCATGCTTCCAGCCGCACTGTCGCCAGGGGCGAGCAAGCTCCATCCGTGGCCGTCCCATTGCCAAACATAAACCGAGGTGGATCCTAAAAAGTCGTCCATCCACGCGAGGTAAATGGCGCCATCACTGGCACTGACCAACCGCACGCCCAACGGCTCTCCCCCTGAATTGCTGACGCCGTAACCCGAGGCCGAGCCAACTCCCAGCTCACTCCAACCCACCCCGTCCCACGCCAACACGTAGATGTCCTCCGCGATTGTGTCAGACCACGCCACCACGGGACGGTTCATTGCGTCGACCGTCAGGGCGATGCGATCTCGCCAGAGATTACCATGCCCTCCGGTGATACCGCCGTTGGAGGCAGAGCCGGCACTCCATTCTTCCCACGTCGAACCACTCCAGACGCGCACGTAAATGTCACCGTTGTAGTTCCATGAATAATCCGCCCATGCCACCACCGGGCGCCCGTCGTCGGTAAATGCCAGACCTGGCATCGTGTCGTTATCGGACTCGACGTTCAAACCACAGCCGGTGACAGAACCCCCGTTCAATGACGTCCAAACGTCGTTCTCGAAACGCCCGACGCACAGTTCTCCAAGCTTGTAGCTCACCACCCGTCCCCAGATTACGATCGGTCGGCCCATCGGGTCGACGGCAAGCTGCAAACCTGTGGCAGTGCCCACCGCGCCGCTCAAACCATCTCCTGACGCAGAGCCAGACCCCATCTCGACCCATTGCGAACCATCAAACCGCTTGGCATAGACCCGCACCCCAGTCGGCAGCGTCTCCAGCCATGCCACAACCGGTCGCCCATTTGCATCCAGCGCCAACGTGGGTGCGCCCGACGGGTTCGGCGTCGCAAGCGCCGTCGAGACTGTGGCGGTGGCCGCTTGGTAGCCATGCCAACCACCAGCATCGTGCCGATAACCCGCCACCCAGCTATCGTCCTGTTGGAGGTCCGTCCAGGCAACATGGAGGTCGGATTCATCACCCATCGCGGCGATAGACCTCCCCACCCGAACAATCCCCGCGCCGGTTGCGGCCCCAGCATCCAACTCAACCCAGGTGCCCCCATCGAAGCGACGCGCCATAAGCGCTTGGGACACACCATCGACGCCACTGTTCCAGAGGACCATAGGCAAGCCGTCATGCGACAGCATCAGGATCGGTGCCATCGAGGCCACGGCATCATTGCTGATACCACCTGCTGAGGCAGAGCCTGCCCCCACCTCGCTCCAGGTCGAGCCATTCCATCGTTTGACGTAGATCTCGGTATCTTCGGACGTGGCCTCAGACCAGGCAGCATAAAGGGTGCCAGCCGCATCGAACACCAACGCCACGTCAGTCGATGCGCCAGCAGAAGCGCTGATACCACCCCCAGAGGCCGAACCTGTGCCAACCTCCTGCCACGCACTACCATTCCATCGCTTAACATAGACCTCGGCAGCGCCGCCGACAGAAGGGCACCAGGCGACGATCGGCCGGGCTTGTGAATCCAATACCAAAGCGTTGTCGTCATAGGAGGTGTTGGTCATCACGCCTGCCCAACCGTCGCCCGTCGCCGACCCGGCACCCAGCTCCTTCCATGAGATGCCGTCGTAGTGCCTCAGATACATTCGATTCGAGGAGACGCTGCCGGTCCGCCAGAGCACCACAATGTTGTCGGAGGCCCCTGACACGATCAGAGGCGCCAGACCGACCTCCCCCGAAGCGCCCGCCGAAATACCTGTGGCACCCAACGACCCAGTACCCTCCTCTGCCCACATGGCACCATTCCAACGGCCCACAAAAACATTGCTTCCGTTGGACCAAGCCAGCAGCGGCTGTGCTACGTGGCTAGGCGCAGCGCCCCACCAACGCAATTGCTTAAGGATGGACCCATTGCCAGGCAACATTCCCAACGGCGGGTAAGGAAATGCTTGCTGCACGACAAACCCTAGGCCATCCCAGGAACGAACCTGAAAGGACTTGCCGCCGTCATCGACGACATCGGTCAACATAGCGACCGGGCCATTGCCTTCGCGCAACCAGACAAAATGCGCGGCAGAGAGCGTCCCCAACGAACGGCTGGCAATGCCGAGGCCCGAGCACCGCGTACTTCCCCAGGTGGTGTAGATGTCGCGCGGACCAAAATCGGAACCGCCGACGCCCTGCCAAGACAACGTTGCACAGCCAATACCTTCGCACTGGCACTGGGCGCTACAGTCATTGCCGTCGCTTTGGGTGTTGCCGTCATCGCAATTCTCAGCCACGTCAACGACCCCATCACCGCAATGCGGCGCCACGCCATCGCAAGTCGCATTACAATGCGGCCACAGGCTCCAGTCTGACGAATTGCGTTCGCCCTCGTCACAGGTTTCGGGGGGCTCGGTACCGATATCGACGAAACCGTCACCGCAGGTCGACACGACGCAGCCACCATGGGCCGCCAAACATATTTCGCGCTCGGCCCCCACCTTCTCACAGCGGTTGCCGTCCAACCCAAGGACCGCGACATGAAAAATGCCCTCGGTCTCGTTGCACCCCGACACAGTGCAAGGGTCACCATCATCGAGAACCGGAAGATCCCCGGCAACACAGAGGTAGTTCACGCAGCGCTCGACACCATTGCACAGATAACCGTCACCACACTCGACGTCGTCATAGCACCCCTGACCCGGCAGGCAGCCGCCACTCGGATTGCAGTAGGCGTCGGCGCCACAAACACTGTGATCCACGAGGACACTGCAATGACCTGCGCCCCCCCCCTCCTCAACACAACTACTGGTCACACACGCAACCTCAGAACCACAAGGCAGCGGCACCGGGCCCAACGGACATATACCATCCACACAAGTTTCGACGCCGTCGCAAAAACTGTCGTTGGCGCAGTCACCGTCATCGGCACAAGCACGCCCCAACTGCACGGTCGCCGCTGGATATCCCTGCACGGCAAACCGAGCCACCACAACGCCGCGGCCCAACGCCTCGCCGGCATCATCACGTGCCTCGACCCACACGGTCCGTGTCTTGGCGGCGCTTGCGGTCACCGTGACTGACACAGGAAAAACCTGTCGATCGGGGGTCATGGACGTCATCCGGTCGGGCGTCAGGCCCGCCGCAATCGATTCATAGGCTGCGGCTACGCCCAGCGGATCCTCAACGGTAAGTACCACGAAGGCCCGCTCACGGGCGCAATTGCTGACACACAACCATCCCAGTAACAGAAGCAACGTTGAAGTTCGCATCGGTCACCAGTCCGTGCAGCGCAGCGCCACCTGGCCGCGGGGAGGATCACAGTCGGCGTCGCCTAACAAACACGTCACTTCGATCCAGCCGACGCACGCACGCTCCTCGCCCACCACAATGCTCGGCGAGGCCGACGGCGCCCGGCTATTCGAGACCCCACCCGACTCGATTGTCGCCGAAGCGACGTCGACCCAGTGACTTGCAGTCCACCGGCGCACCAACACCTCGCCAAAGAGCGTCGGCGAGGAGTCGTCACTCCAAGCCACCCACGGACGCCCCATTGCATCCAGTGCCACAGCTGGATCATGCGAAACCCCAAAACGCCGGCTGACATTGCCAAACGGGTAGGCCGCTTCATCCAGCCAACTCCACTGCTGGCCATCATAGTGCCAGGCGTGAATCTCCTGGCTACCCAGGAATTCGTCCGCCACCACCATCACCAAGCCGCCATGCCGATCGGCTACGAGTTTGGGTGATTGCGCATAACAACCGGTGTTGGTGACACAGCCGCCGGTGGCGGAGCCGCTTGGCAACTCACTCCACACAGCGCCATTCCACGCACGCACACAAACGTCGGCCGCGGCATTCACCCACGCCAACACGGGTGCCCCGGTAGACAGAACCGCCAACGTCGGCATCGCTCCATGATCGATGGCGGCAGGCGCGCTCCCCTCGTACGCGGCCCACACGGCACCTGTCCAATGACGAACAAAGAGTCCACCCGCGCTGTCCTGCCAGGCCACCAACGGCTGGCCTTGATCATCCAACGCCAGTGCTGGTGCGCCCCTCACTGCGGTGGCTTGAGAAACGCCTGTGCCTGACGCCGAGTGATCGAGCTCGCGCCAAAGCGTACCGGTGAAGGTTTTTAGATAGACCTGTGGTCCTGGATTCGCGGTTGTATCTGACCACGCAACGACCAGCGTGCCATCCGGCATCAGGGCAGCCGTCGGGGATTGCGAGTCCCCAGAGGTGGCACTGATACCACCTGCGTGACAGGGACTGGCGCCAAGCTCCGACCATTGGTTGCCGTCCCAACGCGCACCACAAATCTCAGCGTTGCCAACGCGGTCATCGCTCCAAAGCACGAGTGGCAAACCGGCAGCGTCGAGGAGCACCACAGGGGTAGCTGCCGTCCCCGTGCTCTGGCTCAACCCGCCCGTGTTGGTAACCGTGCCCGGCAACGCCTGCCACGCCGTATCATCCCAGCGGATCGCGACCAATGCCTGATCCCAAAACGTTGACACAATAAGGACGGGCGCCTCGCCCGGGTTGCCCACCCATGCCTGCGCAACGCCATCGTCGGCAGAGGCAATTCCCGGCGCGACCCGTGAACCTGACCCCATCTCTGTCCAGGCCGTACCATCAAACAGGGCAGCCCCAAGGCCGTGGTCATAAAACAGCCAGCTCGCTGCCAGTTTGCCATCGGCCATCCCGAAAATTCGCGGTATCCCCACACTCACAAGCGCAGCCGAAATCCCGTCGCCTGTGGCCGAACCCGCCCCGACCTCGTCCCAGGTCGTGCCACTCCAACGCTTGACGTAGATGCCGCCCGAACTATCCTCCCACGCCAACACGGGTTGACCGCTACTATCCACCGCCAGACTCGGAGAGCTACCGCTGCCGCTACTGTTGCTGATCCCCATCCCGGAGGTCGAATTGGCGCCGAGCGTGGTCCACGCAAAACCCGTCCACTGCGTGCCGTAAATCTGCTGACGTCCACCGGAGAGGTCTTCCCAAACGACCACGAGCCCCTCATTGGGTGTGGCCACAATCACAGGGTTGCCGGACATCGAAGGCGTGTTACTGATGCCGCCCGCTTGGGCAGAACCGCTCCCGACCTCGGCCCATGTAGCGCCGTCAAAACGGCGCACCCAAATCTCGTCGTTGTTCCCTGGTCGGGCAGTCCACGCCAACACCGGGCGGCCCAACGAGTCTACCGTGAGCGCCGGCTCGAAGGAGTTGGCGACCGTATTGCTAACACCGCCGCCCGCAGCAGAGTTGACGCCGATGTCCACCCAGGCGCCCGCCACCCGGCGTCGCGCAAAGATAGCAAAGCTACCGTTGCTGGCGCTTTCATCCCGCCACGCCACAATCGGTTGACCGGCAGAGTCGATGGCAATGGTGGGCTCCATCGATCGAGCCGGCGTGTTGCTGATGCCATGCACAGGCGAGTCGTAGATCTCCTGCCAGTCGGTACCATCCCACCGCACCACGAAGATCTCTGGATAATCCCACTCGATTTCACCAGCCAGGGCTAAATAAATATCACCATTCGGTGCAGTAGCGGCGGCCAAGCCGTCGTGACGGCCAAAATAGGCGTTCCACACACCGTACATTGAGAGAGACCCAAGGTTCGTGCGAACGTCGATGGGTCCTAAATCAGAGTTGCCGATGCCTCGCCAAGGCGTACTCCCGGCTGCGGTCCCCACCCACTGGCAATCGGCACCGCAGTCATTGCTATCATCTAGGCGGTTACCATCATCGCAACCCTCGCCGGCATTGACCTGCCCGTCACCGCAGTAGACCGCCCATCCGGAGCAGGTGGCATTGCAATGCGGCGTGAGCCCCCAATCGTCGGCATTGGCATCCCCATCGTCGCATTGCTCTGGCGGCACCGCCCCCACGTCGATGTAACCATCACCACACCGCGACACCGCGCACCCGCCCGCAGCGGCGATGCAGATCTCTCGTGCTCCGCCCGCAACAGAACAGGCATTCCCATTAAGGGTGGCGTCAGGCAGATGCCGAGCCCCGACAGCATCGTCACAGAGGTCAGCGGTACAGGGGTCACCATCACTCACATCTGGAGGCGTCCCTGGCGCACAGATCGTATTCACACAGCGTTCGTTACCGTTGCAGATTGATCCGTCGTCGCAGTCCACATCGACACCGCAGGCACGTCCTGGCACGCACCCGGCGGTGACACTGCAATAGTGCCCCGCGCCGCACGCGGCATGATCCGCTACCGGATTACAGGCGCCTGCGCCATTGCCAAGCTCGGTGCAATTCGTACGCAGGCACTCGAAATTGGAGCGACATGGCAGATCCCCGTCCACACAACGTGCTCCAACACAATGTTCGTCACCATTGCAGAAGAGCGCGTCGAGGCAATCGCCATCGGAGCTACATACCTTCGCGAGGCGTATCGTTGCCGCGGGATTGCCGCGGCGCCGGAATTCCACCTGCCCGACACCCGCCGCCACGACCTCGGTGTCAGCCGCCTGCACCACCACCTGTACGGTCTGCACGCCGGCCTTCGGGCGCGTCACGGTAATGACCAGCGGGAAGCTCAACGCCGACAACGATACCGTCTGGAGATCAGCTTCACTTGACCCGATGGCCAACGCCGTCGCAAAAGCAGCGGCTTGGCGCGGGTCCTCGATCGTAATAATCGCGTACGGAAGCGACGAACGACAGCCGACCACCAACCCGACAGCCAACACCCAAGTCATGCCGTTTCGCATGCGTGTCTGCATAAATGCAAAGCTAGCGCAAATCCCCCGCAACGACCATGCAACCTGTTCGTGATGCTGAGCCAAGGCGCACTTTAAGCAAGCGCCACAACCACGCTGGCCGATGTGGGTGCTCTCGCGCCATGTCATTGGAGTTACTGCTGAATCACCCCGTGGTTGTCAGCGGTCGATGATGACGCGCATGGTCATCGTGTATCCTTGACCAAGTCGAGCGGTCCCCATAAGCCTGTGGCACAGGAGAATACCCATGTTCGTGACGTTGACGAGCGCCTTGGTCTGCTTTGCCCCTCCACCCTCCCTGTCTGATACGGCCGCAGCATCGGTACGAACTCAACTCGGCGACACCCGAGCCATCGTGCACGCCGACGCCACGGGTGCCATTCGCTACGTGAGTGGCCGATTGGGGCATGTCGACAGCTCCGCGGCCGCCACGCTGAGCTTTGCCGAAGGCCTGGCACAAAAGCTCGGAACCAACGTAGAAGGCAGCCTTCGAATCGCCGCCGACGAAACCGACCGCTACGGTTTCCGCCACGTGCGTCTGCACCGCAGCGTCTATGGTTTCCCTGTGGAAGGCGACGAGATTCGCGTGCATAGCGAGGCCAAAACTGGCCTGGTGCGCGTGGTCGAACTGCAGCTGTCTCGCTTCGATTTGACCGTCGTCAACCCACCGCGTTTGACTGCCAACGAAGCCGTACTTTTGGCCCGCCAAGGGTACTTGGGCGAGTTGACCCAAGAGCCGCGTCCCGCGTTGGTTTTTAGCGCCTTTGCCACCGGCCGCAACTTGCCCCGGCTGGCTTACCGGGTGCGCATCGCCTTCGCGGTGGTACCTGGCGAACGCCCGGTGGCCAAAGATGTCTACGTGGACGCTGTCAATGGCGCGATTCTCCGGGAGGCAACGCAAATCCGCGAAGTCGCCGCCACCATGACCTCCACCGACCTATTTGGTCACCCGGTCACGCTTCACGTCTCCTCCTCCAGCCAAGGCGTTCTCATGAAGAACGAGGTGGCACTCACGCAAGGGACAATCTGGACCACCGATGCCACGTCGGGCGGCGCAGTCTACGCGACGCCCAGTTTGAGCACTCCGTTCACCGACGCTACCGCGGTCAGCGGCCACGACAACCTGCACCGGGCCATGGGGTTCTTCTCGACGACCTTTGGCTGGCAGAACTGGAACTACAACGACACCCCAGCGAGCTCGGGCGGGCAGATCTTCGTCCGCATCCACGAGCCAGAAGCCGTAGGCAACGCCTGGTTCACGCAGGCATACCAAAACGGCACCGTCGTGGGCGTGGTGGCCTACGGTGATGCCGACAACTACCTAAAGGAGACCGCGCGCTGCTACGACGTCACCGCGCACGAGCTTGGCCACGGCGTGGTCGCAGCCACCGCGAACCTCGCGTACCAATTCCAATCAGGCGCGCTGAACGAACACTTCGCCGACGTGTTTGGTTGGCTTGCCGACCAAGAGGACGATCTGATTGGTGAGGATTGTGTGAAACCGGTGTTGGCACCAGCCATCCGCGACATGTGCAGCCCCGGCGACGTCGCCTCCCCGCAACCAGGCCACATGCGCGATTACATGGTGCTCGAAAATACCGAGGACCAAGACTACGGTGGCGTGCACTACAACTCCGGTATCCCCAACCACGCCGCCTGCCTGGTTCGGAACACCACCGACGCCACCAAGGTGGGTCAGATCTGGTTCCAAACCTTGCGCTACCACCTGGGCGAGAACAGCGCCTTTGCCGACATGGTGCAGGCCAGCCTCGATAGTTGCAGTGAAGTCCTCGGTGCGACTGCCAGCGAGTGTACCGCTCTTGCCAATGCCTGGTCCGCGGTCGGTCTGGGCATCCCGTTGGCGACCTCCTGCCCCACCAACTCGGCGTTGCGCTATGGCAATTGCTTCTGCAACGAGGGCTACCATGTCGATGACACCGGCACCGGCTGCGAAACCGAAGGGAGCATCACCTGCCCAGCCAACAGCGAACCGATTGGTGGCGCGTGCTACTGCATTTCGGGCTACGTCCCAAACGCCGATGGTACGGCCTGCATCCCTGAATCCCAGGCCACCTGCCCCACGCATGCCCACCGTGAGGCTGGCGGCTGCGTTTGCGACGAATGTTTCAGCGGCCGTCCCGACGAGGGCGTCTCATGTAGCGCCATCCCAGGTTGCATCGTCTGCACCGACCCCCTGATGACCGGCGCCAGCGGCAGCTGCCAATGCATCCCCGGCATCGCCCCAATGTGCGGTGAGGGCTCAATGTCTTACGAACCTACGGCGGCCGATCCAGGTGAGGACGCCTACATCTGCTGCCAAGCCGGTGATCCATGCGGCTGGGCGGCCAACGGCGCCTGCGATTGTGCCCGAGAATGTAACTTCGACACGGTTGATTGCAGCGGCTTTACGACGGCTGGCGCCGTATGCCGAGGAGTCATTCCGGGCGATTGTGGCAACGAAACTTGGGCTGGCCGTTGCGTCGGTTCGGTCATTATCTATTGCGACAACGTCACCGATCCAGCCAACCCGGTCGTCGATTACGGTGACTGCGCCCAAGCCGGTACCAACAAGACCTGCGGCCTCGAGGCCGATGGCTCGATGTACAATTGCGTCGACGCAGTGGATGGCTGCGGCTCGGTGCCCGCAACCGGTACATGCGTCAGCGGCAATGCCCAATACTGCTCGGCCGGGGCGATCGAAACCGTTGATTGCCAGGGCCTGGGCTGCGGCCCCGTACTCTCTAGCGGCACCACCTACCAGTACTGCTATCCAGAGTGCCCGACGCATTCGAGCTTCGAGCTCGAAAACTGTGTTTGCGACACCGGCTATGCCCCCAACCAAGCCGGCACGGCTTGCGAAGCCATCGACTGCCCAACGCACGCACACTTGGTGGGTGACACTTGTACCTGCGACACCGGCTACGTCGTGAATGCTGCCGGCACCGGTTGCGAACAGATGGACTGCCCAGCAAATGCCCATTTCCAAACCGACGGTTGCGTCTGCAACACCGGCTATGAACCCAATGACGCAGGCACCGCTTGCGTGGAGCAAACCACCGAATGCGTGCCGCATGCGCACCTGGTGAATGACGCGTGTGTCTGCGATACCGGCTACCAGCTCGACACTGCTGGTGCCTGCATCCCGGCAACGACCACAACCGATGGCTGTCAATGCGACAAGACCACGGCCTGCGACAATCACTGCGACTGTGACCCCGAGTGCGATGGCGGCGGAGATTCGGGGGGCTGTAGTGCCACACCGCAACACCACGCGCCGCTCAGCTCGCTATTGTTCGCCGCAACGGCGGGCCTAGTGTTCTCCCGGCGCCGGCGACGACGCAGCTAGACCCTCCAGGGCACCGACTCAACGCCGACGCTGACTTGGCCGAGGCCTCACCGTAGATCCTGATTCTGCGCCTAGCACTCCCCTCTATTCAGGGTGTCGTTGACGTCCAGGCGAAGCGGTGCGTACTGATACCGTTCAGACGAACCGCGAAGGAGCGCCCGCGATGAGGACCCCTCTCCGACCTGACGTGCAGCTACTCCTAGGAGTCGCACTTGTCTTTTGGGCGTGCACGAA
>ERZ795055.3625-NODE-3625-length-11199-cov-10.539573_pt1 | contig 11199 bp, 7 predicted proteins | sample MGYA00375139_ERZ795055 | MGnify/ENA primary metagenome ERZ795055 (study PRJEB30184, sample SAMN05720283) | anaerobic digester metagenome | isolation source: active sludge of municipal wastewater-treating anaerobic digesters | place: USA | collected 2015-01-23 ...
CGAAAACGACTTCGGTTTTCTTCAGCCTGACCTTTCCGGGAGACTGACCTGGCACCCCCTGACAGGAATGATAAGCGACTCCGCCGCTGCAGCTGACATTGGTTCAATCAAATCAATAGCAGCAGACAGCAATTCCGTCTTTCTGACAGACGGGAAGATGCTTTTTTCGCTTGCAACGGGAAGCGATTCTGTCATGGTGACAAATTTGGAGATCAGTTCAGGTATCAGCGCCGTATCAAACCTCGTGGCTTTTGACAAAAGAATAATCATCGCAGACAATAAGGAGGGCCTGTTCGATTACAGCGAAGGCAGAATAAGCCGAATCCCGGCAGGAGAAAAGATAAGGAACACAAGGATTGTCAGGATGGTGCCATATGACAGGGACAACCTGCTCATCGCGGCTGCGGGTAAAGGCCTGATTCTGTTCAATATCAAGACCGGAGCACTCAACAACAACTTTACTGACAGGAGAGGAAGTGCCATTCTGAGGAACGGGACGCTGACAGACCTCGTTATTCTTCCGGGAAATATGATTGCCGCCGGCCTCGACAACGGGGGTGGGGTTTGCATATTCAGTCATGAGGGAGCACTGCTGCAGCACATCTCAGAACAGACAGCCTCAGTAGAAGAGTCGTCAGTAATGGCGATGTACTGTGACTATACCAATAATTCCCAGCTCTGGTTCTGCACCAGGGGATTCATTAACCTGGCCTGTGTTTCAATGCCTGCTGGTGAAATCGGAAAGGCTGCAGGAATAAAGCCGGGTACGATCTCTGTCATTGGATTTGCTGATTCTGTCTTTGTAAGCGCAAATGATGGCCTTTACAAGAGCAACGTTGACAAATCGGGTGTGATGCGCTTCAGGAGAATCAGGAGCCAGGGCGTCAGGGTAAATGACATGATCACCTGTGATCTGCCTGAAGGAGAGGTCCTGATAGCAGCAACACCCAACGGTTTGCTGCAGGTTGACAGTGAAGGCGATGCGACCCGTTATCTCAGCCGCACCCGGCTGACAACAATCAGAACGGGCCGGGAGAACCCATCTGTCATGATTGCCGGGTCTGATGACGGTACCATCAGGACTCTTCTTTTTGATGATTCTGAGTGGATGGTCAAACACATGATCATTGGCGGTGTGAATGGCGCGGTCATGGATATTGAGGAATCGGCCCCGGGAGAGTGGTGGATAGCCACGGAGTCACCTTCATCACTGGTCCGTATGCACTGTGAAGTCAATGATACAACCTTCATCCGGTATGGAAGAGATAAGGGGTTGCAGTGTGATACAATCAACAGCCTTTCTGTCATTGACGACAGACTTTATGTGTGCACGGGCAAGGGCATCTACCGCTATAACAGACAGCATGATTCATTTGAAAAGGACCATGAGCTTGCCGGAGCCAACTTTGACAATGCAAGTGTAAGCATGCTCTTTCGCACACCGGAGGGTGAGACGGTTCTGTCCGGATTTGATACACGTAATTTCGATGCACTTGTCACAACCACCCGCCAGGGACCGGTTGTCTTCAGACGGCAGTTTGATTTTCTTCCGGATATTCCCACAACAGGCATTGCCTGGATTGACGGAAATGTCTGGCTTGCTAAAGGGCGAAGCCTGTTTGTGGTGGACAAGTCAAAACTCGGGTTCAACTACGGGACCTTCAAAACTATTTTCACGAGGATTACATCGGGTGATAACGTTCTGATGGATGGTACCTTCTTTACCCTCAGCCCTGAAGACAGGAGTATTCCCTCCTCATTCCAGCCTGATAAACCGGTGGTCAGGCTCATGAACCGGAACAATGATATCACCTTCAGATGGTCAACAACCTCATATGTGGGTGTGAGGAAAACCGAATACAGGTCCAAGCTTGAAGGTTATGATGATGACTGGTCAGGCTGGGATGTGCAGACACAAAGGGATTATACCAATCTGCCGGCAGGTGAATATGTTTTTTTGCTGAAAGCCAGAACTGTTACAGGTCCTGAAAATGAGGATTCGCGATACGCCTTTGTAGTCTGGAAGCCGTGGTATGCATCGTTGATAGCAAAACTGCTTTACGCTGTCCTGGCAGGCTGGATAGTATACAAGCTTATCAGGTTCTATGCAAGGCGACTGCACATCAGGAACAGGCGGCTTGAGAGTCTCCTCAAACAAAGGAACGAAGCTACTGCAAAAGGAAGGGAGGAGGTTGCCGGGCTCGAGAAGTATGCCGGAATAATCCAGCAGGCAATTCAGTCCTCCGGCAGGAGACTCATTGAAGCCATGCCTGACAGTTTTATTCTCAACAGCCCAAAGGGTCCCGTGAGCGGTGATTTTTTCTGGATGGCCAACATCGGAGAGCGAACCATTATGGCGGTGGGCGACTGCACCGGACACGGAGTGCCTTCATCGCTGAGAACAATTATGGCACACTCTTTTATGGATGAGATTTGCAGCAGGCCTGAGGCTATAAGTACCTCGGCCATATTGCAGGAGTTCCGCAGGAAACTCTCTGAGACCTTCGGATCGCTTCCGGAATCCGATGTGCAACAGGAAGGCATTGATATCTCCGTGCTGTCAATTGACCGGGCAGGGAAATCCGTCGGATATTCAGGAGCTGCCTCTCAATGTTTCAGGGTCAGGGAGATGAACGACCAGGAGCTGGCAAGGTGGGAAAACGGCGAGTTCAAACCCAATGAGGGCACCCTCGTCAGCGGGAAGCACCTGCTTGAGACAGTCTACGGGGACAGAATACCGCTTGGGATGCACCTCGATGGTGAACACGAGTTTACGCAACACACCTGGAAGCTTGAAAGGAAGTCCTCATACTACCTCTTTACTGACGGCTATGCCGATCAGTTCAACGGTCTCACAGGAAAGAAATTCCTGAAGAAGAATCTGAGGAAACTTATACTGGACATAAGGAACTTCCCGATGAGCAAGCAGAAGGAGATCCTGTCAGAGCGTCTCGGGAGCTGGATGGGCAAGGCACCCCAGACCGATGACATCCTTGTGGTGGGGTTAAGGATTGAGTAACGGTCCCGCTCCGAATTCGTTGCTTAAGAGGTAGAAAATACCCCTCTCATTGGCCTCATAGACTATCAGCCCGCAGAGAATAAAGTCGCTCAGTATCTTTTCCGCCCGGCGGGAATTTATTCCTGCAAGTTCACGGAATTCAGGAACAGTTATTCTGCCTGCTTTCCGAAGATGATTGAGCAGGAGATTTTCAGTCTCCTCGAACCGAAGCAGCAATCCGCGAGTCTTCCCGGTACGTCTCCATACCTGCAGTATCACCCTGTCAGCCATGAAGTTCTGGTCATGCTGCCTGAAGTAAGCTTTCCACCTCCCATGCTCGTCCTTCGCCTTAACAGGTATGTCCGGACCTCTGGGCACTTCCACTTCGAGAATGCTCTTGCCGTTTATTGTGTGGCTTATTGTCCTTATTGAGACCTCCGGGTCACAGTGAAGAGTGGCGGCGGAGTCAATCATATAGTACTCCTCGTCTGACCTGACGCCGGCAATCGAACCGTTATCCCTGACCCCGATCAGCAGTTTTCCCCCCTCCGTATTGGAAAAAGCCGAGAGAGTACGGGCAATCTTCCGGGGGTCAGAGATACAGTATTTGAAATCAAGTTTCAACCCCTCACCTCCCGAGATCAGGTTGTGGATATATCGCCCCATGTTTTCCTGATTTATTTTGCTGCTGGACAGCCCCTCTAAAATAAGATAAAATATTTGTATATTGGCTCATTGACACACAGCTGAGGTGAGATGATAAACAGTTATTTATCAACATCCCCGGTTGGATTTAAACTATTCAGTCAAAAACACACGAAACCATTATTTATGAAACGCAGAACATTTTTCAGATCAGGTCTCGCAGGAGCCGCAGGAGTTACAATGCTGGGCACTCCGGCACTGGCCGGAAATGGCAGAATTACAGACGGTGATATAGTTTACAGAACCCTTGGCAAGACAGGCCTGAAACTGCCTGTTGTAAGCTTCGGCGTGATGAGATCGGACAACGATTCACTTGTAAAGGCAGCCTACGAAGCAGGGATGAAGATGTTTGACACAGCCCATGGCTACATGAATGGCAGAAACGAGGAGATGCTTGGAGGGTTTTTCAGCCAGGTGCCGCGTGACTCCTTCGTTATTGCAACCAAAGTCAAACCTGCCGGTGTTGACCGCGCCGGATTGCCAACGAAGGAGACAACGGCGTCAGACTTCCTCGAAAAGTTCAACCTGAGCCTCACAAGGCTGAAGATGGATTATGTTGACATACTTTACATGCATGCGGCTGACAGTGCCGAGCTTGTCAGGCACAATGAGATAGTAAATGTCATGCTCGACCTGAAGAAGAAGGGTAGGGTCAGGTATATCGGCATCTCGACACACAAGAACGAACCACTTGTGATTAATACGATGGTTGAAGACGGAATCTGGGATGTTGTTCTTACATCATATAATTACCGCCAGACCTACCTGCCTGAACTGAACAGCGCCATTGACAGGGCAGCAGCAGCCGGCATGGGCATAGTAGGCATGAAGTCCCTGGCAGGAGGGTGGCTTGACAGGGAGAGGACAAAGCCGGTGAATGTTCAGGCCGCGCTGAGATGGGTCATTTCAAATCCCAACGTTCACACAACCATACCTGGAATTACTGCATTTGATCAGCTTGAGACAGACCTGAAGATAATGAAGGATGTGATCCTTACGGAGCAGGACAAGGCAGAACTCATTGCTGAATCCTACTGCCCGGGGCTTTATTGCAACGCCTGCAGCAACTGTGTGCCTGGCTGCCCGAACAGTCTTCCGATACCTGAGATGATGAGGGCATACATGTACGCCTATGGTTACCGGAATGCTGCAATGGCTTCAGAGTTGCTCAGCGAGGTATCAGTCAAGGCAGATCCTTGCGCCGGATGCCAAAGCTGTACTGCAAACTGCGTCAGAGGATTTGATATCAGGGAGAAGATCACTGATATTTCAAGGCTTGTGAATGTGCCTTATGATCTGATTGCATAACGGGGGAGGATAATCATGATCAGAAGGAATTTAATATTATTGGTCCTGCTCACCTTAACTGTATCACAACTTGCCGGTCAACAGGTTTTCCCGGAGCTGAAGGGGTACAGGAGCAGCAGTGATTATCCTGTTTATACTCCTGACGACCTCTGGAACTATATAAACGGAGCGGCTGACGCTTACCTGGCACTTGGATTTATCGACCTGAACATCTCGGAATATGTGAAGGGCAAGAGCAGCATCAAGGCTGAGATCTACCGGTTCGGCGATGATTCGAGGGCGTTCGGGATTTACTCAATGGAACGGTCACCCGGTTATAATTTCATTCCGTTAGGAGTTCAGGGATACAAAGAGGAGGGGCTGGTACACTTCTACAAGGGCGGGTACTATGTCAAGATTATGAGCCACTCTGCTTCGAAGAAGGTGAGTGGCGCAATGCTTGAGCTTGCAGGGCTTATTTCATCAAGACTGGAGGGCAGCAATCAATTCCCTGCTCTCCTGAAACAGTTCCCGGCTGCCGGATTATTACAAAACCAGGAAACTTACGTTCTTGAGAGCATCCTGGGTCATGATTTTCTCCGGGGCGCTTTCAGGGCATCATACGAGGTTGACGGAGACAGGTTTGATATCTATCTCTTCAGCCGTGAAGAGCCGGCAGAAGTGGTTAAGATGGCATCAAGGCTTGCCGGTGATGCATGGTCACCGGATGAGGAGATATTCAAGTATGCATTTGAAGACGGTTTCAACGGGGCCCTTCACATGGCGCGAAAAGCCGGTACCATGATTGTGGTTAGCGGACTTGGTCTTGACAGGACGGCACTGGCTGAGCGATATATTACAATGATGCTGGAACGTTGACCAGGTGCCTCACGGCATTCACAAAAACATTAAATAAAAAAAGGTGTCCCGTGAGAGACACCTTTTAATTTTATGCATGCTGTCCGGCTTACTTGAGCTGGAAGCTGATAGGTACGCTGTACCAGACGTTCACGGGTTTACCGCCCTGCTTACCGGGTTTCCACAGCGGGAGCATCTTGATAACCCTGATAGCCTCTTCGTCGAGAGACGCGTCAACGCCCCTGACAATGGATACCTGGTCAACTGTTCCCTTGTAGGTCACGCAGAAGCGAAGTATCACCTTGCCCTGGATGTTGTTCTCCTTTGCAAGTTCGGGATACTCGATATTGTCATAGATGAACTTGAAGAGCTCAGTATCCCCTCCCGGGAATGAAGGCATCTCTTCAACCACTACGAACACTTCCTGCGGGGCTTCTTCCTGAACCTCTTCCTGCACCTGTTCGATAACCTCAACTACCGTTTCGTCAGCAACAGTTTCTGCCACGTCGTCTGCGGTCATAAACTGGCTTGCTTCATCAGGCTTAATTGTGTCAACAATCACCGGAGCCACATATTTAACAACTGTCTGCTGTTCCGACGGAGGCGGGGGTGGGGGAGGTGGAGGAGGAGCGGCCTCTTCCTGGTTGATGTCATTTGCCATTTCGGCTATAACCTCATTGGCGTCCCTCTGCTTTATCTGGGCTATATTCTTGGCTTTGATATAAGGAACAATTGCTGCTGTGAGAACCACAATAATGCCAATAATTATGGACATTGACATTGTCCTGGCATATTTCTTCCGGATCTCGTAGGCGCCGTATTCCTTATTGCGGCCTTCGAATACTATATCATCAAAGCTTGGGTATCGATTCTTTTCGTTTGCCATAGTTTTTCCCTCCTATTGTGCTGAACCTGAAGCGGTGGCAGTTGCCCTGTTAATGGCATCAACAACCAGTTTCTCCTCGACCCAGTCCATGTCAGTAAATGTGTAGCGGGCAATCCCTACAATCGACATTTCATCAATTATATCGACGAAATTCTTGTATTTTGACGTTTTGTAGGCTTTAATAAGAACGATAGGCCCTGTATCATCATCCTTTTTCAGCTGGCTGATTGCGCTTCGCATGGAGTCCTGTCTGATATCGATCTTACCTGCGATAACATCTTTCTCAAACTGGTCTATCTTGCGGAACAGTGCCCGGTTCCTGTCAAGCAGGACCTGGCGGATGCCTTCGGCGCTGAAATCGGTCTCCTGGAGTATGGTCACTTCCGGGTCGGCTTTGCCTGGGTACCAGTAGACCTTGTCCTCGGGACCGAGGATGATATTGAGAGTACGGCTTTCAGCGATCTTCGGGGGTTCAACCTTTTCATCCTTCCTGATTTTCTCAGGGAGAATGATTTCCATAACCTTCGGCTTGCTGAAAGCTGCTGTGAGCATGAAGAACGTGATGAGCAGACTCATGAGGTCCACCATCGGCGTCATATCCACGTGGGCGTCACCTTTTTTCGGCTTCTTTTTCCCACCCTTGCTTTTTTCCTCGACTTGAATTTCTGCCATCTTACTCTGCTATTTGTTCTTCCGTTACTTCAACTGCACGGAGACTTGTGATCAGGTTAAACCTGTTCACGTTTTTGTCCTGCAGAATGTCAAGTACTTCCCTTACGACCGGGAAATCAACATCGGCATCGCCCTTGATCATTGTCTGCACTGCCGGGTTGACCTGGCGGGCAAAAAGGATCCACAATGCCAGCTGATTGTCCACGGAATCGATAGGAACACCCTTTTCAAGGGCTGTTCTTTCATCCGAGTCTTTAGCGGCGAGGTACTTCTTCATATCCTGTATCGGAACGCCTACGGCTGCACCGGTCTTTTCAAAAAAGCGAAGCTCATCCTCGGTGAATTCAATGTTGTAGCGCTTGCCCATTTCGGCAAGGATCTTCGGGCGGAACTTAAGAATTGTATCCGGTCCGTTGTCAACATTGAAAAACACGCGGTTGTCCTTCGCTATGAGCACAGTCATTACGTTGGCATCCATCATCGGTTTCTCCGATACGGAAAAAGGTGTATCAACAGCGGCTGATTCTGTAGGCCTGAACGTTGCTGTCAGAATGAAAAAGGTGAGCAGCAGTGTGAACAGGTCCACCATCGGCGTCATGTCGATTCGTGGAGATTTGGTTCCTAATTTAATCTTTGGCATCTTTTTAATTCCTTTCTTTTTTTGACCAAAAGAATAAATTCGGCTGCTTATTTTCTGATAGAAGCGGCGAAGGTCTGGGTCAGACTGAATCCGGCCTCATCAATTTTGAAGACATAGCTGTCAATCATTGATGAGAACCAGTTGAAGAATATTATAGCCAGGGTTGAGCCTGTGATACCGAATGCCGTGTTGACAAGGGCTTCGGATATACCGGTTGAGAGGGCGAGTGCATCAGGAGCGCCTGACTGGGCAAGAGCTGCGAACGCACGGATCATCCCGATAACCGTTCCGATAAGACCGATAAGCACCGAGATCGAAGCAATTGTAGAGAGGATAACCATATTCCTTGAGAGAACCGGGAGCTCGAGAGCTGAGGCCTCTTCAATTGCCTGCTTCATGGAGGTGATCTTCTGGTCTTTTTCAAGTTCCTTGTCATTTTCGAGAGCACGGTAGCGTGACAGACCTGCCTTCATAACGTTTGCAAGCGAACCTTTCTGTTTGTCACATGCTACGATTGCATCTTCAATCCTGTCTTCAGCAAGCATCTTCTGAAGGTTGGAAACGAAAACATTGAGACTCTTCTTTCCTTTTACCCTTGAAAGAGTAATAAGCCTTTCAACAACATAGATGAGAAGGGTAATCACGATTGTGATAAGGATAGGCACAATCATACCGCCCTTGTACATGAGGCCGAGAAGGTTTCCCTGGAGCGGATGGCCCTTCGGGTTACCGCCTTCGAAGTTGACCGGGTTACCGAGAACCCTGGTGAAAATCAGATATGCAACAATAAATGCAAGAATGATTGCTAGAGGTGCAAAGATCGACTGCCATACACCGCTTGACGACTTGGTTTCTTTACTCATTTTAGTATTCTTTAGTTGGTTTAAGTAAACAGTTGGCAAAAATAATTATTCTCAATTTCTTTTACAATAGACAATTCCAAATAGATCAATTTTTGTAGGTGTTTATCAACACCCTCTACTTATCGAGAGTTGCGTTGTAAATCCTTCTCTTTGATACGGGTATCTCAATTGATTTATAACCCTTGGCACTTATTACAAGTGTTTCGGATGCTTCAGGCATGACGAACTTATACTCACCCCTTCCGTTGGTCCAGGCCTCTGCTGCGGTGTCCTTCACCCTGACGGATGCGCCGGGGATAGGCTCGCCTGCTGAGTCAGCGATAACGCCTGTAATTTCGTTGGGATGTGCTTTTGGAACAGCGCTCTTCTGAAGCTGTGCGATATACTGAATGGCTGATTTTGCAGCTTCATTCCCCGGTTCAATTGCAAGGATTTTATTGTTCTCCTCTGTTGCCTTGGCATAGTCGCCCATTGTCATGTACATTGTGCTGAGCGAGCTGTGAGCCCTTACCCTGTACTCGGGAGCCAGGTTCATCATCCTGTTGTAGTAGGACTTTGCTTCATCATATTTCTTGTTCTGCAGCGCCTCATAACCCAGGTACCTGACGGCGTCATAGATCTCCTTCACGTTCTTAACCGAGTCAACAGCTGCTTTCTGCAGAAGAGACTGGAATCTCGGTTTGGCAAGTCCGAGCTCTGAGTCGGGATCCTTTGCAGAGGCAATATTGGCCATCCAGAGGTAACCCTGAAGATTGTTGGGATATTTTGCAATCATCTTGCCGAATACCTCATCTGCCTTGTCAAAAGCCTTGTCCTGGTAGTAAGCCCTTCCCACCTGAATATAGTCGTTCTCGCTGTCTCTTCCCTTTTCAAGAAGGTGTGACCAGGTAGAAGCAGCGTCAGCATAGAGATGAGCGCCGTACTGAACCGTTCCCTTTTCATAAACGAGGTTAAGGTCTTCCTCATCATCGAAATTGATTGCCTTGTCATAGGCTGCGAATGCCGAGACGAGTTCAGCTTTGGCCTGTGCTATCTGGGCACGGGCAGCCTCAACTTTTGCCTGAAGCACGTCCATGTCAGCCTTGACTTTTTCCTTTGCCGGGCTCTTCAGTGTTGTATACCTTGCCTGGAGCTTGCTCAGTTCTTCAGCGTCATTGTCGGCATCAATCATCTGCTTGGCGTAGTTCTGGTTCTTTCTTGCAAGTATCCTTGCCAGATAGATATAGTCCTTCTTGATGATGCGGTCAGCATCGAGGTTTGCAAAGAGCTTGTCCATATACTGCTTTGCAAGCTCAAAATTGCCCTCCTCATATGCTGAGTAACCGGCAATACGGTTCATGTAGGTTCTTGACTGGTCTACAGCAAATATCTCCTCAACTGTCTTGATGACCTCGTCATATTCTTTGGCATAGAAGAGTGCGTTGACGTACCTGATCTTGGCAGGGATGTTTCCCTGGGTCAGTTCGAGGTACTTCTCAAAGTACTTTTTGGAGTCATTGAACCTGCCGGCACTGGAGTAAAGCTGTCCCAGTTCCCTGTAAGCGGGAGCATAGTTCTGATCAAGCGCAATTGCCTGCTCATAGTAGGGGATGGCAGCCATAAGGTTGCGACCCTTCACGTAGATGCTTCCGATCTTCATGTTTGCGGCGGGCGACTGAAGGTCCCAGTCCTGCGCAAGGTTGTAGTTCTTGATTGCCTTGGAGCCGTCATTGACCAGTATGAAAATGTCGCCGGCAATGATGTATACCTCACTGTTTCTGGGGTCTATCGTAAGAGCCTGCCTGATGAACGGAAGGGCCTTGCTTGTGTCAACCTGTTCGAACCGGATATATGATTCTGCAATTTTGGCAAGTGCGTATGCGTAGCCCTTGGGATTCTGAATCTTTGTGACCTTCTTGTAGGGAGGAAGAAGGCTTTTGGCCTTTAACCTGAGTTCTTCAGCCTTTGCATCCTGCCCGTTAAGTGAGGCAACCTTGGCTAGTCCGATATGGTTGAGAGGGTCAGCTGCATTGGCTGCCACACCCTTGTCGAAAATATCTGCAGCCTCCTTTGTTGCAATATTGAGCGTATTGGAGATGGTGTCAGCAAAATAGTTCAGCAGCGTGTTCTCGCCGTAGTGGAAATAGATTGCGCTGTTGGCCGGCTCTTTTTGAATCAGTTGCTGGAACAGTGCCTCTGCCTTATCATACTGTTCGTTTTTTGTAAAGGTCCTCGCCTCGTCAAGTGTCTGAGCCCTGAGCCCCGTGCCAAAGACCATGCAAAATACCGCTGCGGGCAGCAACGCGAGTTT
>ERZ795055.3626-NODE-3626-length-11199-cov-4.104361_pt1 | contig 11199 bp, 10 predicted proteins | sample MGYA00375139_ERZ795055 | MGnify/ENA primary metagenome ERZ795055 (study PRJEB30184, sample SAMN05720283) | anaerobic digester metagenome | isolation source: active sludge of municipal wastewater-treating anaerobic digesters | place: USA | collected 2015-01-23 ...
CAAATGATAAACTATTGACAGGAATGGTCAGGTGTGCAAGGCTTTTTTAAAATTTCGCGCGCAGAAAATGGTAATTTTTTCAACCTGATCGCGCGCCTGTCCCTAATGAATTTTTTCGATTCATGTAAATATCATCAAACCAGGATGATAATTATTAACTCAATTCGAGGGCCTGTCATGCCTACGGCGGCTTGCGCGGCCTGAAATATCCCTTCTTGAGATAATGAGTCTTGATCAGCCGATCGACCGCATCCTTTGCCTGAAACGAGTACACGACGTCGCCAATCATTTCTCTCCCGCACTCGGGACACTGCACCGGGTCTTTGTCGAATGAACGCTTCACTGCCTCGCGCCAGGTCTTCTTCTCGATGTAGGCAAGCTTCTCGTCGATGTGGCGGGCGTAAATGCCGTAGTAGCGGATCGTCTTCGCGGCCTTTTCTGGCAGATAGTACAGCATACGCGCCATAAAGTCATAGATGTCCATGGTCGCGGTCGCGTAGGTCTTCTCGCCGCTCGACCGGTTCACCCAGCTCTTGTATCTAAAAGTAACGGTCATTTTCTGGTTGTCGACACTTACGATCTGGCTGTTGTGCATATACCCTGATGCGATATATTCGGCTGCCTTGAACAGAATCTCGTTATCATCGCCCTTTACCGGCTTGAAGTACACGTGGAACCCGTTACCGTACCGGTTAATAACATTATCCCGCTCATCCCCGGTGATCACTCCCGACTTCACCAGGTGATTGAGGAAATGCCGCATCCACACGAAGCGCGCCAGCTTGAAGGGAAGAAACCCGTTTTCTATTATCTCTCCGGTCTCCGTATTCACGAGCTCGCTTGTGCCGATGAGGTGCACATGTGGATTGTAATTAAGCGCGTTCCCGCATCTGTGGATTGTTGCTATTATGCCCGGCGCGTATTCTTTTCCCGTGACCCCTGCAGCGCGCATGAGAATCCCCCGGTAGCAATTCGCTGCCTCGGTTATCATCCCCGCAGGGTCGTATTTCTTTTCGAGCAAGAGCCTGCTTATGGCCCCGGGCACGGTAAACGTCACGTGAAGATGGTCCAGGTTCGTATTCAGGATGAGCGAGAGATTGATCAACCAGCCAAAGAGCTTCTTTCGGTAGCAGGATAAACACAAACGCGATTTGCACGTAAAGGGTACGACTAATACCGTTCCGCAGTGCGTACAGGTATGCCGCTGAAACCCGTTGCCGAACTTTCCGCACCTGAGGAGCTTTTCGACCTCGGTGATCTTTTCCGCGGTCAGCGGCCCGTATCGGTTTTTGAAACCTTCATTGTAGGCGGCCCTGAATCCGGGCCAGTGCCGCAGCCAGAGGGTCTTGTACGCGCTCCATCGTTCGAGCCCGGGCAGGTACGGCGGCTTATCAGCATGTTGTGAGCATAAATACACACCTGGTATACGAACGGACAGTGAGGTTTATAAAAAAAATTTTATGAATACTGTAAAAATTTCTTAAGTGATTTGTTTCAATGAAGATGTTTCGAGCAATCAGGTTTGAGTTTAAACATCATTATACCTATTTTTTATGATTCGATTGTGGGTAATGCCGAACTTCGAGTGGGAGGTTTCAAGAATTAGCCTCAGTCAAGCTTTTCTGTTTTGATGATGCGTGATACGCAGGATGATTTCGTGTCTAGCTGCCCTGTACATGTTACATGAACTGTTCATGTGCCGTAAAACACATCTCATATGGAATATTATTATCAGTTGACACTATCCCATTGAATGATACTGTTATCTATATCATAATGCACAATAATACATATTATAACATGAGGAGAAAACCATGAAAAAATATTTATCGCAATGATTGCATTCATGTTTACCTTTATCATGATCGCATCGGCCGAAGAGAAAAAAACCGACCCAGAAAAAAACCCGAAGCTACCAAAGAAGAGATAAAGGCACCGAAGGAAGAGGCGAAAGATGTATAGGAAGAGGCCCCGGCACCAAAAGAAGAACCAAAAGCAACAAAGGAAGAAGCAGCAGCAAGTGAAACAGCAAAACAGCCCGAGCAGGAAGTAAAAGCGAAAGAAGAAAAACAGCAAACCGCTGAACAGAAAAAAGAAACCCAGGAAGCCAAAGAGCCGACTAAGGAAACCAAAGAAGAACCGGCACCAGAAAAAAAATCAGAACTGCAATATTGATTCTTGACAGTTACAGAAGCCTGACTGCCTCAATCCGGCTTCTCGGTCTTGATGATGTTCGAGATGTTTGATATCCTCACCGTGTGCTCGTTCAGTTCCTTGACGACAACCTGGAACCTGCCGACTTCCTCAACGCTCTTCTGGATGGCCATGTTCATGTGGCTGATCGACTTCGAAACTTCAGCGACCGCGTCGAGCTGCTCCCTGGTCGCGATGGTTACAGTGTTGATTCATGATTGCAGTGGCAATTCTTTCGCGGCGGTTTCGCAAAGGATGACGGACTCAGTTTTAATGAAACATATTATAAGTAATACAAAAACAAAACTATTATTCAGTAATAATTGACAAGAATAAACAAATTGTATTGAATAATATGATTAAAACAGGATCATATATCACTAAATATGAAGCTGAAACGTTTGAAATGGATTTTAATTATTTCGTTTGTTACTATTTCGACGGTACCATTACTATGTGTTGGTATTGCCATATATTTTAAAGGGCAAAAACTTCTGAGAGAGAATGTAACCAGCCATTTTATCAACATCATCGACAGCAATTCTAATGTTGTAAACCGCTTTATCAAAGAACGCGAATCAGATCTCAGATTGATGGCGGAATTGGCACGCGAAGACAATTTTAACAATAAGAAGATCAATAAAAAGCTCAAGAACATTAAGGAAACTTATGGCGTTTATCATAATATAATAATATATGACAGCATTGGAAGAATTATATTTAATATGGAGCCGAAAAATGAAATTATAAATCAGGCTGTAATTATTGAAAGCAAAACTGTTACCAATAAAGGAAAAAACTGTATTCTGCCATGCTATAGCAGATCATATAAAGGAAACTGCCTGGCGCTTTCAATTCCAATAATAGTAAATACTAAAAGTTATGGCATTCTGGGCGTTATTGATTTCAGTACTATTAATGATTATTTAAATCAAATAAAACAAGGTGAAACAGGAAAAATAAAGCTCATCGATAATAAGGGCACGGTCATAAACAACGGACATTACGAATCACGGTTCGATGCGAAAAAACTAGCTGAGAAAATGAAACATTTTAAATACGGAGAATTTGTTTCAGGGGAATATATTGATGAAAATGGCAACAAATACATAAAATTAACAAAAATTATTAACTCATACGGATGGCTTCTCTCGGTAAGGCAGAATTACGATGAGATAATTTCACGGGTGAACACATTACGGATGTATTTACTGCTTATCATTGCAGTGATTTTTATGATAACGAGTTTCATAGGATACTTTACAGCGAACATGCTGATAAAAATGCTGGAAAGATCATATAAGCACCGTAAAGAACTTGAAATGATGGTATTGCAAAAAGAGAAAATGTCTTCACTCGGAGTTATAACATCGGGGATCGCTCATGAATTGAACAACCCGCTGGCGAACGCTCTCATTTACACGCAAATGCTGCATGAAAAGCTAAAAGAACGTTATCCGGCAGATGACCTGTCTTCAATGGCTATCGCAGAGGATGAAATAAAAAAATGCGGCGCAATAATAAAAAACCTGATGAGTTTCTCACGTCGCTCTTCAATTGAAATGCAGGATATAGATGTCAATGATACTGTCAAAGGAATTGTAAACATAACGGACAAATACTTCAAGAAAAACAACATATCAGTTTCTCTGAATCTCCAGGACAACCTTCCCAGAGCATATTGCAACGAGAGCATAATTCAGCAGACCATAATGAATATGTTCACCAACGCTGTTGAAGCGATGAAGCAAGGCGGAGAGTTAAGGATTAAAACATGGCATTCTGCAACCGCAAACATGATAAAAATAGACATACAGGACAACGGTATCGGCATACCTGAAGTACTCATTGGAAAGGTTTTCGAACCGTTTTTCTCCACAAAACCATATGGAGAGAGGACGGGATTAGGGCTGTATATAAGCTATGAGCTTTTAAAAAAGTCGAGCGGCAATATCCGCGTTATAAGCAGTACAAAAGATGACATGAAAGAAAATTCCAAAAATACCGGAACAATATTCACAATTGAATTACCGACGCAAAAAAATTTGAGAAAGTAAAAATAAAACATGAATAAGAATATATTGATCGTCGAAGACGACGCAAGACTCAGAGAAGCCTTATGCCAGATAACCCAAAAAGAAGGGTACTGTCCCCATTGCGTTGAAAGCGGCGAGAATGCCCTTAAAAAAGCCGGCGAAATGATATTTGCGCTTGTAATATCGGACTTAAAACTGCCTGGAATAAGCGGAATGCAGGTTTTACAGTCAATACGTTCGGCATCACCCGATACGAGTGTAATTTTAATTACGGCATATGCCTCGGTCGATACGGCAGTTGAAGCGATGAAAAACGGCGCCGAGGATTATATAGTCAAGCCTTTCAGTCTCGAAGAAATACGCATAATAATTAACAGGGTCATGCAGAGAAGAGGCATACTTATTGATAATGCCCTTCTAAGAGAACAGCTAAAAGAAAAATACTCGTTTGATAATATCATCGGGAACAGCGAACCCATGATAGAAGTTTATAAGATCATAAACAAGGTTAAAGATTCAAGGGCAACAGTGCTTGTTACCGGTGAAACCGGGACAGGGAAGGAGCTTATAGCAAGAGCGCTTCATTATAACGGAATACGAAGGGAAAAACCATTTATACCGGTCAACTGCTGTGCTTTAACGGACTCTTTACTTGAAAGTCAATTGTTCGGTTATGCAAGAGGCGCTTTTACCGGCGCACTTAAAGACACTCCGGGCCTGTTTGAACTCGCAGAGGGCGGAACGATATTTCTCGATGAAATAGGAGATACCGGAGCAAGCTTTCAGCAAATGCTTCTGCGGGTACTGGAAGGGGGAGAGATACAGCCGGTTGGATCGGCAGAAAGAAAAAAAGTCGATGTCCGTGTTGTGGCTGCGACGAACCAAAATCTGGAAAATGCCGTGAAGGAAGGGAAATTCCGTGAAGACCTATTTTATCGACTCAATGTCATCACGATATCGATACCTCCGCTGAGGGACAGAAAAGACGATATTCTGCCGCTTGCAACTCATTTCATGAATAAGCATTCAAATGAAAACAAGAAAAATGTCAATTCAATATCTCCTGAGGCTAAATCAATTCTTCAATCATACCACTGGCCAGGAAACGTCAGGGAACTTGAAAATACTGTTTCAAGGGCAGTGATATTTGAAACAGGAGAAAATCTTTCAGCCGAATCACTACCGGAGCGAATGACGGCACCGACAAATACAACACCCATGTCCGGAGAGGACCTTATGACACTCGAGGAGGTAAGCCGTTCATATATCAGAAAAGTCCTGGAAATGACAGGAGGCAACAGAGCAAAAGCCTCGGAAATACTTGGTATAAACAGGACTTCTTTATGGAGAATGATTCAAAGGCTCGGGATAACAGAGTAACGCAACTACTACACATGATGCATAAAGCAACAATGTGTTGCGTTTTACATCATGATAAAGGATAAACATCCCTTCTGTGCATTGCACCATCCGTTAAACCAACAATTAAATCCAAGATAACCGCAACGAAACAGCTTCTTTAATGAAATATCTTCAATATTTTCAAGATTTTTTTATTAAAAAGCAGCTAAACCGTTTTTAATTAAATAAATACCCAACATCAACGGCGATTGGCACGTTAATTGCCTTATATATGCAGTAACGGTCATTGTATATCAAGCAATGATCCAACAAGTCACTTAAGATAACTTATCGAACATTAAAAGGCTATTATCTATGAAGATTATATTTCTTATCGGAATAATCGTTAGCGCGGCACTGATTCTGGTATTAAGGGGATTATTGATAGTATCGAAGAATGCGAGACGTCATGAGGAAAAATTATTAAAACAGGAATCTTGCATATATAAAGACAATAATTGAAACTTGCAAAGGAATAATTCATTTGCAGTCAAAAAGTGGGATAAAAAAATTAAATAATTTTTTAAGTTAAACAGGTGGCTATATGAGCAAAAATTATCTAGGAAATCTATTAGAGTGGGAAGATGTTCTCGATAAACTTGAGGCAATCAGAAAAGATGGAATGATCGATACGATCCAGGACGAGCTCGTTCGAATACTAAGATATAAAAAAAACTGGAAGCTGGTCGAAGCTGTTCTTGAAAGCATCTCTGAAATACGGGAGCCGTCAAATAATCTAATTAAAGAAGTTTTCAACACCGCCATTGATTATCAGGCGTGTCTTGATACGAGAATAATGGCGATCAATTCTCTGGGGATGATGCTTTCTTCATTATCAAATTCTAAAGAAAATGAAACATGTATAAAAAGTAAGACTTACGTTGATATGATGCATCAACTGCTTAACACGCCACAACCTCCGATTTTTCACAATGCAATAAGCAAGGTCATTGTCAAACTCAATAATGAAAAAGAATGCGCACAGGCAGGGGAGAGCGGAATTGAACCGTAATATCGATGTGTCACAATGCGATAATTGCGTTCATTTTATCACTCGCGGAATAGGATACGTCATATGTGGTTACTGGAAATACCATGCCCAAATGGCAACATATGTCGACGAGCAAGATAAAAAGGAATGTATAGTTGATTGCCCTGGACGTTATGAAAGCATGATTTTACATGGAGATCGACATGGGAGAAATGGCAAATCAAATCAAAAAGGAACATGAATATATATCACTGAGACTTGAAATTCTGAAAAATATATTCATGAAGTCGAAACCGGCGTTCATAATTAATATAAAAGACCTTCGTGAATGTATAAGATTCCATGCAGTGTACACCAGCATGTGCCATAATGGGAAAGAAGACGCCATAATATTTAAAAATCTTCAAGGCAAGGGAATTGATGTTTTTTATCGTGAAATAAACAGGCTCTCCATGGAACACGAGCTATGTAATGATCTAATATACGAATTGAATGAATCATTAAAAACATGGGACAGATCAGAAAATCCTTACGAGCTTCTTTCTCCCGATTTTATGATGTGCACTTTCGATTATATCAATCATGTAGAATCACATATAAAAAATGAAGACAACGTTCTTCTGCCTATTTTAGAACACTTTTTTTCATTTTCTGAACAGGAGAAAATGTGCGAGCTTCTGAATAAATATGAAAACACGATACTTGAAAAACCTGAAAACAAAGACATGATAAAAAATGTCGATTACCTGTTAAGAAAATACTCATGAAACGAAAGAACTGTTTAAATAATTTGTTAATGAAAAAAAGGCGTAAAAATCGGTACGCAAATTTATGCATGTTCCGACAACTAGACACTGTTCTTAAAGAGGAAAAAAAAATGAAAACCAATGAAATTATGATAACGAGTTTTGATTATGAAATGATAATAAATATGCTTTTAAAGATGAGAGAAAGCTTAACGAAAGAACAAAAAGATAATGCCGATAAACTGGTAATAGAAATTAAAAGGGCGTATAAAGTTGACCCGTATGAAATACCGAGTGATTACGTAACCATGAATTCAATATTTGAGATACAGGAAGTAGATAAAAATGAAACGCGAAAGATATCATTGGTCTATCCTAATAAAGCGAATATTGATGAAAAAAAGATATCGGTTCTGTCACCCGTGGGTACCGCTGTATTAGGTTACCGAACGGGAGAAATTATACACTGGAAAGTACCGGCGGGATATAAAAAATTCAAAATAAGCAAAATGATATACCAGCCTGAAGCGTCAGGGAAATATTATAATAAAAATGAATAGTATAAAAAATCATGAACTTCGATATCGCAGCAGTTTTTATGATTTTCGCGTTACGACTCGTGAGCGTACCTCTGGGAATTATACGCGCCATCATGGTTGTACGTGGAATTAAGCATATTGCAGTAACATCCGGGTTCATTGAAGAATTCATATGGATAATCGCGATATATAAGGCAATTACACAACTCGATAGCATAATAAGTATTGTCGCATACGCAGGAGGATACGGCGCCGGAGTTCTAATCGGCATGCTTATCGAGGAAAAGTTAGCTTTTGGATTGACAGCGGTAAACATAATAACATCAACAGATAATAACGAGCTTAAAAAAGAGATACAAAAATCAGGATTCGGAATAACAACATTTGAAGCATCGGGCATTGCCGATAAAAGGCAATTTATCAAAGTAATAACACCAAGAAGGCGTCTGAAAAAACTTCTTCATATTTGTAAACATAATTCATGCGACAGCTTTATTACCGTAGAAGATATCAGGAACGCCAGAGGAGGGTATAGAATTTAACAATATTAAAAATATTTCAGAAGGTTACAATGAAAAAAATTCTGATCGTAGAAGATGAAAGAATAACCGCAATGTATAATGCCTATCTTTTAAAAAAATATGGTTATAAATCAATCTGCGTACACACTGGCGAAGACGCAATAAGGATAGCTCTTAGTGATAATGATATATCACTAATACTTATGGATATTGATCTTGGAAAGGGAATTAATGGAATACATGCAGCCGAAAAAATTTATACGGAACGGTTGTTACCCATCATATTCTTATCACATAATATTAACCTGGAAGAAGTAAAAAGAATTGAAGCGTTTATACCATATGGATTTGTTTCAAAAAGCAGCAATGAAAATATCCTGATTATATCAATTATTACGGCGATGAGGATTTTTGATAATTATATGGGTTTACTACAAAAAATTGTAAAAATTTATAGCAAACTAAACTAACATATATTCCTGTTCACTAATCCTATTCGGTCTTGATGATGTTCGAGATGTTTGATATCTTCACCGTGTGCTCGTTCAGCTCCTTCACCACAACCTGGAACCTGCCGACTTCCTCAACGCTCTTCTGGATGGCCATGTTCATGTGGCTGATCGACTTCGACACTTCAGCGACCGCGTCGAGCTGTTCCCTGGTCGCGATGGAATTCTGGTCGGATATCCTGTTCAGGTCCTTGACCTCGGTGAAAATCTTGTCAGTTTCAACAGAAAAAGCGTCTGACAGCCTCGATATGTCCTCGATCAGCTCGGTGCTGTATTTCACCGACTCGTTCATCTTTTTCATCGATCCCGAAATGTTCATCACGCTCCCGATGCCCTTCTCGACCAGCGAATTGCTCTTCATCACCAGGCCTTCAATTCCCTTGGTCTCGGTGCTCGTCCTGTCGGCGAGTTTTCCCACCTCGTCGGCGACGACCGCAAAGCCCCTGCCAGCCTCGCCGGCGCGTGCCGCTTCGATCGAGGCGTTAAGAGCGAGAAGATTTATCTGGTCCGAAATGTCCTTGATCATGTTCAGGGCGTCCACGATATGGCGCGAGCTCTTGCCAATCTCCTTTATTATCCCGATCGAGTCGGATATTTCCTTTTCCATTTCCATCACGCTGGAGTAGGCGGCGCGGGCAGATTCATCCGCCCTGTCCGTCTTGCCCTTCACTCCCTGCATTTTCTCGCTGAACAGGCTGATCGAGTCGAAAACGTTCTTGGTTTTCTCGAACTGAAGGGAATAGTTTCTGGTCATCTGCTCTATTGACGACGTGATCTCCTCGACCGATGAAGACACTTCGACGATCGTGCTCGATGTTTCATCGGACTCTTTTACCAGCCTCCTGCGGCCCGACTCGATCTCGTTTTCAAGAGTGACCAGGTCCTGCACCGCCTTCTTGAGGCTGTTGCTGATGTTTCTTAGGGCGTCCGCCATGGCGTTCATGATCCGGATCATTTCGCCGATCTCGTCGCCTATATCGTATTTCCCCTGATAGCTCACGCGAACATCGCCCCGGGCGATCTTTCCCATGAATGCAGATACGGATTCGAAGACCGCGAACTTTCTGACCATGGACAGGAAAAAATAAACGGTGAGCATGACGAGGGCGACGACGCCGAACCCGGTTATCGTAAATATTGCCTTGTTTGTCGGCTGCCAGAATTCACGGAAAGGCTCGGCCGTCCATAAATAGAGATTTCTGCCCGGTAGTTTCGCGCAGAATCCGTAATACACGTTTTTCCTGAAATAGACGGGCGCAGCCGTTTTACCTTTGCTGAAAGCCGCATCGACCATTTCGGAGAAATGCATGGTCTCCTTCCAGTGCTCGGGAACGTCCTTCGTGATATTCCCGTTCACGAGATCCCCGAAACTGCTGTCCCGGATGACGCCTTCATCATTGAAAAAAAAGTAAAACTTTTTATCGACGAGGCCGCGGTCAATGACGGCCCGCATAACGGTTGCGTCATCGGAGTCCGCCTGCAGCTCTTTTTCGAGATGCGCGTATCCCGCATCAAATCCGGTCAGCTTGTTTTTAAGCGCTTCCGCCGCGTGGTCCTCCCTCAGGGAGTAATATGAATACAATGAAAGCACGACGAAAATCAGCATGACCAGGTTGATCATGGGCAGCACGATCCGGTAGCGAAGATTGAGCATGATGGGCTTGATGCCTGAATTTTCGCATAGCGCGATCTGGATCTTTCTCACTGCCAGATAATTGTAGTTTGACAGCATTACGCCCAGGGAAAGGGAAGAGACCGTATTGATTGCGCTGACCCCGAACTCGACCGTGCCGAGATAACCCCGAAGCACCTGGGCGAGAATATACAATTCAGGGGCCAGGCCGAACACGATGATGCTGTAGATGTACATATAGATGACCTGCTGCCGCATCTTTCTGTGAATCATTACATAATCGGCATCCCCCCCGGCCTGATTTTTGAAATAACGGCCGTAACGCCGCACCCAGAACGAGTTGAGTATTACCACAAGTGCGGTTGCGAAGACAACGGCGGCCGCCATAGCGAACATGGTATTGATGACCTTGACCTTTTCGGTCGAGACGTACAGCAGAACTAGATTAAAAATACAAAACGCCGACCAGAGGAGGGGCGGAAAGAGGTACAGCCGGAAAAAGTATTTCTCATTATCTGCCATATGCGTCCCGGTCATTATGGAATGTTTTAATTTTATCAACAGTATAATTATCGGCAAAGAACAATATTCAACTTACATGATTCCCATCGTGCGGTGATCCCGCCAAAG
>ERZ795055.3627-NODE-3627-length-11196-cov-36.514047_pt1 | contig 11196 bp, 7 predicted proteins | sample MGYA00375139_ERZ795055 | MGnify/ENA primary metagenome ERZ795055 (study PRJEB30184, sample SAMN05720283) | anaerobic digester metagenome | isolation source: active sludge of municipal wastewater-treating anaerobic digesters | place: USA | collected 2015-01-23 ...
AGATGGTAGACGGGATCGACGCGCAAATCGTTCGCGTCTTCGAAAATCTCAAGGCCGTCGCCGAGGCCGCCGGCGGTTCGCTGGCCGATGTCGTCAAGCTCAACGTCTTCCTGACCGACCTCGCCAACTTCGCCAGGGTCAATGAAACCATGGCGAAGTATTTCAGCGCGCCCTTCCCGGCGCGCGCCGCCGTCGGCGTCAAGGAACTGCCGCGTGGCGCGCTGGTCGAGGCCGATGCGGTGATGTTCGTAGGCAAATAAGCGGCTGATGACCGTTGCCGGGGCTTCACTCCCCGCTTCTGCCCCCATTCGCGCCTCCGAAGCGCTGCGCAAGAAACTGGCAAAGATCGGCCTCCACAGCGAGGCCGATTTGCTGGTGCACCTGCCGCTGCGCTACGAGGACGAAACCCGCATCACGCCGGTCGCCCGGGCGCCGTGGGGCGAGCCGGTGCAGGTCGAGGTCGTCGTCAGTTCCTGCGAAGTGCAATTCCGGCCGCGCCGGCAGATGGTCGTCCGTGCGCTGGATGCCAGCGGCGAACTGGTCATGCGTTTCTTCAGCTTCTACCCGAGCCAGCAGGGCGCCTTGAGCGAAGGTTCGCGGGTCCGTGCCTTCGGCGAAGTGCGTGGTGGTTTCTTCGGTGCCGAGATGGTGCACCCGCGTTTCCACAAGGTCGGCGAGGACGATCCGCTGCCGACGGAAATGACCCCGATTTACCCGTCGACCGCAGGACTCGCCAATTCCGCGCTGCAAAAGCTGATCGGCAAGGTGCTGGAAGTCGGCGATCTGTCCGACACGCTGCCCGACGAACTGCGCCAGCGCCTCAAGTTGCCCGGCCTGGCACGCAGCCTGCATTTTTTGCACCGGCCGCCGCCCGGCACCGATCTCGCTACGCTGCACGCGCGCAATCACCCGGCCTGGCGGCGCGTCAAATTCGACGAAGTGCTGGCTCAGCAACTTTCACTGCGCCGCGCATACCTGGCCCGCCGCGAGCAGGGCGCGCCAGTGCTGGTCGCGCAGGACGATCTCGGCGCGCGCCTGCTCGACTGTCTGCCCTTCGGCCTGACCGGCGCCCAGTTGCGGGCGATGGCCGAGATCGGCGCTGACCTCGCCCAGCCCTACCCGATGCAGCGCCTGCTGCAGGGCGATGTCGGCGCCGGCAAGACCGTTGTCGCCGCGCTCGCCGCCTGCCAGGCGATCTCGGCCGGCTGGCAGGCGGCCTTCATGGCGCCGACCGAAATCCTCGCCGAGCAGCATTACGTGAAATTGCGCGGCTGGCTGGAACCGCTCGGCATCAAGGTCGCCTGGCTGTCGGGCAGCCTGAAGAGCGCGGCCAAACGGGCGCAGTTGGCGGCGACGGCGGCCGAGGCGCAACTGGTCGTCGGCACGCATGCGCTTATCCAGGACGGAGTCGATTTCGCCAAACTCGGCTTGGCCATCGTCGACGAGCAGCACCGTTTCGGTGTCGCCCAGAGGCTGGCGCTGCGCAAGAAGGGCAACAACCCGCACCAGCTGATGATGTCGGCGACGCCGATCCCGCGCACGCTGGCCATGAGCTATTACGCCGACCTCGACGTCACCGTGCTCGACGAACTGCCGCCCGGCCGCACGCCGATCAAGACGCGGCTGGTCGCCGACAGCCGGCGCGACGACGTGGTCGGCTTCGTCACCAAGCACATCGAGGAAGGCCGCCAGGCCTACTGGGTCTGCCCGCTAATCGAGGAATCCGAGGCGTTGCAGTTGCAGACGGCGCAGGATACCTGGGAACAACTTTCGGCCGATTTGCCGGATCTGCGCATCGGCCTCGTTCATGGGCGCCTGAAAGCCGACGAAAAGCAGGCGGTGATGGCTGCCTTCGCCGCTGGCGAGATCGATGTGCTGGTGGCGACGACGGTGATCGAAGTCGGCGTCGATGTGCCGAACGCCAGCCTGATGGTCATCGAACACGCCGAGCGCTTCGGCCTCTCGCAGCTGCACCAGTTGCGCGGCCGTGTCGGGCGCGGGCAATACGAATCGAGCTGCGTGCTGATCTACGCCGGCCCGCTCGGCGAGATCGCCCGCCAGCGGCTGAAAATCATTTTCGAGAACACCGACGGCTTCGAGATCGCCCGCCAGGACTTGCAGATTCGTGGCCCCGGCGAATTCGTCGGCAGCCGACAGAGCGGGGTGCCGCTATTGCGTTACGCCGATCTCGAAACGGATGCCGATCTGGTCGAGATGGCGCGCGAAGTCGCCGAAAAGATGCTGACCGACCATGCCGAGCTGGCCGAGCGCCACCTGCAGCGCTGGCTCGGCTCGCGCGAGGAACTGCTCAAGTCGTAAACCAGTCCTCGATCATCCGTGCGACCTCTACCGGCTGGTCGTGGTGCAGCATGTGGTCGGCGTTGTCGATCCAGTCTTCGCGCACGTCGGCGAAGCAGGCGCGGCGGGCTTCCCAGTCGCCTGGACGGGTGGCGTAGTCGCGGACGATCCACGACTGGCGGCCGGCCACCCAGAGCACCGGACAGGTGATCTGCTTCCAGATCGCCATCGACTCTTCGAGGCGGAACAGGTAGGGCGACGTCGCCTTGTGCCACGGATCGCCGTTCCAGATGATGCCGTGGCGGCGCTCGCCGCTTTTGGACGTGCCGTCGCCGATGCGTGCCAGATGGCGCGAGAGGAAATCGGCGCGCTCCGCAGTGAGGTAGGGGTCGGTTTTCATCAGCCGGCGGGCAAAGGCGGCGCGCTCCGGGTAGACGTGCATGCGCGGCGGATCCTGCAGTTCGCCCAGCCATTTGCGGTAGCGTTCCGGCGCCATGTCCGGCGTCGTCGGGGCGATGCCGAAACCTTCCAGCGAAATGACTTTTTCGACCCGTTCCGGGCGTATCCCGGCATACAGGCAGGAGAGGATGCCGCCCATGCTGTGCCCGGCCAGGCGGACTTTGCCTTCCGGTGCGTAGCGGTCGATGATCGCCGCCATGTCGCCCAGGTGTTCGGCGAAAAAATAGGGGCGGTCCAGCCATTGTGACGGCCCGAAGCCGCGCCAGTCGGGGGCGACGATGTTCCAGTCGCGCTGCAGTGCATCGACGACGAACTGGAACGAGGCGGAAACGTCCATCCAGCCGTGCAGCAGGAACAGCGTCGGGGCGGCGGGATCGCCCCAGCGGCGGATGTGCAGGCGGACGCTGGGCAGGTCGAGGTATTCGGAACGGGAAGGGCGCATCGGTTTTCGGGCCTTTCAGGTGGTCGACCGCAACAGGCGGCGCGGAAAGCAGATTCTAGCGCGCCCGCTGCGTGGACGTCCGCCAGGACGCATGGCCCTCAGCCCCGCAGGCCGAGCTCGCGCAATCCTGCGAAAACGCCCTTTGCGAACTCGCGGTAACCTTTGGCATTCGGGTGGATCCTGTCGGCGCAGAGTTCCGGCTGCGCCAGGATGTTCGAGAAGACATCCGCCACGACCGGCACATTGTCCTCCCTGCCGATTTCCCGGTAGATCGGTGAATCGCCGGGCCGGCCGGCGACGGCTGCCAGCAGGGACAGCTCGGGAACGGCAAGCAGAACCACCTGTGCCCCCGCCGCCCTGCTGACGCTTGCCAGGTGGCGAATATCCTCCTTGACGGCGGCGGCCGGCCGCCGGCGAAGAAAGTCGTTGCCGCCGATCTCGATGATGACCAACGCCGGTCGATGTTCGTCCAGCAATGCCTGGATGCGCGCCTTGCCGGCTTCGGCCGTGTCGCCGGAGATGCCTGCGTTGATGACGTGCCAGCCGGTCAACTGGCCGAGCAAGCTTGGCCAGTCTTCGCCAGCGCCCGCTCCGGTGCCGAACGTGACGCTATCGCCGAAAGCCAGCACCGCGCTGCCGGGCGGCAACGGGCTCGCCTTCGGCTGCTTGCCGCAAGCCGGCAGGAAAGCCGCCAGCAGCCCGGCAAGGATGACCTGTCGCCGGGCATTTCGGCTGGATGCCGGGGGCGTCGCGAGCCGTTCAATCATGCGACGGCTTGCTCCAGCAGCGCCTCGGCGAGCCGGGACCGGGTTTGCGCGGTGGTGGCGAGGCGGTCGCGCAACTGGGCGCACAGGGCGCGCAGTTCGGCGACGCGGGCGACGATGCGGGATTGTTCGGCGAGAGGAGGTAAGGGGAAAAGCATGTTTTTGATTATCTGCCCATTGATGTTTGGATCTTTGCGTAGCCCGGCAGCAAAACCCATCCACTTGTTGCGGATAGTGATTACATAGATGTGTACAAAGTGACTGTCGATGCCTTTTGTAGGAGGGAGAGCAAAAACTGACTGGTTAATTGTTGATGCGACCCCGAGAATTCCTGATTTCCCAATTGTTCCCGAGCCACCATACATAGCGATGCAAACACTGCCTGCTGGGTAGTAATTGAGTCTGTTCTCAATAACTGCAGTTTTCGTAATCAGTTCTTCGCAAGTCGTGACAATTGCATTATTCAGGTCTGTTGTTTTGACCCACATTTCTGTTCCATCTTCAAAAAAATGGGTCTTCGCCCTTAGCGGGGTAGTCCCGCTCCCTCCATCAAATACTTCACGAAATCTTACCCACTCCCACCCTTCCGGTAACTCAAACGGCTTTTCCTCGTCGCTGATCGGCGGCAGAGGTTTGTCGCGTCTGAGTTGGCCGTTGGCGATGAGGCGGTCCTTTTCGGTGCGGATTTTTTGCAGCAGGGCGCTGGCGGGTTCGTCGGCGGGGTTTTGCGGGACGAGGCGGCCGCGGACGGCGAGTTGCAAAATGGCCTGTTCCAGGCGGTCGACCGCAGCAGGCCGGTCGAGCAGCAGATCGAAGTGGGCGGCGATGCGTTGCCAGTGGTCGGCGGCTTCCTCGGCCGAGGCGCTGTTGGCCAGCGCGTCGAACAAGGCGCCGGCCAGCCGCTCATGCTGCGCCGCCGCCAGCCGCCCCTTTTCCTCCAGCGCATCGCACAGCGCCATCAATTCCTCGACGCGGGCGACGATGCGGGATTGTTCGGCGAGAGGGGGAATGGGTATCGCAAGGCTTTGTAACGAGGTGCTTTTGAGATTGTTAATGCCGATACCGGCGGAGGCCTCCGAAACCGCATTCCGGTATAGCGGGGATGCAAAATAAACGCCCAAGAAATCCATGCGGAAAACGGGCCTAATTGCACCGCAGAAAGCTCCAAATGAGCACTCCAAATTGCCCAGAAAGACAGCCACTTTCCCGACAAGATTTTTGCTGCCACTCGCCAAGCAAACTACAAAGTCGCCTTCGAGTAGCTGCTGTTCGGCAGAAATCAAATGCTTCGGAACATAGACTAAATCGTCGAAATTCACAGAGCCACGAATGTTATTGGCACGGAGAATGGGACATAGCTTTTCATCGGGCGAGGCGGATGCGTCGTCTTTCTGGTATGTCACTCCACGGATGATTGAGTACACAGTGGCTCCACGAACCCACTCCCAACTTGCCGGCAACGCAAACGGCTTCTCCTCCTCCGAAATCGCCGCCAGCGGCTTCTCCTTCCTGATCTTCCCTTCCTTGACCAGCCGCACCTTCTCGGCACGAATGCGCTCCAGCAGCACGCTGGCCGGTTCATCCGCTGGGTCTTGCGGGACCAGCTTGCCCTGCACGGCCAGGGTCAGGATCAGTTCGCGCAGGCGGGCGACGCCGCCGGGGGCCTGGGCGACGCGGTCGAAGTGCTGGAGCAGCGGTGGCGTGGCGAGGTAGCGGGCGACGGGTTCGCGGGCGGTGAGGCTGGCGTTCATGCCTGTCCTGCCAGCGATTGCGCGAGGATGGCCGTGAGCTGGTCGCGTAGTTGCTGCGCTTCTGCGGTCAACCGCCCGTATTCGGCCAAAAGCGCGTCCGGGTCGTGGGCGATGGCGTCCGGGCTGTGCGGGTTTTTCTGGTCGAGGTTGTAGTTGGCGGCCTTGAGCGTGGCGAGGTCGACCTTCCAGGCGAACTCGTTTTCGACGCGGGCCTTGAAGCCGTCGGCTTCGTCGCCCCACCAGGCTTTTTCGGCGGCGAATTCCTCGATGCGGATGGGCTTGGTCTTGGAATAGCTCTTGTAGCCGGGCGGGTAGGGGTGCTCGTAGTACCAGACTTCGCGGGTCGGCGTGCCCTTGGTGAAGAAGAGCAGGTTGGTCTTGATGCCGGTGTAGGGGGCGAAGACGCCGTTGGGCAGGCGGACGATGGTGTGCAGGTTGCACTCGGTCAGCAGTTTTTCCTTGATGCGCGTCTTGACGCCTTCGCCGAACAGCGTGCCGTCGGGCAGGACGACGGCGGCGCGGCCGTTGTGCCTGAGCAGTTCGATGATGAGCACGAGGAAGAGGTCGGCGGTTTCCTTGGTGCGCACGTCGGCGGGGAAGTTGGCTTCGGTGCCGGGTTCCTCGGTGCCGCCGAAGGGCGGGTTGGTGAGGATGACGTCGACCTGGTCGCGCGGGCCGTAATCGACGAGTGGGCGCGCCAGGGTGTTGTCGTGGCGGATATTGCTGGGCACTTCGATGCCGTGCAGAAGCATGTTGGTAGTGCACAGCAGGTGCGGCATCTGCTTCTTTTCGACGCCGTGGATGGCGGCTTGCAGCATGGCGTCGTCCTCGACGTTCTTGCGTTGCGCCTTGAGGTGTTCGAGGGTGCAGGCGAGAAAGCCGCCGGTGCCGCAGGCGGGGTCGAGGGTTTTCTCGCCAATTTTGGGGTTGACCGTATCGACCATGAACTGGGTGACGGCGCGCGGGGTGTAGAACTCGCCGGCGTTGCCGGCGCTTTGCAGGTCCTTGAGGATCTTTTCGTAGAGGTCGTTGAAGAGGTGGCGGTCGCTGCGGTTGTTGAAGTCGATCTCGTTGATCTTGTTGACCACCTGGCGCAGCAGCTGGCCGGACTTCATGTAGTTGAAGGCATCCTCGAACACCTGCTGGACGACGTAGCCGCGCGGGTTGCGCAGCGGGTCGGCATTGAGATTCTTGAGCTTGGGGAAGAGGGTGTTGTTGATGAAATCCTGCAGTTCCTCGCCGGTCATGCCTTCGCTGTCGGCGGCCCAGTGGCGCCAGCGCAGGTGCTCGGGAATGGGCGATTTGTAGGCGTCGCGCAGGATTTCGAGTTCGGTTTCCTGATCGTCGAAGATTTTCAGGAAGAGCAGCCAGGAGAGCTGGGAAATGCGCTGGGCGTCGCCATCGACGCCGGCATCCTGGCGCATGATGTCCTGGATGGATTTGATGAAGGTGGTGCTGATGGTCATTGAAAGCTGTCTTCGTGGGTGGCGGCTTCCGGATAGAGCTCCGGGAGCAGGAATTGCAGGGCATCGAGGGGAAAGGCGAAGCGTACGGGAGCGGTATGCCCTTCACTGGCGACGAGCCCGGTTTCGATGAGGCGGGAGAGCAGGCTGCGGGCAGTGCGTTCGCCGAGGCCGGTCATTTGCTGGAATTCTCCCCGTGGCGTGGGGCCGGCCAGGAAGAGGTGGTAAAGCGGCACGATGGCCTCCGGGCGGATACTTTTGTCATGGGCGGCGCGAAAGGAGATGAGCGCATGGATGCGGGTTTTCATGCTGTCGAGGTCGAGCATCCGGGCCATGAAGCTGACCTGGTCTTCGCAGATGCCGATGAACCAGGCGCACCAGTTGTGCAGTTCTTTTTCGCTAAGGTTGCCGCGGCCATCGAGATCGCCCTGGCGGGGGGCGTCGGCGGCGTCGAGGCGGGCGTAGTAGCCGTCCCGCTGGCGCGCCAGCCCGCGGCTGGCCGACCACAGGCCGTGGCTCACGGACCACAGGGCGCAATGGGTCTGCAAGCGGCAGGCGCGGCCATTGCCATCGAGGAAAGGGTGTATCCAGGCCATGCGCTGGTGGGCGGCGGCAACGGTGAACAGGAGGTCTTCCAGCGGTGGCTGGCGGCCATAGACCTGATCGAAACGGTTGAGGAAAGCCGGCAGCGCTTCGGGCGGCGGCGGTTCATGGCGGCCGACGGCGACCAGTTCGAGTTCGCTGCGCAGGGCGCCGGGGGTGACAAGGTGCTCATCGGAGCTCAGGCGATCGGCTTCCGGCAGCCGGCCGTAGAGCGCGGCGTGGGCTTCGCGAACGAAGGCGCTGCTTAGTGGCAGGGCGCCGGCTGCGAGGCGGCTTTCGAGTTCGCGCTCGGCTTCGATGTGGGCCAGGGCGAGGCGTTGCAGGCGGGCGACATCGGGCTTGGCGGAGAAGTCGCGGTGCAGGGCACGTTCGATATTGCGCGGATGGGTGCCCTGGCCTTCGATCCGGTTGGAGTAGTAGGAATTCATGGCCCGGACGAGTTCGCGCAGGCTGGTGATGGTGGCCGGGTGGGCGCTGCCGGTGAGGCGGAAGGAGCGTTCGACAATGCCGCGGCTGCGCTGGCGCAATTCTTCCAGCCTGTTTTGCGGCAGCAGCGGCTCGAATTGATGGGGCTGGGTGTAACGCGGAATGACTGTCGGGTTCATTTTGCCGGTTTATTTGCCGAATTGAGTTGCTTTTGAATTGTTTCACAACATGCGGAATTTGTTGTGAAATTTTGTTATTTACCCTGATGTTTTCGACAATTTGTTGTGAAATTTTTGCCGGTTATTTTTCCGGCTGGTGGCCGATTTATTGGTAAAGGTGTTGTTCGAGTTCCCGAAGGGCCGCTTGGTATTGGGCCTTGCCGCCAAAGGTCTGGACGATTTCGACCGGGGAGCCGAACTGATCGAGCGGCGCGACCCGCAGGACTTCCATCTGCTCGATGTTGCCGATGCCTTCGTCGGCATATTTGTCGAGCAGCACTTCCAGCACCTTGCGCGCGGTGTCACCGTATCGGGTGAAGTAGTCGCGTTTCCTGACGCGCTCCGCCCGTTCACGGCGGGTCAACGGCTTCCGGCCGAAGGCGATGTGACAGATCAGGTCGAAGGGGTCGAGTTCCTTGCCGGCTTCCTTCGCCAGTTCGTCGAACAGGACGCCCTGTTCTTCCAGTTCGGCAATGATGGCCGCTTTTTTGGTGGCGTCGTTCCAGGTTTGCAGGAAGCTGTCGAGTGATGCGAAGCGCTTGTTGAGCAGGATGCGCGTGAAGTCCTTGAGCGATTCGGTGATCAGCTTGCCGTCGTTGCCGTAATACTGGACTCGCTCATTCACCACATAGACGGTGACGTCGTCGATCACGTACCTGACCCGGCCGCCGCCGGGCGGGTCTTCGATGATACCGCCCGCGCCGGGTATTCGTTCCGGACTGCCGTCGGCGCCCGGCGGCGGCTCGGGATCTTCCGGCGGAACCACCGGGGCATCGGAGCCGGGTTGATAGATTACGACCGGCTCGCCATCGAAGGCTTCATCCGCGAACAGTTCGGTGGCGCGCTTGAAGTCGAGGATGGTGAACCAGAGCTTGCCGTAGTCCTCGTCGATGCGGGTGCCGCGGCCGATGATCTGCTTGAACTCGGTCATCGAGTTGATGGTGCGGTCGAGGACGATCAGCTTGCAGGTTTTCGCATCGACGCCGGTGGTCATCAGCCGGGAGGTGCAGGCGATGACCGGGTAGGGCTTGCGTGGGTTGATGAAGTTGTCGAGTTCGAGCTTGCCTTCCTCGTTGTCGCCGGTGATCTGCATCACGTACTTCGGGTTCTGGCTGGCGAGGTCCGGATTGGCATTGATCAGGGCCTGGCGCATGCGGGCGGCGTGGTCGATGTCCTCACAGAAAACGATGGTCTTGGCCATGCGGTCGGTGGCCTTGAGGAATTCGGTGATGCGCCGGGCGACGGTGGTGTCGCGCTGGGTGAGAACCAGCGTCTTGTTCATGTCCGAGGCGTTGTAAATCCGGTCCTCGACCAGTTGCCCCCTGGCGTCAAGCTTCCCTTGGGTCGGTCGCCAGCCAAGATCCTTGTCGAGGTCGATGCGAATGACCTTGTACGGCGCCAGGAAGCCATCCTCGATGCCCTGCTTGAGGGAATAGGTATAGACCGGCTCGCCGAAGTAGGTGATGTTCGAGATTTCCTCGGTTTCCCGGGGCGTGGCGGTGAGGCCGAGATGCACGGCGGTCCTGAAATAATCCAGGATTTCGCGCCAGGCGGAGTCCTCGGCGGCGCTGCCGCGGTGGCATTCGTCAATGACGATGAGGTCGAAGAAGTCCGGGCTGAACTGCTTGTAGATGTTCTTTTCTTCCTCGTTGCCGGTGACGGCCTGATAGAGCGACAGGTAGATCTCGTAGGATTTGTCCACCTGGCGCTTTTCGATCTTGGTCATCGCCCCGGCAAAGGGCTTGAAGTCGTTGGTCTTGGTCTGATCGACGAGGATGTTGCGATCCGCCAGGAACAGGATGCGTTTGGCGGCCTTGGCTTTCCACAGGCGCCAGATGATCTGGAAGGCGGTGAAGGTCTTGCCGGTGCCGGTCGCCATGACCAGAAGGACGCGATCCTGTCCCTTGGCAATGGCCTCGACCGCCCGGTTGATCGCATTCAACTGGTAATAGCGCGGCAGCTTGCCGGTGGTGTGGTAATCCTGCGCAAATACCGGCTCGGCAGCGGGGGCGATGCCTTTCCAGGCCAGGTAACGCTGCCAGAGAACGGCCGGGGACGGAAATTCGTCGAGCGCGATCTCGCACTCGATCAGGCCGCTGCCTGCTGTCTTGTCGTGCCAGAGAAAACCGTCGCCGTTGCTGGAAAAGGCAAACGGCACGTCGAGCATTGCCGCGTAGCCGAGGGCCTGCTGGATGCCATCCCGAACCGAGTGATTGTTGTCCTTGGCCTCGACGATCGCGATGGGGATGCCCGGCTTGAAATACAGGACGTAGTCGGCCCGGCGAATGGTTTTCTCGTCGCGCTTTGCCTTGTTCCCGCGAACGACGATACGGCCGCTGGTGAGATTGACTTCTTCAAGGAACTGCGTTGCCCGGTCCCAGCCAGCGGCTTCAATGGCCGGTGTGATGAGTTTGGTGCAGATGTCACGCTCGGAAAGCGACTTTTTGTCCATTCAGCGCAGATGGTGGAGAGCAATGACAACGAGCTTAACATTTTGCTGATTCCTGCGCCGAAATCGAACAGTGAACAAATTTGCTTGACGAGGACATGTCGATATAACTAAGATTATCGACATGAAGAATGATTACACCCAAGCCATCCCGCCCGCGTGGCAAACCATGTCCCGCATTTTCGTCGCCCTCGGTGACGAGCACCGGCAGCGCATCCTGCTGCTGTTCGAGCCGGGCGAGCGACTCAATGTCGGGCAGATCGCCGAGGTCTCGACCCTGGCGCGGTCGACCGTCTCGCACCACCTGAAAATCCTGCACGAAT
>ERZ795055.3629-NODE-3629-length-11195-cov-4.666427_pt1 | contig 11195 bp, 5 predicted proteins | sample MGYA00375139_ERZ795055 | MGnify/ENA primary metagenome ERZ795055 (study PRJEB30184, sample SAMN05720283) | anaerobic digester metagenome | isolation source: active sludge of municipal wastewater-treating anaerobic digesters | place: USA | collected 2015-01-23 ...
AGATGGCTCGCGCGCGCGGAAAGGTCACTATCGGCGAGCTGATCGATCGCGTCGAACGGATATCGCAGGGAGGGTGCGCGGCCCCGGTTGCGCCGCGAAACGCGGCCGCCTCGCAGCAGCAGCCGTCGCCGGTGTTAGCGGGCGGAAAGCCGGTTGTGAAGGCGGAAAAGCCGGCAGCTGAGCCCCACCGGAAAGCGGCGGATAAGGTATCGCTGGCTCCAGACCAGGATCTTATGCGTATCCATGACGCCTGGGCGGATATAATCCTGGAGTTCGGCAAAGAGCAGCCGGTGCTCAGGACGTTCCTCGCTGAGGGGAAGATAATGGGTTATGAGGACGGCACGCTGGTAGTCGGATTCACGAAGGAGAATATCTTCCATAAGGAAGCGCTCTCAGACAAGGCCAACCTTGCGCTTGTCCAGAAGTGCCTTTCCGCGAAAGTCGGCCGCGACGTGCGGCTCCATCTCGACCTGATCGATGATGATGCGAAGAAAGAGCCCGGCAGGCACGGCGGCCGCGATGCGCAGCACAAGGCTCCCGAGCCGGTGATAAAACCAGGAGAGGTCCACGACCATCCCCACGTGAAGGAAGTTCTCGATATCTTCGAGGGGAAAGTCGTACGGGTAAAGAAATAAAAGCCATTGCGAGCGAACGCAGTGAGCGAAACAATCTCAATATAACAACGCTGAAAGGAGTATCAGGATGAATCTAGGCGATGTCAAAGAGATGTTCAAAATGCGCTCCGAGATGAAGAAGATCCAGGACGCGATATCCAAGCTCGAGGCGGAAGGCAATTCGGCGGGCGGGATGGTGAAGGTCCGGGCCAGCGGCGACCAGCGGATCACCGGCGTGACGGTCGACCCGAAGTTCTTCGAGCTGAAGGACACGAGAAAGGCCGAAGACTATATCAAGACGGCCGCTAATATCGCGCTGGACGGCGCAAAGCGGATCGCGCAGGGCGAAATGAAGAAGATGACAGGGATCAACCTCCCCGGCTTCTGATGCCGATGTTCGCGCCGCGCGCTGTAACCATACATCTGACCCTTTGATACGATGATCTATCCGGAATCGTTAGCAAGGCTGATAGAAGAGTTCGAAAAGCTTCCCGGGATCGGGCAAAAGACGGCCGAGCGGTTGGCTATGCACGTTAACAAGGTTCCCGCGGAAGAGGCGCTCAAGCTCGCCGCGGCGGTCGCCGAGGTCAAGAATAAGATACGCCAGTGTTCGGTCTGCAACAATATTACCGAACAGGACCCCTGCGCCATCTGCGGCGATCCTTCCCGCGACCGTGCGAAGATCTGCGTGGTCGAGGAGACCAAGGACGTCATCGCCCTCGAGCGGACGGGGAGCTTCAAAGGTGTCTACCATGTCCTCCTCGGCAAGATATCGCCGCTGAAGGGGATCGGCCCCGAGCATATCAGGATAGACCATCTCCTGCGCCGCATCAGGGAGACAGAGCCCAAAGAGGTCATACTGGCGACGGGTGCCGATATCGAGGGGGAGGCGACGGCGCTCTACCTGACCAGGCTCCTCAAAGGGGTCGGGATCACCGTCTCACGCATCGCCTACGGGCTTCCGGTCGGCAGTTCCCTCGAATACGCCAACGACATCACCATCGCCCGCGCCATGGAAGGCCGCAAAGAGATCTCCTGAACCCGTACGCGGTCGCCTGAGGGCGCCTGCTCCCGGGTAGCGCTTTGCCGTTTCGCATTAAAATCCACCTTGATTTTTTCCGCCGACTTGATACAGTAAAGCTTCCCCCCGGAAGCGGGGGCGAGAGACTACAACGTCAGTATTCACTGATAAACCACGCCATTCGTATCTGCGGCCGCCGGCCGCTATGAATGACCACAATACGGGCGAAGAGCCCACGGAGGGTATATATGGCACGCAAGATGGTTCCTCATGACGGTAACAGCGCGGTCGCGCACGTCGCGCACGCGACAAACGAGGTGATCGCGATCTACCCGATCACGCCCTCATCTCCCATGGGAGAGATATCCGACGTCAAATCGGCGGCGGGGCAGAAGAATATATGGGGGACGGTCCCCAAAGTTGCCGAACTGCAGTCGGAAGGCGGCGCCGCGGGCGCTGTACACGGCGCGCTCGCGACCGGGGCGCTGACGACGACCTTCACGGCGTCGCAGGGATTGCTCCTCATGATCCCGAACATGTACAAGATCGCCGGCGAGCTTACGCCGACCGTTTTCCATATTGCAGCCCGTTCGCTGGCATGCCAGGGGCTGTCGATCTTCGGCGACCATTCGGACGTAATGGCGTGCCGCCAGATCGGCTGGGCGATGCTTGCGTCGACCAATGTCCAGGAAGCGATGGATTTCGCCCTCGTCTCCCAGGCTGCGACGCTCGAGAGCCGAGTACCGTTCATCCACTTCTTCGAAGGTTTCAGGGTCTCCCACGAACTGCAGAAGATCGAAGAGCTCACTTTCGACGACATGCGCTCCATGCTCGACCAGAAAGCGATCGACGCGCACCGCAGCCGCGGCCTCTCGCCTGACAATCCGGTGATGAGGGGCACCGCGCAGAACCCCGACGTCTATTTCCAGGGGCGCGAGACTGTCAACAAGTACATCGACGCCTGTCCGGCGATCGTCCAGAAATGCTTCGACCGGTTCGCGAAGCTGACCGGCCGCCAGTATCACCTCTTTGACTATATCGGCGATCCGAACGCGGAAAAGGTCGTTATCGCGATGGGCTCGGGCTGCGAAGTGGCGCACGATACCATCGAGTGCCTCAACAAGCAGGGAGCGAAGCTCGGCCTCCTCAAGGTGCGTCTCTACCGGCCGTTCGACGTTGCGGCTTTTGCGAAGGCCCTCCCGAAGAGCGTCAAGAAGATCGCGGTGCTCGACAGGACCAAAGAGCCCGGTTCGCTCGGCGAGCCGCTTTACGAGGATATCCGCACCGCGGTGGGCGAGGCGATGCACCTCAAGCTCATGAGCAGTTATCCCGTCATCGTCGGCGGCCGTTTCGGCCTCGGCTCGGCCGAGTTCACCCCGGGGATGGTCAAGGCGGTTTACGACAACCTCGATAAAGCGGAGCCGAAAAACCACTTTACCATCGGCATCGTCGACGACGTGACCAACACGAGCCTCCCGTACGATGACACGTTCAACGTCGGCGGCGACGTCTACCGCGCGATGTTCTACGGCCTCGGGTCGGACGGCACGGTCGGCGCCAATAAGAACACGATCAAGATCATCGGCGACCTGACCGACAACAAGACCCAGGGCTATTTCGAATACGATTCCAAAAAGGCGGGCGCGGTGACGGTGTCGCACCTGCGGTTCGGCAAGATACCGATCCGCAGACCGTACCTGATCTCTTCGGCTGATTTCCTCGCCTGCCACAACTTCTCGTTCCTCGAGAAGATGGACATGCTCAAGAACCTCAAGCCGGGCGGCATCTTCCTCCTGACGTCGCAGTACGACAAGAACACGGTGTGGCAGCACATTCCGGCGATGGTCCAGAAGCAGATCGTCGACAAGAAGATCAAGCTCTTCGTCATCGACGCGATCAAGATCGCCGAAGAGATCGGCCTCGGCGCCCGCATCAACACGATCATGCAGGTCGCCTTCTTCAAGATCTCGAAAGTGATCGACGACAAGCTCGCGATCGGCGCGATCAAGGATGCGATCAAGAAGACCTACGGCAAGAAAGGCGACAAGATCGTCGCGATGAACAACGCGGCGGTCGATCGCGGACAGTCAGAGGTGTTCGAGGTGAAGGTGCCGGCGGCGTTCACCGGCAAGGCTGAACCGATAAAGGCCGTGTCAGGCGACGCGCCGAAGTTCGTTAAAGAGGTCACTGCGACGATCATGAAGCGCGAAGGTACGTCGCTGAAGGTTTCCCAGATGCCGGCCGACGGCACCTGGCCGACCGGGACGACGCAGTACGAGAAGCGCAATATCGCGGTCAATATCCCGGTGTGGAACAAGGATACCTGCATCCAGTGCGGTCGCTGCTCGCTGGTATGCCCGCACGCGGCGATCAGGACCAAGGCGTATGACGCGAAATACCTCTCGGGCGCGCCCAAGACGTTCAAGTCGTGCGACGTGAAAGACAAGAATATGCCGGGGATGAAGTACACGATCCAGATCGCCGCCGAGGACTGCACCGGCTGCGGCACCTGCGTCTTCAACTGCCCGGCGAAGGCGAAAGAGGCGATCAAGATGGTACATCAGGAACCGCTCAGGGACCAGGAGCGCGAGAATTTCGCCTATTTCCTCAGCATCCCTGATACCGATCCCAAGCTCTTCGACCGCAACACGGTGAAGGGCAGCCAGTTCGTCAAGCCGCTCTTCGAGTTCTCGGGCGCCTGCGCGGGCTGCGGCGAGACGGCGTACGTGAAACTGCTGACGCAGCTCTTCGGCGACCGGGCGATCATCGCCAACGCCACCGGCTGTTCGTCGATCTACGGCGGCAACCTCCCGACGACGCCCTACTGCAAACGCGCCGACGGCAGGGGCCCGGCATGGAGCAACTCGCTCTTCGAAGACAACGCCGAGTACGCCTACGGTATGCGGCTGACCGTCGACAAGATGAACGAATACGCGCGCGAGCTCGCGCAGGGGATCGTCTCCTCGGCTGGTTGCGGCAAAGATCTTACCGGTTTGCTGCAGGATATCCTGAACGCCAAACAGGCAACGCAGGCGGAGATCGAGGCGCAGCGCGAACGCGTCGCAAAGGCGAAGACGATGCTTGCCGGCTGTACGTGCGTTTCTTGCCAGGAACTCGCCAAGATCGCCGATTATTTCGTAAAGAAGTCGGTTTGGGCGGTCGGCGGCGACGGATGGGCGTACGACATCGGGTACGGCGGTCTTGACCATGTGCTGGCAACGGGGGCGAACGTGAAGATCCTCGTCCTCGACACTGAGGTCTATTCCAACACCGGCGGCCAGGCGTCGAAGTCGACCCCGAAGGGAGCCGTCGCGCAGTTCGCGGCAGGCGGTAAGGCGATGCCGAAGAAGGACATGGCGCTGATAGCGATGAGCTACGGATACGTCTATGTGGCCAAGATCGCGATGGGTGCCGATCAGAACCAGGTAGTGAAGGCGTTCGTCGAGGCGGAAGCGTATGACGGCCCGGCGATCATCCTCGCGTACGCGAGCTGTATCGCTCATGGCATCGAAATGGAGAAGGGACTCGAGGAACAGAAGAAGGCCGTCATATCGGGTCACTTCCCGCTGCTTCGCTTCAATCCGGCGCTGAGAAAGGAAGGGAAGAACCCCTTTATCCTGGACAGCAAGGAGCCGACGATCACGATCGAGGAGTACGAGTCGACGGAGAACAGGTTCAACCAGCTTAAGAAGATCGATCCGGAAACGGCGAAACAGCTGGCGTTAGAGGCGCAAAAAGAGGCGAAGTTCCGCTTCAACATGTACAAGCAGCTCGCCGCCATGAACTGTGCCGACAGCGTCCAGGGCGTCGCGGTGAGCGCGGATGCAAAGCCTGTCGCCAATTAGGGGCGGCAGCCGGTGCGATAATAGAGGTGCGATAATAGAGAAAACATATTGCGTAAAAGGTTGTTTTTTACTACCCTTTAGCGCGAAATTCGTACCATAAGAATAATATCGTCATTCCTCGGTAGCTCAATGGTGGAGCAAGCGGCTGTTAACCGCTAGGTTGCTGGTTCGAGCCCAGCCCGAGGAGAAATTGCAAAATAGGCTCTGACAAGTACTTATGTCGGAGCCTATTTTGTTTTCACAGGATCCCGTCCGCGCGGCGCTGCTCTATCTGTTGCGATATTTGCGAGAACACGAGACGGCCCGGCATCTTTGCGGTTTTCGTTTCGGTGCGTTCAGCAGCAATCTCAAGATGCTCTCCCCTGGTTCGTTGATCTGCGATTCCGGTAATATTGTGTTGACATGAATATCGTTATATCGTAATATATGGATAATACGATATAGGAGACGCGCCATGATAGCTGATTACGCGAAAGAGAGCAGGATGCTGAAAGCCCTTGCCCACCCTGTCCGGTTACGGATGGTGGAGGGCCTGCTCGGCCGCGAGTGCAACGTCGACAAGATGGTGAAGGCCCTCAAGCTGCCTCAATCGACGGTCTCGCAGCACCTCGCCGTACTCAGGGAGCGGGGGATCGTTCATCAGAGGAAAGAGGGCGTGCGGACCTGCTATCGCGTGGTCGATCCCCGGGTCGCGGCGTTTATAAAGGTCTTAACGAAGTAACGTTCGAGAAGCGACCCAGGCTGCGTCGAGAAGATAGCGGAGATCATCGATAAAGTTTAGCTTCCTTGAAAAGGGTGTCTGTATGAAAATAGTTATCGGGGTCTTCGCCGGCGCCGCCATAGGATTTGCTGTAGGATATTTCGGGAAGTGTCAGTCGGGCATGTGCCCTTTGACGTCAAATCCGTGGATAAGCGCGACTTTGGGGGCGCTCTTCGGCCTCATGCTTACGGCGGCAAAATAAGCATGCTGATTCAGGATAATCCTGTCCGGCGATGCGCGAAGAGAACGGTGTCTGTTATTCGTTCGGTGACAAGAATATCACGGGACTGCTTTCCTCTATGCGCAGGCGCCGGAATGAACAGCAGGTGTAAGGAGGGGCTATGAGGCTGATGAAGATCGGGTACTTTGCCGTCGCGGCGCTGCTCTGCGGCCATGCGCTCGCCTATGCGGATGCCGCGCAGGAAGCGGCGGCGGCCCGTCTCACATTTGCGGAGTGCCATAAGAAGGGCCTGGCATATTATCCGGTCCTCAAAAGGCAGAACGCGCAGGTCGACGTGGCCGTTGCGGAGCGGCTTCAGGCGTTCTCGGAGTTCCTGCCGGGCGTCAGGGGAGTGAGCTCGGTCACCACCGGCGACGACCCGGTCTATGTCTTCGGCTCTCTCCTCAAGCAGGCGTCGTTCACGCAGGAGAGTTTCAACGTCAACACGCTGAACTATCCCCGCCACAGGACGAATTTCAATTTCGGCCTGCAGGGAGAGCTGTCGCTCTTCAACGCGTTCCAGACTATCACACGGCTGCGTTCCGCCGAGTGCATGATCGCTTCCGCGGAACAGGAAGCCGCGTATATGAAGATGGAGGCGTCGCTCCTGGCGACCGAGGCGTATCTCAATGTCCTCCTGTCCGAGAAGATATACGCGCTGCTCGAACGGGTGGCGCGCGACTCGGAAAGCGATATCGCGCAGGCAAAAGAGCTGAAAGAGAAGGGGGTCGTCCTTGGCGCCGATTATTTCGCGGCGCGGCTGATCATGGGCGGGATAACCCAGATGAAGCACCATTACGATGCGCAGCGCAGCATCGCGCGGGCCCTCCTGAACATCCTGATGGGCGAGGACCCGCTCAAAGAGTATGCCATAGACGGGGATCTGGACTTCGACCTGCGCGAAGGGCGGTCGCTCCAGGACTGGGTCTCGGCCGCCCTCAAGACGCGGGGGGATCTCGCCGCGATGCGCGCGACGATACGCGCTCAGGAAGAACAGCTCTTCGGAGAGAAGACGTCGTTCCTGCCGCGCGTGGCCGCGTTCGGCGGCCTTGAAGAAAATACCGAGAACTGGCGGTGGGGCGGCAACAGCTATACGATGGGGATCAGAGGGAGCATGGATATCTTCGATCCCTCGCTCTTCCCGCGTGTCAAAAAGGCGAAAGAGACACTGCGCGTGCTCCGATATCAGGAAGGGATCCTGCGGGACTCGATAACGCGCTCGCTGACCGAGGAGCAGTCGCGGTACCGGACCGTGTGCGAAAACCTGCCGGTCGCCGCCGAGATGCTCGGCGACGCCGGCCAGGCGGTGAGCATGACGCTGCCGCTGTATCAGGAGGGACGGAAATCGATCGCCGACCTTCTGGAGATGCGCCGGGCGCTTCTCGACACGAGCATCGCGAGAGATCAGCTCATGCTTTCGTCGGAGACCGCGTACGCGCGGCTGTTGTTCCTGTCGGGCGCGCTCGACGAGCGCAAGGTCGATGAGATCGCGGAACGGATCAAGAGAAAGAAAAGCGGCGTAAAGTGACGCAGAGGGGCGCAGGCAGCGCGCCCCTGCTGAACGTTCCCAGGCAAGGAGAGCAGGATATGCATGACCATCATTCGGACTGGATCGGACGGTCGGTCAGGACGTTCGCGCAGTCGAAACTGACGCCGCTTATCATTATCGCCTCGATGCTGATCGGCGTCTTCGCGGTGATCAACCTACCCCGGGAGGAGGAACCGCAGATAAACGTCCCGATGTTCGACATCGCCGTCTCGTTCCCCGGGGCGAGCGCCCGTGAGATCGAGCAGCGGATCGTCAATCTCGGCGAGCGGAAACTGTGGGAGATCCCCGGCGTCGAATACATCTATTCGACCGCGGAGCCGAACCGCGCCTTCTTCATCGTCCGGTTCCGCGTCGGCGAGGATATCGAGAAAAGCCTGATAAAGCTCTACACCAAGGTTTATTCCAATCTCGATTTCATGCCGCAGGGGGCGTCCCAGCCGCTCATCAAGGCGAGGTCGATCGACGACGTGCCGGTCATGTCGCTGACGTTCCACAGCGGGAAGATGGGCCCGCTGGAGCTCCGCAGGGCGGTCGCGCGGCTCCGGCAGGAGATCAGCGCGGTTCCCGACGTCTCCGAAACGACGGTTACCGGAGGGAGAAAACGCGAGTTCCATGTCTTCTTCGACGAGGCGAAGCTGAAAGAGCGGTTCCAGACGCCGCTGGAGATCGCGCAGATCATCAAGGGCGCGAACGTGCGCCTGCCTGCCGACCACCTCGACGGGAAGGACAAGCTGGCCGCGATCGAGACCGACGCCTTCTTCCGTTCGAAGGCCGACCTCGAGAACCTCGTGATCGGCGTGAGCAAGGGGAAGAGCGTTTTCCTGAAAGATGTCGCCGCGGTGATCGACGGCCCGGACGAAGACGAGCGGTACGTGAATGTCCGCTTCGGCGCCGGTTCCGACGCGCAGGCGAAAGGGCCGTTCGACGCCGTGACGCTATCGATCTCCAAGCGGCGCGGGACGAACGCGTCGGCGCTCTGCGAGAATATCCTGAAAAAGGTCGAGGCGCTCAAGGGGAAGGCGATCCCGGAAGAGCTGGCGATGACGGTGACCCGCGATTACGGCGAGACCGCGTCGGAAAAATCCAACGAGCTGCTCTACCACATGGCGATCGCCGTGATCGGCGTCTCCATCCTGATCGCGCTCTCGCTCGGTATCCGCGAGTCGGGCGTGGTCGCCGTGGCGATCCCGATGACGCTCTCGCTGACGCTGGCGACGTTCTATTTCCTGGGCTTCACGCTTAACCGCATTACCCTTTTCGCGCTCATCTTCTCGATCGGCATCCTTGTCGACGACCCGATCGTCGACGTCGAGAATATCGTGCGGCACCTGCGGATGCCCGCGAACAAGGGCCGTCCGCTCCTGGACGTGACGATCGAGGCGGTCAACGAGGTGCGGAGCCCGCTCATCCTGGCGACGCTCACCGTGATCGCCGCCATCCTGCCGATGGCGTTCGTCCGAGGCCTGATGGGGCCCTACATGCGCCCGATCCCGATCGGGTCGAGCGCCGCGATGATCTTCTCGATGGTCGTGGCGTTCATCGCGACGCCATGGACGGCCTACCGGATCCTCGGCAAGGCCTTCGTGAAGGGAAAGCTCAAAGGGCACGGCGAAGGCGAGCGGGAAGACCTCCTGACGCGCATCTACCGCTCTTTCATGAAGCCGCTCATCTACCACCGGTGGCTGCGTGCCGTTTTCTTCATTATCCTCGGCTCCATGCTTGTCGCGGCCTGCGTCCTCGTGCCGCTCAAGCTGGTAAAGGTCAAGATGCTGCCGTTCGACAACAAGAACGAATTCCAGGTGATCCTCAATATGCCGGAAGGGACGCCGGTCGATAAGACCAAGGAAGTCATCGAAGAGATGGCGCAGTACCTGGCGGCGGTCCCCGAGGTGACCGACATCGAGATGTACGTTGGCGCGCCGGCCCCGTACAACTTCAACGGCCTGGTCCGTCATTATTTCCTGAGGGAGAACCCGAACCAGGCCGACCTGCAGGTGAACCTGGTCGGGAAGGACAAGCGGAAACGCCAGAGTCACGATATCGCCAAGAGCGTCCGGCAGCATATCAACGGCATCGCGCATAAGGCGGGCGCTCATGTGCAGGTCGCCGAGGTGCCGCCCGGGCCGCCGGTCCTCTCGACGCTCGTTTTCGAGGTCTACGGCCCGACGGCGGAAGGGCAATTGGAGCTCGCGCATAATATCGAGAAGCTTCTTTCCGTGACGAACGGTGTCGGCGATATCGACACCTATGTCCAGACCGACCAGCCGCTCACGCGCCTGAAGATCGACACGGAGAAGGCCTCGCTGAACGGCATCGACGTGTCGTCGATCGCCCGGACGGTGTCGACGTCGCTTGCGGGCAACGTCATCGACCTCGCGCACCTGCCGGAAGAGTACGAGCAGGTCGGCATAAACCTCCGCCTGCCCAGGGAAAAGCGCGCCGATATGCAGGCGCTCCTGGACACGCACCTCCTGTCCCGCTTCGGCAACATGATCCCGCTCAGGGACCTCACGACGGAAGAGCCGCGGACGCAGGACAAGGCGATCCATCACAAGAACCTCATGCGCGTATCGTATGTCATCGCCGATGTGCAGGGGGACCTGGAAAGCCCCGTCTATGCGATATTAAACCTGCAAAGCAAGATAGACGAGCTCGCGCTCCCCGGGAAGGCAAAAGGGGCCGGCGTGAAGATCTCCCAGCTCTATACCCATCAGCCGCAGACATCGGAAGAATGGTCGATGAAGTGGGACGGCGAATGGCACATCACCTACGAGGTGTTCCGCGACCTCGGCCTGGCCTTCGCCGCCGTGCTCATCCTTATCTATATACTTGTCGTCGGCTGGTTCCAGTCGTTCAAGACGCCGCTGATCATCATGACGCCGATACCGCTGACGCTGGTCGGGATACTTCCCGCGCACTGGATGACCGACATGTTCTTTACCGCGACCTCGATGATCGGGATGATCGCCGGCGCGGGGATCGTGGTGCGCAACGCGATCATCCTCGTCGATTTCATCGAGCTGCGCCTGGCGGAGGGGATGCCGCTCGAAGAGGCGGTGATAGACGCCGGCGCAAAGCGGTTCAGGCCGATGCTCCTGACGGCGGCCGCGGTGATCGTCGGGTCGGCGGTCATACTGTTCGACCCGATATTCCAGGGGCTGGCGCTGTCGCTCATGCCGGCGAGAT
>ERZ795055.3630-NODE-3630-length-11190-cov-9.214459_pt1 | contig 11190 bp, 8 predicted proteins | sample MGYA00375139_ERZ795055 | MGnify/ENA primary metagenome ERZ795055 (study PRJEB30184, sample SAMN05720283) | anaerobic digester metagenome | isolation source: active sludge of municipal wastewater-treating anaerobic digesters | place: USA | collected 2015-01-23 ...
GACCCGCAGCGGACGTTCGCAAAGGGCAGAAATGTGCCAATAGAAGGAGCCCGACGAGCGGCCCCTGGCCGCCCGGCGAAGTCCTCGGGTCAGCGCCTCAGCCTTGCGGGCTGTACCAGATCGGTGAGGTCCAGGCACGTTCCTGCACGGTGACCGGGGCGTTGTCCGGGTGAGGCTTGCCGATAGCGTTGGCATCGTGCTGGCTCCAGCGGCACACCGGGTTCTCCAGTACGCGGGCGTAGTAGAAGGCCGACTGCGCGGCGTCGAAGTCAGGGTCGGTCCAGGTGGTCGCCAGTTCGGCGGCACCCTTGTCGGCGGAGATCGAGCAGTCGCTCAGGTTGACCTTGGCGCCGTTCTTCGGGCACAAATGGGTCTTGGCATCCGGCTGCAGACCGTCGGAGCAGACCACGTCATAGACCTGTTCGTGACTCTCGCCATCGGCCAGCCAGCCCTTGACGATCTGGATCTTCTGCAGCGGCGCCGAGTTGGCGTCACGCATGGCCTGTACCAGCAGGCTCGGGGCCTGTCCCGGTATGGAGGCGCCGAGGTCGCCGCCCATGGGCACGCCCTGGGCGTAAGCTGTCTTGAGCATGTCAGCCTGCTGATGCAGGTCGCTCGGATAGTCGAAGCCGGCGAACAGGCGCACGCGCACACGGGTGCCGCTGGTGGCGAAGGTTTCCTTGGCCTTCATCGCATCGAACAGCGCCTCGCGGGTGTTCTCCGGCGCCCAGATGCCGGCGAGACCGCCCGGGTTGAGCTTGATCAGCGGGAAACCGAGCACATCGGAGACCATGTTGGTTTCGTAGCCAAGGCGATATTCAGCGGTCGAATCCGGCTCGCCACCGTGGCCTTTCCAGGTGTCTTCCTCGGTATCACCGGGGGTGCCGTTATGCGTATCGGTGGCGCCGATGAACCCAACTTTGTAGGGGTTGAAGCCCCACTTCTGCTGCTCGACCAGGCCCTTCTTCAGCACCTGACGGAAGCTGTCGTTGGGTCCAACGCAACGCGGCGCGTGCTGGCCGGTCTGCGGGTTGATTTTGAGCTGTTCCTCGGTGCAGGCCGGCCAGATATTCTCGAAGGCGCACTGTTCGTCGTTATTGCCGACGCCGGCGGCGCACTCGGAACCGCCCTTGATCTGGAAGATCTCCACCAGGCTCTCGTACTTGGCGCGCAGCAGTAGGTTCTCTCGGTTCAGCGGCGTGGCGTCGCTGTTGGTGTCACCGTACATCAGGCCCCAGGACCAGTTCGGGTTGTGCGGGATTGCCAGTGCCTGACAGTCGCCCTGGCAGCGGTTGTCCAGCCAGCGCAGCAGGTCTTCGGCGAAGCCGTCGAGGGCGCTGAAGGCGTGGTCCGGGACTTCAGTACCGCGGAAAATAACGTTGCGGTGCACCATGCCGGTCTGGTTCAGCGTCGGGCTGTATTCGTAGCCGATAAAGGTGGTGAATTTGCCCGGCTGGTTGTATTCGTTGGCCGCTGCCTGGATGTCCTGCCAGATTTCTTTGGCCGAGGTCTTGCAGAATACGCCGCTTGAACCACAGACCGCCTCGTTGTACTGACCGGTCTGCTGACCTTCCTGCTTGAGCGAACCGACCAGTCGGCCAAACATCAGTTTGAGCTTGAAGCGCAGGCCGTAGCAGGTGATCGAGCGGTAGTTCTCGCTGTCCGGATTCTGACACTGTTCGAGCAGGCCGAAGGTTTCGGAGTGGTCGGTCACCGCGGCGAAGTCCAGTGGCACCTTGAGGCGTTGCTTCAGTTCGCTGCCGGGCATTGATACTTCCGCGCCCTGGGCGAAGCGATAAGCTGCACGGGGATCGTTTTCCGCCTGATTCTGGAAGACGAAGGCATCCATTGAATAGCTGGTGTGCAGGTGCAATTCACCGGAATAGGCATTCTTCAACGGATTGGCCGGTGGTAGCCCTGAGGCCTGAGCTGGCGTCTTGGCGGCTTCTGCCGGAGGGGTTGGCGGCGTACTGCTGCAGGAAACAAACACACCGAGGAGGGCGGCTATGCCCAGCGCCCAGAGGGACAGGCTCTTCAATTTGCTTTTCATCAGGACTTCTCTCTTGTTGTAGCTGAAAGTGTCATACCGCCTGCCAACCCAGCAGCAGGCTCATGCGTTGCAGAAACCAGAATCCAGCCAGCGAGCCGACCGCATACAGCGGCAGCTGCTGCAGCCACTGCGGCCAGCGCTTGTGAAGCCGGCGCAGCATGGCCAACCCGGCCAGCACCGCGGCGACGAACAGCAGCTGGCCGGCCTCGACGCCAAGGTTGAACAGCAGCAGCGCTAGCGGGATATCGCCTTGCGGCAGGCCGACGGCGTTCAGCGCCCCGGCAAAACCCAGGCCGTGCAGCAGACCGAAGCAGAAAGCCACCAGCCAGGGCCGGCGGCTGACCAGACCCTGCCCGGCCGGGCGGCGCAGTTCGGCGGCAAGGAACACAATCGACAAGGCGATGCTCGCCTCAACTGGCGCGCCGGGTACTTGCACATAGCCCAGGGTGGCGGCCGCCAGAGTGATGCTGTGGGCCAGGGTGAAAGCAGTGATGGTCTTGACCAGCGCCAGCGGCTCGCGCACCAGCAATATCAGGCAGAAGACGAATAGCAGATGGTCGAGCCCGCCGAGGATGTGCTCGACGCCCAGGCCGAAGTAGCCACCGAGATCCACCGTCTGTTGTTGCTCGCGCTCCAGCCGCACCTGCGGCTCGGCCGGCGAGGCGATGCGCGTCAGGCTGTGGCCATCCAGATACTGTACGCGCACCAGCGCGTTGATCAGGGTCGGAGCCATGCCGTCAAAGCCTATGACCGCGGCGCGCAAACCGTCACTGCAGTGCAGGCGACTTTCGCTGATCAAGGAGCTGGCGGCCATGCGCGCGGGTGATTGCTGCAACACTTGGCAATCAGCCGGGAACTGCGGGGTGATGTCCAGCGCCGTGCCGCCCTGCAGCGCCGGTACGCGCCAGCTGACACTGAATTCCTGCGGTTGTTGCTCGACCAGCAGCAGCGAAGCCGGCAGGCTTTCGTGGGCTGGCAGTGCACGGCTGCCGAGCAGCAGCACCAGCATCAGCAGAAGGCGGATCATGACGTGGCGGTCTCGGCCAGCGGCGAGATGTGAATCTGGTAGCGGCTGCGCAGTGCCTCATAGGCGGCATCGCGCGCTTGCTGCTGACGCTGACTAGTCAGGTCGGCGGCCACTTTGTTACGGATGGTCGCGAACTCCAGCAGCTGCGCCGGCTCATGGCGCTCGACCCGCACCAGATGCCAACCCAGGGGTGAGCGCAACGGCGCGCTCCACTGGCCAACGGGTAACGCAAACAGCTGCGCGGCAAACGCCGCACCAAACTCGCGGCTGGCCATGCTCTGCGACTGTGCGACGAAACGCTCGGGCAGCATCAGGCGCTCACCCGTCACGCTGGCCTGTGGGTCGGCGCGCACTTGCGCCAGCGCCTGTTCAGCCGCGGCAAGGTCCTTGAAGTACAGCTGACGAAAGCTCAGTTCGGCCGGGCCGGCATAGCGCTCGGGATGCGCCTTATAAAACTTCAGCACTTCGTCTTCGCTGGGCAATGGCACATTCGAGTGGGCGAGGAATTCCATCTTCTGCACCAGGCGCCGCCGCACGATCACGTCGTCGTTCTGCAGGCCCAAAGCCAACGCCTCGCGGTACAACACTTCCTCGCGTATCTGTTGTTGTGCCAAACCCTCTAGCTGCTCTGCCGTCGCTGGTTTGCCCCACTGCTTTTGCGCCATGGCACTCAGGCGCTGCCAATCCTGCGCATTGATCTCGATGCGGGTCGCGCTGGCTTCGGCGCCGAAGCGTGCATCCACCACGAAGATCAGCGCACCGAGCACGATGAACTGCAGAAATGGCTCACCCAGCAGGCGGTGCAGCCAGGATTGCTGTCGAACAGGCAAAACTTGTTTGGCAGACATGTACAGCAACCTCCTCATGCGGGCTGGCCTGCGTTGAGCAGGTAACTATCCATCGGCAATTGTTCAGCAACAGGTCAAACACGATTGGTGATATCGGCCCAACACTGCCTGGAGCAGATGCCATTCAGACACAGCCTCTCAGTAAGCCACCGGCCGAGCTATCGGAAATCCGCAAAGTAGAAAGTTCGGTGGAAGACTCGCGGTTTGACCACCGGGAAAGGCCGGAACAACTTTGCGGATTTTCGATATTGCCCAGCGCCAATCCGGCGGAAGCTGTGCCCCATGCGAATACCCAATCAGCCACTTAAAGGAGCCTTCCTGATGAAAATGAATGCCTACATTGCCGGCGTCGGCATGACCAAGTTCGGCAAGCACCTGGACAAGACCCTCAAAGGTCTGGCCGGTGAAGCCATTCAAGCGGCGCTGGCTGATGCCGGTCTCGATAAGTCGGCGATCCAGGCGGCGTGGATGGGCAATGCCGCCGCCGGCGTGGTGACCGGTCAGGAAATGATTCGCGGCGAAGTGGTGCTGCGCAACATGGGCATCGGCAAGATTCCGGTGGTCAATGTCGAGAACGCCTGCGCCTCTTCCTCCACCGCTTTCCAGCAGGCTTGCGCCATGGTCACTGCCGGCTTCTACGACATCGTGCTGGCCTGCGGCAGCGAGAAGCTCTACCACGAGGACAAGAGCAAGAGTCTGGGCGCCTTCTCCAGTGCCGTGGATATCGAGGATCCGGATGGTGCGGTGAACGTGGTCAAGCGCATCGCCCTGGAAATCGGCGAGCCCTTCGATGCCTCTACCGTGGGCGTCAACCGCTCGATCTTCATGGACATCTATTCGGTGATGGCCAAGAAGCACATGAAGAAATACGGCAGCACCCAGAAGCATTTCGCCATGGTCGCCGCGAAGAACTCCTTCCACGGCAGCATGAACCCGCGCGCCCAGTACCAGGAACTGATGACCGTAGAGCAGGTGCTGGCCGCGCGCCCGATCATCGTTCCGCTGACACTGCCGATGTGCTCGCCGATTGGCGACGGTGCCGCTGCGGTGATCATCGTCAGCGAACGCAAGGCCCGCGAGCTGGGCCTTAGCCAGCGGATCAAGGTGGCCGCTTCGGCGCTGGTGTCCGGTTGGGACTTCACCGAGCCGGGCGAGTCGGTCGGCGCGCTGGCTGCCCAACAGGTTTACGAGGCCGCCGGCATCGGCCCACAGGAGCTGTCCTGCGTCGAGTTGCACGACGCCTCGGCGCCGTCGGAAATCGCTGCTTACGAATACCTCGGACTCTGCGTGGCAGGCGAGGGTGCACAACTGATCGAAAGCAAAGCCACCTACCTGGGTGGGCGCATCCCGGTCAATGTCTCCGGCGGCCTGCTGCGCAAGGGCCATCCGGTCGGTGCCACCGGCTGTGCGCAGATTGTCGAACTAACCGAACAGTTGCGCGGCCAGTCCGGCAAGCGTCAGGTACAAGGCGCACGCATCGCTTTGGCCCACAACGGTGGCGGCGCCATCGGCACCGATGCCGCAGCCACGGTGGTCAGCTTGCTGACCCGGGAAAACTGAGATGCGCCGGCACGACCCGCTGACTCTGGCTGGAGTGATCCAGCACCAGGCCGAGACCCGTCCGGACTTTACCGTGCTGACGGTCGAGGGTGCCGGTGTGCGCGCCGACGAAACGCGCACCTTTGCCCAGTTGTGGGAGCAGGGCCAGTGTTTGGCCAGCGGCTTGCACCGGCTTGGCCTGCGCCCGGGCGACAAGCTCGGCACACTGCTGGCCAACCATGCAGAGTTCGTCGAGCTGATGGTCGCCGGCTCGCTGCTGGATCTGACGCTGGTACCGATCGATCCGCGTACCAAGGGCGACAAACTGGTCTACATGCTCGCCTCGGTCGGCTGCAAGGCGGTGGTCGCCGGGGACTACGCGCTGGCCGAAGTCAGCGCCGTGCGCGCGCAGATCGCCAGCCTGCAGTGGCTGATCGGCCTGCCCACCGACGAGGGCAAGGCCACTGCCGAGCAACTGCGCGCTATCGATGCCATCCCCTATGCCGAACTGGCGGCTGGCCCGGTGCAGCCCGAACTGCTGCCCGGTGCCAGCCCGGACAGCGCGCTGGAGCTGATCTACACCTCCGGCACCACCGGTGACCCGAAAGGCATCGTCATGACCCACCGGCGCTATGTCGAAACCGCCCGCTCGCTGCCGGCGTTCTTCGGCTTTCAGACCGACGACCGCCTGTATTCGGGACTGTCGCTGACCCATGCCAACGCCCAGCTGATCACCCTCGGCACGGCGCTGGTCAACGCCATTCCCTGCGTGCTGTCGCGGCGCTTCAGCAAGTCACGCTTGTGGGACATCACCCGCCAGTACGGCTGCACCAACTTCACCCTGCTCGGCGGCATGACCACCGCAATCTACGCTGAATCACCGAAAGCCAACGATTCCGCCAACCCGGTGCGCAGCATCATTTCGGCCGGCATGCCGGCGGCGATCTGGGAAGACTTCGCGCGGCGCTTCGACGTGCGCCTGTATGAATTCTACGGCGCCGCCGAGGGCGGCCTGACCGGCAACCCGCCCAGCGTTGGTCCGGTGGGCAGCATCGGCAAGCCGGTGGCCAGTCTGGACTACCGGCTGGTTAACGATGCCGGCGAGGATGTAGCGAAGGATGCCCATGGCGAACGCGTCGGCGAACTGCTGTTCCGTCCCAAGGACGGCACGCCGTTCCGGGTCGAGTACCACGGCAATCCCGAAGCCAGCGCCAAGAAGTGCGCCGGTGGCTGGTTGCACATGGGCGACGAGGTCCGCGAGGACCGCGATGGCTGGCTGTACTTCCTGTGCCGCAAGGGCAGCGGTATCCGCCGCAACGGTGACTTCATCAACAGCGCCTTCATCGAGAAGGTGATTGCCGAGCAGCCGGAAATCGACGACGTCTACGTCTACGGCATTCCTTCTGCCAATGGCGTGCCGGGCGAGAAGGATGTGGTGGCGGCGGTGGTTCCCCGGCAAGCCGGGCCCTTCGACGTGCAGGCGCTGTACCGGATATGCCGGGCCCGGCTGGAAGCCAACTTCGTGCCCAGTCATATCCAGGTGCTGCAGCAGATCCCCAAGACCGCTTCGGAAAAACCGCTGGAACGCTTCCTTGTCGAGGCGCTGGCCATTAACCCCGAGGGCGTGCATCAGGAAATGCGCTGACGCGCGCCGACTGAACAGCGGTGCAAAAATTTGCGGAATTTCGATAGTTGGCGGCGGACACCGCACCATAGACTCAGCATTGAACCCTAGCTCGTCAGCACGCTTGGCTTAAGTGAAAACGTGTTACGACCAACCACCGGAGAATGACCATGCGCCTGATCGACCTGACCCAGACCCTCGACCCCGCCAACCGCGCCAAGCTGCCGCCGGCTCTGGCCAGTGCGGCGCCGGTCATATCCCCAGCCATTGAGTACTATCACCCCGCAGAAAAGGGCGCGGACGAGTTCTGCCGTTATCTCGGCTGCAGTCACGCTGACCTGCCGGAAGGCGAGGGCTGGGGTGCAGAGTTGATGACCGATATGTCCACTCATTGCGGCACCCACGTCGATGCCCCCTTGCACAGCGGCTCGAAGATTGCCGGTGCCCCAGCGCGCACTATCACAGATATCGACCTGGAAGAACTCTATCGTCCCGGGCTGGTGCTGGACGTGCGCCCGTGGGTCAAACCCTGCGAGGAAATCACCATCGAGATGCTCGATGCCGCGCTGGCTGCCACCGGCCAGAAGATCCAGCAGGGTCAGGCCGTGCTGATCCGCACCGGTCAGGAACGTTACACCATGACCGACCCGCTGTATTACCAGCAGCCGGGCATGAGCCGGGCCAGCACCCTGCACCTGACCGCTCAGGGCGCCACTATCCTCGGCACCGACGCTGTGGGCTGGGACCTGCCGTTTGGCGTGATGGCGCAAAAGTTCCAGCAGAGCAAGGACCAGCAAGTGCTGTGGGACGGACACAAGGCCATCGTCCAGCGCGAAGCCTTTATCGTGCAGCAGATGACCAACCTTGGCGCCTTGCCGCTGAGCGGCTTCATGGTCGGTTTCTTCCCGATCAAGCTGGCCAATTGCAGCGCCGCTCCGGCGCGCGTAGTCGCCTTCGTCGACTGATCAGCTGCAGAGCCATTGTGCAGGGTGCGCGCAGGGTGGGCTGAAGCCCACCCTACGGCCCATCCCCCGAAAATAAGGAAGACTCCCCCATGAAGCTCATTCGTTTTTCCGTAGACGCCAGCGCCCCCGCTTTCGGCCTGGTGATCGGCGTGCACGCTGTGTCCTTCGCCAGCCTGCAGACTGGCAGCGGCCAGCAGCATCCTGCTCTGGCCAACAGCCAGAGCTACCTCGCCGGCCTGCCGGCCAGCGAACAGGCCGCACGCGAGCTGCTGGCCTGGGGCGAAGCGCATCTGGCCGAGCTGAGCGACGCGCAAAAGCCGCTGCTGGAGTCGGTGCGCCTGCATAGCCCGATCGAGGTCAGCGCACTGTTTGACCTTGGCCTGACCCCGCGCCATCTGGCCAATTCGGCTGACACCCTGTTGCGCTACGAAAAGGACAACCCGCAGACCGCGCCGCTGCTCGAGGCCTTCCGCAAGATGCTGCTGGCGCCACGTGCGGCGGCCACTCCCGGGGTACCGGAGCGGCTGTCCTATTACAAATGCAATCTCAACTCGATCGTCGGCGATGACGTCGAGGTGCCTTGGCCGGTTTACACCTCGCGCCTGGACATCGAGCCGGAACTGGCGGTGGTCTACGGCAACCCGCAGCAACCGGTGGCCGGTTACTGCATCTTCAACGACGTCTCCGCCCGCGACGTGCAGGCGGCCGAGATTATCGGCGGTTTCTGTCTGACCAAGGACATGGCCAGCGGCAACCAGCTCGGCCCCTGGCTGGTGACAGCCGACGAGGTCGGCAATCCTTTCTCCCTGGCCGTCAGCGTGACGGTGGATGGCGCGCCGCGCTTTCAGGGCTCAACCACGGAGATCAGCCACACAGTGGAAGCGGTGTTCGGCTGGCTGGGACTGATTTGCCCGCTGACCCCGGGCACGGTGATGGGCATGGGCACCATTCCGGATTGCACCGGGTTGGATCACGATGACTTTCTCGACCCGGGCGCGCAGATCGCCATCAGCATCGAGCGCCTGGGAACCTTGCGTTGCCGCTTCGCCGAACCACTGCGCCTGCTGCCTAGCCGCTGGCCGCTGCGCCCGGCCCTGCAGAAGTACCACGGCTGAGGCGTGTGCCCCGCAGGCAGCCAAACGACTGTTCAGCGGGGCCGGCGCAGGGTATCCGATGGCAGTTCGCCGAAGCATTTTTTGTAGAGGCGTGAGAATTCGCCGAAGTGCCAGAAGCCCCATTCCATTGCTTCATGGGTCACAGTGGTGGAGCCCGGATCGGCGGCCAGCAGCGCCTTATGCACGCGGTGCAGGCGCAGTCGAGTCAGGTAGGCGGTCGGACTCAGGCCCATCACGGCGCGGAAGGCGTACTCCAGGGTGCGCTCGCTGACGGCGGCGGCCCGGCACAGGTCAGTGACATACAACTGCTCATCGGTATGCGCCAGCGCGTAATTCTCGGCAACTAGGACAATCTTGCTCTGCGCCTGTTGGGTGCGCTCGCGCCGTTCCAGCGGGTGATCCTGGGTAATCGCCAGGCTTTCCAGCAACACCTCCAGCAGTTCAGCATGTGCCGCAGCGCGCTGCTCTGGGCTGTGGTTGAACAGCTCCGGCTGCTGCTCGGCCAGCTCCACCAAGCGCTTGCCCCAGCTAAACAGGCTGCCGGCGCGCGAAGCATCGATATCCAGTGCGATTACCCCAGCCGGTAGGCGAAAATCTTCGTCACGTCCGCGAACCTGCAAGTGAGCACGGATATCCTCTGGACGCAGCAGCAGCGTGATGCTGGCGTAACCGGGGTCGGCGACCAGGCCGATACGGCTGTCCGGCGGCACGATGATCAGTTTGTCAGCCTGTATCGGCAGGCCATCTGCCGTGCCCGTGGCTTGCGGGGCGAAGCTCATGTAAGCGATCAGACTCGGATGCAGGGTCGGCCGGGTGCGCACCCGCAGATTGGTCGTGTAGTACACCACGATGCTGCTGCCCAACCGCACGATCACCTGGCGGGCGTGCAGTCCTGTCGATTGCAGCTGCATGACATCCTGCTCCATCAGCTCAAGCCCGGCGTTGGCCTGCGAGGGATCACTGATTTCGATCACCTCGACGGCGGCAGGTGTGCTCGTGGCAATGGTTGTGGACATGGCGTAATCGGCTGCTCTTCGGCAAATGGATTGAGGCAGGTTATTGCTCCGGCACAGAGCTAGCCTCGGTAGTTTGAACAGCGGGCTCCGTTTGGCGAAATGGATTCCCTGCAGTTCTCAGGCTGCCATGGGTCGGGGCCTTATTACGAAGTAAGCCTCAACCGGGGTCTTGTGATCAAGGGCGTTGTTCGGTTGGCGTCCCTGGTGGCGGCCAGGAGCCGATCGGCCTTGAAAGTTGAGCGCCTTCTGCGGGGCAGTCCGGCGTTCATCAGTGCCTCAATGGGCAGGTAATCCGCCACTGGGACTGTTCAAGAGGCCGGTGGTCTGTCCCCTATTACTCTCAACTCAAACAGCCCCTCGCTGGCCAAGCGAATCCTTCTAAGCGCCTGCGAATGCAGTTGTGAAATGCGCGAACGTGAAACCCCTAGCAAGCCACTGATTTCGCTAAAACTCATGTGCTGGTAATAGTGGCAGACGATCACCTACCGCTCGTTTTCAGATAGCTGTTTGATGCTTTGTTCAAGCAGTAGGCTGTTGCTGTCAGCCTCATACTGTTGCAGTAGGTTGTTGGCCGGGGGTTGTTGCTCGGTGATAGCTAGTGCGAGAAAGTAGCCGAAGGCAAGATCGATGGCTGTGTTGGCTAATTGTTCCAGGTCAAAATCGCCGGTGTCCAAACCGTAGCTTTCGGCAATGCTTTCAGCTTTGCTGCTGGAGCTGCGCTGATCGCGGATGTGGACTGAATCGACTCCGGTTCTGTAGATCGATCTGACCGTCCGCTACTGGCACATATCTGCCGGTCGCCCTTACGGTGTGCGATTGATCAAAACCCATGCAAATGGGTGGTCCAGTAAGTGGTCGACAGCAATCTGCTTGAGGCGATTTAGTAGTCTACTGGGGACGATTTGGCGCGCATGTGTGGTTCGTGCAAATGCGAAGCCATCAATCCATGTCTTTAATGAGTGTTGGCTTCAGAGTTCAGAATCAGCTGCCCGCATAGAATAATTTG
>ERZ795055.3631-NODE-3631-length-11184-cov-42.506604_pt1 | contig 11184 bp, 7 predicted proteins | sample MGYA00375139_ERZ795055 | MGnify/ENA primary metagenome ERZ795055 (study PRJEB30184, sample SAMN05720283) | anaerobic digester metagenome | isolation source: active sludge of municipal wastewater-treating anaerobic digesters | place: USA | collected 2015-01-23 ...
GACCGGCGAGCGTACCCAGGAAGGTTTCTACCGCGTCAAGAATGGTCTGGAGCAGGCCATCTCACGTGGCGTCGCTTACGCCCCCTATGCCGACCTGGTGTGGTGCGAGACCGGCACGCCCGACCTCGGCTTCGCCCGCGAATTCGCCCAGGCCGTGCTGGCCGCCAACCCCGGCAAGCTGCTGTCCTATAACTGCTCGCCGTCCTTCAACTGGAAGAAGAACCTCGACGACAAGACCATCGCCAAGTTCCAGGACGAACTCTCGGCCATGGGCTACAAGTACCAGTTCATCACGCTGGCCGGCATCCATATCAACTGGTTCAACACTTTCCAGTTCGCCCACGCTTACGCCAACGGCGAAGGCATGAAGCATTACGTCGAGATGGTGCAGGAAAAGGAATTTGCTGCCCGCGAGCAGGGCTACACCTTCGTTTCGCACCAGCAGGAAGTCGGCGCCGGTTACTTCGACGACGTCACCACCGTCATTCAGGGCGGTTCCTCCTCGGTCAAGGCGCTTACCGGCTCGACCGAAGAAGAACAGTTCCACTAAGAACCCTTCCCGTTTTGATTGCTGCCTCACCCGGCAGCAACACAAGGCCGGCGCTCACAAGGCGCCGGCCTTTTTGTCGCCCGGAAACACGGGATACCCTGCAATTCTGGCGGAACAGCGCCTGGCCCAGGCCGCAAAATATCGCCATGCTGATAAAGTATTAGGACATTCGTCTTTTCGGCGCCGCCAACGGCTTCATCAGGAGCAGGAATTGCAGGCATTACCAAAAACAACAGGCGCGTTTTTCGCATTATTGCGTCTTTGTTTTATCGCGGCGTTCTGGCTCTCCGCGCCGGCTGGCGCGAGTGATCACGCGGTACGGATTGGCGTTCTCTCCTTTCGCGATATCGAAGCCACCCGGCAGCAATGGGCGCCCCTTGCCGAGCACCTGAACCGGCAGATTCCCGGCAAGCGCTTCGAGTTTGTTCCGCTCCATCTGGACGACCTGAACCGTGCCGTCGAGGCCGGGAATATCGACTTCGTGCTGACCCAGCCCGAGCATTACGTGGTGCTGCGCACACGCCATGGCCTGGCGGCTGTCGCTACCCTGATGCCGCTCGCCGGAGGGCACCCGGTATCCCGATTCGGCGGCGTCATCGTGACCCGTGCCGGGCGTCAGGACATCCGCGAGCTTGCCGACCTCCGGGGAAGGACGGTCGCCGCCGCACACCAGAACTCGCTCGGCAGCTATCGGGTCCAGCAATGGGCGCTTTTGCAGGCTGGCATCCACGTGCCGGATGACCTGAAAGGGGTGAGCTTCACCGGCCAGTCGCAGGACGAGGTCATCAGGCAGGTCCTGAACAATCAGGTCGACGTCGGCTTTGTCCGTACCGGTCTGATCGAATCGATGGTCGACGAGGGAAAGCTCGACGCCGGCGCCCTCAAGGTAATCAACCCGCAAGACGATCCGGGCTTTCCCTTGCGGCGCTCTACCGCGCTTTATCCCGAGTGGCCATTCCTGGCGTCAGGTCATGTTCCCGAGCCGTTGATCAAGGCGGTGGTCATGGCCTTGCTGCAAATAAAACCGGACGATCCGGCGGCGCTGGCCGGCAAATTTTATGGCTTCTCGCCCCCTACCGACTACGGCGCACTCGAATCGATGTTGCTCGAACTAAACGCCCACCCGAATCGCCTAGCGTATTTCAGCCTCCGCGACATCATCGCGAAATATTCCGCCGCAGTCGTTGCCAGCCTGAGTCTGCTGCTGATCCTGATGCTGCTGGCCGTGGTGTACCTGATTCGCTCGAAACGCCAGGTCGCCGCCACCCTGCGCGAACGCGCCTCGCTGCTCGACAGCCTTGGCGAAGGGCTCTACGTGATCGACCGTCGCGGACACTGCAGCTTCATCAATCCCAAAGCCCTCGAAATTCTCGGCTTGACGCGGCAGGAAGTCGTCAGCTCCGATCAGCACCTGTTATTCCACCACCACCGTCCCGACGGCTCGCCGTACCCGAACAGCGAATGCCCGATCTATCTGACCCTGCACGACGGCCACAAGCGGCAGGGCGAGGAATGGTTCTTCCGGAAAAACGGGGAAGGCTTTCCGGTCCGCTATTCAGTGACGCCGATGCGCGACAAGCGCAACGAGGGTGCAGTCGTCGTCTTCCACGACATTTCCGAGTCGCGCAGGGCCGACGAACTGATGCGCATCTCGGCCATCGCCTTTGAAACCCAGGAAGCCATGCTCGTCACCGATGCCGCTACGCGCATCCTCCGGGTCAACCGCGCCTTTACCGAAATTACCGGCTACGCGGCCGAGGAGGTGATCGGCCAGACGCCGGCCGTGTTCAAATCCGGCCACCACGACTTTGGTTTTTACCGGGAAATGTGGGCGGCATTGAAGGCGCACGGACACTGGCGCGGAGAAATCTGGAATCGCCGGAAAAACGGCGAGGTTTTCCCGGAATGGCTGAGCATTTCCGCCGTCCGCAACGCCCAGGGTGAAACCACCCATTTCGTCGCCTCCTTCCTCGACCTCACCCAGCGCAAGGAGGCCGAAGAACAGATCCAGTTCCTCGCCTTCTACGATCCGCTGACCCACTTGCCGAATCGACGCCTGCTCAATGAACGCCTGGAAAAGGCGCTGTTTTCGGGCGTCCGCCACCACCGCTACGCGGCCTTGCTGTTCATTGATCTCGATAACTTCAAGATGCTCAACGACTCGATGGGTCACGCGATTGGCGACCTCCTGCTGTGCCAAGTCGCCCAGCGTCTGGGCGCCTCGGTCCGCGCCAACGATACGGTGGCCCGCCAGGGCGGCGACGAATTCGTCATCTTGCTCGAAGAGTTGAGCCAGGACATCCACGGCGCGATCGCCCAGATCAAGTTGATCGCCCAGAACATGCTGGAAGCGCTGGATAAACCCTATCAATTTGGCGATGTTTCCTACCACTGCACCGCCAGCATCGGAGCCATTCCTTTCATGGATGCCGGCGAAACGGTCGAGAGCCTGCTCAAATCGGCGGACATGGCCATGTACAAAGCCAAGGCCGCCGGCAAGAACGCCCTGCGTTTCTTCGACCCGTCGATGCAAACCGAAATCGAACGGCGGGCCACCGTCGAGCGCGAACTGCGGAATGCGCTGCAGGCGGGTCAGTTCGAACTCTACTTCCAGCCCCAGGTCGACAGCGCCGGCAAGGTCTTTGGCGCCGAAGCGCTGATCCGCTGGCAACACCCGAGCCGTGGCCTCGTCGGACCTGACGAATTCATTCGCATTGCCGAAGAAAGCCGGCTGATCCTGCCGATCGGGCAATGGGTCCTGGCCGAGGCCTGCCGGCAGCTTGCGCTCTGGCAGAAACATCCCGACACCGCGCACCTGACGCTGGCCGTCAACGTCAGCGCGCTGCAATTCCGTGACAGCGATTTCGTCAACAGCGTGGCGCGCGCCATCGCCGAATCGGGCGCACCGGGCAGCCACCTGAAGCTGGAAATCACCGAATCGCTGCTCCTCGAGGATATCGGCGGCACCATCGAACACATGCGACCGCTCAAGGAAAAGCTGGGCGTCGGCCTGGTGCTGGACGATTTCGGCACCGGCTATTCATCCTTGAGCTACCTGAAACAGCTCCCGCTCGACCAGATCAAGATCGACCGCAGCTTTGTCCGGGACATCAACAGCAACCCCAACGATGCCGCGATCGCCGAAACCATCATCGCCCTCGGCCACTTTTTCAATCTGACCATCATCGCCGAGGGGGTCGAAACCCCGGCCCAGCGGGATACGCTGATCACCTGCGGCTGCAAGGCCTTCCAGGGGTTCCATTTCGGCAAGCCGGGAACCATCGAACAGTTTCAGGCCGGCCTTGGCGGCAATTCATGACAAAAATTCCACTTGCCGCGGTCGACGGCTGTTTCGGGCCCGTTTTCCATTAACTTCCTTCCGCTCCCCCGAACAGTGTCCGACCGCGCCCGCAGCTTTCCGCCCATCGCCGCCCCCGACGCCCGCGTCCTGGTCCTCGGCAGCATGCCGGGGCAAGCGTCGCTCGCCGCCGGCCAGTACTACGCCCATCCGCGCAATGCCTTCTGGCCGATCATGGCGACACTGTTCGGCTTCGACGCCGCACTCGATTATCCAGCCCGGACCAAGGCCCTGGCTGCCGCCGGCATTGCCGTATGGGACGTGCTGCATTCCTGCCGCCGCCAGGGCAGCCTGGATTCGGCCATCGAAGACGACACACTGGTCGCCAACGACCTGGCCGGATTCCTCGCCGGACACCCGGCGATCCATCACGTCTTCTTCAACGGTGCCAAGGCCGAAAGCTGCTTCCGGCGGCACATCAAACTCGCCATGCCGGAACGGGAAATCGCCTTTACCCGCCTGCCGTCGACCAGCCCGGCCCACGCCGGGCGTTCATTCGAACAAAAATTGCTGGCCTGGCGCGCCGTCGCCGACGCGCTCAAGCACTAGACGCTCGGCCGCGTCCACATCCACGACAGGACCAGCACACCGACTGCCGCCGGCACGTAACACCACGGCTCGGGCAGCGTCAGCCAGCCGCCGATGGCGCTGATTGCCAGTAGCAACGTGGCAAGACGCTTGGCGACGAGGGGGATGGCGCGGTGGTCGCGCCAGGCGAGGATCGCCGGCCCCCATTTCGGATGCGCCAGCAGTTTCGCCTCCCACTCCGGATGCGAGCGGGCGAAGAACCAGGCGGCGAGGAGAAGGAAGGGTGTAGTCGGCAGCAGCGGTAGCACCGCACCGACAGCGCCGAGGGCGACGCAGAGCGCACCAAGCACGCGGTAGGTGGGCACCTTCACCGCAATTCCCAGTAACTCGACCGGCCGTAGGTTTCCTTCAGCAGATCGATGAACAGGCGAACCCGCAGCGGCAGGTGCCGGCGCTGCGGAAAGACGGCATAAATTCCCATCGGCGGCACCTGCCAGGCATCCAGCACCGAAGTCAGCCGGCCCTCCTTCAAATCCTGCCCGACTTCCCACAGCGAACGCCAGGCCAGGCCTCGGCCGGCCAACGCCCACTCGTGCAGGACCGCGCCGTCGTTGCATTCGAAGCTGCCGCCGACCTTGACGGTATCGACCTCGCCGGATTGCGGATCGCGAAACATCCAGCCGCGCTGCTGTCCGAGCGATAGGCATTCGTGGGTGGCCAGATCGGCCGGCCCACGTGGCACCCCATGCGCCACCAGATAGGCCGGGCTGGCGACGACCATCCGCCGCATCTCGCCGAGACGAACGCTGACCAGGCTGGAATCGGTCAATTCACCGATGCGGATCGCGCAATCGATATTTTCATTGAGCAAATCGACCAGACGGTCGCTGAGATCTAGGCTGACCGTCACCTCCGGATTCGCCTGCATGAATTCACCGACCAGCGGCGCAACATGACGCCGGCCAAAGCCGAGGGGCGCCGAAACCCGGAGCTGGCCGGTCGCCCGGACGCCGCCCAGCGATACCGCGGCTTCGGCATTGGCGAACTCGTTCAGCACTTTCTGACAATCCTCGAGAAACGCCTGGCCCTCGAAGGTGATGGTCAATTTGCGCGTGGTGCGCAGCAGCAACCTGACGCCGAGCCGCGCCTCCAGTGCATCGAGGCGTCTGCCGATGATCGCCGGCGTCACTCCCTCCGCCCGCGCGGCGGCAGACAGACTGCCGCGCGTGGCGGCCGAAACGAAGGCTTCAATCTGTTTCAGGCGATCCATTTGATACTTAATGTAAAAGATGAATTGATTCTAGCCGTCTTTTTGTCGAAGCGGAATATCAATAGAATTTGTGGCGTTGCACCAATTCACCTTTTATCTGGAGATCCCATGAGCCTGAACCTGCCTGCTGGCGTGCAAATCACCGGCCCGATCAAGCCCGGTTACGAATCCGTTCTGACGCATGATGCGCTGGCCCTGGTCGCCAAGCTGCACCGCGCCTTCGAAGGCCGCCGTCAGGAACTGCTGAAGGCCCGCGTCGCGCGCCAGGCGCGCATCGATGCCGGCGAAATGCCGGACTTCCTGCCGGAGACCAAGCACATCCGCGAAGGTGACTGGAAAGTCGCCCCGGTGCCGCCGGCCCTGCACTGCCGCCGTGTCGAAATCACCGGCCCGGTCGAAGCCAAGATGATCATCAACGCCTTCAACTCGGGCGCCGATTCGTACATGTCCGACTTCGAGGATTCCAACTCGCCTAACTGGGACAACCAGATCGTCGGCCAGATGAACCTGTACAAGGCGATCCGCCGCGAATTGTCCTTCAAGAACGAAGCCGGCAAGGAATACAAGCTCAACGACAAAATCGCCACCCTGCAGATCCGTCCGCGCGGCTGGCACCTCGACGAAAAGCACGTGCTGGTTGACGGTCAACGCGTCGGCGGCGGCATTTTCGACTTCGCCGTGGTCTTCTTCCACAACGCCAAGGAACAGATCGCCCGCGGCGCCGGCCCCTTCTTCTACCTGCCGAAGATGGAAAGCCACCTCGAAGCCCGCCTGTGGAACGACATCTTCGTCATGGCCCAGGACCACATCGGCCTGCCGCAAGGCACCATCAAGGCCACCGTGCTGGTCGAAACCATCCTCGCCACCTTCGAGATGGAAGAAATCCTCTACGAACTGCGCAACCACTCCGCCGGCCTCAATGCCGGGCGCTGGGACTACATCTTCTCCTGCATCAAGAAATTCAAGAAGAACAAGGACTTCTGCCTGGCCCAGCGCGGCGCGATCACCATGGAAGTGCCTTTCATGCGCTCCTACTCGCTGGCCCTGGTGCAGGCCTGTCACAAGCGCGGCGCCCCGGCGATGGGTGGCATGTCGGCCCTGATCCCGATCAAGAACGATCCGGTCGCCAACGAAAAGGCGCTGGCCGGCATCCGCCACGACAAGACGCGCGACGCCAACGACGGCTTCGACGGCGGCTGGGTGGCCCACCCGGGCCTGGTGCCGATCGCCATGGAAGAGTTCGTCAAGGTGCTCGGCGACAAGCCGAACCAGTTCGAAAAACAGGTCGAAGGCAAGTTCGGCCCGTCCCAGTGGCTCGACTTCAAGCCGGAACAGCCGATCACCGAAGCCGGCCTGCGCAACAACATCAACGTCGGCATCCACTACCTCGGCAGCTGGCTGGCCGGCAACGGCTGCGTGCCCATCCACAACCTGATGGAAGACGCCGCCACCGCCGAAATCTCCCGCTCGCAGGTCTGGCAGTGGGTGGTTTCGCCGAAGGGCATCCTCGACGACGGCCGCAAGGTCACGGCCGAACTGGTGCGGACGATGATTCCCGAGGAACTGGCCAAGGTGAAGGCAACCGTCACCGCCCAGGGCGAAGCCACGGCGACCTACGACCAGGCCGCCGGTATCTTCGACAAGATGTCGCTGAGCCCGGAATACCCGGAGTTCCTGACCCTGCCGCTGTACGAGGCGATGGAATAAGCGGTCGCGCAAGAGAAGCGAAGTAGAACGGAAGCGCCGGGGCAACCCGGCGCTTTTTTGTTGGCGCCCCGGTTTTGCGGTTCGCAAACTGGGAACTGCTGCGGTCGACTGCCTGAAAAGGCCAAAAATCAACCTTGACCGGCGTGCCTGCGACCTCTCCCGATCCACGGCTGGCCAGCTCTGGAAGCCATGATCTGAAGTAACAAATCAATAGACGATATCGGGTCTATTGATGACGTGCCATAAGCAATAAACTACGAATATCGCTTTTCGAGGCCTTCATCATGCTCTCAGCCCTGACCCAATTGCTTGTCTTCCAGTTGGCCGGCGAAGTCGTCGCCCGCTGGCTGGCCCTGCCGGTGCCCGGCCCGGTGCTCGGCATGCTGTTCCTCTTCGTCGCGCTGGCACTGCGCGGCGGGCCGGGGCAGGAGTTGCAATCGACCAGCCAGAACCTGCTGCAACACCTGTCGCTGCTCTTCGTGCCGGCCGGCGCCGGGATCATGGTGCATCTGCACCGGGTGGCCGATGAATGGCTGCCGCTGCTGCTGTCGCTGCTGATCAGCACGGCGGCGACGCTGGTGGTGACGGCGCTGGTCATGAAACTGCTGATGCCCGCCAAGGCGGCGCCGGGAGAAACACCATGACCCCGCCGATCAGCGAAATCTGGGTCTATCTTTCGGCCTCGCCGCTGCTCGGCCTGACCATCACGCTGCTCGCCTATCAGGGCGCTTTCTGGCTCTACCGGCGCTCGGGCATGAACCCGCTGGCCAACCCGGTGCTGATCGCCGTCACCATTTTGGTGCTTTTATTGACGTTGACCGCAACCAGCTACGAAACCTACTTTGCCGGCGCCCAGTTCGTGCATTTCCTGCTCGGGCCGGCCACCGTGGCGCTTGCCATACCGCTGTACACGCAGTTCCGCCGGGTGCGCTCGATGTTACTGCCCGTCGTCGCCGGGCTGGTGGCGGGCAGCCTGACCGCCGCACTGTCGGCGATCGCCATCGCCCGGCTGTTCGGCGCCAGCCTGCCGACCCAGTTGTCGCTCGCCCCCAAGTCGGTGACGACGCCGATCGCCATGGGCATCGCCGAGCGCATCGGCGGCATTCCGTCGCTGACCGCCGTGCTGGTGATCGTCACCGGCATTCTCGGCGCCGTCGGCGCGCGCTACATCTTCGACGCCATGAAGCTGCGCGACCCGGCAATCCGCGGCTTCGCCATCGGCGTCGCCTCGCACGGCATCGGCACCGCCCGCGCCTTCCAGGTCAGCGAGCAGGCAGGTGCCTTCGCGGCGCTGGCGATGGGGCTGAACGGCGCGCTGACCGCCTTGTTGCTGCCGCTGGTGCTGGGCTGGATGCGATAAGCGGCGACCCGGCCGGTTAGGGTATCTACCAATGGCCGATCCGCACCGGCTGGCGAAGAATCGGCTCATGTTCATCCGCCCCCCGCCCCGCCAGCCGAAACAGACCTGGCTATGGCTCGCGCCTTACGCCGCCATCGGCATCTTCGCGCTCGCCATGCTGATCCTCACCGGCCTGCTGCAATGGCGCGAACAGGACACCGCGCGGTCGGCGCTCGAGGGCGACATGCACTGGGCCGAGCGCACCATCGAGGCGCGCCTGCACGCGCACCAGGATTTCCTGACCGAACTCGGACGCGAGCAGGAATTCCGCCAGCTCACCTACGAATCCTTTCAGGTGCGCGCCAGCCGCTACGTGCGCGACAACCCGGAAATCAGCGCCATCATCTGGGTCAGCATCGACGGCAAGGTCGAGTGGGTCGCCCCCAACGAATCGACCGCGACCTTCGTCGGCGAGCAATTGACCGGCATCCGGCTGAGCGCCCTGCAGGAGGCGCTGCGCACGCGCCGCGAACTGTTCTCACCCGACTACGCGGGCGCCGACCAGCGCCGCGCCAACGACCTGATCCTGCCGGTCCAGCAGGGCAGCGCCGACCTCGGCGCCTTCATCGCCATGCAGTCGCTCGAAGGGCTGTTGCGCGTCACGCTGCCGACCAGCTTCACCTCGCGTTACAGCCTGTCCGTGGTCGACGCGGAAAATCGCGAGGTTTTCAGCAACTCCTCGGTGCGTCCGACCGACCGCCGGATTTCCGGGACCATCAGCCTCGACCTGCCGAGCAACCGGCTCGGGCTGAACATCGTCGCCTACCGCGGCGGCGGCGCCTGGCTGCCCTTCGTTCCCGCCGCGCTGATCGCCTTCCTGACCCTGCTCGCCACCGCCACGCTGCTCCAGTTGCGCCGCCACGCCAGCCGCCGCGCGGAAACCGAAGAGCAACTGCGCGCCGCCTACGCCTTCCGCCAGGCGATGTCGCAATCGCTGGTGACCGGCCTCCGGGCGATCGACCTCGACGGACGCATCACCTTCGTCAATGCCGCTTTCTGCCGCATGACCGGCTTCGAGGAAGCCGAACTGGTCGGCGTCGCCCCGCCCTACCCCTACTGGCCGCCCGAGGAGTTCGACCAGTTGCAGCGCAACATCGACCAGGCGCTGGGCGGCCAGGCGCCGCCGGGCGGCTTCGAGATGCGCATCATGCGCAAGAACGGCGAACGCTTCGACGTCCGCCTCTACTTCTCGCCGTTGATCGATGCCGCCGGCCAGCAGATCGGCTGGATCGCTTCGATGAACGACATCACCGAGCCCAAGCGGGCGCGGGTCGAACTCGAACGTGCGCACGAACGCTTCGTGACGGTGATCGACGGCCTCGATACGGCGGTGCACGTCGCCGACGCAAAAAGCGGCGAAATCCTTTTCGCCAACCGGGCTTTCCAGCACATTTTCGGTTTCGATACCGTCGGCCGCGATTCGGCGCTGGTCACCGCCGCCTGCCGGCCGGCCACGGAGGCGCTGGCCCTCGACCCATCGGACATCGACCCGGCCACGCTGCCGGTCGAGATTTTCGACGGCGAGATCCAGCACGCCCTGTCCGGCCACTGGTATCACCTGCACGAGCGCGCCATCCGCTGGGTCGACGGGCGCACGGTGCGCGTCCAGCTCGCCGCCGACATCACCGACCGCAAGCACATCGACGAAGTGAACCTGCAGCAGCAGAAGCGCCTGGAGCAGACCTCGCGCCTGATCACCATGGGCGAGATGGCCTCGTCGCTGGCCCATGAACTCAACCAGCCGCTGTCGGCGATCGCCAACTACTGCGCCGGCTGCGTCAAGCGCATGCAGGCCGGCAACTACAAGCTCGAAGACCTGCTGTCGGCGATGCAGAAGGCCAGCGACCAGGCCGAGCGGGCCGGCAAGATCATCCGCCGCATGCGCGACATGGTGAAGAAGAGCGACCCCAACCGCCAGCCGATCGCCCTCGCCGAACTGCTCGACGAGGCGCGCGCCTTCGCCGACATCGAGGCGCAACGAACCAGCACGCAGATCGTCGTCGACCTGCCGGAAAATTTGCCCAAAATCGTCGTCGACCGCATCATGATCGAGCAGGTGCTGCTCAACCTGATCAAGAATGGCATCGAGGCGATGCACGACACGCCTGTCGAGCGCCGCCGGCTGAACATCGGTGCGCGGCAGATCGACGCGCGGCTGCTGCAGGTCGAGGTTGCCGACAACGGCCACGGGCTGGCGGAAGAGGATGTGGAAAAGATATTCGCGCCGTTCTACACGACCAAGCAGGAAGGCATGGGCATCGGCCTGGCGATCTGCCGTTCGATCATCGAGTTTCATCAGGGACACCTGTGGGTCGAAGCGCGGCGCGAGGGCGGCACCGTGTTCCGTTTCACCGTACCGATAGAGGAAAGCG
>ERZ795055.3635-NODE-3635-length-11180-cov-4.122787_pt1 | contig 11180 bp, 7 predicted proteins | sample MGYA00375139_ERZ795055 | MGnify/ENA primary metagenome ERZ795055 (study PRJEB30184, sample SAMN05720283) | anaerobic digester metagenome | isolation source: active sludge of municipal wastewater-treating anaerobic digesters | place: USA | collected 2015-01-23 ...
CCTTCTCAGCACTCTCGGCAATCTCTTGGGCGGGAACCTGAGATGATCGCAGACAGTTCTCAAGGTGCTTGAGATCTTGCTTACCTTCCAAATCAGAGGCGAACGCCACTTCGGAGTCCAACACCACCGTCACATGCCCAGTATTTTTGTCATGGCGCACGATCCAGTCGTAATCGAGCTCGGCGCCCTTATGAACGCTCGACGCCGAAATGATCGACACGCCAGCATCGATGGCCTGCAAGCGCGCAAAGGTATCTGACACAGAAACGTTCGCTTGTTTTGCAACGATGAGAGCCTCGTGAAGTTTGGGGTTGGCCTCTTGAAGCCAGGCGCTAACCACCTGCCGATCGCTCGCACGCAAAACCGAAAATTGTGCGGCCAGTTCATTCAAGGCGGTGGCTGTAAATCCTTGATCGCGCACTCGACCTGCATCCTCGCGAAAGGTCTGCATCGAGTCGGAAGTTCTTGAGGTCGCACGCATTGTCATGGGCATCACCTCGATCAACTAGACCATACGCAATCGAAAGCGTCCAGACGCGGCTCGCTAGGCGACCGAAGTGTCGGGAGGTAGGCGAGGTGCGCCCCCGCCGCGCGCGTTGACGACCTCGTCCCCCCGCGGTACGTTAACCCCATGAAACGTGGTCAAGCGTGGGTGGTGGGCGTGGCCGCTGTGTTGTTGGTGTCCGGAGCCGGACACGCGGAATCTGCACCCGCCAATGAAACCAAGGCGACGCAGGTGACGTCGGCCCCAGCGCCTGTGGCGAAGGCCCCAGCACTGGGCCTGGAAGCTGTCGAGCAAGTCCCGGACAACGAAAAGAGCGGCAAGACGCAAGAGCACGTCACCCGCATGAAAGAAATCCTCACCAAGGTGCTCACACATCTGGAAGAGGCGCGGGACGAAAAAGATATCGTCAAGCTGAACTGCGTGAACGAAAAGCTCACCAACGTCAAAGGCCTGCTGAAAATCTCCGAAGATGGCGACGTGAAGATGCAGGAAGCGCTGGCGCGTAGAAACAGCGAAGATGCCCAACACGAGTACGAGAAGATCGCCATCGCACGCAGCAAATGTGAGCAACTGATGGCGGAGAGTGAGTCGTGCGTCGGCGAGCTGGCTGTGTATGCCGGAGACACACAGGTCGAGGTGGTGATGGAAGGCGAAGTCCCCGGCAACCTGGCAGAGAATATCCCGGTCGTTGAGATCATCGTTAGGCCGCCCGCCGCCAGTCCCTACCAATAGTCCCGGGCGCCACGCGCCCATAACCGAGTTTTAAAGATGGTCATAGGGATGCGGTTGGCTTCGCGTCGACGTCGTTAACGACCCGCGATACCTAGAGAATCTGACCGTGCATCGAGCCGGGCGGCGTCATGCCCAGGCGATGCAGCACGGTGGGTGCGATATCCAACAGCGTGGCGTGGGTGGGTGCTGGGCGCGCTCCTTGGCCGTCCTGCAAAATGAGCACACCGTGCGGCGCGTGATTGGCGGCGTCGGCGCCCTGGTCGTTTTTGGCCACAAATAATTGCCCGTGCCCAAGCGTCCCCAGCGTACGAAAGCGGAGCTCAGCCACGAGCACCATCAAGTCGGGGGGCACGCCGTTCACCTCCCGATACACTTCGTGCGGCGCGAGCGTCTGCACGGGCAAGCGCTGGTCATCAGGCCCCAAGAGCGCTCCCAACTTGCGTCGTAGCTCAGCCAAAAGTGACGGCGCATCGGCCTCAGACACAATTCCCTGCGACTCGCGGCCCAGAAGATTCAAATAGATGCGTCCTACGTAGCCGCCATCCCCCCAGGCGCGGGTGCGCGTCCAATCCACTTCCGCAGGCAGAAGCGGTGACACCACGCCCGGAGCACGGGGCTGGTTGAGCACGAGGTAGCCCTCGGCGACAAGCCATTCGTTCAGCGCAAAATTGCCCCAGAGTCGCTGCGCGCCATGGTCTGAAACCACAAACACGACGTCGTCAGCTCGCAGCAGGCTCAAGAGCTTGGCCAGGTGCCGATCCAACTGGCGATAATAATCAAAGAGAGCGCCTGTCTGCGGCGCAAGCGCGGCATCCAGAATGGCATCATCCCAGATCATGTGCTGCATGCGATCCAAGCCGATCTCCACCATCATGAAAAAATCCCAATCGGCCGCTTGCACCCAGCGCTCGGCCACGCGAAAGCGTGCCTCGGTCATCGCCACCACCTGCGCCACGGCTTGCGCCTGATTCGCACGCCGGAACTCCGGCACATCCACCCGATAGTCAGGCACCCATTCCATAAGTGCCGCGTGCGCCTCGACCGGATAGACAAAATCCCGAGCGCCTTCGGGAAGTGGGGGCCCCGCCACCAACGTGCCCCGCACAGGTTTAGGTGGATACGTCTGCGGCACCCCCAACACGCGACAACGCTTGTGCGCGCGCGACAGCAGGCTCCACAGCGTCGGGGCGCCGACATGAAGTGACGACGCGAGACGCCGGCCCTCATAGGAATAATCGCGCCGATCGTGAAAGCCGTAGATACCCAACGCCCCAGGGTCGAGGCCGGTGACCATCGAGCTCCAGGCCGGCACGGTAATGGGCGGCATCGAACTTTCGAGCGGCCCAACCATCGAGCGCTGCGCCAAGGCCCGAAATGCAGGTAAGTGCGGCAACAGGCTATCGAACAACACGGCGGGCGGACAGGCGTCCAGCCCTATCACCATTACCCGAGGCATGGCGCACGCTAGCATGGCGGACAATTTCACCCTACCCTAAGGTATTCATGTTGGATCTCCTGCTCCTCCCGCTGCTGCTCATTGCTGAGCCTCCGCCTGTGACACCTATGCCCTCGGTCGGCCCGGCTCCGATGCTGCGGATCCGCGAGCCGTTTCGCCGCACCGGCCCCAAAACGGCCGACAAGGTTGCGCCGCCCAAGCTAGTTCCGCGCACCCCCGCGGGACTTGCCGGCTGCGAACAGGCGCTGATGCCAACCCAAGAACTGCCGCGCCGAGTTGGCGAGGTGGTGCGCTACCTGGTGGCGGTGGACGGGCTGTCGGTGGGGACGGTGGATTTTAAAGTCGAGCAGGACGGCACCTTTCAAGGCCTAAACGTCACGGAGTTTCGCAGCTTGTTTAAGTTGGATGCGCTGGTGGCCACCTTCTTGCCCGTGGAAGGGCGAGCCGCCGCGCTGGTGCCGTATGGAAGATTCTGGCCGATGAAGGCGATGGACAAGTACCAACTCGACCAAGATCGCCTGGAGGAAGAGCTGACACTTGCGAGCGAAGGGCGCGCGATGGCAGTGAAGCGAGTCAAAAATAACCACACCGAAAACGAGAACCGCGCGTTTGCCTACCCCATCGTCGATTTTGTGAGTGGTTTCTACCTGTTGCGGGCGCTCCCCAAAACAATGAATGGCTGTGCGGTGCTCTACGGCAACCACCGCGCCTACACGGTTTGGCTCGCCCCCGATGGCAGCGAAAAAATTAAGACACCGGTGGGCATGCGCGAGGCCGATCGCTACCAAGTGCGCTATGCGTCGGAGAAATCACCGCGACCACTCACGGCCCGAGTCTGGATCGGCGATGTACCAACGCGCCTGCCGTTCCGCGTAGAAATGGACGGCAAACACAGGCTTGAGGCGCAGGTCCACCTGTACGAGAGCGGAGGCTCATCGTTACCAGGGACCAGCGGGACCGACGTAGAAATCAGGCCGTAAAGCTAATCGGCCATCTTGGTGTGGCGCATCTGCTCAATAAGGCGACCGTATTCGACTTCCCACTCGGCGGTGCCTTCGCGCAGATTCTTTAAGCGACCACGAACTTCGCGATCCAGCTCTTCGTCCACGCCCATGTACTTGTTCATTGCTTCAGTGACGAGCTTACGAATCTCGTTGTCCTCGGCAAACACCTCTTCGATGTTCTTCGAGTCGAACAAGCCGGCGATGACACGATCGATCACGTGTTCCATCGCGCCTTCGCCCATCACGATCTTGCGCGTATCGGCCAGCTGACGCTTCACTCGCCCAAGCATTTCCACCGGCAAGTTGTGACGCGCCAAGGTTTCTTGCGCATCCGTGCGTAGCTGATCCAACGCGTTCAGATAGTCGACCAACACACCCGCGACATCGAGTTCGGCCTCATCCCGACGGCCGTCCTCCATCTCGATGGCACGGTTGGCCAGGAGCGAACGAATCACGTCCTTTGCGATTTTCGGAACAACCTTGCGGTAAATTCTCATGGCTCCAGGCCCCTTCGACACCGTTGCATTTTCCGCGCCATATAAGAGCCTGGGCTTGCGAGTGTCAAGGAAAGACCGCAGCCCGAGTGTGGTTGGCCAGTTTTTTGACGCCATTCCCGCCTGCCTCTAGCATCAACCCCGTCCATGCGCTCTGCGCGGAGTTCATGGCGACTGCTTCGGAGGAAATTGTCATGGCCAACAAGCGGCGAGCCGCAGCCAAGAAGAAGGCTGCGGAGCCTGTCGAGGAAAAACGCAACGTCAAACGCTCGACGGGGCCTACGACCAGCAGCAAAGCGCTGCACGAAGCGTTCGCGGTTGCTTTAGGGGCCTGCGGCCTGCTCACCGTGCTCGCCTTGGCGAGCTACAACCCCCTGGATGCCTCGCTCAACGCCAGCGGTTCCGCCGACGTCGCCAACTGGATTGGACCGGCCGGCGCCTATTGGGCCGACATGTTGTTCCAAATGTTGGGCATCGGTGCCTATGCCCTGGGTCTGGGCACGATGCTTGCGGCGATCAAAGCGTTTGCTGGCCAACGCATTCGCCCGGGCCTGCGTGAATCGGCCGGCACACTGCTGTTGATTATCTCGGTAGGTGCGTTTGCGCACCTGGTGTGTCTAGGCCAACCCCGCCCGTATCCGGCCGGTGGCGTGGTCGGCGCTATCTTGGGTCAGGTACTCATCGAGAAGTTCGCGCGCATCGGCTCCTTCATACTGTCGGGGGCGCTGGTGCTCACCTCCGTGACGCTCACCGTGGATGGTTTGGTCTCCGGCCTCGGGTTGCGCGGCGCCACCGCGATGAAGGGCGCGGCGTTGTGGGCACGCGCGCAATGGATCATCTACCGCGAGAAGTCACGACGTCGGGACGAGGCGCTGGCTGAGGCTTTCGCGCAACAAGACGACGATATAGGCGAAGCCGCCCAATGGACGATGGCTGACGAGGATGACGCCCAAGCCGCCGATGCACAAGGCGAAGCCTCATTGTTGGCCGCACGCACCGAGGAGCGCACCCATACGCTGAAGAAGGCCAAAGAACGCGGCAAGAAGTTGGGTGAGGCCGAGGCTGCCAAGGCTCTGGAGAGCGCACGCGCGAAGGCCGTACGCGACGTTTCCGAGCCGCAACTGGCGTTGGATAACACGTTGGATCTGCCGGCCGAAGAAGACTTTGAGTTGGGCGAATTGCCGGCCCTGGATGCGATCGTTAACCCCGCGCCCGAAGAGCCAATCGTGGAGCTTTGCCCTGAAGACGTGGACGTGGATGTCCCGATCCGCGCAGCGCTCCCCGAAACCGACACGGTGCTTGCAGCGCCAGCCCTGCCTGAGCTCGGTGTGGACGACACCCAAGAAGTGCCGATCCCAAGCTTCGCCGAAATGATGCAACCTGCGGTCGCCCCCGCACCCAAACGGGTCGTGAAGAGCCGCAAAAAGGGGAGCGAGCCTGAAATCGTCGACGTTCGCCCCGAGGTGGACCCCGATGCGTTGGAACGGACCGCCGACCTTGCCCCCACCCACACCGCGCAGGCCTTCGAGCTGCCTAGCACGTCGCTGTTGGACTACGAGGCCACAGAGCGACCGCCAATCGACGCCGAGCTGCTGCGCGAAAACGCCCAAAAGCTGACCAAAACCCTCAAGGAATACGGCATTGAAGGCACGGTGCGCGAAATCCGCCCGGGCCCCGTCGTGACGATGTATGAGTTCGTGCCGGCGCCGGGCATCAAGCTGTCGCGGATCGCCTCGTTGGCCGACGACATCGCGATGAGCATGGCCGCCTTGCGAGTGCGCATCGTGGCGCCCATCCCTGGCAAGGGCGCGGTCGGTATCGAAATCCCGAACGTGGATCGTGAGATGGTCTACCTGAAGGAGATCATCGCCCACGACAATTTCCGCAAAGCCAAGTCGATGCTGACGATCGCACTGGGCAAAGACATCGAAGGCAACCCCACCGCGGTAACGCTGGCCAAGATGCCGCACATGCTGGTGGCCGGCGCCACCGGCACCGGCAAGTCGGTGGCGATCAACAGCATGATCATGAGCATCCTGTTCAAGGCCTCACCCGAAGAGGTCCGGATGATCATGGTGGACCCGAAGATGCTGGAGCTGTCGATGTACGACGGCATTCCACACCTGCTGTTGCCGGTGGTGACCGACCCGAAAAAGGCCTCGTTGGCGCTGCGTTGGGCCGTCGAGGAAATGGGCCGGCGCTACAATGTCTTGTCGGAAATGGGCGTGCGCTCGATTGATGGCTTCAATCAGAAGTTCGATGAAGCCAAGGCACGCGGCGAAACCTTGGCCATGCCACCAGAGACTGAAGGTGGCGAGGCCAAGGCGTTAACCCGCATGCCCTACATCGTCGTCGTCGTAGACGAGTTCGCCGACTTAATGATGGTGGCAGGTCGCGAGGTAGAGGCCTCGATCATGCGACTGGCGCAGATGGCGCGCGCTGCCGGGATCCACTTGATCTTGGCCACTCAGCGGCCGTCGGTCGACGTGATCACCGGCGTCATCAAAGCCAACTTCCCAACGCGCATCGCGTTCCAAGTGGCCTCGAAACATGACTCACGCACCATCATCGACCAGAACGGTGCAGAGCATCTGTTGGGCCGCGGTGACATGCTCTACCTGTCGCCAGGCGCTGGCGGCCTGGTGCGTATCCACGGCGCCTTTGTCTCCGACGAAGAGGTGGACCGCACCGTTAAGTTCCTACGCAACCAAGGCGAACCTCAGTACGACGAGTCGATTCTGGCACCACGCGAAGAGGCCACCGAAGGCGACGCGGGCGGTGAAGAGCGCGACGAGATGTACGACCAGGCGGTGGCGATCGTCGCCGAGACTCGTCAGGCCTCTATTTCGATGATTCAACGTCGCTTGCGCATTGGCTACAACCGCGCTGCGCGGCTCGTCGAGACGATGGAACGCGAAGGCATCGTCGGCCCGGCCGATGGCGCCAAACCACGTGAAGTGCTGGTCTCACCTGCGCCCATGTAATCTTCCCACCTACTTCTGCTAAGGTGCGCCGCGATGAATGCTTGGTGGCGCCGGGCTCTGTTGGCCCTCTTTTTAATAGGTGTCGTTGTAACGGCGTATACCCGCTTGGATGCGTTGGCGGGCCTCGACATGCCGAGCGCCCCGGCTGTGGACGACGGTGCGGCCGCGTACGACGCCGGCAAACCGCGCTTGTTTGTGCTGTGGATCGACTCGTTGCGCTATGAGACCGCCAGCGACCCGAACCTGATGCCCGCGTTGAACCAGCTGAAACACCGCGGCCTGTACGCCAAAGTGACGACGTCGTTTGATCCGATCAGCACCCCAGCGTTGAAGGCCGCTTTCACCGGCCGAGATCAATTTGCGCTGTTGGGTTTCGTACGTAACTTCGGCGCCCACGGCGACCCCGTGCCTTCAGTGTTCACCCAGGCCGCCGCGCATCGGCTGTCGCATGCTGCGTGGGCGGATTCGGCGATGGCGCAGTTCTCCGATGCCTTCCCAATCGAGCGTTGCTTCTCGTATCACTTGGGCGAAGGCACCGACATCGAGCGAGAGAACCGCAGCGTGCGCGCCGCGATGGCCGCATTTTTGGCCGAACGATACGACGTCGTGGTGGCCGAAATCGTCTACACCGATCATGCCGCGCACCGCTTTGGCGTCGGCCATGCCACCTATACCAAGGCCTTTGCCGAAGCGGATCGTATGGTGGCCGAGTTGGCCACGCAGTTGCCCAAGGACTCAACGCTCCTGGTGATGGGCGATCACGGCCACACCCTCGATGGCCGGCACTCGATGGGTTTGGACGTGCCGACCTTCGCCGCTTATGTCGGCCCCGGCTTCACCGTGGATGCCGACTTGGGAAGCATCCCGATCACCGATCATCGCTACTTCCTCAGCTGGGCCTTGAAAGTGCCGCTGACTGGACATCTGGGTTCAGATCATCGCGCCGCGTTGGTTGCCACCGGTGATTGGCCGACAAGCTTTGCCAAGCCCCAAACCGGCGCACGCCCCATGACACCGCCCTGGAATGCCTTTGCTGCTGTGGCTGGGGTCGTGATGCTCTGGGTGGGGCTCAGTGCGCTGATGCTCATGCAACCGCGCGCGCGGGTTTTTGCGTTGCTCTGGGGGCTGGGCACCCTAAGTGTGAGTGCCAGCTATCTGCTACCGAGTCGCTTGGCTCTCCAAGGAGCCTGCGGCGTTGCGGCTCTGGCAGTTGGCGGTGCGGCCTTGCGCGCACCGCTGCGAATACGCCTGCTCACAGGCGCCGCGATGCTTGGCGCCCTCATCATGTTTGGTTGGGGGCACGCATTGGCGTTGCTGCGCCCGAGCATCCATGGCGTAAAAAGTTGGACAGTGGCTGCGGTTTGGCTCGTGCTGGGCGCCCTCCTGCTTTGGCTTGCGCGCCGAACCTCAGATCGCCTGCGCAAGCACTGCTCTGGTTATTGACACCCGTGATGTTGTTGGCGTTCCCCTCGGTGTACAGCTACGGCTACGCCTCGGCGCTGACGCCGCTTTTGTTTGTCACCTGGGCGCTGCTTTTGCAGGCCCGCCCCACAGCCGCTAACTTCCCGTGGTACCAAGCGTTTCCGGAACGGCTCCGGCGTCACCTGCCGTGGTTGGGGTTGCTTGTGGTGGTGCTGTGGATGCAGCCGTTCATGTCCACCACGGCGCGTTTCTTCCGTTTTGGGTGGTGGCACGTACCGATTGCGATGTTCGATCCGGGGAGCGGCCTGCATCTGGTGCTCCTGGTGCTCGTCGCCAAAGCCGTGATCTTCTGGCGTCCCCGTCAAGGCAAGCTCGCACATCTGGCAACATTCCTGGTGATTCCGCTGTTGATGGTGCGACAGTTTGGCGCCGTGCCGTTGACCCCAGCATGGGACTTGGCCGCTTGGGTTGTGCTGGCGAGTAGCACGTGGCTAGCACAGCGACGTAAACGTTCAGGCCTGACGCGCGTGCTGGGGTTGGCGACGCTGCTCTATGCCGTGGTGGCGACCCTCGCGCTCCCGGTGACTCACTACGGATGGCTGGACCTCTTTTTGGCGGCCCTCGTCATCACAGCCTATGCCGTCCGACACTTGGCACCCTTAGAACACCACCGGTCGCTGCACACTCTGCTCTTGGTGATCGGCGTGCTGATGGCGGGTTGGAGCACCCTGACGTGGAGCCTACACGGCCTGGAGTGGAAATTCCTCTACGCCTTCCTGGACGCCGCGGTGGTAGAGGCCAATGTTTGGTGGTGTGCCCCGTTCATCTTCCTGCGTTTTGCCCTGCCGGTGGTGCTCGCGCGCCGACTCGTGGCTGAGCAACTCCCGAATACGGCGCCCACGGCGACGCCGCAGGCCTTTATGTGGGTGGGCGCCAAGCTCGTGGCCATTTGCCTCATGGTGATCGGCATGGCCGTGCACAATGCTGGCACCGGGGTCTACCTAGACGCTGTGCAGCAAAGTGCGGTGTTAGCAGCTCTGTGGCTGGGGCTCTTGTAAGTCGGGCAACGCAGTGCAGCGCGACTTTCGCGGCAGCATTCGATAGCAAGCAAGCTCTGTCTGCGCGGACGTTGAGCGCAAGGAGGGTGCATTGCTCAAAAAGGATCGACCCCGCATCATCGAAGCGGTGACCGAACGGATCGTGATGCGTTACGAGGCCGAACCGCAGGCCCTGGAACAGGCGTTGTTTGACACACTGTATGAAGAGCGACGACGCCTAGACAGCGAGCGCGACCGCAAAGCCGCGACCCTTCAGGCGCGAACGTATGAGCGGTTCTACCAAGAGGCCCAGCATGCCGAACCGCTGCGGCTACGTCATCTCCTGGAAGAGGTGGTACGCGGCTTCGCCGACGAGGTGGCCGGCCACTTCGACCCACGCATCTACAGCCTGGCCACCAAGGCTGTGCCAAAGGCCTTGAACCTGTTGCTGAACGCCACGAGCCCCTTGCGTTTGCTGGCCACCGCCAAGAGTCGCTTTGCCAACCTCGCAGAGCAACTGGAATTCCAAGGGGAGGTCGGCGCGCTACAAAAGCTCGCGCAACGCGGCACCACGATCTTGGTACCGACGCACTCCTCCAACCTGGACAGTATCGTGGTGGGTTATGCGTTGCATCGGATGGGGCTACCACCCTACATTTATGGTGCCGGACTCAACCTGTTTCACAACAAGCTCATCGGCTTCTTCATGCATAACCTGGGGGCCTACCGGGTGGACCGGCGCAAGAAGGCGGCGTTGTACAAGGAAGTGCTGAAGGCGTACGCCGGGTTGAGCCTGGAGATGGGCTACCACAACCTCTTCTTCCCGGGCGGTACCCGCAGCCGCAGCGGCGGCGTTGAGCGGCACTTGAAGCTCGGACTGTTGGGCATGGGTCTCAACGCCTACATTCACAACCTGCGCTGGCACCGAGACAAACCCGACATTTTTGTGGTGCCGTGCACGATGAACTACCAGCTGGTGTTGGAAGCCGAGACACTGATCGATGACCACCTGAAGGAGCAGGGAAAAGCACGCTACATCATCGAGGACGACGAGTTCTCGCAGCCGCGTCGCATCTTCGACTTTGTGCAAAAACTGCTGTCGCTCAACTCGCGCATTCAGGTTGTGATCTCGACCCCGATGGATCTGTTCGGCAACCAGGTGGACGCGGAGGGCCGCTCTCACGATGCCCGGGGGCGTAGCATCGAACGGGAACGCTACGTATCGAAGCAAGGAACCCCGGAGTTCGACTTGCAACGCGACACCGAGTACACCCAAGAGTTGGGGCGCAGTATCGTGACGGCCTACAGTCGCGACACCATCATTCATTCCACACACCTGCTTTGCTACGCACTCTTCAAGCTGCTCAAAGCCCAGAACCCAGGGATGGATTTGTACCGTCTGCTACGCACTGGCGGCCGCACCCAAAGCTTCGGCACCGTTGCAACCTACGCCCGCATCGAGCGACTGGTGAACCACTTGCGCCAACGCGCGAACAACACCGAGCTGCGCTTGGACCCAAGTCTCAAGCAACACGACACACCGACC
>ERZ795055.3638-NODE-3638-length-11172-cov-6.325717_pt1 | contig 11172 bp, 7 predicted proteins | sample MGYA00375139_ERZ795055 | MGnify/ENA primary metagenome ERZ795055 (study PRJEB30184, sample SAMN05720283) | anaerobic digester metagenome | isolation source: active sludge of municipal wastewater-treating anaerobic digesters | place: USA | collected 2015-01-23 ...
AAACTTATGACCGGCAAAATAAAAGTCTGGTAGCCTTAGAAAACCACCCCTCCAGACCATTTATATTTCTTCACATCAGATGATTTTATGGTCTGGTCGGCCCTCCTTGAAAAAAGGAAGGGAAACTATTGTCCCCAATATTCCTTAGTTGACGGCTGTGCCCTTTGGAGGGGCAAGCCTAATGGAGCACAAATTATGCTGGTACTGGTTTCTACAAACAGTTCACTTCCCGCCTTAGGCAGGACAGGCACTACGGAGTTTGAATTACAGAAGTCCCGCAGGGACGTTCTGTTTTTAGAAATGAACCATGAATAAACAATTGAGCCCCGGAGGGGCGACCTGTTGCAAATGTTTCATAATCCTGATCTGCCTCCTAACCTCCAATATGACATTAGTAAGTATCAGTATTTCAATATTTCTCCTTGGGCTATTTAGGGGTAAACGATTACTGTAGGATTTTCAAACAGCCTCTGAAACCAACGGCATTTTAGACAACGGCATTAACCATAATGATTGCTTTGTGACGTTAAATGTGATATGTCGCGGGTGGAATAGATTAAATTCCTGCCTGTCCGGAGGGATTCTTCGCTTCACTTCGTTCCGCTCAGAATGACAGGCTTTTACATAGATGGAGGGGAGGGAAGCCGGGGCGTTTTGCCCTGGCGTTTCTCAATGAACCTGATTTTATTCAAAACGCCCCGGCTTCTCTCCCCTTATGATCTCCGGTTCTGTTGTCATTTCGAGCGAAGCGAGAAATCTGTTGCGAATTGCGTTACTTCCTGAAATTGAAAAAAGTGAAGCAAATTCAAATTGTAATAAAGTGTCTCAGATCAAAAAACAGGGATAAAAATAACATACAAAGAATAAAAGTCAGCTTATTGATATTTAAATAATTGGTTGTCAGGTTTTCTTTTTATATATTGTGAAGTCTTAAAAAGACTCATCTATATCTGATAAAGAATCCGGTAATATGCACACAATAACCGAATCGGAAGTTGAATTAATCTGCCTTAATTACCTCAGAGAATTGGGTTATGAATGCCTCTCCGGACCGGATATTTCTCCTGACGGTCTTTTTACAGAACGGAAATACAATGAGGTGGTTCTGGTTAACCGGTTAACGGCTGCAATTGACAAACTAAATCCTTCCATTCCCGATGAAGCCAGAGCTGATGCCCTGAAAAAGGTACTTCGTACCGAAAGCCCGAATAATCTTATTAACAACGAAACATTTCACAGTTACCTCACCGAAGGAATTGATATTGAATTCCGGAAAGATGGTATTATCCGGGGTGACAAGGTTTATCTGGCAGATTTTAACCATCCTGAAAATAACGAATTCCTTGCCGTAAACCAATTTACGGTTATTGAGGAAGGAAATAATAAACGTCCGGATATTGTTCTGTTCATAAACGGCCTCCCGCTTATAGTAATTGAGCTGAAAAATCCCACTGATGAGGCCGCAACTGTCAAAACTGCATTCAACCAGTTACAAACATACAAACATCTTATTCCTTCTCTATTTACATATAATTCCCTTCTGATCGTTTCTGACGGATGGGAAGCAAGATGCGGTACTATCACAAGTGACTGGAACAGGTTCGTTCCATGGAAATCCGTTGATGGGAAAACTACTGTTGAATCAACCATTCCACAGGTTGAGGTAATGTTCAGGGGAATGCTGAATAAACATACTCTTCTTGACCTTATCCGGCATTTTATTGTCTTTGAGAAAAGTAAGGATTGTACATATAAGAAAGTAGCCGCTTATCATCAGTATTATGCTGTTAACAAGGCAGTCAGCACTACCATGATTGCTTCCTCGACAACCGGAGACAGACGGGCAGGTGTTATCTGGCATACCCAGGGAAGCGGCAAAAGTCTCTCAATGGTATTCTATGCAGGGAAACTGGTTCTCTCGCTTGATAATCCGACAATAGTAGTTCTTACCGACAGGAACGACCTCGATGATCAGTTGTTTGATACATTTACCGGTTGTGGTCAATTATTAAGACAAATTCCTGTCCAGGCTGAAGACAGAAGACATCTCAGGCAATTACTTAATGTTGCATCAGGAGGCATTGTTTTTACGACTATTCACAAGTTTATGCCGGTCCTGAATAAAGGTGAATTAGTTGTTGAAGAGGAACTGGAACAGGCAGCTGAACCTGATTCTGACCTGTATTTCATCAAAAACAAACCATTAAGTGAACGAAGAAATATAATTGTAATTGCAGATGAAGCTCACAGGAGTCAGTATGATTTTATAGACGGATTTGCAAAACATCTCCGTGATGCACTCCCGAATGCATCATTCATTGGTTTTACCGGCACTCCGGTCGAAACAACGGATAAGAATACCCAGGCTGTCTTTGGCAACTATATCGATATCTATGATGTTAAACAGGCTGTTGCCGATGGATCTACCGTGAGCATTTTCTATGAAAGCCGTCTGGCAAAAGTTAATTTCAATGAGGCTCAGAAGGTCACTCTTGATGAACAGTTCGAGGAACTTACCGAGGATGAGGAGCTGACAGATAAACAGAAGTTCAAATCAAAATGGACAAGACTTGAAGCTATAGTGGGTGATGATGACAGAGTGGCAAAAATTGCCGAGGATCTTATTAGTCATTTTGAACAGCGGAATGCCGTTATGGACGGCAAGGCAATGATCGTATGTATGAGCCGAAGGATCTGTGTCGACATGTATAATGCAATAACAAGACTGAGACCGCAGTGGCATGATAAAGATGATAATAAGGGAACTATAAAAGTGATTATGACAGGCAGCGCCACTGATCCCACTGACTGGCAGCAGCATATCAGAAATAAGTTAAAGAGAAAAGCTATCGGGGAAAGAATGAAGAATCCCTCTGATGACTTGAAGCTTGTCATAGTACGGGATATGTGGCTCACGGGATTCGATGTTCCCTGTCTGCATACAATGTATATTGATAAACCGATGAGGGGTCATACCCTGATGCAGGGTATTGCAAGGGTAAACAGGGTATTTAAGGATAAATCGGGAGGTCTGGTGGTTGATTACCTTGGCATAGCACAGGACCTTAAAAGAGCGCTTGCCGAGTATACTGCCAGTGGTGGTGAAGGAAAACCTGCATTTGACCAGGAAGAAGCAGTGAGAACTATGATGGAATATTTTGAATCAGTGGTCACGATGTTTGATGGATTTGATTACAGAAGCTTCTTTATACTTCGGGAGCCTGAGGAGAAGTTTAAGTTTCTTCCGGTTGCAGCAGATCATATCTTATCATTACAAGATGGTAAGGAGAAATTCGTTAACAAGGTAACCGGATTATTAAGGGCATTTTCAATATCCGTACCTCATGAACAGGCTATAGCTATAAGGGATGAAGTTGCATTTTTCCAGTCGATAAAGGCAAGAATAGTCAAGATCACAGAGGGTACAAAGAAAAGAACAGATGAGGAAATCGAAACTGCAATACGGCAGATTATTTCTGAATCGATTACTTCTGATGAGGTAATAGATGTGTTTGGCGCTGCCGGTCTTAAAAAACCAAACATAGAGATACTGGATGAACGTTTTCTGAGTGAGCTGAAAAATATGCCGCATAAGAACCTTGCTGCAGAACTTCTGAAACGACTATTAAAGGATGAGATCAGGATCAGGACAAAGGTAAATCTTGTTCAGAGCAGGAAATTCTCTGATATGCTTGAAGAAGCTGTAAAACGGTACCATAACGGTATGATCGATTCCATTGAGTTCCTGGAGAACATCCTTATCCCTATGGCCAGGGAGATAAGGGAAGCTGACCGGAGGGGAGAGATACTCAACCTTAATTTCCGGGAGCTTGCATTTTATGATGCACTTGAAACCAATGATAGTGCTGTTTCCATCCTTGGCGATGAAACATTAAGGGCTATTGCCCGGGAACTCCTCCAGAGTGTCCGGAACAGCACTACGATTGACTGGACCATAAAAGAGAGTGTTCAGGCATCATTAAGAAGAAATATAAGAAGGATACTAAGGAAATATAATTATCCGCCGGATAAGCAGGAGAAGGCGATACAGACGGTGATTGAACAGGCAAAATTGCTGGCTGAGGAATTAATATAATGATAAATATTTATTGATAATTACCAATATTGTTTATTACTTGAAACTTAACAAAATGACAATTCCATCTCCAATATATTTATACAGAATAATTCATATTAACAATCTTCCAATCATAATAGCCAATAAGGGTATAACATGTCCTTCACATAGCTATGCCAATACTGATTATATTAGAATCGGAGACGATTCTTTAATAGCTCATCGGCGTGAAATGCCTATTAGATTAAATCCTGGAGGAACTTTTGACGATTATGTGGCTTTCTATTTTGGAAGGAGATCCCCTATGCTCTATAATATTAAAAATGGTTATCACCATTTATCGCAAATCTTCAATACAGAAGAAGGTTTCGCTCATATTGATTGGCGGATTATTAATGCAAGTAAATGGTTTGATACCTGGGACGATCCTGATCGTAAAAGACGAAAACAAGCTGAATTTCTAATTTATAAATCCTTGCCGATTGAAGCATTAATTGCTTTAACGTATTGCTTCTTATTTTATAAATGATTACTCAGTAGGCAATGATGGTTCAGTGCCTCATTAGTAAATCAAATTTTATACAATTACTATATACTAAATTAATGATATATTCAAGAATAGCTAATTGTGGGACTTTGATGGAACTAAGTCCATTATTTATAAATATCATCATGCTGTTAATCAATGCAGATTCGGTTTTAAATTGAGGTCGGTGGCGGGTTTTCAAATATACGAAATTGACCTTAGTTAAATCCCCGGCACATGCACATAGGCATGAGCGGCATAATGAAATTGTTGTGTTTTAAATGAGACGCTGCCAAAGGTTATACGATTTGTAAATGCAAAAATTTGAATGATCCTGTCAGCTCTTCAAAACCGGATATCAGGCGCTGATATTAATTCTTACAGCACACAAGTGCACTGACATGTCCGGGATCATTCATCCTCAAGGATGATCCGGAACCGGCTCCGCTGATAGTTATTGGGAACATCCTGAAACCTGTATCATGACAATGTTCCTTCAGACAGAATCTGCAGGCAGAAGCAGTTTTATAATATTTCTGTCCTTCTTCCAATGCGCCTTTTACAGATTTATAGGCTCCCAGAAAGATTTGTCTGTCACAGCCTGGTAAAAACGGACAACCCTCCTTATGGATCAGATATGTCCCGTCGGTCCGGGGCCTGGAACTGATAAAATACTTTTCTCTCATCTTTTTACCGTTTTAAATCAGCATCAGTTTTTCCAATTAATACTTTTCTCATCTGAACGGTTAAGGTTTGTTTTTTTGTTTAATGGGTATTGACCCGAAATTGTTACCATCAAAATCACAAAAAAATTACTCATTTGCCTAAAAAAAATGTTATGTTATTGATAATCTGATCATAACATTTAATTCCATTATAACAATCTGATTATATGTATTTTAAAAAAAATATGCCAAAATGAGGGTAACAATTTCGGGGTATTTCGGATTAAACGGTTTTTAAACTATAATTTAAAACCCAGAAATCATGAAAACGAACAACAAAACAAACGCGACAGAAAGAAATTATTCAAAATTTGTTTCAGAATTGCCGGAAACTAACATTCTTAAGACCTGTGAGATGCTTCATGTAAGAGGTGGAGAGGGAGAAGGAAGCGGACATGAACCAATCATCATTATCCCTACAAAACCGTAACTGATAGAAAATCATCTTCTTAGTTTTAAATCAAATGCATCCTAATAATCACGGGTGCATTTGTGTTTAAGAAGGTAATTTATTTAACTTGCGTGGAATTAATGAATTGGATAAGTTTTATGACATTCAGTTGGATAAAAATAAGTATTTACCTTTTTCCAGTTCTAGCTTTATCATGTTTTACCTGCAAAGCACAAAACACTGGTGCCGAATCTCTTTTTGAAAGGTTTAACGGGTTCTATCAGACCGGTGATTTAATAAAAGCCGAAGAGCTGATGCTTCAGGTCTTAAAACAAGATACTGGACTTTACGAACCATTTATAATTGCAGCTAACAATAATCTGGGAGTAGTCAACCAGATGCTTGGAAAATATGAAAAAGCGCTTAAATATTATAAAGTAGCAGAACATCTAATAACCGGTAAGGATCAATACCTTAACAATCTGGCCGATATTTACACTAATAAAGCAAATATTTTGTTTTTTAAGAAATCTTACGACCTAGCAGTTGGATACTATGAAAAGAGCATCAGGATATTCGGAAACCTTGATCAGGGTGATAAAAGGATTCTTTCGTCGCTGGCTTCCACCTACCTCAATACGGGGATAGTATTGCTGGCAAACAGGGATCTTAAAAAAGCACTTGAATATTTCAACAGAAGTCTTGATATAAAAGAAAAAAATGGTTTCACAGGATCTGAGCTGGTTTATCTGAACATGGCAAAGGTCATGGCAGAGTTACATGATCCTGTCAGGGCTGAAGAGTATTTTAAAAGAAGTATTGCGAAATCAGTTTTCCGGTTCGGCGAAGATCATTACAGGCTGGCTGAAGTTTATTTTGATTACGGTTTGTTCCTCGAATCACAGGGAAGATTTGATGAAGCCCTGGATGCACACAACAAAGCTCTTTATATCAGCCGTATAAATTACGGGAATAAGCACCCGCTGGTTTCACTTGCATACAAGCATATAGGAGATCATTTTGTTAAACTGGCTGACTACAAAAGTGCAGCGGATCATTATCAGAAATCGCTTATCGCAGTGGTGAACGATTTCGATGATCCTGATATTAATTCAAATCCCGACATCGATTCCGTTCTGTTCGACATCAGATTGCTTGACAATCTGAAAAGTAAATCAAAAGCTCTCGAACTACTTGCTGCACAACAAAGTGATGAGGATCTTAAAGTTCAGACCACGAGAAAAAGCCTGGAAACTATTGAACTGGCCCTCCTGCTTACAGAAAGGATCCGGAATAGTTATCTCACGGAAGAAAGCCGTATCTATCTTTCCGAAAATGAAAAGGAGACATCCATCACCGCAATCAACAATGCAGGTGCTTTGTATGCTTTAACGGGTGAGCGATCACTGGAGGAGAAAATGTACGGGATAGCAATGAATTCAAAAGCAGCCATCCTGAGGAACGAAATCAGGGAAAATGACTTCTATCTGACAACAGGTATGCCTGATTCCCTGAGCAGACTCCGGAGCAATATTGCTTCAAATATTGCTGCATACAACAAACTTATTATGGACGAATCGATCAAAGCGCTTCCAGATAATAAAAAAATTTCAAAGTGGAAGGACGCTGTATTTGAAATGAACAGAAATATGGAGAGGCTAAGCGTCTATATAAAAGCTACTTATCCCGGATATAATGATCTGCTCGGGAAAACTGAAACTCCCCGCCTGGATGAAATCCGTAAGAAGCTTGACCGCGATGAAACGATCCTCGACTACATGATTTCAAATCAGCATACTGACGGACACCGGGACCTGTATATCTTTATTATAACCAGAAATATATTGAAATGTCTTAAACTGAATCCCGATACATCTTTCTCGGCTTATGCACAGATACTGAATAAGTATCAATACGGTCACTCTCCGGGCACATTTCCCGGTCAGGCAGATGCACTGCATTATATGTATTTAAACCTGATCAAACCGGCAGAAAGCTATTTTGCCGGGAAAAGACTTATAATTATCCCGGATGATGAGATCGGCCGGCTCCCGTTTGATGCCTTCCTTGTTAATGAACCGGTTTACACCAGGAAAGACTGGGACGGGGTACACTACCTGGTATATGATTATACAATATCCTTTTCCTATTCGTCGTCAATGCTTAAATATACAAGAGCAGGTAAAAGCAAAACAAGGAAGGTATTTGCTTTTCACCCTGATTATCCTGATCAGGAGGCAAACCGGAGATCAGCAGTTAAGCTGCCGGGAGCAGCAGATGAGATTGAATCCATATTCAGATATTTCAGGGGGAAGAATTTCCCGGGTGCCCTTGCTTCTGAAACAAATTTCTTAAATGTTATCCATGAACCTGTAATTTTTCATCTGGCAATGCATGGCATATCCGATACAGTGAATTCAAAATATTCATATCTCCTCTTCGATACCCGGACAGATTCAGTGTCGGATGGAAAACTGTATAATTATGAGATCAGTGTTGCAGAGATCAGGTCCCCTATGGTAGTCCTGAGCGCCTGTAATTCAGGCAAGGGTATACTTTACCACGGAGAGGGGGTGATGAGTCTTGCCCGCGGATTCACACTTGCAGGTGCATCATCGGTTGTAAGGACTGCCTGGGAGGTCAATGATGAAACAAGTGCAATTATTATGACAAGATTTTATAATTATCTATCATCGGGAAAAAAGAAAGATGAAGCCCTGCGCCTCTCGAAACTTGATTACCTTAAGGAGATCCCTCCGGCATTTGCAGGTCCTTATTACTGGGCAGCCTATGAAATTATGGGGAACACCGATCCCATTTCAAATAATCGGAGTATCCTGCTGCTGACTGTCACCCTGATTTGTGGAACCGGCTTTGTTTATTGCTTTTTAAGGAGACGAAGGATTTTTTCCGACCGTTTTTTATAAAAACCCGGATCGCCGGCTAGATATTCAAAGCTCCGTATAGCTTTTTCCCGGTCACCAGACTTCAGCCACACAAGTCCGAGATACCATTTTGCATCTTTATTGAATTCCCCCGGCCGGCCGGCAATCGGTTCAAGCAACCGTACTGCCCGGTCATAATTTTCAAGCTCAATAAATGTAACGCCAAGATAAAACCCCGGCAGATCCGATTCAGGCTCCTCAAGCAGAGCATCTGAGAATTCAACAGCAGCCAGCTGATAATTACCGCTCTTATAGCTTTCAAGGGCTGTGTCCAGGTTTTCATTACCACCGGAAACAGAACTTCGTGTTACCAGAGACGCTGCATAATAGGGTTCATAATACCTGCTGAAAATACTGTCCGGCTTCCCTGACGGGATAAAATACCTGACAAGGAAAACAAACGCAAGAATCGCAGCAGCTGCTATTGATGTATACCTTATAATCCTGGTTTTATTCTTCTGTGATTTGACAGGCTCATTATTGATTATCTGACTACTGCTCTCATTCTGAAAGGAAGTGGTCACAAAATCTCTTATTTCACGGGATTTGATATCCGTTTCTTTCTGCTTCCGCTCATGCCACTCCTTAACCCAGGCTGCTGAAATACTCTCAACATCCGAATCCTTTATCTCCTGTTTGATTTGTCTGATTTCCTCATTTAAAGATTTGCCATTATCATCTTTTAAAAGATTGTCCTGAACAAAATTCCTGATCTCGTCATTATGTGATCCTCTTCCTGTAAACTCTGATACCATTGAAACTGCCCGATCACAGATTTCTTCACGTAAAGGATCACTCATAACCTCTTCAATATCCTTTTCCGCCCTGAAAAAATTGCTGATCCTTTCAAGAAGCTGTTCATCTTCAGAAGATGGCAAATGATCATCTTCCCACGCCCCTGATGCTCTTAGCTTCTGATTACTGTTTTCATCTGATTTTTTCATCCTCAGCCAATCATTTACCTGAATGTAATATCTTTTTTGATGACGACAAGTGATTATCGGTTAATACTTCTTCGCCTGCAATCCTCCTGTAATCGGGATGACTCTTAACCAGCCTTACAAGTTCAGCCTGTGCTTCAGATTTTTTCTTCCTCACATAACCATAGGTCAGACCAAGCTTATCGGCTATTTCCTGTGGAGACATCTCTTCCCAGTAAAGCGAAAGTATCCTTTTATATGAGGGCTCGAGTGATTCAAAAACACTCCTGAAAATATCCTCATATAATTTATCATCTATCACATCGGTGAAATCTCCGGCTTCTCTTTCATCAAGCCTTCGTCTCATGTAGTTGGCAACTGCCTTCCTTTTAACAAGAATATCTCCCCAGAGCTTTTCACATATACAATAAAGAAATGTCCGGAATTTACAGGTTAATGCAAATTCCTTTTTATCAATATTTTCAATTATTATCATCAATCCGTCCTGGAAAATATCCCTTGCATCTTCATCTGTCCCGCCCAGGCGGATAATCATAAGCCTGATCATGGGCAGATAACGGTCGGAAAGATAGCTCACCACATAACTTTGCCGGTTACGCAGGCATTCAATGATCTCGTTATCTGAATAGGATTTCACAAACAGTAGCCCTGACAGTAAAATGAATCCAAATTTAAAAATTTTTCATGAAACTGAAAAAAAAGTGCATTTCGGAGGGTAACAATTTCACCCCTATTCGGATTAAACGGTTTTATTTAATTATTATGAACACTAAACCTATCTTCAGATTTTTTCCGGGAATCTTTTTATGGCTTATAAGTATTTTACCGCTGGAAGGACAGACTTTCTCTGTCAGGTATGATCTTGCGGATCTTTGCAAAAAGAACCAGTTTGAGACCTTCAACAGGCAACTTTCATGGTTTTATGAAGATGATAAGAAAGCTGTCAGGTTATCAAAGAATTCAGGTGATGGAATTGCCTGGATAAAGGGTGTGGAATTTTCAGATGGCACCATTGAGATCGATATAAGGGGTAAGGATATTTTTCAGGAAAGCTTTGCAGGTATTGCATTCCATGGATCGGGCAGCGATACTCTGGATGCAGTTTATTTCCGTCCCTTCAATTTTCAGGTTTCAGATAGTGTTAAAAAGTCTCATGCAATTCAATATATCTCCCATCCTGATTTTACATGGCAGGTTCTGAGGGAAGAATATGCCGGAAAATTTGAAAAAGAGATAATGCCTGCTCCCGTCGGTGATGAGTGGTTTCATGTGAAGATTGTTGTTCAGTATCCTGATGTTAATGTTTATGTAAACGGTAGTGATATACCCTGTATCAGCATAATGAAATTCAATGGCAGGAGAACAGGGAAGATAGGCCTATGGGCAGGTAATAATTCAGGAGGGGATTTTGCGAATCTGGTTATCACTACGACGAGGAGGAAGCATCGGTAGAGAGTGAGGCGTGAGGTATGAGGCGTGAGGCGTGAGGCGTGAGGCGTGAGGCAAGACGAGACAGGACTAAAAGTCTGAGAGATTAAAGTACTGCCAACTGCCTACTGCCAACTG
>ERZ795055.3639-NODE-3639-length-11171-cov-4.477960_pt1 | contig 11171 bp, 10 predicted proteins | sample MGYA00375139_ERZ795055 | MGnify/ENA primary metagenome ERZ795055 (study PRJEB30184, sample SAMN05720283) | anaerobic digester metagenome | isolation source: active sludge of municipal wastewater-treating anaerobic digesters | place: USA | collected 2015-01-23 ...
TATCCGACATGCACAGGATCGGGGCCGTGTGATGAAGCAGATATGACAGGCCGTAAAAACCGGCCCCGATGAACCGCCGGTCGATCGCGGTCATGGTTTCGGACCAGCGCTTCGGCGCGAGCAGGCTGAATCCGGTCGTGTCATATTCGAACGGCGGGAGCGTGATCGGACCGTAACCGATGTTTTCGAAGGTGCGTTCCCTGATTTTCTTGTAGAGCTTGGGCTGGCGGTTCACGTAAATAGAACCGAAGGTCGCGCGCGCCCCGTTTGTTTCTTTCCGGGAATCCTCCTCGGTAAGCTCGATCCGGCTTTCCCATACCGCCTCGGTGTAGTAGTCGACGTCGACCGGCTCGACAGAGCACAGCTTTTTGCCCAGATCGAGATCGGTCGACATGTATCGGTTTCCGAGATGCTGGTATATGGCGTCTTTGTAAAGCGTGCCGCGCGCCCCGATGGGATCGATCTCGCCGATCACGTCTCCCCGGCAGTGTATTTCGACATTGTAATCCGTCATACCGCGCAGGTTGACCCCCCGGGCCGGGTAGTCTTGCAGGGCGTATCGGTAGGATTCGCGGTACGGCACGATCGTTTTACTCTTTTTGAGGATTTCCCTTGCCTCGTTGTAAATTTCGTGGGGGATGCCGTTTTCGATATCCCTGAGCGGATGCTCGTGCGCCATGCAGGGCAGGTGCTGGAGCAGAATGTAGGGATTGTCCGCGTTGAGCAGCGCCTGCTCGACCGGAGCGCTGGTGATGAATTCAGGATGATGCGCCAGGTACTGGTCGATAGGGCTTTCCTTCGCTATGTATACGGTCGTCGACGACTTGCCCCTTCGGCCGGCCCTGCCTGCCTGCTGCCAGAAGCTCGCGACCGTACCCGGGTGGCCCGAGAGGATGCACATGTCGAGGCTCCCGATGTCGATGCCGAGCTCCAGCGCATTCGTGCTGATGACGCAGCGGAGTTTGCCGGTTGAGAGGGACCGCTCGAGCTGCCTGCGCTCACCCGGAAGGAGGCCGCCCCTGTAGGGCTTTATCAGCGGGGCCAGTTCGGGGTGCCCGTCGATGACCGCCCGGTAGAGCCTTTCGGCCTCCTGGCGCGCCCTGCAGAAGCAGATGGTGCCGACTCCGAGCCTGACCGCTTCCCTGATAAGCGGCACCGAAACGGAGCCGGGGCCCTTGCGGTAGAGCGGCCGGCCCTCGGACCTCACCAGAGGCGGATTGATGAAATAGAAATGCCTCTCGGGCCTCGGGGAGCTGTCCCTGTCGATAACCGAGAATTCGCGGTTGAAAAGCGCCCTCACGTGTTCGCCGGGATTCCCGACCGTTGCGGATGAACAGACGAATACAGGGCTGCTGCCGTGTATGCCGCACACCCTTAGAAGTCTCCGGAATACATTGGAGACATGCGACCCGAACGCGCCGCGATAAATGTGGACTTCGTCGACCACGATGTATCTTAGTCTGGAAAGAAAGGTGCGCCATTTCCTGTTGTGGTTCGGCAGAATCCCGCTGTGGAGCATATCGGGATTGGTTATGATGAAATCGGCGGAGGCCTGTATTCGGTCGCGTTCTTCCCGGGGAGTGTCTCCGTCGTAAGTGCCGAGTCTTCTCCCGGAGCTTACCACGTCCATAAGGCGGCCGAACGTGCCTTCCTGGTCCCTTGACAGGGCCTTGGTCGGGTAAAGCAGCAATACGGTGAATCCGCCCGGAGTCCTGATGTATTCATTGAGTATGGGGAGAAAAAACGAAAGCGTTTTCCCGCTCGCCGTCTGGGATACGAGGAGAGTATCGTCCATGCCCGAAATGGATTGGAACGCCTCGTTCTGGTGAAGGTAAAGTCCGGTTATTCCGTCCTCTGCAAGGATTTTTTTCAGCCGGTTTTCGAGACCTACAGGGAAAGGCTCGATTGCGGCTTTTTTTCTGTCCATCGTAAGATGAGCGCTTATTTCACTTGAAAAACGTGATTCGATAAAGCCCCTGATTTTATCCACCTGGATGACCCCCACGGATGTATAGCCTTGATATAGTACTTAACGGAAATTTGTCAACAAATGTTTAGCACTCAAATGATTAATTTTCAGTTCGATTGATTTTTTGGGGAAAAGTCATACATAATGGCAGAAAAATGACCGTACGGACGGTAAAAAATATTGACAATACACTTATTTTTTTTTAAATAACTGAATAAAGAATCCAATCTGCTGTCTGCTTGATCCCAACAGATGGTAATCATCATTCAAAGGAGTTCATCTATGCTAAAGAGATTTTTTCTTTCATTAATGGCGCTGGCCCTTGCGTATTCGGTCGGTTCGGCAAAAGAGATCGCCGGAGTCAATATGCCTGAATCATTCACGGTAGGACAGGACAAGCTCGTTCTCAACGGCGCAGGCCTCAGGGAAAAATACGCCCTTGGCGTTGACGTCTATGTCGCCGGGCTTTATCTGAAAAGCAAAACGGGCAATGCGCTTCAAATCGTCAATGCCGACGAATCCATGTCAATCAGACTGCAGCTGGTCAGAAGCGTAAATGCAAAGGATTTCAGCGACAACACGATGGTAGGATTCCAGGAATCATGCAAGAACCTGGGCATCGACATCAAGAGCATCGACAAGGAAATAAACCAGTTCCTCGAAGTATTTAAAGACAGCATAAAGAACAAGGATGTCTTTGACATCACTTATTCCAAGGCCATCGGTGTTCAGGTATTCAAAAATAATGGCCTCAAGGTAACCATTAAGAACATGACACTGAAAAGAGCGCTTTTTGGCATATGGCTCACCAAGCGGTCCGAAGACAAACTGAATGTTCTCAGCAAGGGCATGCTGGGCCAATAATTTTTTTTCATACAACCTTCTTGATACGGGGCTGTCCCTGGGGGCAGCCTTTTTTTTATTTGACAGATATTCTATGGGTTGTATTATAGAGTCAGAATGATATTCGGTCTGACCGGAGGACAATAAATGGGTGTTATCAAGGACGGGCTGGACTCCTTGGGTAAAATACTTTCAATCGACAAGAATAAAAAAGACAGAAGGTCGGTTGAGCGGAGAAAAGCCTCGAAAAGAGAAAGGGTGATTTTTTACGCAAAAGTCTTCACCGGCGATGCTGTTGACAGAAGATCCAACCTGTTCGACAGAAGGCAGACCGGTTGAAGCGGGGGTCAGAGCATAGGCTTGCCTGAGCCGGATCCCGCTCCTTCGCCTCCTCTTGAAAATAGCCGGGTGCCGGCGTTTGTTTTCATGAAGATATACAAAAGCACAATGATGACAGAGAGAACCCCCGCAGTTAGCTTCCAGTTGTATTCCAGTCTGTAATACAAGTCGCCCTTGCCGATGTTTTTTCTTTTTTCCCTGCCTATGGAGAGCCCGTATCGCTGCGCGATTTTTTTCATGTAGTTCATGTTGACCACCGGGATTCCCTCGTGGGAAAACCTTGCCATGACGCTGTCGATCCTCAGCGCTTTTCTGGGAGGACGCCTGTTCAGGCCGGGCCTGAATCTGCGCTTGCCGATGAAGCTTCCCACCGATACGGTCCCGCCGCCCACGTTGATATACGCCCTGATCGATTCCGCGCCGGCCATCTGGTCGTAGATGTCCATCCTCGTGTCGATGTTGCTCGGAATATGGCCGGTCTCAATAAGCCTGACGCCATGCCTGGTTATGATGTCTCTTAAAAGGGCCTTTCCCGCAGGGTCCATTCCCAGGGCCATGTCCTTGACTCCGCCAAGCGAGGCCGCCGCGCTTTTATATGGAAAGACGCGTTTTTTGTTGAGCTCGGCCTCGATGTCAAGCCAGGTAAATCCCTTCATGTTGGCTCCCCACGTCGAAGAGGAGAGGCTGGTGATGATGATGGGCTTGAGTTTCATCGCCTTCACCGCCGAAAGCACGGCGATATTGATCGCGGGGAACGATCCGGTGAAGGATACGGCCACGGTGCTCCTGTTCTTGACGCCGCCTTTTTTAAGCATGTCGACGATAACGGCGGCCCAGTCGGGATTGATCGATGTGAGCTTCGAGTCAAGGTCTACCGTGGTGCTCGTTATGGGGGTATTAAGCTGTCCGATCAAACCTGAATCAAAGGGGTCAATAAGCCTGTCGGAGGGTCCTATCGTCGAGATCCTGTAGTCTCTGACGGTGTTCATCGCCTGCTTCATGTTCTGGGCCGCTTCTATCTTCAGCCGGTAGTAGGGCTGCGTCACCGTAACCTGGAAGTTTTCGACCATGAGCAGTCCGATTACCGCGGTTAACGCGATGACTATATGGGCTCTGCGGGGAACGTTTCCCGATCTCCAGACGATTTTTTTCATATCAGAACATCCTTGCCCGCGATGAGTATCAGAATGAGGCGCACGATTACGCTTGATGTGACAAGCGCGGTGATTGTTTCTATGACCCCCTGCCGGTCCATCCATATGGCGATGAGCCCGGTTATGATGTATCCGATGACGTTGAGCTCGAGATGGTCGGAGCCCAGGGGAACGACCTCGATCGACCTGGCCAGCCATCCGAGAAGGAACCCTATGAGTATCATGATGACCGTCCTTCTGCGGCCGTAGATGATCATGACCGTGCCCAGCGTTGCGGTGATGAAATAGGTCGCGTACGCCAGGGCTACGGTTATGATCACGGCCATGGGATTGTTCAGGTGCAGTGCCACGTATCCCGGAACCACCATGCCCCCGGCCGCTATGCCCAGGACCTCGGAGAATACCAGGCTCACTGCAAGACCCAGACTTATTGAAAGTGTTATCAGCTCTTCCATTACACCGCCTCCTTCCGACGAACGTTCGACCTGTTCCTGAAATACCTGATTATCTCGAGGCCCGGACCGGCGGTATTGCCGACACCCATGACCATCGATCTCTCGCCGCAGTGATTCACTATCTCTTCAAAAATCGCTTCGGTCGGCATTCCTTCGGCGTTGATGAACAGGGAAGGGTTTGCGCCCGCCCTGATTGCGTACTTGAGCAGGAAATACGAACCAGACCCGACCAGAATATACCGGTCGGGTTCGTGCCAGAGCGGCAGGTGCTCTCCAAACTGGCGCGACCGGTCGGGTCTGTCGGCCCGGCAGTTTATGACCATGATCCTGTCGCCGATGTCCCTGTGTTTTTCGAGCGCCATTTCCCAAATCTGCCCGGTCGACTCCGGGTCGTTTGCCGCGAAGCCGTTCACGAAGTGGATCGTCTTTCCGAAAAAATCCACTCTCACGTCGTCCATGGCCCCGGGATCCGGGCCCGCGTCCTGCATCCCCCTGAGGGCCTTGTCGCGTGGAACGCCCAGCGCGACGCAGACTTTCAGCGCCAGCGCGATGTTGTCGGGGTGCTCCACGTACCCGAAATCCGACAGTTCTGACTCGCTTATTGCGCCGATCTCATCTTCGGAAACGACCGTGAGCCCGGTTTTCCTGTCCGAACAGACTTGCGAGAAAAGCGGGAGATAATCTCTTTCACAGGTGAAGAGCGAGGTTCCGACAGGGGTAGTGCCCAGGATCGCCAGCGCGACGTCTTTTTCCTCCGGCCCCATTATTTCGAGGTGGTCCTCTCTCACGTTGGTGATGACGCCGTGGGTCGATCTGACGAGCTTGAGCTCGCACAGCGACTGGAGGTACGGCTGCAGCGCCATGCACTCGATGACGAGAGCGCGGGCGTTGTTCCTCGCCGCGAATGAGACCACTCGCAGCTGCTCGATGATGTTCGGCTTCGAGGGCCGGTACACGGGGATTTCGTGCCCGTCGGGCAGGATTATCCTGGGCAGCGTCCCGGTCGTCTTGGCGAACGAGTTAATTCCTCCCGCGTTCAGGCCAGCGGCGATGAGGCGGGTCACCGATGACTTTCCCCTGGTCCCGTTCACGTGAATGCGGATGGGTATCTTTTTCAGGTTGCGGACATGGACGGCGTATTCGGCGACGCCGGCGATGACAAGAACCAGGAGCGTTACCGCGATGATCGTCATGCTGTTCATTTTGCTACCGGGCAAGCAGGGGCAAGGCTAACAGCACGGATTATTTTTTGCAACAATTTTGCGGTCTGCGAGGGAGTCGGGTTCAGTGTAAAATGTACTTGAACAGCAGGTCGATTCTGCCGCGTTTTATCAGGGCCCGTCCCGAGTATTTCATGACCTCGCGGATTTGAGTGCGGTATCCCGGCCTGTAGCAGGGTTGGGGGCACTTTCTGCATGCCGGCTTCGGGTCAAGAGGGCATATGACGCGCATTGAAGCGCCGTACACGAGAAGATCCCGGCACTGTGCGCACAGGCGGATTTCAAGAGGGTTGACGTATTCACCGACCTTGCCGGTCGCATGAACCATTTCTCTGGACCGGCGCGGGTGCATGTCCTCGCACCGGGTCTTGACGAACTCCGCGAGAATTTCGATGTCCGCCCTGATTTTTCCGCCGGGAGGTTTTTGCCCGAAACGTTTCATGGCCTAAAGCAGTTCTCCCTTTATCGACGCCACGTATTCCCTGACCATCAAGGGCTTTTTGGCCTTCTGCATCGCCTGCTGGAGTATCATGCCCACTCCGCCGCAGCAGGGAACTTCCATGCGTACTAACGTGACTGAATTTATCTCGTGCATCGAGAGTATGGCCGCGAGCTTGTCCACATACTCGTCGATATACGGATCGAGTTTCGGGCAGAAGTTGATGACGATCCTGCCCCTGATGAAACGCTCGTGAAAGCCTGCGTACGCGAACGGCGCGCAGTCCGCTGCGAGCAGCAGGTCTGCTCCGTCGAAATATGGGGCCGCCGGATTGACGAGTTTCAGCTGCACCGGCCACTGCCTGAGCTCCGATTCGGCGGGGGCCGTTGCGGGTGCGGCGGCATGGCCGGTCCGCCTCCGCATGTCGACCGCCGCCGATCCCGGGCAGGAATGGACCCCATGTCCGGCGCGCAGTTGCGCGGCGGGCAGCGGGACGCCCTTTTCACGCAGAAATTCCCGGGCTGTTTCGAGAAGGGCGGTCTCGCCGTGCTCCTCGAGGTGCTCGAGATGGGCCCTGATAACGACCTCTCCCTGCTTCACGATGGTTTCCATGACCCTGTGCTCGTCGTAGGGTTCGGCCTCGCGCTCTTCGATCGATATGGCGCCGACCGGGCATGTCCTGATGCAGGCGCCGAGCCCGTCGCAAAAGAGCTCGCTCACGATGGTTGCTTTGCCGTCGAGTATCTGCAGTGCGCCCTCGGGACAGTCGGGCACGCACAGGCCGCATCCGTTGCATTTTTCCCGGTCGATGGCGATGATTTTTCTTTTCATTGTTTGACTCCTTGATTATGATGCTGCGCGCCCGTCGGGGCGCGCAGCCTGTCGCGTCATTTTCCCTGCATCATTTTTTCGATGTCTTCCTTCACGCTCCCAGTCGGCGCGATGTTGAATTTCTCGACCAGGACTTTCGCCACACCCGGAGAAAGGAACGCGGGGAGGGTGGGCCCGAGCCTTATTCCCTTGAATCCGAGTGCGAGCAGGGCGAGAAGCACGGCAACCGCCTTCTGCTCATACCAGCCGATATCGAACGAAAGCGGCAGCTTGTTCACGTCATCCAGCCCGAATATCTCCTTGAGCTTCAGGGCTATCACCGCGAGCGAGTATGAATCGTTGCACTGTCCGGCGTCGAGCACCCGCGGGATTCCGCCGATGTCGCCGAGCGCGAGCTTGTTGTAGCGGTACTTGGCGCAGCCGGCGGTGAGTATGACGGCGTCGCCTGGCAGCTCCTTCGCCACATCGGTGAAGTATTCGCGGGATTTCTGCCTGCCGTCGCACCCTGCCATGACCACGAAGCGCCTGATCGCGCCCGATTTGACCGCGTCGACGACCTTGTCGGCGAGCGCGAAGACCTGGTCGTGCGCGAATCCGCCCACGATTTCACCGTTTTCGATTTCGGTCGGAGAAGCGCATTTTTTTGCGAGCTCGATGACCGCCGAGAAGTCCTTCTTCCCGCCGGGCCCGCGGTCCGGGATATGCTTCACGCCCGGGTAGCCCGCCATGCCGGTGGTGAATATCCGGTCGCGGTACGAATCTTTTACCGGAATGATGCAGTTCGTGGTCATGAGTATCGGCCCGTTGAAGGATTCGAATTCGGCCGCCTGCTGCCACCACGCCCCGCCGTAGTTGCCGGCGAAGTTGGCGAATTTCTTGAACGCAGGGTAATAGTGGGCCGGGAGCATTTCGGAGTGGGTATAGACATCCACCCCGCTGCCCTTCGTCTGTTCGAGCAGCTCCATGAGGTCCCTGAGGTCGTGGCCCGAGATCAGGATGCCGGGGTTCTTTCTCACACCGGTGCTCACCTTCGTGATCTCGGGACTGCCGAAAGCCGAGGTGTTGGCGCTGTCGAGCAGGGCCATGATCCTGACCGCGCAGTCCCCCGCCTGTAAAACAAGGCCGGTCATCTCGTCTGCGCCGAGGTCTTTCGCCGTCGACGCGAGGCCTTTGATCATGAAATCATAGATTGACTGGTCTTCCTTTCCCAGGACATGGGCGTGATGGGCGTACGCAGCGATCCCCTTGAGCACGTAGATGAGGAGCTCCCTGAGCGATCTCGCGTCTTCGTTCTCCGTAGAAAGCACTCCTACGCCGGCCGATTTGTCCAAATATTCGGCCGCGTCTTTCGGGTTCCATCTGGCCGCGTCATGGTCGGCGCCCGTTTTCGGTTCGCCGTATTGTTCGCGGAGCTTCAGCTTCAGCAGCAGACCTTCCCTGACAAGGTTCCGGATTCTTTCGCTGTCGAAGTTCGCGTTGGTGATCGTCGCGAACAGCGCGGACGCGATGAATCTTCCGGTTTCGAGGTCTTTCACGCCGCGCCCGACGCCTTCCTCCGCGTAGATTGAAATCCCTTTAAGAACATGGACCAGCAGGTCCTGCATGCGGGCAGTCTCCTCGTCCTTGCCGCATACTCCCCTGACCGTGCATCCGCTGTTCTTCGCCGTTTCCTGACATTGATAACAAAACATGCTCATTGTCTTCCTCCTGTTGAGATGAATGATTATTGCAGGTTGCTGATTGTATGATACCACGACCGCCGCGGGACCGCATTGACCTGGGTCAAGAGTGAAAAAAATATTTTCTTTGCTATGAGACATAAAATTTGCTTGACAGCAACGATATTTTATTTATAAAGTCGGAATATTAATGACCTCGGTTTTTGGGTGCGGTCGTTTAATGACAAGTGCGGGCAGGCTGTGAGGAGGAGGGCGCCGTGATCTACGGTTCAGGGCTCTTTCCGGTCGCGGTCTTCGGCGAAATCAAAAAAAACGGGTGGCGCTATGAACATCCAGACAACGGTTTCCTCGCAGTTTCCCGGTGAAACGGCTGTGGACATATGTCTCTGTGAGAACCCCGATACTGTCTTGCCTGGGGCAGGCGGCCGATACTGTTCGGTTTGCGGCGGAATGATCCTCTCCGGTTCAGTGAAAGCCTCCGAAAAAATCCCGGTGGACGAGCTCGTAGACATACGCGATGCGAAAGAAAACATTCGCAACACCCTGACGCTTCAGAAAAAGAGAAAACAGGACCGCGCCGGCGAGCTCGACTTTCTTCTCAGGCGTCTTTGACCGGATCCGCTTCTTCATGATATCCATATGGCTTATCCCGACGAATCGGCCATAGACTCCTTTCGCCTGAGAGAGGATGTGGCCTCGTACAGCGGCTCACTGTCGGGCACGACAATCGAACATTTCAGGACAATAATTCTGGACCACTACCGCAGCCACCGGCGCGACTTCCCGTGGAGGCGCACGGCCGACCCGTATCATATCCTCGTCTCGGAGGTGATGCTTCAGCAGACCCAGGCCGACCGCGTGGCCGATAAATTCGAAGCGTTCATACTGCGGTTTCCCACCATGGAATCGCTGGCCGCTGCTGAACTTTCGGACGTGCTCTCGGCCTGGCAGGGTCTCGGGTACAACAGGAGGGGCATGATGCTCCACCGGCTTGCCCGCATGGTCATGGACGAATACGGGGGCTCCGTGCCCGACACGGAGGATGATCTGGTGAGACTTCCCGGCATCGGCCGTGCGACCGCCGCCGCAATCTGCGTGTACGCGTTCAACCGTCCGCTCGTGTACATCGAAACCAACATCAGGGCCGTGTTCATCCATTTCTTCTTTCATGACCAGAGCGACGTCCCTGACGGCCTGATCCGCCCCCTGGTTGAGGCGACCCTGGACCCGGTATCGCCCTATCACTGGTATTCGGCTCTCATGGATTACGGCGCTATGCTCAAGAAAAGCCGTGCAAACCCCGGGCGGAAAAGCGCCCACTATCAGAAGCAGTCCCGCTTTGAAGGATCGCGCCGCCAGGCCCGGGGCATGGCGTTGAAACTGCTCCTGGAAAAACCCGGGCTGACCGCCGACCAGATCGCCCTTGCCCTTGAAATCGACCCCGGTTATATCGAAGTGATACTCGATGACATGGCCGCAGAGGGAATTATCCGTAAAGAAGGGGAAGTGTACCGGATCTAACGGCTCATCCGGCGTGTTTCGCCATTGCCCTGGCCAGGATCCGGTTGATATGGGCAATGTTGACCGGTTTGGCGATGAAATCGTTCATCCCGACCCTGATGCATTCATTCTTGATGTCTTCAAGTACGTGCGCCGACATAGCGATAATCGGGATGTCTTTTTTCGCTTCGCCAGCCCTGCCCTGGCGGACGAGCCTGGTCGCTTCAATGCCGTCTATTTCAGGCATCTCGATGTCCATGAGGACCAGGTCGAAGCCGCCGTTTGAGATTTTTTCCAGCGCTTCGATTCCGTTGCGTGCAATGCCGACCGAGTGGCCTTTCTTCTCGAGCATGATCGTGGCCATGCGGGCGTTCACCTCGTTGTCTTCGGCTACGAGTATCGAGTAGGATTTCTCGATGAGCTCGGCATGTTCGTCTTCGATCCTTCCGTTTTCGGCGGCAGAACCGTCACTTGTAATGAAAGGGATCACGAAGCTGAATGTGCTGCCCTTCGTGTGTTCGCTTTTTACCGAGATGAATCCGCCCATCAGTTCGATAAGCTCCTTGCTGATGGTCAGGCCGAGTCCGGCGCCCCCGTATTTTCTCGTGAACGACGGGTCGGCCTGCCTGAAACTGTCGAAAATGATGTCAAGCTTGTCCGCTGGTATGCCTATGCCGGTGTCGGCGACCGAAAATGAAAGCGTGACGGAGGAGCTTCCGTTGTCATGGTCGACTTTTTCGGC
>ERZ795055.3640-NODE-3640-length-11166-cov-37.308793_pt1 | contig 11166 bp, 16 predicted proteins | sample MGYA00375139_ERZ795055 | MGnify/ENA primary metagenome ERZ795055 (study PRJEB30184, sample SAMN05720283) | anaerobic digester metagenome | isolation source: active sludge of municipal wastewater-treating anaerobic digesters | place: USA | collected 2015-01-23 ...
GGTTTCCTGGATACCGGCCTTCGCCGGTATGACGTTCGACACAGTCTGCCGGCGGGGGACAGAGCATGGCGATCGAGAAGATGTGGTTAAATTTGTGGATAGATGCTGAAAATCACGGACGATGAAAAGGGGGTGAAAGTATTCCGTAACCTGTGCCTCTAAAATTTCAAATACTTAATAAGTAAAGACAAAAACGATCGAATTGATTGTGAAACCCCTCGTGCATTCGTGACTGGCATATTACTTGCTGAATGCTGATGCAGAGGGGGAAGATGAAGATGATCAAGCTGCATGTAAATACTCGTGATGAAGATTATCTGCGATGACAATTCGATTCAAGCAACACCTCATACCGTGTTTACTGTTGGCCACTGCCATCGTATGTTTCACATTTATATCTCCTTCTTATTCCGAATTTCGGAAAGTCAACGAATGCGAGCTGGCGCGGACGAACGCCTCCGTGACAGGACACCCCGTTGCCACCCAGTGTTACGGCCTCGTGGACGAGGATACCGACTGCAAAGCGGAAGATGCTTTTAAGGCATGCCCCGGGATAATGTCCGAGGGTGACATCTTATCGGGCGAGGAAAGTCTTTGGAAGGATCTTTACTCCGCCAATGATGAAGAAGAAGATGCCTGGCTGCAGAAAGCCCAGGACTTCATCAGCATCTACGATCCGTTGTATAATCCATTGTCCCCGATTACAGTGGAAGCAGGAACGATGCCCAACGGCGAACCCTATATTACAATCGGCCTGGGCTCTCAGGAAGTCGGACTGGATGAAATGGATATCCTGGTCACCCTGGGTGGCGAGGCGGCCATAGCCGCAGGCCAGGAACAGATCCTCGGCTCCCTCTATTTGGCCGGTCTGCGCGTGAAGACCAACGGCAGCAGCTATGTGACCCTCTACAAGAATGAAAATCACATGGGCCTTGGCGTCAACGTGGATGCGGCGATTGACCGCATTGCCCTCGACACCCTGTCCTGGGGGGATGCGGACGGCATCGGCGAAAACACCAAAGCCGGTTACGTGGGCTTAAAAGACACAAGCATCCGCGGCGTGACGGCATCCGGCCCCGTCTCTCTTGACGTGGAGACAGTCCGGACCGGCGCGACCAGCGGAACCTACGCCATTGGCACACAATATATTCACATCGGCCTTGACAATCTGGATGTCGGTGTGGATTCCATTGACACAACCGCCGTCATCGGCGACAAGAAGAATTTTTCCGGCGACACCGGTGTCCTCGGCACACTCTACCTGAAAGAACTGAACCTGAACGTGACCGGTCATCTGGACCTTTACAACGACATAGAAGGAGATATAGCGACCCTGCGCTTTGATTTAGCGATTCCCACGTTGACCCTGAACACTTTAGCCTGGGGCGACCCGGACGGTGTTGAAGAGGCGCCCTATCTGGGCGGCGTGGGCTTGAAGAACCTGGCGATTCGCAACCTGAGTATTGCGGGCGGGGCCACGATTGACACGGCGACCGCAGAAGCGATTGGCGAAGCCGGCGGCAACGAAGGTATTCTCCTGCTTCCTCCCGGCACAGTCTTTGTCGGGATAGGTCTTAGCAATCTCGATATCCGCATGGAATCCCTGGATACGGACGTGGCCCTCGGCAATGCCAAGGACAATCTGAATCAGGTTCTCGGGTCTGTTTATCTGGGAGACCTGAAGATCGTGATGGATGGCACCGTGAAAATTCATACACCGACCGCTTCCACCCAGGGGATCGTTCTGGACCTGGATACCAAATTCCGACAATTTTACCTGGGCACGCTATCCTGGGGCGATGCCGATGGTATCGGCCTCGGCACGCCTGATCCCGTTACAGGCATCAACCCTACGGCCGGGTACGTGGGTTTGAGAGATCTGACGATTGACGGTTTGAAGATTTATGGCCGGGTCACCATTGACGTGGCGACCGTGGATTCTGCCGTACCGGTTACGTCCAGAGAAAAGCTGATCTATTCTTTCTATGATGAAGCTCACCACATGAGTCCCAGTTTTGTGCATATCGGCCTCGGGACTGGTGATGCGGATATTGCCCCCAGTGCTACGCATAGCCAGCTCTTGATCGGCGCGGCCTCATTGCGAACGGACGTCGTTCTCGACAAGGTCAAAATCTTGGCGAGCAATTCCCCTGGCACTCTTGGATCCTTTTATGTCAAGGATCTGGCCATTGGCATCAACGGCTGGATTAATATCGGGACTCACTAAGACCAGAAACGCTCCTGTATAAAATCGGCAAACCAAAATATTCCGACAATTCGGGGGACAATTCGGGGGACATAACACTTAATTACCTCGTTCACTTTTTTTATTCTGAATTAAGTGTTATGTCCCCCGAATTCCCCCTTGTTCCTTAAACAATTATTATAGCTACTTTCCGCTTGACGTTTAACGCGATGCGTTATATACGCAAACCATGATTAAATCTTTTCATTGTAAAGATACGCAGGCTTTATTTGAAGGCAAATGTCCCCGCAGATTCAAAGCCATTGCCGGCACCGCCGAACGGAAGCTACAGATACTGGATAATGCCTGCTCTCTGGAAGATTTACGATCACCGCCGGGCAACCGACTTGAAGCTTTGCGCGGCAACCTCAAAGGTTTGTGGAGCATCCGTATTAACGATCAGTGGCGATTATGTTTTCGCTTCGTTAATAATGAGGCTTCTGACGTGGAAATTGTTGATTATCATTAAGGAGACTATATGAAGACCATAAAAAATAAAATGCGCCCAATTCATCCGGGTGAGATATTAAGAGAAGAATTTCTAGCACCGCTTGGAATGAGTGCTCATGCGCTGGCGATGGCGCTTAAAGTTCCAGCTCCTCGCATCAATGACATCTTTAATGAGCGTCGTTCCATCACTCCCGATACCGCGTTGAGATTATCACGTTATTTTGGCACCACCGCACAGTTCTGGCTTAACCTACAAACTAGTTATGATCTTAAAATAGCCGAAAAAGCAATCGGCGCCAAAATAAAATATGAAGTGCATGCGCGTCTGGTTGCTTAAATATTATTAGGTATAATTCTAATTCTGGGGACATAACACTTAATTACCTCTTTCCCTTCTTTTTCTTGAGATTCTTGAATTAAGTGTTATGTCCCCAGAATTGCCCAGAATTGCCAGAATTGCCCAGTGTTATGTCCCCAGAATTGATGCCCGTAAAAAATATTGCATGAATCTTGACTAAATTATTCATTGGTAGTACAATTAATAATACAATAGGAGGTACAACCAATGCCCAATGCACCAAAAATTATACCCATTTCCGATCTTAGGCAAAATGCCAGTGATGTAGTGAAGAGTGTTTCATCTTCCAGAGAGCCTGTTTTTATTACACAGCGTGGAAGAGCGGCTGCTGTGATGGTCAGTATGGAAGCCTATAAAAACGCACAGCATGAAATGGATATTTTACACTTGCTCGCCAGAGGCGAGAAAGAAATAGCAGCAGGAACTGGTTATGAACTCGCAGATGTGCTGAGAGAAGCTGACCTTTATCTTGAGGCTGCAAAACTTTGAGAATATTATTTACGCCCACAGGCCGCCGCCAATTTCTTGAAGCCATTGCGTATATACACAGAGACAAGCCTTCTGCCGCACAATCTTTTCGCCAAAAAGCAGAGAAATCTTTATCCCGGCTCAAGAAGTTTCCTGTGTCGGGAAGGCCGCTTCCAGAATTTCCGGAACTTCCTTTTCGTGAAGTCATCGTAAATCCCTATCGTTTTTTCTATAAGGCTAAGGATAACAAGGAGCCACTATATGAAAACCATTTCAATTTCAAATGATATTGTTCCCATCGCGGAATTTAAAGCAGGCATCTCTAAATGGTTTAAAAGTATTCAAAAAGCCGGGTATCCGTTAATTATAACACAGAACGGAAAACCCGCTGGAGTTCTCCTCGCTCCCAGCATTTACGATGAACTGGTTTATAAAAAAGCTTTCGTTGATTCTGTCAACAGAGGAATATCAGATACGGAAAGTGGAAATGTTTATAGCACTAAAGAACTTAAGGCCACATTGAATGCGAGAAGAAGCATGTGATGAGAATCAATTGGACTAATGAAGTTCTGATGCGATTGTTCGAAATGGAGGATTTTATATCGCAGGACAGTCCCGAACGAGCCGGGAAGTTTGTTGATCAGATAATCAAACATGCAGAAACTTTGTCAGATAAGCCTCTCATAGGAAGAACTGTTCCGAGGTAATTCGGGGGACATAACACTTAATTACCAATTGCCCAGTCATTCCGGGCTTGACCCGGAATCCAGTAATATTAATAAGTCCTGGATTCCCGCTGTTGTAACCTGAAGGTCACAAGCGGGAATGACGACTTTACAGCACCAAAAAATAGGAGCAAGGTCGGAGTTGAGCTTGTTTGTTTGAAGCAATGAGGGAGTCATGAAAAGCGCTGCTGAATATTTGAGCATTCCTGACGGAAAGCGGATCTGGTTTGCGGATTTCCGGCCTCACTTCAATTACCTTGTCCTGGATCCGATCAGGAAGTTTCCTTTAAAGTTGGATGACATGTTGATTTGTTTTGTCTTCATGTCGTGCAGCATCGACTATCTCTCGGGATTCTGGTGGGGCGATAGCCGCGAGATGGGAATGGTCAGGCAGGCCTATGTCGGTTTTATCAACGAGTATTTTCTGCCGAAGGGGCGATACAATGCCAAGGGCATTTTCGATAGTCTGCGCAATGGCCTGGTTCATCAGTTTACGATCAAAAACAAAATGTATGAACTGACTTTCGATGAACCCCAGAGGCATCTTACCGTCAGCCATAATAATTTCCTGATTCTGAATGCCGGCAGTTTTCGCAGCGATTTGATCGAGGCGGCAAACCGGTACTTTGACGACGTGGAAAAAAATCCCAAATTGCTGGATAAGGCCTTCCAAAGCTACGAACGGGACGGGTTTGTCCGCTGGATAGACTGATGGGGTTATTGAGCCGCCGGCGTTATTGTGCTTGACATCGGCGGTAATTTTTGGAAATGACGGGCAGAACAAAGGTAGAACGGCAGTAGATCATCAGTAAAACAGGGGTAGGATTAATGATTAAGGTGGCTGCGGCGTTTACGGATAAAGCAACCGAGACGCAATTGTTGGATCGCCTGCACGGCGAAAAAGATATCCGGGTCAAAGGTTTTATTGTTATTCCGGATGTTGCTCGGGACGTGGACAAGGCCCTGGTCTTTCTGGATAAAATGCTCAAATCACCGCCGGATGTTATCATCATAGATGTGGCTATGCTGCGGGAAGCTGCCGCCCTGGATTTGCCGCTTGTCCTGGAGTATGCGAGAAAATTACCCTTGACGCGGATCATCATCGTCGGAGATCGCTTTCACGAGCAAAAAGTGATCACCATGATGAAGGGAGGCGCGCGCGGTTTTTTACTGAGAGAGCGTCTCGACGCCGACATTATCAAATGCATCCGCGTCGTCGCCCGGGGCGAGATCTGGCTCTCCGGCAACCTGGTCGGCCGGGTTTTCGATGAACTCCTCCGGGAAAGTCAGAAAAAGCAGCATCTCAAATCTCCCACCAGCCATCAATTGGCCCTCATGAAAGAGATTTCACGGCGGGAAATGGAGATCCTGTCTTATATCAGCGAAAGCATGACCAACGATGAAATTGCCCAAAAACTTTTCCTGAGCGCCAAGACCGTCAAGACGCATATCCGGAACATCTTCGGAAAGACAGGCATCCGCAACCGCGTCGAAGCCGCCCTGCTCTACACCCGCTACAAGCAGCATTCAGCGAATTGAAAAAAGGTTCAAGGTTCAAGGAGCAAGGAGCAAGGAGCAAGGGTGATGGTGGATGGTTGGGGAATTCGGGGGACATAACACTTAATTATCCCACTTCTTTCTCCTGAGATGCTTGGCATAAAACTTCATAAAGCTGTTTTGTGCCTGAAGCAAGTAGTGCAATTTGGAATTAAGGGAATTAAGTGTTATGTCCCCCGAATTAAAAAAACATCCACCCTCTGCCCCCGCCTAACCTAATAACCTGGAGGTCACGCGAGCGGGGGACACAAAGCGGCGGCGGCGGGTTAAGCGCTCTTTTGATAATGCGAGGCGTACCAATCTACTACTTCTCTTATCATTCTCTGGTAAGAAGTCTTCTGTGTCTTTGCTTGTTCTTTGAAGAAGAAAACGCTGGATTTCTTCAAGGAAATAGTTACTTTCACATGATCTTCTTTCAACACTAACTTATCCGGGGGCGGGAGAAAGTCTTTAACGACTCTCAGATGGCCCATAGGTTCCTCAGTATATTTTGTTTTGCTCTTCATAGATTTTCCTTCCTTTCCTCCAATAGCCCGCGCCATAGATGCGTATAACGTTACCACGGTACGTAAACCTGACCGTTAAGATACCTTCGCCGACACGCCCCATACAGTAATAGCGATTTTCTTCAGCGCTATGGGTCATGTCTTCCGCAATAACGCGATGAGGATCAAGAAAAGCGTGTTGCGCAATTAGAAAAGAAACGCCATGCTTTGATTGGTTTTCTTTATTTTTCTCCTCATCCCATTCAAACGTTGTTTTTTTCACGCACTGATGATGCCAGATTCATGTATATAATGCAATATAATAATATGGATATATGTATGGCTATGGTAATTCCGGAATTCGGGGGACAGGCATGGCAAGAATCTCTTCGAAGGTCATGCTTCCAATGATCCGATCCGTGTCACAATGACGTATCAGGATTTTTCCAAAGTTCTCGTCAAGTGTCCTCCGCTGGCGGGGGTGGCGTGAAACGCCGGGGGTGGATGTTTTTTGATGTTGTCTTGATGCCCGGAAGTTAAAGTCTGCCAGCCCTTTGTCCACCTCCGTCACTGCGTGACACCGTTCGGCAGAGCTCACGTCGTCGTCTCCGCCTAACCTGATGACCTGGAGGTCACGCGAGGTCACACGAGCGGAGGACACTAATCGCTAGTGTCCGGAAGAATTCGATGTTTCCCGTGTTCGCTCCGAATTCGACTCAATGAAAAATATCTTCCAAACGCTTTTTTACGACAGACGGGAAAGGCACGGCCATCTGCATGAGAGTATCTTTATTAAGTTGTTCAAGATCAAGTTCATCCGGAAACGGAATATATTTCCTTAAGTAAATGGTATCGAGAAGAGCTTTTTCCGGCCCAGCCAGATTGAAACCATTTCTCATTTCAAAACCATTAAATAAACGAGAGGCAATACGGGAAAATTCAATGGTAACCCCGCCGAATGCGGTATTGCGCGACTGGCCGACCGCCGTATCCAGCGTTAATACCGTGCAAACAAACGGCGCTTGAATGATAATCCCGTGACTATGGAGCGCCCATTCGCAGGAGATGTAGGACGGTGTGCGCAGAAAACATGCTACTTCTTCAATCGCCGGTCTGCCATCGCGCAGGGAATTGAGATAAACGCCGCGCGCCACCCGCTCAACAAGGCCCTTGGCAAGCGCTCTCGTGAGAAAAACATTGGCATTGCCCGTAAATTTCTCAACATCGGCATATCGGAAAAGTTGCGGCAGTTGCCTTAAGATTGCCACAGATGTCATGGCAGTCGCACTCCTTTATCCTTGAGTTCCTTAAAAAGAGATTGAACGGCGCCGATATACGCATCAAAGCTTCCTTTGCGTTGCACTTCAAAAACATCGGAGGGCAGAAAACGGGATAAATCCTGCGAAAGGGCTGTCGTCATGGACGCTTTGCTTTCTTTCTTTGGTACGGCAAAGAAATCCATCGAACGGCGGGCCATGAAAGGTTCGATGTACATTTTGAATTTTCTCTCAATGGCTTCAATATTCACGGCCGTGTTTAAAACGTTGCGGAGATACCAAACATCGAACAGATCGCGTCCTTTGAGGTAGCGGCGTTCAAGCAGAGAACGCACCTTGTCTGAAAGAATTTCCTGCGGCGTTTCCGTGACGATAACAGCATTGGGGCGCGGCACGCGGAAATCCCCGCCGGCAATCAAATAGGCCACGGATGGAAGCCCGGAAAGAATATGGTTTTGGCACTCCGGCAATTGATGGGAAGAGAGGCCTTCAACTTCAAGCTTAACGGAAATCTTTTCCCTCGATGTTTCAGGATGGAAATTCAAAAAACATTTAAACGAAGCAGGCCGCGATTGTTTTTTTGTTGCTGCAAGCGCACCCGTGCCGAAATGAGAAATCATCACCCGCTCCATCCCTTTCAGGGCGGCATCCAAAACAGGCCCTACCTTTTCGATGGTCAGAGGCGTCACAAAATCCAAATCTTCCGAGAAACGATTGCCACCATAGCACCATCTGATAGCAGTCCCTCCTTGAAAAATCAGGTGTCGGCTTTCTCGCTGCTGATAGAGGCGATTCAGAATGATCAATTGGGCAATCTCAGCCCTTCTGATATATGTCTCACGATAATTCTTCATAGTCGGTTACATTATAATACATATTTGTATTTTAATGTAAATAATTATATTGTTGTGTCGGAAATTGTTGAAGCTTCAGCCCCATTTGGAGGTAATTAAGTGTTATGTCCCCCGAATTAGAAGTGTTATGTCCCCCGAATTAAGCGGGCTGCAATCGGCTCTAGCGGCGGATTATGCGCTCTTTTGAAAATGTGAGGCGTACCAATCTACTACTTCTCTTATCATTCTCCGGTGCGGCTTGTTGGCTTTTTCTTAATGAATTCCTAGTTGTATTTTAATGGCTTCTTCAACCTTGCGCATATCCTTCTCGGAAAGAATTCCGGCACGGCTCAAAAGCCTTAACTTGCTTACAGTGGCCAATTGATCCGCCATAGCCTTGCTCTCTTTGCCTTCGAAAACCACCAGGGCCTCGCTTGGATAGAGTCGATCTGTTTTACTGGTAAGAGGCACAACTTGAACTCTATTGATGAATTTGTTTGATGCATCATTGCTGATGATGATGGCAGGACGCTTCTTTTTGATTTCGCCACCAACTGAAGGATCGAAATTTACCCACCATACTTCACATCGTTTCATGATCCATATCCTTAAAGGTAATCTCGGCCCACTCTAATGCCTCATTCTCCCGATTTTTGTCTTTTGCCATTTCGGCGTAGGCCGATTCATAATTGGGATGGACAACGTGAGGACGGACTATTTCTTGGATAAATCTACTGATTTTTCCTGAACCAATGACATTATGGAGTCCAAGATACACTTCTTCATCAACGGTTATGGTTAATTTCCTCTGCATAATGCTACCTCCTTCACACGTGCAATATACGTATTGTCACCGAGTATGTCAATATAAATAATTGTGACACATTCTTCTTCCCCGGCATGACGAATAGAGGCGTTGTGCAAGGCTCTTGTTATAATTTGTACAAGGTATTGAATTGCTGCTGCAGGTTGTCCAGCGCCTGCTTCAAGGTTTGTCTCTCGCTCTGGAGGTTATTGGCCATCACTTCCATTTCAGACTCCCGCTTGGCCAGCTGCTCCTCAAGCGAAGCCTTGGCCGCGCTGAATTCTTCTTCGATGCGCTTTCGTTCTTGGGACTCCTGTTCCAATTCTTTTGAGAGACGTTCCTTTTCGGCGTTGCCGTTGGCCAGCTGCTCCTCAAGGGAAGCCTTGGCCGCGCTGAATTCTTCTTCGATGCGCTTTCGTTCCTGGGTTTCGTGTTCCAATTCTTTTGAGAGACGTTCCCTTTCGGTATTGCCGTTGGCCAGCTGCTCCTCAAGCGAAGCCTTGGCCGCGCTGAACTCTTCCTCGATGCGCTTCCGTTCCTGAGTTTCGTGTTCCAATTCTTTTGAGAGACGTTCCCTTTCGGTATTGCCGTTGGCCAGCTGCTCCTCAAGCGAAGCCTTGGCCGCGCTGAATTCTTCTTCGATGCGCTTTCGCTCGGCCAATTCATTTTCCAGATCAACTTTTGTTTTATACTTGTCTTTGAGCTGCTGCTGCAGTTCAGCGATCTCTGAAAATAAAGTTCTTAATGTTTGAAATTTCTCCTGATTGAATTCTAAATCTTCCATAAAAATCCCCTCTTGTTCTTAATTTCTTCTGTGCAAACTTTTACAACTCTCGCGGCCTAAAATCAAGAAAAAAACCCGGTGAAGATAAGAGGGCAGCCGGCAGGAAAACCGGGAAGGGCACTGCAAAAAAGACCGCAGAAAAACCCCGTGCGAGATTACCATCACATTCAGACGGGACTCTGCAAGCCCTTGCTGATGAGGTTGAAGAATTCCCCGGAGATATGCTCGATACGCGGCTTTTTGCATTTTCCCTTGCACGCTATGATAAATTCATCTTGACTTCAAGATATACTTATTTCATATGTTTACAAAATAATTGGACCTGACTCGTCAGGTTTTATTCTGAAAAATTAGCCAGAGCAGAACCCGTAAATAATTTCAGGATGGGAGACCACATGAGGGCATCCACGAAAGCTCTGATGGCGAAGCATGGCTGGCGGATCGATCGGGCCATCCACAATTATCTTTATTTCTCATTTTATTATCCCTATGTAAAGTTTGTCTATCAGCCGTTTGCCTTTCTGGCCAAGTATCTGTCCTGGTTTAAACCCCTCAGCCCGGTTATCAAGGTGGCTTTCGCCCGTTATCATGCCGAGGTTATCTCAGGGGATTGTCCTTGCAAAAAGTCTCTTAACGCTCCGGAATGGACGATCAACTCCTGTATCAGCGTGGGGAGAAAGACGTCGCAGTTCTGGCTGGACCGTTGCGGGAAAAAATATCATGCAAGGAAAATTTTTCAAAAGGAAGCCATCGACCTCGTTAAAAATTTCAGAGAAAAAGGGTATGTCACCCAGGCCTTCTTTAAGGTGGCGACGGGTGGCAGTGCGGGAATCATCTGCAACTGCCACATCGGCACTTGCGTGAGCCTTCAGGCAACATGCTTTGCCCGGCGCCAAGTGGACCGCTCGCGTCTATGGCGACGAGGCGGTCAGTCAGGGCGCAAACCTTCGTCTCCATACGAAGATCACGGAAGTCATCGTTGAAAAAGGCCGGGCGGTCGGGGTGAAGGGCACGCGACTGGGAGTTCCGGTCCAATATTTCGGGAAATTCGTTGCGCTCTCAGCGGGTGTGGACAATGCGCAGATACTGCGCCGCGCCGGGATTTCGCGCGCCGGAAAGGGTTTCTGCTGCGACGCCGGCGTCATGCCTTCGGCTCTGGGGTTGCCTGTGATGTGGACT
>ERZ795055.3641-NODE-3641-length-11163-cov-26.008822_pt1 | contig 11163 bp, 8 predicted proteins | sample MGYA00375139_ERZ795055 | MGnify/ENA primary metagenome ERZ795055 (study PRJEB30184, sample SAMN05720283) | anaerobic digester metagenome | isolation source: active sludge of municipal wastewater-treating anaerobic digesters | place: USA | collected 2015-01-23 ...
CCTGCGGTTTCTTAAGGGAAAACAATTTGCCCGGATGTTGTATAATTATTTCTTTTAATTCCAACGTAATCAGAGCGCTCAACACATCAGCGACGGGCAAGCCTGTGCCTGCAATAATATCGTCGGCATGCATTTTTTCCTGAGACATTCCCTTCAAGATCGTCTGCTCGATGAGACTTAGCGAATCAACCTTTTGTTCAGCGTTAGTTAGGGCATTGCCTGCAAAAAGAATCTCCTGCTTGTGGCGTGTCGGCTGTGCAGGTGATTGTTCCAGTTGAGGGAGAATGTCTTCCAGAATGTCATCGATGTTTTCTACTAATTTAGCGCCCTGTTTGATCAGGCTGTTGGTGCCGCGGGAAGAAGCGGAATCAATGGCGCCGGGAATCGCAAAAACCTCGCGCCCCTGTTCCATCGCCAGTTTGGCCGTGATCAGAGAGCCGCTTTTTTCTCCAGCCTCTACAACAACTACGCCATAGGACAAGCCGCTGATGATGCGATTACGAGCCGGAAAATTATAAGAGAGAGGTTGAGTTCCCAGGGGAAACTCCGAGATTACCGCACCATTTGAAGAAATAGCGTCAAATAATTTTTTGTTTTCCGGTGGATAAATCACGTCCAGACCACTGCCCAGGACGGCTATCGTGCGTCCCTTTGCAGCGAGTGCGCCGCGATGCGCGCATGAATCAATTCCCCGCGCCATGCCACTGACAATCGTAATACCTCTGAGCGCGAGTTCCCGGCTGATTCTGTCTGTTGTATATCTGCCATAAGTGCTGGCATTTCTCGAACCCACGATGGCGAGAGGGACATCCTCGTCATCCAAACGACCCAAAACGTAAAAAAAGGCAGGCCGATCATAAATATTGAGAAGATTGTGCGGGTAAAGCTCGTCAAGACAGGTAACGACGCTAATTCCCATTTTATCAAGCGCATCCATTTGACGAAGAATTTTATCCCAATCTTTAAAGGAAACAATGGCTGCCGCGCTTTTTTTACTTATGCCGGGGATAGCTGAAAGATTGTGAACAGTTGTCGAAAAAACACCGGCCAGTGAGCCGAAATGATCCAGTAGCGGTTGAAATGAAGCGTTACCGATTCCATCAATGGACTTTAAGGCAATCCAGTATTTTAAATTTTCATAATTCATAAGGTAATTTTCGATGGGGCATCTATATTTCGCACCCCGTTATTATTCACAGGTGTTTTGAAAAAATTGGAGCGCAAGTTACATCTTCTTTGTGATCTCTGTCAAGTCTTTTAAAATTATTGCGTAAAATTCATCTTTGAGCTAGTAAGCCTTAAATAATTTTTAAGAGGCAACTATGTTTAAAAAATTAATTTATTTTATTGCGATGTTTATGGTTGTGAGTTTTTGTTCAATCGACGCATATGCACAGTCTAGTTCAACTCATAAAATAAAAAAACAACCCTCTTCCATTATGGTCAGTTCGACAAATAATAACCAAGAAGAACAGCGTCCTGTTCTTACTGTTACGCCGAGGGAAATTGATCTGGGAGCCATTAAACCAGGTGAAATTGCATTGGGAGAGTATGGTTTAAAGAATCTAGCACCGGGAGAACTGAAATGGTCAATATCATGTCCGGATGACTGGGAGAGTGTCGCCGATAAAACTCTTAAAGGTACGGCGTCACAAGAACCGACTTACCTGCGTTTGGAATTGGCAACCATAGAAAACAGTGGAAATGTTTCAGGGGAAAAAGCAAGAATTGCCACCTATCGGACCAGCATCAAAATGGAAGCCGCGAGTAAAGAGCTTATCTGCCAAAAAAACTTAAGAGCCGGCCAATACCGCGAGGGAATCATGATGATGTCAACCGGTGGTCAAAGAACTGTTTTTTTGGATTTCCGAATTCATGCGTTGCAGGAGATTCCCTCCATCAGCTTAAATCCACAGCGTCTGGATTTGGGCGTGCAGCTACCGGGTAAAATCATATCAAAAAGAATAGAGCTGACCAATAGAGGTAGAGAAATGTTGAAATGGTCAGTGGTTTCATCAGAAGCCAAGTCCAATGAATTAATGAAAGAACTACAAAAAGAAAGATACTTCTCATTTCAAAACGAAGAACCGCAGGAACCGGGCAAATACGTTACTCCCGAACATCTGAAAGATGCCATGGAATTGATGGGAAAATGGACGGTGAAAAACGGTTACCCCGTAAGCAAAGGCGCCGCGAGCGCGATCAAATTTCGGTTTAACGGCACCGGCCTCAGTATCTTCTTACAGTCTCATACAGAAGACGGCAGTTGTTCCATCTATCTTGATGAAGTCAGGCTGGATCTGCCGGACGTCTTATCCGGAGAATGGGACAAGAAGGAATTGCTGATTGCCGAGGGCCTGACAGACGGTCCGCATACCGTTACTGTTGTCGTCAAAGAGGGCAGTTTGGAGCTGGAGGGCGTGAAGGTATTCGGTAAGGAGATTACCCGGGGACCCAAGGGTTGGATCACCGTCTATCCCGTTTCAGGCACAACGATGAGTGAAACGGATTATATCAATGTTAAAGTAGATACGTCCTATTTTGTTCCCGGTTATTACGGCGATCAGATTTTCTTTAAATCAAATGTTGGAGAAGCCGTTGCGGAAGTATTTGTAGATGTACTTCCCGATGCCGGGAGCAAAGTCATTGACGTTTATTTATATTCAAAAGACCATGACTATCTGTTGACCATGGATCCCCAGGCGGAATCCAGAAGATTGATTCAGAATGGTTATATAAAAGAGGGCATCGCCTTTCGTCTTTTCGCGCCGCAAACTCCCGGGACAATGAGTTTTTACCGTTGGTATAATCCTCTTCTCAAAGATCATTTTTACCATTATGACCGAACCGGCGGCGGGAAAAAACTAGACGGTTATGTTTACGAAGGTATCATTGGTAATATTGCGACATCCCGCATGACCAACACCCGGGAATTGTATCGTTGGTTTAACCCGTCAACAAAAAAACATTATTATTCGACAAATCCTAAAGGAGCGACCGGAAAAAGAAGAGGTTACCGTTTTGAAGGCATCGCAGGTTATGTCAGGTAAAAATAAAGTCAGAGAGAGCATTAGATCTTGACAAAAAAAGGAAGAGGGGATATTAGGCTACTTCTTTTTTGGTGCAGGATTAAAATGCGCCTGTAGCTCAGCTGGATAGAGCAACGGACTTCTAATCCGTGGGCCGAGAGTTCGAATCCCTCCAGGCGCACCAAAGCGAAAATGGTGGGTGTAGCTCAATTGGTCAGAGTGCCGGGTTGTGGCCCCGGAGGTTGAGGGTTCAAGTCCCTTCACTCACCCCATTTTCAATGGTTGGAAACGAGCGCCCGTAGCTCAGCTGGATAGAGTCGCAGACTTCGAATCTGTTGGTCGTAGGTTCGAATCCTACCGGGCGCGCCAAGAAATATTAAAAAGGGCCCTTAGCTCAGCTGGTAGAGCAACTGACTCTTAATCAGTAGGTTGTCGGTTCGATCCCGACAGGGCTCACCAAGAATATCAAGGGATTAGGCATTAAAAGCTTAACCCCTTTTTTTGCTGCAATTATGCTGCACTGAATTTTGAAAACTTTGATGTTTGGCAGTATATTTCTATATTAGGTTTTATTCAGATATCTTTATCTCCAATTTAGACTGCACCCCACCGATTGGACAGAATATGTTAGAGTAGTTGACAGGATCATGAGGCCCTCGTTCCGGCGCCTTTGCAGGATGACATTTATAGCAAACTCATCAACGGATAAATCCCGAAGGAGTCCTGGAGAATGAAAATTAAAGCGGCAGCCATACAACTGGCCACAAAAATTGCGGATTCAGACACGAACATCGCGAACTGTGAACGTCTGTCCTTGCAAGCGTTAAGGGAAGGGGCGTACTGGATTGCCTTGCCGGAATTTTTCAACACCGGTGTCAGCTGGAACAAAAAAATCGCTTCTGCAATACAATCTTCGGACGGAAAGGCTGCGACATTCCTGCGCGATTTCTCCGTAAAACACCATGTATTAATCGGCGGTTCGTTTTTATGCCGGTTGCCGGACGGTGGTCTGCGCAACCGTTATCAATGTTACGCCGGCGGCACGTTAATCGGCCAACATGATAAAGATCTGCCGACCATGTGGGAAAACTATTTTTACGAAGGCGGACGGACAGACGATATCGGAGTGCTGGGCGTTCATCAGAATGTCAGAATCGGCGCGGCTGTTTGTTGGGAATTCATGAGGACTGTCACCGCCCGGAGGCTTGCGGGCAAGGTAGATGTCGTCATAGGTGGTTCCTGCTGGTGGAGCATACCGACAAATTTCCCGCGTTTTCTTCAGAACATGTGGGAACCGGCCAACCGACACGCTTCTCTGGCCGTGATACAGGATAATGCGCGTCTGATCGGTGTTCCGGTGATTCATGCCGCTCATTTCGGGCAGATCGAATGTCCGATGCCCGGTTTGCCGATGTCATATAAGGGATTTTTTGAGGGGAACGCGGCCATCGTGGATGCCGACGGCAAGCTGATCGCGCATCGCGGCCCGGAAGAGGGGGAGGGTATCGTCTGCGCGGAAATATTCCCTCAAGCGAAGAACAATGCCGATAAGATACCGGATCGTTATTGGCTGCGCGGCAGAGGTTTTCTGCCGGCCATAGCCTGGCACTATCAAAAATGGCTGGGACGGAGATGGTACCGGCGGAATGTCCACAAGGCATGAAAGAAATTGCTATAATAAGCGATCCTATTGAAGAGGGTCATCAGGCGACGACAGGATCGCAGATCCGCCATATTTCGCGATCAACATTCCGAATTGACATTAAATAAGACACTTCATATATTCATACCCGATAAAGAAAGGTTATAGTCAACTCATTTAATACGACGGAGGCATCCAATCCATGGGTATTCAGAATGGAGAACAGATCTTGGAAATGATGCGATCCTATCAGGTTCCCTGTATGTTGGCCGCAGCAGCTGACCTGGATTTGTTTGAGAAGCTGGTCTCCGTGCCCCGGACGGCCACAGAAGTTGCAACGGCCACCGGCTACGACCTCCGCGGGGTGACTATTCTGCTCGACGCGCTGGCGGCGGTAAAGATTATCGTCAAGAAGAACAACCATTACTCGATATCCCCGGAACTTGTCCCATACCTGTCTGAAGAATCTCCGCAGAGCGTCATCGCCATGATACGTCATCAGGCAAACTGCCTGCGCCGCTGGTCGCGGTTGCCGTGGACTATAAAAACTGGAAAGCCGGATGATCCCGGGCCAAGCATCCTTGGAAAAGAAGTCGACACAGCATCGTTCATCGAAGCGATGAATGTGGTGTCCCGTGGCATAGCAGACAAACTAATCCAGGAGGTTCACCCCGGCAACGTAAGCTGTGTATTGGATCTGGGTGGTGCATCGGGATCCTGGACACTGGCCTGGCTAAAGGCGGAACCAACCTCACGCGCCATCATCTTCGATCTGCCTTATGTGATTCCCATTGCCTGTGAACGCTTAGCCGCTTCGCCGTTTAAAGCCCGGGTTGAACTACAGGCCGGGGACTTTAACACCGATGACCTGCCCAAGGGAGCCGACCTGGCCTGGGTTAGTGCGATTATTCATCAGAATTCCCGGGACCAGAACCGTGCGCTTTACCAGCGTGTTGCCACTGCGCTGGAGCATCATGGATGGATCTACATTCGTGACATCATCATGGATTCATCCCGCACGGCGCCGGTAGCCGGTGCGCTGTTTGCCGTCAATATGTTGTCGGGCACCGAAGGCGGCAACTGCTATAGCTTTGCCGAGATTCAGGAGGATCTTCAGTCGGCCGGATTCACCGGTGTTGAACTGGTCCGGCGCGACGAAGGCATGCACTCGATCGTGAGGGCGCGCGTGCGATAGATTGAAATATGGATGCTGACCATAGCGTCTTCCTGCAATCAAATATTCAAACATGCAGAAAATGCAATACTTCAGCCACAACAAACTTCGTCTAAAGATAATAACAGGCTCAGAATCTATATATCATTACTCCCGGATATGTTTTCTTGACACATGGAACCTCTTTCCTTATACTGATCCCAACTAGAGAAAATTCTTATCAATAGATGATTAAGGAGGGCCACATGCGATTGACGCGTATCTCTTTAGTAATCATATTGGTCACTATCGTCTTTCTCTGCGGATGCACTCGCAACTACATTGTCAAGCCGTTTTCCCTGGAACCAGAACTTGTACCCAAAATTGTTCAAATTAAAGGTCCGATCAATCTGATCAATACACAGCTACCGGGAACCAAGACCGTGTTTAAATCAGGACCTGCGATCGATTGGGTAGGCGATTTGCACGAATGGACCACTCAGGCGATTGATCTGCTCACTCATGAACTCACACAAAGAAAAGTTTTCATTTCCCGGAATGCCGACAGGGTCCTAAGTCTGGCCGTTACCAAGGGAACACTCCGGAGTGAAATGACGGGGGTGCGATGTGTTATTATATTGAGGGTAACTACTGGAAATGGCTATGTCAAAGAATATGAAGGGAACAATATTAACCGGTCTCCATTCGGTGAAATGGCAAGATACTATGCAGGTGCCAACGCCCTCACGGAAGCCGTCATAGCCCTGCTCAACGACGACAACATTGTTCGCTATCTCCAGGAATGAGTGATAGGATTCTTCTATTATTTTTCTCTCAGTCTTGGTTTCTAACCGGATGTGCCACTACGAAAGAACTATTAATCCATATATGGTTCTGTTCTTGGTCAGGTCAAGACAAACGAATTAATGTATGAATTACTCATGTATAAGCGACATATAAAAAACGTTATTCTCATACTTCATGGTGAAAGAGTAGTCATTGTCAATATAGTAAGGAGATGAATTATTTGAAACGGTCATATTCAATCGGTCTGGTTTTAATCATCCTGCAGATAGTATTTTCCGGCTATGCTCTCAGTGCCAATTACAACCTGGTTATTCCGGATCGCCACCGTTTAAACGATTCTTGTTTACCCAAGATCTCCATCAATAATCCCGTAAGGCTGGTTGCAGAGCATAATAATATGCCGTTACCCGTAAGGATATGCACCGTTGAAACTGGTGTTTATCAAACAAAGATGGATGATCTGACGGATGCTGCTGTTGCAGCATTAAAAGATGTGTTGAATCGCAAAAACATTCAATTGAATGACGATGCAAAAAAAATTCTGTATATTTCAATTAGTGAAGCTTATTGTGTAATTGAACGTTTGTCTTTTTCGCAAAGTGTTTATAAGTTTACCGTCAAATTGACTGTCTCATCCGACAATGATATTATTATTAAGGAATTCATGGGATCGCACGGAACCGAATCTGCCAGGGCAGGCAACAGTTCCATCTCGGAGGCAATAAACTTTGCAGTCTGTGAAATGCTAAAAGATGAGGAGATCATCAACTATTTGAAAAGGTAACAGGCAAACCGTCCTGCCAGGCGCACGTCTGCTGAAATTATGAAGGACGCAGAACATGAAAAAGAGAGGTGGAGATATGAAAATCAGTACGAAAATTGTGGCAATCATACTATTCTTCTTATTTTTAATGACGGGCTGTAGATCATTCCCCGTAGCATCGGATAGCTACACCAAGAAAGCCCGTCAATTTAATCCGACACCGGGTTGGGCGGGCGTTTACGTCTTGCGCCCCAATCAGTTTCTCGCTGCAGAATCAAATATCAAGGTTTTCCTCGACCACAAGAAAGTCGGGATGTTGCCCCCCGGGTCTTTTATTTATGGAGAAGTAATGCCACGCGAGCATTTTCTGGAACTGGCGGAAATGCCCGGATGCGCGAACAAATCTCTTCGGTTTACAGCAGAGGAGGGGAAGTGCTATTTCTTTAAGACAGAAGTCGGTTTTGCACGCCAGATTATAGAGCTACTTTCCGATGAAGAGGGCAAAGAGCTTGTCAAAAGCTATAAACAAAGCGGCTTTAATGATTTCGATTCCGCAGGCAAGGACGGAGTCGCCGTTCCGGGCCTGAACAAGAACTGATCAGGGAGATTGTTATGTATCGCGCTCAAACATGGCTGTTGGTAATTACATTGATGATGTTTTGTGTGTCCTGCGTTACGCCCAAAATGGCTGCAGATTCAGGGAAGATCCATCTTGCTGCCCAATCCGGCGATCGTGCCGGAATCGACGCGGCTCTCCAGTCCGGAAGCACTGTTAATCAGAGTGACAACTATGGGAAAACGCCCCTCCTATATGCCGCCGAAAGCGGTAATGATGCTGTCGTCGAATATCTGTTGAATAAAGGTGCCAACCCGAATCACACCGCTGATGATGGGAGTACTCCCTTACTGATTGCCGTCCGGAAAGGCAACAGCCGTATAGTGGAATTGCTGATACAAAGGGGTGCTCTGGTGAATGGTTTCGGCGATGACGGATCCACGGCTCTTACCATCGCGGCGGAAAAGGGAAGCAAGCAAGTCTTTGACCTCTTGTTAAAAAATGGCGCCAAAACAGATGTATCCATTGCCAATCGGGACACGGCCCTGATGAAGTCCATACCCCGCAGGGACAGCTATTATTTTGACCGGCTTCTCGAAAATGGTGCTGATCCCAACAAAAGGGGTCGCAATGGAAATACACCGCTTATCATTGCAGCCATTTCTAATAAACCGGATATTGCTGAAAAACTGCTAAAGGCTGGAGCGCGAATCAATGAAACCAACGATAGCGGGAACAGCGCCTTGCTTTTTGCGGCGGGACTTGCAGGGATTAAACCTGACATTGCCAAACTGCTGGTGGAAAAGGGAGCAGACATCAATCAATTGTCTAAAGATGGTTTAACACCGGTAAAAGCCGCATGTCTCGCAGGCAACGCAGGCATGGTCGTATATCTATTCGAGAATGGAGCCCGCATAAATATTGATGATACATCGGATGAAGGAAGGGAAATAAACGGCACGCTGAATCATATTCTGGGTGACTATTATCTTGCAAAAGACGATTCAAAGAAATCGCGCATTTCCTTTGAGAAGGCTCAGGGTTACTACAAAAAAATCATTGACCAATACCAGGGCGATGTAAGCCGCATAGTTTGGAAACAAGCAGGCGCTTATGCTGCGCTGCCCATGCTTATGGCTATCAATCCGGTGGGTGCCGCCGTTATCGTTGCGAAAATTCCAACCAGCACGGCTGTTAATCAACAGATTTCATCGCAGATGAATGAGAATATCCAGGCTTATTACAATCATAAGCAAATATATCATCATCCTTACGAGCCGACTTATCAGGGAGTGAATCTGGCCTATTTGCCGCCGCCGGTGAATGACACGCCGAATGTGCAGAAAAAAGCATTTGCGGAAAGCAAGGTCCGACATTTTGAAAAACGCTCAAAGATCATCACCGATGTTCTCGGGTGTTTTGATAAAAATCCAGGTGGTGGGTCAGGGTTACAAACGTGCGTCAGAACTGTGGCTCAGGCAGCTGCCGTTACTCAAACAAAAAAAAACGAGTCGCCATCAAAGAATTAAGCCACGAGGATATTGTGGTTTCCTCTTGAAGGCATACAGACGAAGAGGAGGTGTAGTTATGAACGGATTCATGCGGGGATTATTGTTGGCGGCCTTGTTGGCAATCGCACTCGCACTTGCCGGATGTGGCGGCGGTGAAGACAGCGATTCGTCTGGTGTCTTGGCGCCGACCGCTGTCGTGCAGCCTCTGCCAATGCCTGGTCCCTATACAGTTGCCTGCAGCAATATCAAACAGAATTTTGGCAGCTTGTCTGTCAGTGAGGTGGAGAGATATTGGGAAGGCGATGGGGGTCTTTATGTGACTGATCTGCTGGACGATCAGGCAAATACACTGATTGCCACAGTAATTGCACCGAGTGACGAGGATCTCTTTGGTTCGTTTGCCGGACAGACAAAAGAATTCGTGGTTCTCGTGTGCTACCCCACTACGGACATCAACCCTTATCCCGACTATTCTCTGCCGACAGGCGAGATCGTGCCGCACATGCAGACCGGAACGCAGACACCGTTATTTTACGACTATTTACATAAGTATCCGGCCGTTGTGTTTTCGCATGGCTACACGGGCAGTCCCATCTCCTCTGACGACTACCTCCTGGCAGTAACGACCTGCGCGAGTTACGGCTACGTTGTCATCGCTCCGTTTCATGGTGACCTGCGTTTTTGCGACCTCCACATAGAGGACATCGAAGACGTCGCTAAAGTGGTGCTTAAGCTGGATGACTTCACGGCTGTGCAGGCATTGCGACCGCTGGCAGTTTCCGCCGCGCTTAATCTCGTTCTGAATCATCCGCAATGGAAAGATCACATCGACGAGACACGGATCGGCGGTTTCGGAGCAAGCATGGGCGGTGAAACCATGCTGTTGTTGGGTGGTGCCCGTCTGACCGTAACGAACTCAATCATTGGAGGGGACTGGGAATTTGATTCAAAACAGGTTACCTACGATCCACGAATCAAGGCGGCGGCAGGCTATGTGCCGTATTTCGGGCAATCGTTTCTGCCCGCGTTCGGTGAGGACCAGGAAGGGCTGACAGGCATCAGCCTGCCCTTTCTTGGTATCAGCGGGACGGCGGACACGACCGCACCGATTTACATGGCGGAGTCGGGCATGTCACGCCTCACGGGGACCCGCAGGCTTGTTGCACTATCAGGAGTTGAGCATGGGTTCGATGATGCCTTTACAAACGACATCTTCACGTGGGCGCTAACGTTCCTCGACGCAAAGGTCCGGGAAACAGCGGAAGCAATCAGTCGTCTCAATACGATGGGTAGCGTGGCAGGTGGAGGCGATGACAGCCTGTGGCTCTACTAAACGGCTTGCCCTCAATGAGACGAGGGAGCGACGGCTCATTGCTGATTAAATTTCTACATAATAACTTATCAAAAATATCAAAGTTAACGTGAAAAAATGAAGCTTTTGAAAGGAGGACAAAAATGAATAAGATGAAAATGACTGTTTTTCTCTGCTGTATTTTGATTCTGGTAGGTTGTGCAGAGATGGGAACCATGACAAAAGGTCAAAAAGGCGGTCTTATAGGAGCGGGAGGCGGAGCCGCAGTCGGGGCGGTATTGGGGCAGGCCATAGGCCATGACACGAAAGGTACCCTTATAGGAGCTGCCATAGGAGCTGCTGTGGGAGGGGCTGGTGGTTACGGCGTTGGCAAGATGATGGATAATCAGG
>ERZ795055.3642-NODE-3642-length-11163-cov-4.717321_pt1 | contig 11163 bp, 10 predicted proteins | sample MGYA00375139_ERZ795055 | MGnify/ENA primary metagenome ERZ795055 (study PRJEB30184, sample SAMN05720283) | anaerobic digester metagenome | isolation source: active sludge of municipal wastewater-treating anaerobic digesters | place: USA | collected 2015-01-23 ...
AAAATAAGGACGGAGGAAGGGTAAACATCTTAACTCATTGTAATGCAGGATGGCTAGCATTTGTGGATTATGGTTCTGCAACCTCTTCTATATATAACGCATTTGATAAAAAAATTCCAATTCATGTTTGGGTAGATATAACTGGTCCATGGAATCAAGGAGCAAAACTAACTGCATGGGAATTAGAAAAACATGGAGTTCCTTATACTGTAATAGCAGACAATACTGGGGGACATTTAATGCAGCATGGATTAGTGGATTTGGTAATTACGGGAACTGATAGAACAACCATAGCGGGAGATGTTGCAAATAAAATAGGAACTTACTTAAAAGCTCTGGCTGCAAAAGACAATAACATTCCATTTTACGTTGCTTTACCCTCTTCTTCATTTGACTGGAAAATGAAAGATGGAATTAAGGAAATCCCCATAGAAGAAAGAGATTCTGAAGAAGTGAAATATGCTACAGGATTAACAAAAGGAAATAAAATTGAGAGAGTCCTTTTAACTCCAAAAGAAAGCAATGCTGTAAATTATAGTTTTGATGTTACACCAGCAAGATTAGTAACTGGATTAATAACAGAAAGAGGAATTTGCAAAGCCAATGAAGAAGACATACTTAATCTTTTTCCAGAGCATAAAAAGTAAATTTAAATTATACTCCAATGCAAGAAGGATACATAAAATTTAGTTGCAATAGAATTGGGAATTCATCTCCAAAAAATATAATAAATATTAATAGGTGGAGAGACAAACTCTATTCGTTAAAATTAATTGGAATGTATGAAAATGGAGTTGGTTTTGGAAACATAAGCATTAGACATAAAAAAGGGTTTATAATTACAGGCTCAAAAACAGGAGGAATTGAAAGATTAACAAATAAATATTACACAAAAGTTACTGATTACAATTTTGAAAAAAATAGTCTGAATTGTACAGGGGAAATTGATGCCTCTTCTGAATCTCTGACTCATGCAGCAGTTTATCAGTCTGATTCCGAAATAAAAGCAGTTATTCATGTTCATAATTTGGGTTTATGGGAAAAACTAATTGATAAAATACCAACAACAAATAAAAAAGTAGAATTTGGAACCCCTGAAATGGCAAAGGAGATATTAAGATTATACCAAGAAACAGATGTTAAAAAAAAGAAAATTCTTGTAATGGGGGGCCATAAAGAAGGAATTATTTGTTTTGGAAAAAGTTTAGATGAAGCAGGGAGTATTCTAATCAAATACTATAATCAATAGAACAATTTAATCTATATTCTCCACACCAAAAATCCTTATAAAATCTTTTCTTATTAAACATATTAATGAAAATAGGGATAATTGGAGGTTCTGGACTTGAAAATTCAGAGATTCTTGAAGATTTTAAAACAAAAGAAGTTGAAACTCCCTTTGGAAAACCCTCTTCCCCATTAATAACTGGTAGAATAGAAAACATGGATTTAGTAATTATTTCGAGGCATGGGATAAACCATGAAATTACCCCCACAGAAATAAATAATCGAGCAAATATTTTTGCACTAAAAGCAGAAGGGTGTAAATTTATAATTGCAACAACTGCTGTTGGTTCTCTTCGTGAAGAAATAAAAAGAGGGGATTTTGTTATACTTGACCAATTTATTGATTTTACAAAACAAAGAAAATTAACTTTCTTCGATAAATTTGAGTTTGGGCCAATTCATACTTCAATGGCAAACCCTTTCTCTGAAATTTTAAGGAAAAAATTAATTGAAAGTTGTGAAAAACTAAAATTTCCATTTCATAAAAAAGGAACAGTAATAACAATTGAAGGTCCAAGATTCTCAACAAAAGCAGAAAGCAATCTTTTTCGACAGTGGGGGGGACATTTAGTAAATATGTCAACTTCCCCTGAAGCAATCCTTGCAAATGAAGCTGAAATTCCTTATGCTACAATAGCAATGGTTACCGACTATGATTGCTGGAAAGAAAATGAACGTCCAGTTACTTGGGATATAATAAGAAAAATTATGAGAGATAATACAGAAAACATAAAAAAAGTTATCTTAGATACAATAAATTCTTTCTCAAGAGAACAGGAAATTCTGAAATTAAAAGATAAAATAAGAACAATTCCAGATTTTCCAAAAAAAGGAGTTCTATTCAGAGATATTACCCCCTTATTGCAGGATAAAGAAAGCTTAAGAAGATTCACAGAAATGTTTTATGAAAAATATAAGGAAACTAAAATTGATATAATTGCAGGAATTGAATCCCGTGGATTTATTCTTGCAGGAATTTTAGCTGAGAGGCTGGGAACAGGGGTGGTATTAATCAGAAAACCTGGAAAACTTCCCTATGAAACAATAAAACAAGAATATTCTCTGGAATATGGAAAAGATATGGTTGAGATGCACAAAGATTCAGTAAAACTCGGACAAAAAGTTCTTCTCATAGATGATTTAATTGCAACAGGGGGAACTGCTTTAGCTTCTTGCAATTTAATAAAAAAACTTGGAGGACAAATTGTAGATTGCGCATTTTTAATAGAGTTAGAAGAATTAGGAGGAGTTGAAAAACTAAAAAAAGAAAATTACCCTTCTTTCACAATTATGAAATTCAATGAAACTGAAATGTAAATATATCTAAAAGAAACAATTTTTAATCTATATATTCTATTTTGATTAATGAATCAACAAGAGGTCTGGAATAAAATTGCAGATGAGTGGAGGGATTTCAGGATTAAACCTATCAGCGAGGTAAAAGATTTTCTAAAAGATAAAAAAGGAAAGGTTTTAGATTTGGGTTGTGGTAGTGGAAGAAACCTTGTTGAAGATAAAAACCTAGAATTTTACGGGATAGATTTCAGCAAACAAATGGTAAAAATAGCAAAAGAGAAACCATATAAGAAAGTTCTGGAATCAAATGCATGGGAAATTAAATTTCCCGATAATTTTTTTGATTATGCTCTCTATATCTCTGCATTACATTGCATCCCATCAGAGAAAAATCGTGAAAAAAGCTTAATAGAATTATCACGGGTCTTAAAACCAAAAGCAAAAGCATTTATCAGTGTATGGGACAAAGAACAACCAAAATTTAAAGATAAAGAAGAAGAAATATATTTAAAATGGGGATTTCATGATGGAGAAAAAGAATCTTATGTAAAAAGATATTACAAACTTTATACTAAAGAAGAAATAATAACACTTCTAAAAAAATATTTTAGGATAATAAAAATCTTTGATAAAAAAATTAGCAAAAATGATAAAAGTGCAAGCAGATTTTCAAGAAGAAATCTAAATATTATAGTTGAAGTCAAAAAGTAAATATTGATAAAATTATAATCATTTTCACTTCTTCACAATTTTAACCATATCAAAAAAGCTCTTTTTTTCAAAATCAACAATTTTATTCTCATCCAAATCTATTTTTACTTTAATAATTCCCAATCCAGAAATAAAAACTGTTCCAAGAAGATAATTTTTTTTATCTTTTGCCTGTAAACTAAAAAGCATTTTCTCTATTTTATTTTTTATCTTTTCCTCTTCCATTTTGTCTAAAATCATATCTTCAATTTCTGTAAAATCAAAACTTATATTTTCTGAAATTTCTTCTGGAACAAGGTCATTTCCAAAATTATCAACAGGAGTTAACTCTATTTTATTATTTATTTTAAAACTAAATATTTTATTAAGAGAACGAACAAAATAATCAAGATTTTGATTATCTTCATTTCCTTTCTTATCAATTACAAAAAAACCCGAACAAAAAAAAGAATCTTTGTGCTCTTCTTTAAATTTCTTAAATTCTTCTGAATCAAGCATCTTTTCAAAATAAAACTGAAAATTCATAATTTTTTCAGTATACTTTAATTTATAAGGTTTTAGAGTGGAGAATATAAATTATTTTAAATAGAATTATCTTATTAAAATCATGAAAGTTCACCATATTCCTCCTGAAATACCCGGAGTTAAAATAGGGGGAATTATACTTTACATCGAAAAAGACAAGTGGTTTACAGTAGGAAGAAGATATAAAAGCAGAGAATCAGAGAAGTTAAAAGAAATAAGACCAAAGATACAAAAAATTGAGAAAGGGGAATATAATCACTTTCAACCCACAATAAGAAATGCTTATGTTAATCTATTATACTTAAATTTAGAATCTGCAAGGGGACTTTACAAAAATCCAGAGAACAATCTTCCTTACGAAATAATAAGTCAATACGGGGAATGGATTTACAGGCAGAATGTAAAAGAAAGAAAAGAAGAAATATTCAACAGATTAGAAAAACTAGCAATAGAAGAAGGATTAAGAAAGTAAATTAATCACCATTCACATAATTTACAAAGAGGCAAATCATAAGGGTCTTCTCTGCACATTTCTGCAAGCCCACCTTTACTTCCTGCAAAATCATCACAAAAATCTTTAATGCTTGAATAGTGAGAATCTCCAGCATCGCATTCTTCTGGGCAATTGCAGACATTCTCAAGATTTTCACAAACACCATTTCCACAGTTTATACATGTTCCAACAGGAGAACCGCTCATAGACATTGTTTCATAACATTCATTTCCGATAGAAATTCTTGTGTCCATGCCTGAATCCCACTCTTTTAATCCTTCACAACAATGTTCAGGATATTCTTTCATATATACTGCAGAAAAGTATTCCCCCTCTTTAGCACAAACATTTTCCTGATTAGATTCATTATTTAATAAAAACCAAAGAAGAAATATTAAAAAAATCAATGCAACCAAAATAAAAATTTTAATTTTATTGCCCCTTTTCATATTATTAATTAATCTATCTAGATTATAAATATTTTCATATGATTAATTCAATTAAATTCTCTTTTCAATTTTCATTTTTAAATCAAATATAAATTCATCTGTATCCAATTTCTCAACAATATTCTCTCCCCCCTTTCTTACAGCTACAATTCCTTCTTTTTCTTCTTTATCTCCAATAACAATTATATATGGTATTTTCATTTCTTCAGCTTCCTTAACTTTTGCCTGAATTGTTTTTTGATCAAAATCAGTTTCTATCCTTAGAGAAGAAATGTTTTTTTTCATTTTTTCAACTATTTGCTCTGCATATTTAACATTTCTGTCTGTGAAACTCAAGACTCTGACTTGTACTGGGGCAAGCCAGGTAGGAAGTCTGCCGTTTGTGTTTTCCAAAAGAATGCCAATAAATCTCTCCAAAGAACCGAATAAAGTTCTATGAAGCATTATAGGTCTCTTCTTTGTATTACTTTTATCAGTATATTCCAAATCAAATCTCTCGGGCATTGCCATATCTAATTGGATTGTTCCAGTTTGCCAAGTTCTTTCTAAAGAATCCTTGACATGATAATCTATCTTAGGCCCATAAAAGGCACCATCCCCTTTATTTATTTTATACTTCATTTTTAATTTTTTCAAGACATTTTCCAAAGCTTTCTCTGCTTTATCCCAAATCTCATCGCTTCCAATCCTTTTCTCAGGGCGTGTTGATAACTCAACATGGTCTAAATCCAAGCCCAATTTATCATAAAAATATTTAACTAAATTAATTATAGAAACAATCTCTGATTCAAGTTGATCTTCAGTGCAATAAATATGTGCATCATCTTGTGTAAATTGTATAACTCTAAATAATCCCCCCAAAACACCAGATAATTCTTGCCTATGGACCACTCCAAGTTCTCCAACTCTCAAGGGCAAATCTTTGTAAGATTTTGGAGAATTTTTAAAAACAAGCATTCCTCCAGGACAATTCATTGGTTTAATAGCAAAGGTTCTTTTTTCATAATCAGTAAGAAAAATATTATCTTTGTATTTCTCCCAATGCCCTGAAATCTGCCAGAGTTTTTTATCTAAAATTTGAGGAGTTTGTATCTCCTGGTAACCTGCTTTTCTATGCTCCTCTCTCCAAAAATTAATTAGTTCATTTCGTATTATTAAACCATTATTATGCCAGAAAACCATTCCGGGTGCAACTTCTGAAAAACTGAACAAATCCATTTGCTTTCCAAGAATTCTATGGTCGTTATCCTTTAATTTTGAACTATCTAATTTAGATTTTGAAATCTCTCTAAGTAGCTGTTTAGGGTCGTACTTTTCTTCAGCTTCTTTTCCTTTTATTACCTTGCCTTCTTCTTTGCCTTTTTCTCCGTCTATTCTTATTTCTCTTGATAGTTCACTAAGAGGGTGTCCCTTAACTTTCAATTCAAACTCCTTATAATACCCAAATGGAGCTCTTGCAACCTTAAATCCTTCTTTATCCAATGCTTTTTCAGCCTTTTCCAAAACCTCCTGAGCTATATCGGGATTACCTAAATCTTTAGACAAATGCGCATAAGGATAAAGCACAATATTCTTGGCTTTCACTTGTGATGCAATATCTTTTACATTTTCAACTAATTGCTTTACAACTCCAGAAACATCACTATCACACTTTTCAACAGCAATCAAGACAACTAAAGCTTCCTTTACTTCTTTCTCTTTCTTGTCTTTCTCAGCCAATTCTCCTATGCTTTTAAGTGCCTTCTTAAGTGGCTTGAATTTTATATAATCAACATGCAAGTTTAAAGTCTTCATGTTGGTTTTAAGAAATACATGTTTATAAAACTAATTTTATTAAGAAAAAATTAGGAAAAGTATGTACTAAAAATACACAAAGCTTTTAAAGGGACTTTGTCAAAAAGCAAATATGGAAAAAATTACAAAAATATTAACTAAAATAACAAAATTATCGGGAGGTGAACAGTATGCTAGAATTGAATAGTGATCCCGAACATTTTGTTAGTGAATAGAAATTGCAAAGTAAGTATTGGAAATTTCAATTATTTCTATATTAATCTATCAAATTTATACACAGATAATTTAACTAAATCTTTACCCAAACATTTAAATAGTGTCACTACACAAGAGTAATAAATTAAAATGACAATTAAAAACTATATAAAAAAGAAATTAAAAAAAGGAGCTTTAATAGCAGCTTTAACAATAGCAGGGGCTAGCTTTTATAGTGGAGAAAAAGTTGATGCAGATTTTCCTAAAAATAGCTCTTTATATAATTCCCCAAATTTAGAATACGCAAAGATGATTTCAAATAATTATATAACAAATGTGGATAAATCCACCCCATTTGAAAAGGCAAAAGCAGAATATGAAAAATATAAAAATTCAGAACTTGAAAAAATGTTAAATGAAGATAAAAAAAGGAATGAAGAATTAGAAAAAATAAAATTCTTGAAACCCCATCTTCTTTCGCCAGACTTGTTAAATGAATATATTAAACAAGCATATTCAAATGTTAAAAAATTTCCAAAAGAATTTGATAAAAGACTTTTTAGAGTTATGCTAAGGCAAGAATCCCATTTTGATGCTCATGCTGTAAGTAAAAGTGGATACATTGGACTTGGGCAATTAGGTCCAGAAGCATACGAAACTGTTAGACCAGAAGAATTTGCAAAATTTGTAAATCCCTATACAGGAAAATTTGATACACTTGCTTTGCAAAAAGATTTATTTAACCCTGTAAAAAATCTTGAAATTTCTTTAGAAACCCTTAATTTTATATCTAAGTTTTGTGCAAAATACGATCCAAATTGGAAAGAATCAGATTTAGAAACAAAAAGGAAAAAGATTCTTTTTGCTTATAATGCTGGAGTTGGAACAGCCAAAGAATATGATTTTAATCCAAATACTAAAATCAACTCAAAAAATAAGAAATTAAAAAAGCTTCCAAAAGAAAATAGGGAATATCCAGAAATAATAATGGATGCTTATAATAACCCAAATATTCGGGTTAAATTATAAAGTAATTCAACTAGAAAAACAATAATTCTTTTAAAATAGAAAATCCCGAGTAATTAATGAATTCTTTTTCACTTAAAAATATTGGAAAGATTATTTAAGAGCGTGGAAAAAGTCATAGTTAAAACAATTGAAGACTATTTCAAATAATCAATAATCTCTACAAATATTTATAAATAAATATTAATTGTTATTTTAATGAAAAAAGAGTTTGCCTTAATTATTTTTATAGTGATGATTATTTCATCTGTTTCTGCAGAGATAATTATTCTTCAACAACCAAAAAGCGTGTATAATGTTGATGATACAATAACGATTCCAATAACAATAAAAGCAGTAGAAAAAATTTCCGGAACATTCAGTATGGATTTACTTTGTAACGGGGGAAAACAAGTTAACTTTTATAGAAACGGGGTTAGTTTAAACCCTGGTGAAGAAAAAACCCTGGAAACATCACTAATCTTAACCAAGGATAATATTGGTGAAACACTTGGGGATTGTAAAATAAAGGGAAGTATTGAACAAGAATATGTAATATTAAATGAATTTAGAATATCTAATCTTTTGGTAGTCCAACCCAACACAGAGCAAACAGAATTTGAACCCGGACAAAGCATTTTAATCAGAGGTTCTGTTATAAAAGAAAATGAACAGGATTCAAATGGATTTGTAGGCGTTGAAATAAGCACAGAAAATTCTTCTGAGAATATATTACAAACAGGAACAATTAGCAATGGGTTTTATTCAATAAATATAACTCTCCCAGAAAATATGGCTGCTGGTAAATATCTTGTAAAAGTAAATGCATATGAATTAGATACTAAAGCAAGACAAACAAATAAAGGATTCTCAAATCACAATATTGATATAAAACAAGTTCCAAGAAGTTTAGAAATAGCATTTGAAACAGCACAGGTGGAACCTGGAACAAATTTAAAGGTAAAAGCGGTTTTGCATGACCAAACAGGTGAAAAAATAAACTCTAATTCAATAATCTCAATAAAAAAAGGGGTTGGGGAAAACTCAATTGTTCAGCAACAAAGTGAAATAAGCACTGACCAATATTTAGAATTTTCAATTCCCTATAACGAACCATCATCCAATTGGTCTGTTTTTGCTGTCTCAAATCAATTAACATCAGAAGCTATTTTTACTATAATTGAGAAGAAAGCAATTGAAGTTGAAATCTTAAATGAAACAGTTTCAATAACCAATAAAGGAAATATTCCTTATAATGACAGTGTTAAAATAAAAATAGGAGAAAATCAAACAGTTGATTTAAATGTAAGCTTAAATGTTGATGAAAATAAAAAATATAAATTAAAAGCCCCAGATGGAACCTGGGAAGTTGAAGTATTGGATAGTCAAGGAGAAGTTATATTAACTGCTATGGCAACTTTGGAAGGAAGAGCAGTTGAAATAAGGGAAAGTGGTAAAACAAGCATTTCCAGAATTATTGCAGTAATTGTTTGGATTTTTATTGTATTGGTTCTTGGATTTGTAGCATTTCTTCTTTTTAAAAAAGGATATAGAAAAACTTTTTTTGGAAAGTTTAAGATTAAAAAAAAAGTTAGAGAATCAAAAGTAAATTCTGCTTGGGAGAATCGGGCAATTCCTGTTTCAAAGGATTCAAATTTAGAAACAAAAAATAAAGCAAATCTTTCTCTTTCAATAAGAGGAGAAAAACACGAAGTAAGTATTGCTGCTGTGCATATAAAAAATCTTAGAGAAATACAATCTAAAAAAGGAAATGCAGAAGAGACATTGCAAAAGATAGTTAATTTTGCAGAAGATAAAAAAGCATTTGTATACGAAAATCAAGGAAGTATACTCTTTATTTTAACCCCCTTAAAAACAAGAAAATTCAAAAACGAATCTACTGCTCTTGAAATAGCTCAAGGAGCTAAGGAAATTTTGTCAGAACATAATAGATTATTCAAACAAAAAATATCTTTTGGAATTTGCTTAAATTATGGAGAGATTGTAGGAAAAATAGAAAAAGGAGAATTAATATTCATGGGTATTGAAAATCTAATAACTTTATCTAAAAGAATTGCTTCTGTATCGGATGAAACAATTTTGATTTCTGAAAAGATGAGGGGAAAATTAACTAGCATTAGAACAGAAAGAGATGAGAGCATAGAAAAATTCCCGGTGTATAAAATGAAAGATATAAAATATCATGACGAAACACATTCAAGATTCATAAAAAGTTTCTTAAAAAGGTCAGAAAAAAATGAAATGGAAAAAAAATCAATCTCAGATAATCAAGATAAAGATGATGATCCCAAATCATTAATTAAAGGGTTTTATTAATTAAAAATTTTATTTTTTCTTTTTCTTTGAAGTCTTTAACTTGGAGGATTTTTTTACACTAGGCTTGGGGGATTTTTTTATCACAGATTTAATTGGTTTATTTTCAATAATCTTTTTATCTTCTTTTGGTTTTTCCTCGTTAATTTTTTCTTTAGATTTGGAAAAGATAATTCTAAGAATTATTCCTACAAGAATTAAAACACCCCCCACAACAAGCATTCTCAAAAAGACTGTTGAAGTTTCTGAAAAGAAAATACCTCCAATCAAAGACATAATCTCTTCTTCTCCAGTTAAAGAAGATAAAGCAAAAAACTCTCCGGCTTTTTTAAGTAATAAAATCAATAAAGATATTGGAACCATCAAAGAACCCAAAACAATTAAGGAACTTGGTTTCTTTTTAACAAGCAAAAATATTAGTCCAAACAATACAATTGAAAAAATTAAAAATTTAATGCACAAAGTTGTCCAAAATTTTTGAGAATATTCCGAAATTAAAAATAAAGGAATTTGTGAATCATCAAAACAATCAAGAAAAAAACAAGAATATTGTTTATAATAAAGATCTTTAATTATATAGTTTATTCCATAATCCAAAGAACTCTCATAACCTTCTTGTATAACTGAACATGGGAAAACAATTACGTACCCTCCAATATCTTGGACAAATTCTTCATTTTCCATGCAGTAATTTTGTCCATTTAATAAAATTGCTTCTTTAAACTGCTCTTCTCCAATTTGTGTTTCTGCAAATTTATCTGCTAAACTATAAATTTTTGGATAAACATTCTCATATTTTAATGATAAAGAAAGAGTGGCAAATAGCCCCCCAATTAATAAAACAAAAAATAAAATTATTGAAAGGATAGTTAATCCAGCACCCCTAAAAAAACCCATACTTAAATTAAATAATACAGGTTTTTAAAAGTAATCCATTTGAAATTACATTCTTTCTAATGCAGAAATTCTCTTTTCAATTGGAGGATGTGTGCTTGTAAAATTCTTTAAAGGGCTTGCAAAAAATAAAGGCGCGATTGCCTTGTTTACTTTCTTTTCACGAGATTCATAAGAATA
>ERZ795055.3644-NODE-3644-length-11161-cov-5.434630_pt1 | contig 11161 bp, 10 predicted proteins | sample MGYA00375139_ERZ795055 | MGnify/ENA primary metagenome ERZ795055 (study PRJEB30184, sample SAMN05720283) | anaerobic digester metagenome | isolation source: active sludge of municipal wastewater-treating anaerobic digesters | place: USA | collected 2015-01-23 ...
GGATGCAGGACCGCGATCGGAAAATTCATGGGCGGTCTCAAGGACGTCGAGGCCCGGACCCTCGCCGTGACCGCGGGCAAGGCCGCGATCGAGCGCGCCGGCATCAAGGCCGATATGATCGATGATATCGTCATGGGAGAGTGCTTCCAGGGAATGCAGGGTTCGCTCCCGGCGCGCCAGGTCGCCATGGAGATCGGGCTCCCGTTCCGCAGCGGCGCCTGCGTGGTGAACCAGAACTGCACCTCGGGCATGCGCGCCCTCGAGATCGCGGCCCACAACCTGATGCTGGGCAAGACCGAGATCGCCCTTGTCGTCGGCGTGGAGAGCATGACCAACGCGCCGTATCTGCTGCCCAAGGCCCGCATGGGATACCGGATGAACCAGGGCACGATCGAAGACTCGATGATCCACGACGGGCTTTACGACAGGCTGGTGCCCGGCCACATGGGAATTACCGCCGAAAACATCGCAGCCAAATACAACATCACCAGGGAGCAGTGCGACAAGCACGCGCTCATGGGCCATCAGCGGGCGACACGCGCGATCAAGGAAGGGCGGTTCAAGCGCGAAATCGTCCCTGTTCCGCTGAAATCGAAGAAGGGCGTCATTAACTTCGAGGTTGACGAGCATCCCATTCTGGACGCGAGCCTCGAAGCCATGGCCGCGCTCAAACCCGCGTTCAAGGAGGGCGGAGTGGTGACTGCGGCCAACGCGTCCGGCATCAACGACGCTGCCGCTGCCGCGATCCTCATGACGAAGAAAAAGGCCAAAGAGCTGGGGCTCAAACCCATCATGAAGCTCATCAACATCTGCTGCGAGGGAGTGGACCCGAAGTACATGGGCCTGGGCCCCGCGGTCGTCATCCCCAAGGCGCTCAAGCAGGCCGGCATGAAGTTCGAGGACGTGCACTACTGGGAGATCAATGAGGCGTTCGCCTCCCAGTTTTTGGGATGCGGGATCATGCTCGAGAAGGATTACGGCATGAAGCTCGATCTCGAAAAATGCAACGTGAACGGATCGGGTATCGCACTGGGCCACCCGGTCGGATGCACCGCTCTGAGGATATGCGTTTCGCTGTACTACGAAATGGAAAGATCGGGATACACGGTCGGCGGTGCATCGGTGTGCGTGGGCGGCGGCCCGGCCATGGCCTCGCTGTGGACCAGGGACGTTTAATCAGGAAATCCGGTTCGGAATGAATTCAGGGGCCGCCTGCCGTTTGGTATGGCGGCCTTTTTTGTCTGAAAAAAAAGGATAAAAACCGACTTTCGGGTTCATTTTTTCCGACAGATCGCCGGAATATAAATAGAAAAAACATATTATTTTCCGGCGGGCGCGGGGAAATTCGTTTTTTTTATTTCTTGGAATGACCCGAAACTGTATAATAAAGGTATTCAAGGGGATGGATGAATCTGGTCCCTGAATTCCTTTCATCCCTTTCTGTTCCTATGGAGGTTCTCATGAAAAGGCTGGTGATCACGGCATCGATGCTCGTTTTGTTCTGGGGAGCGTTGATTGAAAATAGTTATGCGGTGCGCTTTTCGGGCCGCGCGCCTCAGTTTTCGTTACTGCCGGTTGATGTGCAGGCTGCAATCGATGCGGCTTTTCAGGATGCGATTGATGAGGCCAATGAAAAAGTCGCCAAGTATAAAAGCCAGGACAAGATGGCCGCGGCAGTGGGGGATTCGAACGCCTACTCGAGCCACGCGGCGTCCATGTGGGGCTACCAGGGATACGACAACATCGCTTTGCTCGGAGGCCTCTCGATCGGCGCGCAGATGCCGTCGCTGAGCTACTACGCGCTCGACCAGGCCCTGAAAGACGTGGAGGACAAGGGCGACGCCCAGGCCGGATTCGCCCCCTCGGGTTCGGTAAACCTGGGCCTGCACCTGGGCTGGTTCAGCGAAAAGGCCAAGGGCTGGTACCTCAACGTGAAGTTCTTCATGTACGACATGACCTACCCGCTGTTCGGGTACACGCTTGACTACGAGACCATGAACGTGGGCGTGGGCGTGAACTACTCGATCGTCGGCGCGCGCAGGTTCGGCAAGGGCTCGTTCCTGTGGCGGGGCCTTTCGCTCGGTTTTGGGTTCAACTACCAGCAGAACGATATCACCTATAAAATAAAGATTTCAAAAACCGTCGGGGATTTTAATCAAAGTGGATATGAGGGAGACGTGGTCGTCGACCCATCGATCAAGATGGGCCTGACCTCGAAAACGTACACGATCCCGGTCGACCTGGTCACGTCCCTGCGAATCCTCTATTTTCTCAACATCAGCCTCGGGGCAGGCGTTGACTTCAATTTCGGGGAATCGACGGTCGTCGCCTCGGCCGACGGCGGCGTACGGGTAACCGGATCTGATGCTTCATGGGGCGATGTGACCCCGGGATATGTCAGGGGAGACGCCTCGACCAAAGGCGCGCCCTTTTATGTTGACGGCAGGCTCATGGCCGGCATCGGCATCACGATCGCTCCGGTGGTCCTTGCCGACGTCCAGGTCACGTATTATCTTCTTAACGGCGTCGCGGTCAATATTTCGGCCGGTTTTGTGTGGTAAAGGCATTCTCATTTTTTTCAGTTTGATTCCATGCGGGGGCCACGGCCCCCCTTTTTTTGTTTAGGCGGATTTTCTGAAAGCAATTAATAGTGCGGCCGGGGTGTTTTTATTGAAAAAAACCTTGTTTTTTATGTTTTTTCGACCGATAATGAATATGATCCCTTAACCTGTTCAAGGAGGAACAGTGGGTGAGGAGGTTTTTTATGGGCAATCTCATGAAAACGGAGGATCGTGAGATAAAAAAGAAGGTTCCTGAGAAGAAAGAGTCCAAACGGATCCTTGAATATCGGGAGAGAATTTCTGACGACGATTATCTCGATCATGCGATACGCAAGATCGCCATTGATTTATCTCATTATCTGACAAAGTAAGCGTTTGAAGCCCTTGCGGCTACATGGCGCTTGTCAATCTGAAAGCCTCTCCGGCGGATGCCGGAGGGGCCTCTGTTTTTGCCGGTCCGGTCATGTACAACAGGGAATCATACTCAATCATCAGGCACAGCAAGCAGCAGAGGGCCCTTTTCCTGATTCTCTTCGGAGCGGTTATCGGGGTCCTGATGTACATGTTCAGGTATTATTACTGGCCCCTTCTTACCGCGTTGATTCTCTACGCGGCCCTGCGTCCCCTGTACGACTGGATGCTGAAGTTCCTCAAAAAACCCGCTATCGCATCATCGCTGATTATCGTGTTCCTCATCGGCGCAGTGCTGATACCGCTGCTGTTTCTGATACTCACCCTGACCGACCAGGCCTATCTCCTGTATCAGTCTGTCGAGCAGAAAATACACATGGGAGTTCTGGATGAAATCCGCAAAAGCGGGGTTTTTACCAGGATCATCGCTTATTTCGGAATCAACGAGGCCGACATCATCAGAAAGATCACGGAATCGCTCCAGAAGACGTCGGTCGGGATCGTTACCAGCATCACCGCCATTCTGTCATATCCGCTCGCCCTTGTCATAAAATTCTTTTTGATGATACTGATACTTTTTTTTCTTTTCAAGGACGGCTCGAGGTTCGCGTCCGCATTTTACCGGTTCATGCCTTTTCCCGAAGACATCGAACGGGATATAATCGACAAGGTGAATTCGGTCGTGAAGGTGCTCGTCGCCGGGAACCTCCTGATCATGGCGTTGCAGGGCCTCATGGTCGGCATTGGCCTCGCTTTTTTCGGGTTTCGCATGGCACTTCTGTGGGGATGCGTCAGCGCCATTTTATCGCTCATACCGGTTGTTGGAACCACTTTTGTCTGGGTGCCGGCCGCCTTTTTTCTTGCAGTCAAAGGCGATTATATGGGCGCGCTCTTTCTGGGGCTGTGGTGCCTTTTCTGGTATTTCATTCTCGAAAACCTGGTCAAACCGCTCATTCTCGGTGACCGGCTCAATTTTCATCCGCTCCTGTTTTTTTTCCTTCTTCTGGGAAGCATCCAGACATTCGGCCTTCCAGGCGTCATCGTCGGCCCGATTCTGCTTACCCTTTTTTATTCCTTATGGGAAATATACATTCTGATCGATGAATATAATATACGGGCGGAATGTCAGAACGGGTCAGAGGCCGATAACGGGTCCGACGAGGAAGAGCTGTAGGGCCCGGAACCGGGATCGCTGTTTTGAGCCCGATTATTTTGCTTGACGCATCGCTAACTTGATAATAGATTATTTTTTCATAATAAAAACAGTATAAATGACGACGCATACTCCGGCAGGGGACATGTGCAGGAGTTGAGGGCAGGCGAATAATAATTGAAAGGATTTCATTTTTCCCTTATAAAAGGAATTGATGATGAAAAAATGGACAATAACCGGCGTTGATGTCCTGACGCCCGAAACACACCAGAAGAAAAGACATGTTGATATACAGGATGACCGCATCAAGTCCGTGGGCAAGGGCGACGGGACCGCTCAGATCCTATTGAACATCGAAGACGGAATCCTCGCTCCGGGCCTCGTCAATTCCCATGATCATCTGCTCGGTAATTATTATCCCAAGGTCGGGAACGGCCCGTATGAAAACTGGCTCCCGTGGGACAATGACCTGAAAAGCGCCCCGGTTTACCAGGAGCGCCAGCAGATCGAAAACCGCGACCTGTACCTGCTCGGAGCATACCGCAACCTCGTTTCGGGCGTCACCACGGTGTCAGACCACATGCCCCATTTCGTGGCGGAGCCGTTTTATGACATCCTTCCGGTGAAGGCCATTCGTGAATACGCGCTGGTGCATTCGGTCGCTTCTTTCGCGCTCGCATGGGGCGAGGGCATATCGGCTGAATACGCCAAGGCCAAAGAGCAGGGCATCCCGTTCGTGACCCACTGCTCAGAGGGCTTTGACGCCGAAACAAAGCGCGACATCGTCACCCTGGACAGGCAGGGAGGGCTGGGCGACCATTCGGTCCTTGTGCACGGCCTCGCTTTTTCCGAATCCGACATCGACCTGATCAAAGAACGGGGCGCGTCGGTCGTGTGGTGCGGCGACTCGAATTATTTCATGTACTCCAAGACGACGAACGTCAAGTATCTCCGCAAGAAGGGCGTGAACCTCTGCATCGGCACCGATTCCCCCATGTCGGGCGGCCTCAACATACTGCACGAGATGAAATTCGACAAGGCCCTGTATAAAAAGCTCTTCGGTGAAGAGCTCCCTGACGATGAAATTGTAAGAATGGTCACCGCGAATCCGGCGAAGGCCTTCTGGATGAAAAACCACGGCCAGGTGAAAGAGGGTTTTCACGCAGACCTGACGGTCTTCAGAAACAAGGGCGGAAGCGCGGCCTCCTCGGTCGTTTCGGCCGGGCTGAAGGACGTGATGCTGGTCGTCATCGACGGGCTTCCCGTTTACGGCGAGGCCGAATTCGCCCCGGTGTTCGCCGCGCTGGGGGTCAAGTATCAGCAGGTGGTGCTTGACGGCGCGCAGAAAATCATTATCGGGGACCTTGTCGGGCTTTTGAAAAGAATCAGCAGGGCCGTCGGATTCAAGAAAAAATTCCCTTTCCTTCCAGTGGAATTCGAGGTCTGACGGCGGGGTATCAGAGATGACAAACGGCGTTGGCACATCCGGAATAGCACCGAGGACATACAAGTCCGGCTCCATCATATATTTCGAGGGAGACAAGAGCGAATACATCTACGTGCTCAAGCACGGACGGGTGGTGCTGACCTCCATCAAGCCCGAATCGGGCGAGGAAGTCAAAGAGGAAGTCAGGCAGGGCGAATTTTTCGGCGTCAAGTCGGCGCTGGGCCGCTATCCCAGGGAGGAGACCGCGCAGACCATGGGCGAGACCGTGGTGCTCGTTCTCAGCCTGGCGGATTTCGAGCGACTTGTCCTGCGAAACGTCAACGTCGTGCGCAAGATGCTGCGCGTTTTCAGCAACCAGCTCCGGCGCATAAACAAGACGCAGCGTACGGTGCTCGGCGAAAAGGACACGATCAATCCCGACGCGGAACTTTTCCGCATCGGGGAATACTATTTCAGGGCCGGCGTGCTCCAGCAGGCCCGGTACGCTTTCAAAAAGCTCATGGAGCATTATCCGGATTCGAAATATGCGGGCACGGCCATGGAGAGGATAAGCGCGATCGCCTCGGGCAAAACCGATATCCCGTCGCCGGGCCTTGATGCAATATCTGATATTAAATCGGATTCGTCAGACCTGGGCGACTTCAGTATCGAGGAAAAACCTGAAAACGATTACTCCCCCCGGGTGAAGAGGGGCGACAGCGAGTCCTCCTCTCTTTCGGACGAGATGGACGATTTTCTTTCCGACGACGAGCTTGGCAATCTTGATGATTTCACGTTCGAGGAAGGCGGCAAAGAGGACGAGTCCTATATCCCCCATCTTTTCGATAACGCGCGAGAGCTCTTCGACGAGGGCCAGTACGCCCAGGCCCTGGAGGTCTATGATAAGATAATCGGCTCCGAAGATCTGACCACCGACGAAGAAAAGAAGATATACGAAAAATCGCATTTCGAGATCGGAAGATGCCAGATGAAACTCGGCAAGTCCCGGGAAGCCATGGCCGCGTTCGGCAATGTCATCAAGAACTATCCGAAATCAGAAAATTACAAGGGCGCTCTTTTCTGCGTGGGGCAGATTTTCGAGTCCGCGAAGCAGAAAGACAAGGCCATGGCCTATTATTCGAAAGCCGCGTCGACTCCGCCGAACGATCAGGTCAGCAAGCAGGCGGCGGCGAGGCTCAAACAGCTGCAGGGATGACGAACTATGATGCTCGATGAAAGATTTTTCAGCAGATTCGGGGTCGAGTACTCGCCCAACGAGATCATTTTTTGTGAATTCGAGCCCGGCAACGAGTTCTATTTCATACAGTCCGGCAGGGTCAAGATCGTCAAGATCATCAACAACAGGGAGAAGACGATCGATGTGCTGACCGACGGGGACGTCTTCGGTGAAATGGCGATTCTCGAGGCGGAGCCGCGTTCGGCGACGACCATCGCCATGGACCACGTGAAGCTGCTCAAGTTCCACCGCGACAATTTCGATTCACTGCTTCAGGGCAATCCGCAGCTGGCGTACAAGCTTCTGGTTATCTTTTCGAAGCGCATTTACGACGCGAAGAGAAGGCTGATGATACTTCTCCTCGAGGAGCCGCAGCTCAAGGTCATGGACGTGCTGAACATGCTGTCCGAGCAGGACCCGAAACTCGATCTTCAGAACGAGATAACCCTCTACGTCAACCCGCAGCAGGTCGCCAGCTGGGCCGGCATGGCCGAGGCCGACGTGCAAAAAGTATTGACACATTTATCCCGCCTTGACAAGATTGAACTCTACGGCGATCGCATCATCGTCCGCAACATTCGGGACTTTCAGCGGATCGTCGCGTCGAAACGGAAAAGCATGTTTACCTGATCCTGCCTCAACGCATCGAATTCAGGATCCTTTTATCGTCGGTGAGGCCGGTCTTTTCTGCTCCCGTAGCTCAGGCGGATAGAGCAGCGGTTTCCTAAACCGTGTGCCGGAGGTTCGAGTCCTCCCGGGAGCGCATCACAGGACAGCGGTATATGCCGCTCTTTTTTTTCCGTTATCCTGATGGCGTGCATGAGGGTAGTATGGAAGACAAGATTCTCAAGATGGAAAACAGGCTCCGCGAGATAGAAACGGAGCTTTCCAATCCCGCCGCCGTGACCAACATGAGCCTGTACCGGGACCTCAACCGCGAGCGCGCCCAGATCGCACCGGTGGTCCAGAAATACGCCGAGCTCAGGAAGTTCAGGAAAGAGCTCGACGACAGCAGGGACATCCTGAAGGAAGAAAAGGACGAAGAGATGAAAGAGATGCTCCGCACTGAGATCGCGGAGCTCGAAAATAAAGTCGCATCCTACGAGGATGAAATCCTCGTCATGCTGCTTCCCAGAGACCCCGGGTCGGGAAAAGACGTCATCATGGAAATAAGGGCCGGCACCGGGGGCGAGGAGGCGGCGCTATTTGCGGCAGATCTTTTCAGGATGTACTCCCGATATGCCGATCTCAAGGGGATGAAGCTCGAATTCATCGAGGCGAGCCCGACCGAAATCGGCGGCTACAAGGAAATCATTTTCTCGGTTCGCGGCGAGGCCGCTTACGACTCGCTCAAGTACGAATCCGGCGTGCACCGCGTGCAGCGCGTTCCCACGACCGAGGCCGGGGGCAGGATCCACACCTCCGCGGTGACCGTGGCCGTGATGCCCGAGGCCGAGGAAAGCGAGATCAACATCGACCCCAACGAGCTCAGGATCGACGTTTACCGTTCTTCGGGGCACGGGGGCCAGTCGGTCAACACCACCGATTCGGCCGTTCGCGTGACCCATATCCCCACCGGGATGGTCGTGACCTGCCAGGACGAAAAGTCCCAGCTCAAGAACAAGGCCAAGGCGCTCCGCGTGCTGCGCGCCCGGCTGTACGAGCAGGCACTTGCAGAGCGCCTCGAGAAGGAGTCGGAGTTCAGGAGATCACAGGTCGGATCGGGCGACCGCAGCGAGCGTATCCGCACGTACAATTTCCCCCAGTCCAGGGTGACCGACCACCGCGTCGGGGTCACGCTTTACTCTCTCGACAGCTTTCTTGCGGGTGAAATGGACGGCGTCATCGGGGCGCTGCAGAAAGCCGATATAGAACAGAAGCTCAAGGTCCTCGGGGTTTAGGGAGCTGCGGTGGTCGTTTCCGAAGCACTCAAAGATGCAATCGGGAAGCTGGGCCCGGCGGGGATTGAAACGCCGCGCCTTGACGCTGAAGTGATACTCGCCCATGTCATGGGCGTCGAACGCTACAGGTTCATAACCGATCCGTCCCGCGGGCTCACCGAAAATGAACGCAAGCGCTACATGCGGATGATCAGGAGGCGCGTCGGCCGCGAGCCGGTCGCGTACATAACCGGCGTCAAGGAGTTCTACTCGCTCGAATTCACCGTCACCAAGGACGTACTCATCCCGCGGCCCGAGACCGAGCTCCTGGTCGACCTGGCGCTGTATTACGCGGGCATGAACTGCAGGGTGCTCGACCTGTGCACCGGGTCAGGCGCGGTAGCGGTCGCCGTAAAGCGGATGAGAAAGGACCTCGCCGTGTTTGCTTCGGACATTTCGGACCGGGCTCTCTCGGTCGCTCGGAAAAATTCATCGAAGCTCCTGGGGCGGTCCGCGGTGAAATTTTTCGCAGGCGACCTTTTTGAACCCTTCACAGACGGCCGGTTTGGCGTCATCGTCTGCAATCCTCCCTATATTGACAGAGAAAGCTCCGGGTCACTGCAGAAAGAAATATTCCATGAACCTCAGGCCGCTCTTTTTGCCGGTGAGGGCGGCACGTCGGTCATCAGGCGGATCATCCGGGAAGCTGCGGCGCACCTGGAGGACCGGGGTAAGCTGATACTTGAGATCGGCAGCGGGATGAAGAATTTCGTCATGGACGAGGGTGCAGCGGCCGGGTTTTCGGTTTCGGTGCTCAACGATCATGCAGGCCTGCCCAGGGCCGCGGTGTTCGGAGAATAGCATGAACTTCGAAGAATTGATCAAGTCCCAGGTATCGAAGATATCGACCTTTATCTACATTCTGGTGCTCCTTTTCGGCGTGAACCTGATTTTCAACCTGAACTACCAGTGGGCGGGGATATCGCTCATCGTAAAGGTCTACATATTTCTCCTGTCGTTTTTCATAATGTACAATTTTTCGACAATTGACATCATCGGCCTGAAAAGCGAATACAAGAGACGCTACGGCAGAATGGGAGTGTATATACTCTTTCTGGGAACGAGGGTCTTCCCGGTATTCATCATCTACAGCTCGGTCATCGTTTACACCCTCATCGAGGACATCAACCTTCCGTACTGGCCGCTGTCTTCCTTTATGGAAATAATAAGCGGAAGGAATTCCAACATCGTTTTTGTCGCGATCATCCTGCTTATCATCCTGAAGCTGAAAAAGGGGCCGGGCATCACGATCCCGATTTTTCTCGGATTCGCGGTGCTTCATTTCATCGCCTATAAATCGGTGTACAGGCTCCTGCCGCTGGGAATCCCGATCACGGTGATCAAGCTTGTCGAGCTCACTGCTTTTCTTTTTTTCATGATATATGAATTCAACGCCGAAAAAAAGAAAATCGTCAAGTCTCTCTTGATTTCCCTTGTCATAGGGGTTTTTCTGTATTTCAACCTGATCGGCGTCTATTCAATGATCTACGCCTTTTCCAGTCGAACGTCATACAGCAGGATCCTGGCCGCCCGGAACCTCCTGAAGCTGGGATATTCCTTTCCCCTGGCCGGCCTTGAGGATGTGATCAGAACGAGCGGCAACGTTGAAAATATCGACGCCCTGATATTCTATTCGCGCAAATACGGCAGGGACATCAATTTCAGCGCCCATACATGGAGGAATATTTTCCTCTCGTCCCCGCTCGGCACCGGCGAAAACATCATCCGTTATATCAAGAACAGGAACATCGATCTCACTTTTAACCGCATCGTTTCCTATGCCGAAATCAAGTCCATCGACGACGGCGAATCCCTGATAAAGTCGAAAAATCTCATCTCGTACGCGTCCCGGTACACGCATCATTATGCCGACCTCGTCGTTCGTTACAGGCAGAGAAACGATTACTTCAAAATATGGGTGATGAGGGTCGTTTCATTTCCGGGAAATACGCAGATGGTGCCTTTTTTTATCGGTGAGCTCATGGGGACCAGCGACCTGCTGGTTCACGAGGCCTATAATTCGCTGAAAAAAATTACCGGCCAGGACCCGGCGGCTCAGAAAAAGATCGGGGAAAACGACAGCGAGGTTGTTGTCCAGTTCATGAGAATTTACCGTCAAAACAGCATTCCCCGGTAACCGGGCACGAAGCGCACAGCGGTTTTCTCGCCCTGCAGAGAGCCCTTCCGTGTTTGATGAGCGCGAGGTGCGCGTAAGTCAGCATGCTCTCCGGAATAAAAGAGACCATCGCCTTTTCGACGGTCAGGGGGTTGGCCGAACCGGTGTATCCCAGTCGGCCGGCGATCCTGATTATATGGGTGTCGACCGCCAGAGCCGGGATGCCGAAACCGACCGACAGTATCACGTTGGCCGATTTTCTGCCGATGCCCGGGAGCGACATCAGTTCCCCGCGCGCCGCTGGGAGTTTTCCGCCA
>ERZ795055.3650-NODE-3650-length-11140-cov-3.929725_pt1 | contig 11140 bp, 7 predicted proteins | sample MGYA00375139_ERZ795055 | MGnify/ENA primary metagenome ERZ795055 (study PRJEB30184, sample SAMN05720283) | anaerobic digester metagenome | isolation source: active sludge of municipal wastewater-treating anaerobic digesters | place: USA | collected 2015-01-23 ...
GAAAGGGGCGCGGGATATTGCTGTCGAAGCAATGAAGCGGAATCAGAAAATAAGTGTGATCGGCATTCCCAAGACAATTGATAACGATCTCGCTTTTGTGGAGAAAACTTTCGGTTATGAGACGGCCGTGTATCAGACTTTTGACATCATAACTTGTGCCCATAATGAGGCGGAAGGTGCATATAACGGCATTTCGATAGTGAAGCTGATGGGGCGTGATTCGGGTTTCATCGCGGCGGCGGCGACCCTTGCCAATTCTGTCGCTGATTTCTGTCTGGTCCCTGAGATCGATTTCGATATTGACGGCGATCACGGGCTTTATGCCGCTCTGAACCGGGCTCTTGATAAAAACCGTCATGCGGTGATAGTTGTCGCGGAAGGTGCGGGACAGAAATTCTTCAAAGAGCGTTCTGAAACAAAGGATGCATCGGGCAATGTGCTCCATTCCGACATCGGCATCTACCTCAAAGATGAGCTTAACAGACGGTTCAAGGCTGAAAAGAAGGAGTTCTCCATCAAGTATTTCGACCCGTCATACCTCATCAGAAGTGTCGCCGCGCAGGGCACTGATGCGATATTCTGCCACATGCTCGCCGAGAACGCAGTCCATGCCGCAATGGCAGGGAAGACCAACTGCCTGATAGGACACTGGAACAACTTCTTCACACATGTACCGATACCCCTTGCCACAATCGAACGCCGCAAGATCTACCCCGAAGAAGCACTCTGGAAAGGAGTCGTCTCCGCAACCCGCCAGAACGATTATTTCGGGTATTGAAATTTGGAAAATATTTATCGATTCAATAGAATGGCATGAATTTATAACTCGTTGAGGAGTTTTTATATGAACAGGGTTTTAATTCTTGCATCACTTTTCTTTTTAGTATTGATGGTTGTTTCATGTGGTACTGACACTGGAACTGGTAATGGCGATGGTGATACGGGCAACACAGGTACTGATGAAGATACCGGAAACACTGGAAACACTGGAAACACTGGAAACACTGGAAACACTGGAGATACGGGAAATACGGGAAATACAGGCGACACCGGCGATAATTTTCCAAATGAACATGATGGCTTAAACTGGTCTGATGCTTCAAGTAATAAAATGACTTGGGATGATGCAAGAAGCTATTGTCAGAATCTGGGCGGTCGTCTCCCGACAATTTCAGAACTTCGGACACTTATCCAAAACTGTCCAGGAGCTGAAACAGGTGGCGAATGCGGAGTGACGGATAGTTGTCTGTCATGGCAGGATTGTAGGAATGATGCCTGCGACGGATGTGAATATGATGACTCCGGCAAATATTCGGTATTTGGAGGATACGCTTACTGGTTCTGGTCATCTTCGGAACGATCAGATGATGAAAGTGGTGTCTGGCATGTGGGTTTTCAAGGTGGCAATGTGTATAGTGCCTACAAGTACGACCACGGCTATGTCCGCTGTGTGCGTTGATGTCACTTCGTTGGCGGCGGAGCCACAGTGATGGGTGATGGGTGACGAGTGATGAGTGAAAAAAAAGGGGTGCAAAAATGAATAAAGCACTGATTTCATTAATGATGGTTTTGTTGTTTGTGATGATTTCCTGCGGTGGGGATGATACAGAAGATACTGCGAATAACTTCCCAAATGAGCATGACGGCTTGAACTGGTCGGATGCTGCAAGCAGTGAGATGACTTGGGATGAAGCAATAAATTATTGTGAAACCCTTGGCGGCAGACTGCCTACAATCTCAGAACTTAGAACACTTATTCAGGATTGTCCTTCAACTGAAACCGGCGGTGAATGTGGAGTTACTGATGAATGCTTGTCATGGGAAAATTGCTGGAATGATTCATGTGACGGATGTGAATCTGACGAGACTAATCCCGTCAAATATTCAGTTTTCGGAGATACGAATTGGTTCTGGTCGTCTTCGGAGCGGTCAAATTATACAGGTTTAGCATGGTATGTGTATTTCCCCACTGGCCTTGTGTACGAATACAGCAAGCTCAACCACACCAAGGTGCGTTGCGTCAGGTAAATTTGCCAAAGAGAATTTTGTGCAGATCTGTTGAGCAGGATCTATTTATACGCTCTGATGGCGTCGCCGAGTCTTTTTGCTATCAATATTAAATGAATGAAAGAAAAGACTACTAATAAGATTCCAGTTTTCTGATCGAACGGTTTTCTGTCAGCAGTTTCATCTGATGAATTGCAATTTTATTTAACCTTGAGAGTCTCTCAGGCTGGGCAACCCCTTCTTCAATAAAGTGAGCGTTAAGATTTTCAAGGTTTGAAAGACAGACAAGCTGTGATATTTCGGCATAATCTCGGATGTTTCCTGTTTTATCGGGATTTTTTTCACGCCACTCTTTAGCGGTCATTCCAAAAAGTGCCATATTAAGAACATCGGCTTCTGTGGCGTAAATAACATTCACCTGCTTTTTTGTAAGCTCATCTGGAATAAGGTTTTCTCTGATAGCATCTGTGTGGATGCGATAATTTATTTTTGCAAGATTGCGCTTTATGTCCCAGCCGAGCTGTTTCAGTTCTTCTTCTTTTAATCGCTGAAATTCTTTTATAATATACAATTTAAATTCCGCAGAGATCCATGAAGCAAATTCAAAAGCAATATCCTTGTGAGCATAAGTTCCGCCATATCTTCCTGCTTGTGATGTTATTCCGATAGCATTTGTTTTGCTTATCCAGACTTTGCTTGAAAGAATAAAGCCATTGGAACCCGACTCATTTTTAATGTTACCGAATTCAGTAACATTAAAATCAGGGTTGTGCATTTTTTCCCAGAATCCCATGAATTCAATTGTGTACTTGGTACTTAACCAGTGAGAAATGACAAGTCCGGTAGCTTCAGAATTCTTGTGTTTTGCAATATCCGTTAATGAAATGTAATCTTCATTGTTCTGAACAATAATTGCTATCTCTTTGCCTTGAACATCCATTTTTGAACTTTTCAATTGCTCCTCCTTCTTTAATTATTCTACGAGCCCGTGAAGATTTTATTTTGGAGAACTTGAAAGTCAAGCTAACTGCTTGAATTTACTATGGCAAATTCGCTAAAGAGAATTTTTTGTGGAACTGTTGTGATGCTGGAATCTATTTATATGCTCTGATGGCGTCGGCAAGTCTTTTTACACCTTCAACGATGTAGTCGTCGTCGCAGAATGAGAAGTTGATCCTCATTGTGTTCTTTCCGCTTCCGTCACAGTGGAACACCTGTCCGATGACGAATGCGACATTGTTGTCGACCGCTGTCATGAAAAGTTTCTGTGCATCCATGTGTTCAGGAAGATAGACGAAAAGGAACAGTCCGCCTTCGGGATCTGTCCATTTCACACCTTCCGGCATATATTTCTTGAAGCTTTCCATCATTATTTTCTTCTTGTGTCCGTAGAGCTTGATGGTGGCTTTAAGGTTCTTCTCGAAATATCCTTTCTCCATGTATCTTGCGGCTATTCTCTGAACGAAAGCTGGCGTGCAGAGGTCGACAGACTGTTTCGCCGTGACGAACTTGTCAATGATGTCGGGATGGGCGATTATCCAGCCGATCCTGAAACCGGGAACAAATATCTTTGAGAAAGTGCCGAGTGTTATTGTGATCCCTTTTGTGTCGAGCTGATAGATCGTGGGCTGAGCCGTTCCTTCAAAACGGAGTTCCCTGTACGGGCTGTCCTCGACAATGAGAATTTCATATTTGTGCGCTATCTCGATGATCTCTTTCCTTCTGAATTCAGGCATGGTCCCGCCTGCCGGGTTCTGGAAATCGGGAATGATATATATGAATTTAGGTTTCTGTCCCGCCTTGACGAGCTCAACGATCTTTTCTTCAAGCAGTTTCGAGCTCATGCCGTGCTCATCTGAGCAAATTCCCACAAGGTCAGCGCCGTATGCAGTGAAAGCCTGAATGCCGCCGAGATAGCTCGGAAGCTCGACGATCACCTTGTCACCTTCATTTACGAAAACCCTGCCGAGGAAATCAAGCGCCTGCTGGCTTGAAGTCGTGATCACAAGATTGCCCTTGTTTATCGGAAGTCCCATAGCCACATATCTTTTCACAAGCTGTTCCCTGAGAAGGTCGTCACCTTCCGTCGTTCCGTACTGAAGAGCGATCGAAGCCTCTTTTTCAAGAACTTCCTTTGAAATTTCGACAAGTTCTGCTGACGGGAATGTGCATGGAGCGGGAAGTCCCCCTGCGAAAGAGATGAGCCCCGGTTTGTTGGTGAGCTTCAGAAGTTCCCTGATCGCCGATTTTTTCATCCTTCCGGACATTTTAGAGAAAGAATCTTGTAAATTTGAATACATATATCCCTCCATTTTGTTTAAAAATAGCAACACCTGTTGTTATTAAAACTTACTACTAATCATAAAGCAAGGAAAAAAAATAAAAAAATGATAAAAATGAAAATACCTATATACTTAATAGGAAACTTGTCGGGAGAGGAGCTATGAGCAGTTTTTTCAAGGTAAAACCAGTGATTGGTTACAAAGCAGGATATCCGGTAAAAGGATTTTTCAAAAAGTCCATCGTGAAGTTCACTCACTTGAAACTGTTTTCCATTCTGGTCATCGGACTGATCTTTTTCATTTCAGTCCCCGGATGCGGTGAACAGGTTGTGAAGACTGACGGAGTGCCTGAACCCGATTTCGATGTCGTGAACGATACGGACCCAACTGATAATGAAACTACTGATATTGAGGTGACAGACGGCACTGTGCCTGATGAAACGGCCGGAGACAGCGACATTCCTCAGAACGATTATGAACCGGGTGATTTCGACCAGATAGACGGCGGCGCAGTGCCAGAGTGCATGAGCGATGAAGAGTGCGCTGAAGGTTATTACTGCGACATGACATCGTACACCTGTGTTGAAAAACTGAGCGGTGACGCCGTGCCTGAATGTCTTACCGATGAAGATTGTGATGAAGGATATTCCTGTGATCTTACAACATATACTTGTGTTGAAAAGCTTTCCGGAGACCCTATTCCCGATCAGGAAGTCTCTGACAGCGAGCCGGATGATGAAATTATCGTCCCCGATGAAACGGAAGTTCCCGATGAAGAGCTCGGCGGAATAGCTCCTCCTGAGATCAGGAAATAAAATGAACAGTTTTTCAGTAAGACCGGTCAGGAATTACAAAGCCGGGTATCCGGTAAAAGGTTTTTTTAGAAGATCATCGGTCAAAGTGATGAATCTCAGGCTTTTTTCATTTCTAATAATCGGATTTTTATTTTTCATTGCTGTTCCGGGCTGTTTTGATACGACTGAAAAGCTGACAGGTGATGCTGTTGAAGATATTGATATAACTGATACAGATACAGAAAAAAAAGATGCGGATCAGCTGCTTGGGCTTCCCGATGCAGAAGAGTATCCGGATGAATCTGATACCGATGATTATGACAGCGATATAACTGATGCCGAAATATCCGATCCTGATGAGTTAGGCGGAGTGCCGCAACCTGAATGCTTAATAGATGAAGACTGCGATGAAGGTTATTATTGTGATTCTGATTCCAATACCTGTGTCATTGAGACGCTGGAAGGAGTTGATGAATTTGAAATAATTATTGACGAAGAAGTTGATGAAGAAACTGATGCAGATGCTGTTCCTGACTAAAAAACATCAAAATTTCAAGTAAGGAAAATAACATGGATATGATCCTTTTCATGACACGGGAATGCACCTTGAAGTGTCAGTACTGCTATGTCGAGCACAAGTCTGATTCTTTCATGACAAAAGAGACGGCGTTCAAAGCCGCAGACCTTTTTATTAAAGAGAACAGTGAAAAAGCGAAGTTCAGCTTTTTCGGCGGTGAGCCGCTGCTTCAATTCGAGCTCATAAAGGAGATAACCGGCTATGTGACAGGAAAAGCGGCGGAAAAAGGTTTCGAACCGCTCCTTTCGATTGCCACCAACGGAACTCTGATAAACGATGAAGTGCTCAATTTCCTTGAGAAATATAAATTCAGAGTTGAGCTTTCGCTTGACGGTGACGAACTGAGCCACAATCTGAACAGGCCGATGCGCAGCGGAGGGAATTCCTATAAAAGCGTTGTGAAAAACATTCCGGCGCTTCAGAAAAGGGCGGGACATCTTGCCGTTGTCGGAGTCATTTCTCCCCAGACCGTTGATAACATTGCGCATAATGCAAAGCATGTGATGGATGATCTTAAAGTGAAAAGCTATCTTATGGTCGCCGATTATACTGCACCGTGGACCGAAGCAGACCTTTCGAAAGTTCTCGACCAGTTCCTCGACCTTGAGGAATGGTACATGAAAAAGAGCAGGGAAGGTGATAATTTCTATTTCTCGGCTTTTGATGCTCATATCGCTGCTCACATAAAAGGGGGTTTCAAGCCCGGTGATTTCTGTGATGTCGGAAGAAAGATATGTGCAGTAGGAGAAGACGGCAGAATATTTCCATGTGTCAGATTTGCAGGAAAACCTGAAAAAGCGGCAAATTATGTGCTCGGCCATGTAGATACGGGTTTCAACTGGAGAAAATGTTCTGAAATATCTGCCGAGAACCTTAAACCGAGAACGCAGTGCAGTGAATGTTCGCTTGACGGAAGATGCATCACTTACTGCCCGTGCCTCAACTGGGATACCACAGGCTCGATGTCGAAGATACCCGGAATACTCTGTGCCTACGAAAGCATGATAGTCCCCATCGCAGACCGTATCGCAAGGACGCTCTTCAAGGAAAAGAACAGATCTTTTATGAAAAAACATTACTGAATACTTTCAATTTTTTTCTTGACACCCCGTAGTTAATTTAATACAACCTGAATTGAAGTTTGCCGGAACATATAAATGAATAAAAAATCACAGGAAACTTGTTTTCCCGTTTTTGGTAATATGATTTTTACAAGACAAGACAAGACAAGACAAGACAAGACAAGACAAGACAAGACAAGACCGATTCTTTAGTTTTTCAATACAGTCACAATATTTCAAGAGTTTATACAGAACAGGTTTATCATTTTTTGAAGGAGATTTGAAATGAAGAGGGGATTGATTTTTGTTTTTATTATTATTTCTGTTTTTTTTATTTTCCCAAGTGGCTTCTACCCTGATCCCGATGAAGAGGATTTCTTTACAGATACAGGTGCGGACGGTACAGGTTACAATCTTGTTACTAAAATAAGAAAGGATGTTCTTGAAGGTGTTTTTATAAATGCGATGCAGGAAGAAATGGATACGATCAGTGTCGGAGAAATACAGCTGCCGGATTTCACGATAAATGGGCAGACGCTGGCATTAAAAATCAACGATATGAAAGTTAAAATCGGAGTTGATTATTTAATGTTTGACAGAGATGGCGGAGAGAATTCATTTAATATCGGCTTTCATATTTCGGAAGTATCGGGGCTTGATGTAACCAATTCATTTTTAATGATTCTTCCCTCAACTTATGCTAATGAAGAGAAAAAAGAGATATTGAAAACATATTTTCTTAATTATTTTAAGAATTTTGGAACAGTTAATGTTACTGCTGAAATAAAAACGAAATACATGTATAACGGTGTTTCCCGTTTGGATGGACTTGAAGTAAAAAAAGTTATGATAAATGGGTGGAGTTTTGATGAGGAGGGAGTTCTTTCTTCAAATGGAATGCCGGGAATTGAAACTTATGACGAAAATATCTATCTGTTTCCGAAAATAGGAAAAAAGCTTGCTGAGAAAATATTTTCAAAAATAGAAGAAAACGAACAGCTCGCTGAATTTTTTGGTATAGACTTTGCTTCAGTTAATTGTACTGCTTTACAAAAAAGTGAAATTTGTCAAAGATCGGTATTATATGAGAAATCATGTTTAGATGAAAATGGAGCTTTTGATGAAAAAAGCAGTGAATGCATGGATTATATTAATGAATGCAAACTTCTGCCTGAAACATGTACAGGATACTTTGCAAGATACACATACAAGATTTTGCAGAACAGATCGCTATTATTTAATAATCAGCAGGATGCTTTTTATTCAATAGCGGATCAGGTCAATGTTATCAAATCTAAACAACCGGTGTATCTTAAAATAAAGAATAGTGCCGGGTCGGTATTGAAAAAGGGTTATTTTCTTCAAGATAACAATTTGGAGTATGAAGAAATTACTTCTTCAACCAACATGCTTACGCAGGAAAAACTGGCTCCGATGAATGGCAGCGACCTTATAGAAACAACCATTTCTCAGGGGACTTTAAGGAAAATGCTGGGAATAAAAATCAGACAACTTTTTTCTGAAATGGAAGAGACGAAAGACTTGAATATTGAAGAAGGTCCTTATTTTCACATTGTCCACCATGAATGGGCAGATGAACTTACAGGTGAGACTGTTGATGGCAATCTGGGCAGAGTGAGAATAAGGCTGGGCGGTGAAATGTATGGAGTCAGTTTCGAAGCCACGGCTTCTATGTATATAAATGCGGTTATTGAAGAATCGGAAAAAGACGGAAAGATTACAAGAAAACTGAATTTTCAAGTTGTTGACAAGGAAATCAGCGATATAGATGTCGAATATGCCTGGTTCTGGAAATTACTGGCTTTTTTTGTCGGGGATGTTGTGTCAAATGCTGTTGCTCCTACAGATCACCTGCTGTCCGGGTTGATTTCGGAAACAGTAATTCAAAATATTGTTTCAGGTGTAGCAATATCATTCGGAATGGATTTGCTTGAAGGCAATACCGGAGACATGAACAATCTGGATGGTGTCGACCTCGATTTTTTATCAACCGAGTTGCTTGATAACGCTTTCGGGAAAGGATATGAGTATGAATACAACTCTTATTTCAGAAGGATAATTAACGGTAACGAAAAGAATTCAGGACTGGTCGTCGCAATAGCTTTTAGTAATAACAATGATGCACTACTAAAAGAAAAGAAAAAATATATAAACACATTTTACTATGATGATGACTCAGATGGGATAAAAAACATAATGGATAACTGCAAAAATGTTTATAACCCGTATCAGACGGACGAAGACGGTGACGGTGTGGGCAGTGCATGTGACGGTGGTCCGAGAAACGGGATCATTCTGATTCCTGTAAAAGATAAAAATGCTCCTTTGAGTTCACCTGTTCATGATACAGACGGTGATGGCGTTGCAAATCTTGTTGATAACTGTGCCGATGAATATAATCCGTTTGTTGAAACAAATTCTTCCAGCGAGCTTATTTCAGGAATATGCAGCGGTGCGACGATTCAGGAGAATTATAATTTTGTGAGTTGCATAGATCCGGTGGATGGAGGAGCTGTTTTTAATCCTGTAGTTAACAAATCTGTCTATGCTGAAACCGGCAGCTGTTTTAATGGTTCGATTTATTACTGGCAGCCGGATGCCGATCTTGACGGTATAGGTGATAAATGCGACCGGAAGGACGGTTTGACGGTCATGGGAAACAGAGTCCCAGATTTAATGGCAGGATATTATTCCCTTGATATGGCGGCAGGGCTTAAAGATTTTCAGAACGGCCGGAAAACATGCTCAGGGTTCCAGAACAGCATTTGCCAGATTCCTGTAATAAAAAACAGATATGTTGATGTTTCAGTGAAGATGAATACTGTGCCGTTAAATGTTGATCCTGATCCGGAGAGTAACAAAGAACTCCTGACTCAGAAATTCTGCTGGGTGGATACACTCAGAATAGGATTCTGGGGAGATGACGGATTCTGCACTACGACAGAAGGTGACGGTCTACGGGTTATCACGCCTGAAAAGAAATATCTTCCGGTTTACGGCTACAGTCACGGAAGCGATCCTGCCCCTGCTGATGCATCAGGTAGTCCAAACTGGAAAGATCCGTACTGGAAAGATGATGGAGTTAAAACACAGAAATGCAAAGAGGGCTGCGTTTTCACATGGGACTGGCGGGAGAATCTGGAAAGTGAATACTATGATTTATATGATTATTATGTCGTTTCTGTTGATGAAAAGGGTGAAGAAGGTTCAAAGGACAGTTTTATTTCCTATGTTTTCTCAAGCGGAGTTCAGTCAGGTACCGATCAGGAATATATGACAGGTGAAGGGGCTTCCAAGAAAATAAACCCGCTTCATTTCAAAAACAGCAGAACTTATGCAAGATCCAAAAGAGACACATTCGGAGGAACAGACATCAGTTATTACAGAGGTATAAATCTGGAATTGCATCCTTTTTATTTCGGCTGGTCTGATATAGGTTCATATCTTGAAAAATACGGAATAAGTCCGTGGTGGTGGATGACAGGTCCCGGAATGCCTTTTGAATATGAAAACATAGATATATACAGATACAGAGACGGTGCGGTTTCACTGATTGATAAAAATATTTCGGCTGCCGGTACTGCCGGGACAATAGAATCAGTTTATGTCGGCAAGGATAATATAACCGGAATTTTTAATCTCAATGATAATGCGAATACTAAAGTGCTCATGACAACAAGGGATAAAGATTCATCTTGGAATGTGGGAGCGATTGTTGAAATGCCGAGAATGTCCGGAACGGTAAACAAAGTTTTGGAACTTGTTCCGGGTCAGCAGTTCCTTATGATGGATGAAACTGCTGTTTATAAATTTGATAGCTTTTATGGAACAGACGACATCAACCAGCCCATGATGAGAATATGTAATTACAGAATTCAGGCTGAAGAAATCGCCAGACTTCCTTTTGACGGTGCTTTTGGAGAAATAGTTAAGCTGGATGGTAGAGTTCTGATAATCAATAAGAACGCATCCTCTGTTGAACTGTATGAACTGGATTCAGTTAACGGAATGGTTGTTCCTCTCAGTTATGACAATGCTCCTTCAGGCAGGGGACACATGAACCTTGAAGTGATAGACAGTACACTTTATCTTGCAGGCGGAGCAATGATAAATGGAACTCAGATTCTTCCTTTGAGTGATGTTTACAGATTCTCATTTGAAAACGGATGGGAAACAGTAACAAGAGATACAGGATTGAATCTTATGGGTGCTGTAATTGCAAAAGAAGGTGACAGTCTCAAAATATATTCGAGACCGTTTTCAAACACAGGAAAGATAAATGTCGCAGTGATCGATGAAAATAGCGGAGTTACTGAAATACAGTCCGAAATAGTTGAAGGCGGTGCTGTTATTGAAGAAAAGTACTGTATTGACGATAGCGGTATAAATGTTTATCCC
>ERZ795055.3654-NODE-3654-length-11128-cov-5.340829_pt1 | contig 11128 bp, 10 predicted proteins | sample MGYA00375139_ERZ795055 | MGnify/ENA primary metagenome ERZ795055 (study PRJEB30184, sample SAMN05720283) | anaerobic digester metagenome | isolation source: active sludge of municipal wastewater-treating anaerobic digesters | place: USA | collected 2015-01-23 ...
AAAGAAACTAGTGAAGGTGGTTTGGCTGTTGGGGTGAATTTGGCGGATTGTTAATAAATCAGAATTAATAAAAATACCTTCCTACTATTTTTTACTTTTGCATTAGTAAAATTATTGTATTGAAAAACATCCTCATCATAGACGACGAAGAAAAACTTCGTGGCCTTTTAGCTCGAATTGTAAAATCGGAAGGATTTGACGTGCTTGAAGCAGCCGATTTAAAGTCTGGTTTTAAGAAATTAGAACAAAATGATATTGATGTTGTTCTATGTGATGTAAAATTACCGGATGGAAATGGTGTTGATTTTCTTGAAAAAGTTAAAACTAATTTTCCGTTAGTAGAAGTCATTTTATTGACTGCTTTTGGCAAAATTGCAGATGGAGTTCAAGCCATGAAAAATGGTGCTTTTGATTATATTGTAAAAGGTGACGATAACGATAAAATTATTCCGCTTTTATACAAAGCTTTTGATAAATCTCAATTGCAAAAGAAAGTCAAACAGCTTGAAAAACGCATTTCTGAAAAATACTCTTTTGATACCATCATTGGAAAATCGAAGGCACTTGAACAAGTGATTGATTTAGCTAAAAAAGTAGCAAAAACTGATTCCACTGTTTTGTTAACCGGTGAAACAGGAACAGGAAAAGAAATTTTTGCACAAGCCATTCATGAAAATAGTAACCGAGTTGGAAAATCATTTGTCGCATTAAATTGTAGTACATTCAGCAAAGAAATTTTAGAAAGTGAATTATTTGGGCACAAACAAGGTGCTTTTACTGGTGCTTTAAAAGATAAAAAAGGTTTTATCGAAGAAGCTAATGGTGGTACTTTATTTCTAGATGAAATTGGCGAAATGCCTATTGATTTGCAAGCAAAATTACTTCGGGTTTTAGAAACCAATGAATACATTCCTGTTGGAGACACTGTTCCAAAAAAATCTAACTTCCGACTAATTGCCGCAACCAACCGAGATTTAAAAACCGAAAGTGAAAACCATAATTTTCGTTCGGATTTATATTTTCGATTGAATATTTTCGAAATTATTATTCCACCACTACGTGAACGAGTAAAAGACATTTCGCCTTTGACGAGTTATTTTGTCAAACAATTTTCAATAAAATCGAATAAAAAAGTGTTACAAATCTCCGATGATTTTCTGCAAAAATTAGAAGCCTACCATTGGCCGGGAAATGTACGTGAATTGAAAAATATCATTGAGCGTTCTGTTATCTTAGCTGATGATGTTTTAACTTCAGATGTTTTACCTTATGAAATGCAGCACAAACATGACAACTCCAATAAAACCATGTCTGCTTTTTCGTTGCAAAGCATCGAGAAATTACATATTCAAAAAGTATTCAATTATACCAAAGGCAACAAAGCAGAAACAGCAAGATTATTGGAAATTGGAATTGCCACTTTATATAGAAAATTAGACGAATATAATATTCATTAGTTAATAAACCATTCTTTCCAAAATGATAAAAACCTATCAAAATGATAGGCTTTTTTATATTCATTTTTTGGCATAAAACTCCCAGTATTCACATTAACAACTCTTTATATTATTTTCATTTTATTGGAACAGCTTTTGGCATTAGGCGAATGAAGATAAAAATTCATACCAATGAAAAATCAGGTTACCACCATTTACAAACAAGCCGAACGCTTTGCTGAAATTACAAAATCAGCCATTGTTTCCGGCAACATTGTAAGAGCAAAAAAATGTTTAGCTCAGGCCGAACGTTTGTTTATAACAGGAAGTAATGAAACCAAAAACGCCATTTCAAATGTTTATGTTTTTTCGGTTTCCACTTTCATGGAATTGCGTCATTGCAGTGTTTCCAATCTTTTCCCTCAATCGCTTAAAGCAGAATATCTTAAACAAATAAATACTTCCGGAGTATGATGACAATTATCCTATTTGCATGCGGATTATTTTTATTCGCATTATTTTTTAAAATTATTCAAATCTTTGAAAAAATCTAAATTATGATACTACTCTTCATCATCGCCATAGTCGTTTTTATTTACATCTGCTATGTATTAATTAAACCTGAAAAATTTTAAAATATGAATTCTGAACTATTAGGAATCATCGCTATTTACGGATTAGTCATGCTACTGGCAATTCCACTTGGCCGCTACATCGGCAAAATTTTCAATTATGAAAGCACTTGGCTGGATAAAATTTTCAATCCTATTGATCAATTATTCTTCAAAATAGGAGGAATCAATCCAACCAAGGAAATGAACTGGAAACAACATTTGATTGCATTACTATCAATCAATACGGTTTGGTTTATTATATCCATGTTGGTACTAACCAATATGGCTTTGTTGCCATTTAATCCTGATGGGAATCCATCCATGAGTGGTGATTTGGCATTCAATACCACTGTAAGTTTTGTTACTAATACAAATCTTCAACATTATTCGGGTGAAAGCGGATTGTCTTATTTAGGACAACTAACCTTAATGCTCTGGCAATTTATCAGTGCTGCTAGTGGCATGGCCATTTGTGCGGCTGTTTTCATGGCAATGAAGGAAAAAGCGTCTGAAACTTTAGGGAATTTCTACAGCTTTTTTGTTAGATCTTGCACAAGAGTTTTATTGCCATTATCATTTGTTGTAGCTGTAATTTTAGTAATGAACGGAACTCCAATGACTTTTGAAGGAAAAGACACCATTACAACCTTAGAAGGAAACGAACAAAATGTGAGTCGCGGACCAGTGGCTGCTTTTGTAGCCATTAAACAATTAGGAACCAATGGCGGAGGTTTTTATGGCCCGAATTCTTCCAATCCAATGGAAAACCCTAATTACCTTACTAATATAGTTGAGAATGTATCGATTTATTTAATTCCTATTGCAATGGTTTTTGCGTTGGGATTTATCTTAAAACGCAAAAAATTGTCCTGGACAATTTATGGTGTAATGACATTAGGATTTCTATTATTATTGATTCCATCTGTCATTAGTGAAATGAGTGGAAATTCCGCTATTACTAGCATGGGAATTAACCAAGAGATGGGTAATATAGAAGGAAAAGAAGTCCGTTTCGGAGCAGCTGCTTCCGCCAATTGGGCAACCTATACAACCACAACTTCCAACGGCTCTGTGAATGCAATGCACGACAGTATGATGCCAATTACCGGAATGACAACGCTATTAGGCATGATGATTAACTGCTTTTATGGTGGCGTTGGTGTTGGATTTTTAAACTTTTACATTTTTATCATTTTAGGTGTTTTCATAAGTGGCTTGATGGTTGGTAGAACCCCCGAATTTCTTGGAAAAAAGATTGAAGCAAAAGAAATGAAAATAGCAATGATTATCGCCTTATTACATCCCTTTTTAATATTGGTTGGAACAGCTTTAGCAAGTCATTTATATGCCTCAAATCCCGAAGCTTTATCGGGATGGTTAGCAAATCCAGGGTATCATGGGTTTAGTGAAATGTTATACGAATTCACTTCTTCATCTGCCAATAATGGAAGCGGTTTTGAAGGTTTAGGTGATAATACTCCTTTTTGGAATATTGCTACAGGAATTGTGATGCTTTTAGCACGGTATTTACCAATCATCGGACCTGTTGCGATTGCCGGAATGTTAGCACAGAAACAATACATACCGGAAAGTAACGGAACTTTAAAAACAGATACATCCACTTTTGGATTAATGGTGTTTGCAGTGATTTTTATTGTAGCTGCATTATCATTCTTTCCTGCTTTAACTTTAGGTCCAATTGCTGAATATTTTTCAGCTCAATAATTAAATATCATGAGTAAATCTCAAAATAAATTATTTCAAAAGGAGTTGGTTCGCGAAGCATTCAAACAGTCTTTTGTGAAACTCAACCCAAAAATAATGTTCAAAAATCCAGTCATGTTTACTGTTGAAATTGGAACAACCGTTATGCTTTTCGTATGTCTTTGGATTTTATCTGGTGAAGGTTCACAAGGCGGTTTTATTTATAATTTCACGGTGTTTCTAATCTTATTTCTAACCTTACTTTTTGCCAATTTTGCCGAAGCCATAGCCGAAGCAAGGGGAAAGGCTCAAGCCAATAGCTTGCGAAAAACGCGTGAAGAAACGCCTGCAACACTTGAAAACGGACAATCTATTTCATCGGCACTGTTAAAAAAAGGAGACATTTTTATTTGCGAAGCAGGAGATGTTATTGCCACAGATGGTGAAATTATTGAAGGTTTAGCTACCATCGATGAAAGTGCTATAACAGGTGAAAGTGCCCCTGTAATTCGAGAAGCCGGAGGCGATAAATCATCGGTTACCGGAGGAACAAAGGTATTATCGGATAAAATCAAAGTAATTGTTACCTCTGAACCAGGCGAAAGTTTTCTTGACAAAATGATTGCTTTAGTCGAAGGTGCTAGTCGTCAAAAAACACCGAATGAAATTGCTTTAACTATTCTATTAGCCGGCTTCACATTAGTTTTTATTATTGTAACTGTAACTTTAGCTCCTTTTGCTGCCTATGCTAATGCTCCAATCACAATTGCTGCCTTTATTTCACTATTTGTCTGTTTGATTCCAACAACCATAGGTGGATTATTATCAGCTATCGGAATTGCTGGGATGGACAGAGCTTTAAGAGCAAATGTCATAACCAAATCTGGAAAAGCAGTAGAAACTGCTGGAGATATTGATGTATTGCTTTTGGATAAAACAGGAACAATCACAATTGGAAACAGAAAAGCAACTGCTTTTTATCCTACTAAAGGAATTTCACAAGATGATTTTATCAAATCCGCTGTATTGAGTTCTTTGGCTGATGATACACCAGAAGGAAAAAGTATCGTAGAATTGGCTGGGGTTGATATAGCTAATAAATTATCAATCGACGGAGCCACTTTAATTAAATTTACTGCTGAAACTAGAACTTCAGGTGTAGTGTTGAAAGATGGGACAAACATTAGAAAAGGAGCACAAGATGCCGCTAAAAAAATTGCACTTCAAGCAGGAAACACTTTTCCTGAAGATACAACACAACAAGTAATTTCTATATCTTCAAACGGGGGAACACCTTTAGTGGTTATCAAAAATAACCAAGTGCAAGGTGTAATTGAATTGCAGGATATTATCAAAACCGGAATGAAAGAACGTTTTGAACGCTTACGCAAAATGGGAATCAAAACGGTTATGGTTACGGGAGACAATCCGCTTACGGCAAAATTTATAGCAGAAAAAGCAGGTGTTGATGATTTTATCGCGGAAGCCAAACCGGAAGATAAGATGAATTACATCAAAAAGGAACAAGCTGAAGGAAGACTAGTTGCCATGATGGGAGACGGAACAAATGATGCTCCTGCCCTAGCCCAAGCCAATGTTGGTGTAGCCATGAACAGCGGAACACAAGCAGCAAAAGAAGCAGGAAATATGGTGGATTTAGATAATGATCCAACCAAATTAATAGAGATTGTAGAGATTGGAAAACAACTTTTGATGACTAGGGGAACGCTTACTACTTTTTCTATTGCTAATGATGTTGCGAAGTATTTTGCCATTATTCCAGCACTTTTTATCACAGCGATTCCAGCATTACAAGGCTTGAACATCATGGGATTACACAGTCCTGAAAGTGCCATTTTATCTGCTGTAATTTTTAATGCGATTATCATTCCATTTTTAATTCCTTTGGCATTACGAGGTGTTGCTTACAAGCCAATAGGTGCATCAGCATTATTGCGTAGAAACTTATTTATCTACGGAATTGGTGGTGTAATCATTCCGTTTATTGGAATAAAATTGATTGATTTAGTAGTATCATTATTTGTTTAAAAAAATAGAAATCATGAAAGAAAATATAATACCAGCAATCCGATTAACCGTTTTTTGTGCCGTTTTTTTCTCCGGAATTTACACATTGAGTATCCTCGGAATTGCACAATTGGCTCCAAATCAGGGAAAAGGTGAAATTGTTACCGTAAACGGAAAAAATCACCATATAAATGTAGCTCAGAAATTTGTTGAAAATAAGTACTTTTGGTCTAGACCATCAGCTGTTGATTATAATGCAGCCGGCTCCGGCGGAAGTAATAAAGGCCCATACAATCCTGATTATTTGGCAGAAGTAAAAACCAGAATTTACACCTTCTTATTGAAAAATCCATCGGTAAAACGAAGCGAGTTGCCATCGGAATTGGTTACAGCTTCCGGAAGCGGATTGGATCCTAATATTTCTGTTCAAGGTGCGAAAGTTCAGGCAAAACGTATTGCTGAAAGTAGAAAAATTTCAAAAGAAAAAGTGTTGAAAATTATTGAGAAAAATACCGAAAAGCCACTTTTAGGATTTCTGGGAACTGAAAAAATAAATGTGTTGAAATTGAATATTGAATTAGATAAAGTAAAATAAAAAAAATCTTTCAGATTTCTTAACTCTAGAAAGGATTAAAATAATATAAAAATGAAAAGAATTATTACAGCATTAGTAGGAATCGTATTCACAACAGTTAACGCACAAGAGTCTGACAAAGAAAAAAGTCCATTTACTTTTTCGGGTTACGTTGAAGCTTACTATAGTTATGATTTTGGAAATCCGGACAATCATACAAGACCGAATTTCTTTTACAGCTTCAACAGACACAATGAATTAAATGTAAATTTAGGAATGGCCAAGATTAATTATTCAAAAGATAATGTACGTGGTAACTTCGCCTTAATGGCAGGAACATACGCTGAATATAACTTGGCGGCTGAACAAGATTTATTACAAAATGTGTTTGAAGCAAATGTGGGTGTGAAAATATCTTCTAAACACAATTTATGGATTGATGCTGGAATTATGCCTTCACATATTGGATTTGAAAGTGCTATTGGAAAAGATTGTCAAAATTTGACTCGAAGTATTTTAGCTGATAATTCTCCATACTATGAAGCCGGAGCAAAAATTGGTTATACATCACCTTCAGAGAAATGGTATTTGGCAGCCATGTACTTGAATGGTTGGCAACGAATTCAGAAAATTGACGGTAATCAAACACCTGCTTTTGGGACACAAATAACTTATAAACCATCTGGTAAAACTATTTTAAATTGGAGTGCCTATATGGGGAATGAGCAACCTGATTCGGATAGAAAATGGCGATATTTTAATAACTTATATGGGCAATTTAAATTCTCTGATAAAACTAATTTAACTGCCGGATTTGACATTGGTGCCCAACAAACAGTGAATGGAGGCAATAATTATGATGTTTGGTATTCGCCAGTTGTTATTTTACAACACAAACCAACTTCAAAAATTCAACTTGCAGCGAGAGCAGAATATTATCAAGATGAACAAGGAGTAATTATTGCAACTGGAACTGAAAACGGATTTAAAACATACGGATTTTCGGCTAATTTTGATTATGTAGTTACAAATAATGTTTTATTTAGAATTGAAGCTAGAAATTTAGCAAGCAAAGATGCAATCTTTTTGAAAGATGGAAATCCGACGGATAGCAATACTTTTTTGACTACTTCTTTGGCAATTTCGTTCTAAATTGTTTTACTGCAAATTCTCAAATTACTTGTTTATTAATATGTGAATTTGCGGTTAATTTTAAAAAATCGTTATTATTTCGTTGTAAAAATATGGAACAAGAAAAACAAAATAACGCTCAACATTTCCTTGATTTAATTCAGAAATCGCGTAGAGGAAAGTTCAAAATCTACATCGGCATGAGTGCTGGTGTGGGAAAAACGTTCCGCATGTTGCAAGAGGCTCATACACTTTTGAAGAACGGAATCGATGTCAAGATTGGTTATATAGAAACCCATTTTCGTAAAGAAACCCATGAATTACTAGATGGTTTACCAATAATTCCAAGAAGAAGTATCTTCTACAAAGGTAAAAATTTGGAGGAAATGGATGTGCAAGCCATTATCAATTTACGTCCCGAAGTCGTTATTGTTGATGAATTGGCTCACACCAATATTGAAGGAAGTAAAAATCAAAAGAGATGGCAAGATGTTTTGGAGATTTTGGAAGCCGGAATAAATGTTATTTCGGCAGTAAACATTCAGCATATTGAAAGTTTAAACGAATCAGTAAAGCAAATAACCGGCATTGATGTGCAAGAACGAATTCCTGATAGTGTCATTGGGTTAGCGGATGAAGTAGTAAACATCGATTTAACAGCGGATGAATTAATTAACCGCTTAAAAGAAGGAAAAATTTATAAACCGGAAAAAATTGAAACTGCTTTACAAAATTTTTTTAAAAGTGAACATATACTGCAACTCAGAGAATTAGCTTTAAAAGAAGTTGCTTCACAAGTAGAACGAAAAGTTGAAAACGAAATAATCACAAGAGGAAACTCATCAATCAGACAAGAAAAATTGATGGCTTGTATAAGCAGTAATGATAAAACTGCTAAAAAAGTAATTAGAAAAACGGCTAGATTAGCAAATTATTACAATGCTAAATGGTTTGTTTTATATGTTGAAACTCCAAAAGAAAATCCAAATAAAATTGCATTGGATAAACAACGTTTTTTGATAAATAACTTTAAATTAGCTACAGAATTAGGTGCAGAAATTATTAAAATAGAGAGTGATTCTATTTCAAAAACAATAATTGAACAAGCAGAGAAAAAAAATATTACCACAGTTTGCATAGGTAAACCACATCTTAATTTAATTAATGTAATACTTTCATCAAATATTTTTAATAATTTATTAAACAAACTTTCTGAAAAAACAATAGATATTGTAATTCTTTCATAACCATGATTACTAAAACAAAACTTCGATTAGGACTAGGCCTTTTATTTATTTTGATCATTTTTTTAACATTTTTCAGTGCCTATAATCTTGGAAAATTAAATCGTGATTCTAAAAATATTTTGAGTCAAAACTATAATTCTTTAGAATATTGTAGAGAAATGATTGCTGAATTAGATAAATTAGAAAATACTAATTGGTCCTTATTTAATGATAATTTAAAAAAGCAACAGCTAAATATTACAGAAAAAAATGAAAATATTTTAACAAAAAAATTAGTAAAAAACTCAGAGCTCTTAATCCAAAATATGGATGATGAAGAGTTAAAAATAAAAATCAGAAAAAATCTTTATGATATTATGACATTAAATTTAAATGCTATAAAATCAAAAAGTCGATTAGCCGAGAGAACTGCCCAAAATAGTATTATTTATTTAATAGTAGTTGGAGTTATTTGTACTTGCATAAGTGGTTTTTTTTTAGGAAACTTTCCAAAAAATATTGGTGATCCAATAAAAATAATTAAAGATAGTTTTAAAGAAATAGCCAATAAAAACTATATTCATAGATTGGAGTTTGATAAAAAAAGTGAGTTTTTCGAATTATCAAAATCGTTTAATATCATGGCGGATAAATTACAGCAATATGAAACTTCAACCTATGGTAAACTCAATATGGAGAAAAAAAGATTGGATACTTTAATCAACAATATGCATGATCCGGTAATTGGTTTAGACGAATTTCATAAAATAATTTTCACTAACGAGGAAGCTAAAAAAATTATTGGTTTACAAGAAATTGATCTTAATGGTAAACAAATTAACGAGGTAGCAGTTAAAAATGATTTGATTAGAAATTTAGTAGAAAAACTTATCAATAAACCTAAAAAAACGGAACCTTTTAAAATTTATGCCGATGAGAAAGAAAGCTATTTTGATTTAGAAATTGTTCCTATTACAATTGAAGATACAAATTCAGAGAATCAAAAATCGATTGGTTCTGTAATAATATTAAGAAATATTACTGCTTACAAAGAACTTGATTTTGCGAAAACAAATTTTATTGCTACAGTTTCTCATGAATTTAAAACACCGATTTCATCCATGAAAATGAGTCTTCAACTTCTTGAAAAAGAAACAATTGGCAAGCTAAATAAAGAACAAAAAAATCTAATTGAAAGCATGAAAGAAGATACAAATAGATTACTGCGAACTACAAGTGAATTACTAAATATAACACAAGTTGAAACAGGTCAGTCTAAATTAAATATTCGAAAAACCAATCTGAAAGATTGCATAATTGACGCTTTAAAAAGTAATGAAAAACTAGCGTTAGAAAAAAACATTCAATTAGATTTTAAACTAGAAGCTAGCGATATTAAAATTGCTATTGACCCAGAAAAAACCACATGGATTATATCAAATTTATTATCCAATGCAATAAGATATAGCTATGAAAACTCAACGGTAACGATTTCTTTACTAGAAAAACAAAACGAAATAGAAATAAAAGTAAAAGATAATGGTAAAGGAATTGACAAACAATATCAATCTAAAATATTTGATCGTTATTTTAGAGTCCCTGGTTCAAAATATGATGGAACTGGTTTAGGATTAGCAATTAGTAAAGAATTTATTCAAGAATTGGGTGGTTCTATTTCTTTTAAAAGTGAATTAGGAACTGGTAGTGAATTTAAAATAACATTTACAAAAGCATAATGTTACTTCCTCCTCGTATCAAATATATAAACTACTTTCCAAACCTCATTCTCTTTAAATAGCTGAAAAGAATTCACTCCGGAATGGCTTAATTTTCCATTGACATAAAATTCATAGGGTGTCCAAACATGTGCCATTGAACCATCCACCTGAATTTTATAATTCACTATTTTTTCCTCAAAAGTCATGGTTGTTGGAATGGAAGCAATTGATTTGTAAAAATCAGATGCTTTTTCAACTGAAAATTTATTCCCTTTCTCAGATTCGGAAATAGAATGTAAAACCAAATTTTCAGAACAAACTAGTTTTAAAGCAATTGAATCTCTTTGGTGAAATGCTTTGAAAAAAGTTTCAATGGTTTGCTGAATTTCCTTTTCTTGTGCAAAAGAAAAATGACTCATTAAAAGTAAAAGTAAGAAGTAAATTTTTTTCATATAACTTGTCTAATGGGTTAGCCAATTGAGAGCTAAGAAAGCCACAATACCGGCAATATAGCCTGCTACTGCTAAAGGTGTAATTTTTTTTAAATACCACATAAAAGAAATTTTTTCTTTCTCCATTACTGCTATACCTGCGGCAGAACCAATAATTAACATACTTCCCCCGGTTCCTGCACATAGTGCAATAAATTCCCACAAAGAATCATCTATAGGATAGTCAGTCAAAGGAAACATAGCTT